>Ga0116227_10003293_pt1 | contig 36094 bp, 30 predicted proteins | sample S1TSphgellanicum_FD_89693 | JGI IMG/M metagenome (GOLD analysis project Ga0116227, IMG submission 89693) | Host-associated microbial communities from peat moss isolated from Minnesota, USA - S1T2_Fb - Sphagnum magellanicum MG | ecosystem: Host-associated > Plants > Peat moss > Unclassified...
AAATAAATTGGTTTTATTTTTTTTTTTTTTTTTATTAATGAACATTTTTTTATTCATTTTTTTTTTTTATTTATTTAATTAATTTTAAAAAAAAAAATAAAAAAAAAAAAAAAAAAAAAAAGGTTGGGGGGGGGGGGGGGGGGGGGGTGGGGTGTTGAGTCCAATGTTCAAGATTGAATTGGCACACCCACATTTTGGCATGGGTTGACAAAATATATAATTTCCTCACTTTTGATGACATAGTTTGGTCTTTTAAACACCTTCAAAATGTATTTCTTTTTATATATTTGTATTATATTTGGTCATCTACTACATGAGGATATCAATCAAAAGAAAAATAAAATAAAAATTCAGAAAGTTTTTGGCATTTCTAAAAATAATATAATTTGTGCCAAAAGCCGCCAAGGTACTTACTATTTTTTTAAAAAGGAAAATGAAGAATCATTTGGAATATTCAAGAATATTCAGCTTTTGGAAATGGAATCTTACGAAATTAATTAATTAATTAATTATCTGGCAGGCATACATCGGTACGAACGAGCATTACCGAACACGCCAAGGTAGTAGTACTACGATATTATTAACAAAACCCATCATTCTTTCCGGTCACTTCGAGGAATTTCAAAGGCTTACCATTTTGAAAACCGTGATTGTTTTTGAACACGGCTTTCTTGAGGTGGAGCCCGTATACAGGACCAGGTTCAATGCCTTGCCCGGAACCTTTTGAAGGATTTTTTGCTGTATAGGTGCTCTGATTTTTTATTTATTATTATTTTTTTGATTTCACAAAAGTGAGAACTTTTTGCTGGAAAAATATAGATTCACTGAAGAAAATGATTTTTCTTTATTCTAAAAAAAATAGTTAATTCTTTTTTTCCCCCCCTCTTCGCCCCCCACCACCCCCAAATCACTTGGTGGGAGACGTGGTCAGCTGCTGGTTCCAGTTGCGTTTCTGCCAGTTCCACTTGTGATATGAACCACATTACACGGGTTTGTCTGCAAGCATTTTGTAACAAGCATTTGTGGAACCGTTTGATAGCCTGATAGAACGATGACTTCTCACCACCCTACAGAGCTCGATTGTGTTCCTAGGTGGGCGGCTTTGTGTAAAACATAAAATAACTGGTGTTTCTTATGAACACTCCTAACTCTTTGAATTTGGAAGGTTGTATGAAGCGAGTATGACCAACATGGTTCTCTTTCGGGATAAAATAGTAGAAACGTCCGAAAGAAGAAACCACCTCTGCCAGCTTACGGAACTGGATCAGACAACAAACCCTTCTGTTATTTATTCCTATTTTTGGTGGGCCCATACATTCCTTTTCGGCCGGACAAGAGCATCAGATCCCACCGATTCATAGTTTTGGATCGGAGAGCCAACCTTTGGATTGGTGAAGTGATTTGGGCCAACCTTTGATTGCAGACAAACTGGTTGATTGGGCAGTTTTTTATAAAAAATTCCAAATGGTCGTTGATAAAGTTAGAAATAAATAATTTTTTATTCAGTTTTTTGACAACAGCCCGGCATGAGCTCACCTCTATCAATATAGACAAGATCAGATTCGGGAACCTCCCACAATGTTGGTAAAAGAGAGTGGGCAATGTGGTTTAAAATTAATATAAAGAAGCTCCGTCGTCAACCCATCAATGCATGGTTGCGTAATCGGAAAGTCTGAGAGTGCTCCTCGTCCATCCAAATGAAAAAATGGTGGGTCCACTATTGAATCCACTCAACTGGCTTGCAAGGACGGAAAAAGAGTGGTCATCCGAGTCTAGAACATGGGTCGGTCATTTCTCTCGCTCATAAACCGAATTGAACTCCCTCCTCAAGTTTTCATCGGAATGTAACCAGTTTTGTCAAGGGTTTTCGGTGACATGGTCTCACCACATTTGTTCAGAGCTCGTGGGTTAGAAGTTGTATCCACCCAGTACTGGGGTCAGCCAGATGGGTACAGCAGCACGGCTACGGGCAAGACCACCGGCTCAAATCGGGCCATTGATGTTCTTCACAGGTTACGGGCCTGTGAAATCCCTAAACCTGTCCACTATGTCGTTCCGTCCAGTGAGGTCTTATGACTCACCGGTTATGGACTATGTAACCGGCCTGCTCGAGCTGTGTTACAGGACATAACTGATGATGAATCGACGGATGGGATTTCACCCGCTCGTAACTGATGATTACATCGACAATGTTTGGGATGAATGTCATTGTTGCTGTCGCCATAACCCTCCTGCACCCATCTGGCTGACCCAGTACACAGCAATTTGGGTTGCAACCTGTGACCTCTCCGCCAATGGGGTAATGCCACATCACCAAATTTTATGGAGGGACCGGTTATGTCCTGTAACAGGGCTCGAGGAGGCGGTTACATAGTTGATAACTGTCGCGCCACATCTGTATTCCACTCTTTCTCCGCCCCGTTGGAGTAAACAGAGCATGATGGGACGGATGGATGACAGGACAGATGGATGAAATGATGCTTCACGACGTCCTTTACCATATGTAATATTTGAAGGTGGGGTGGGAGGGGGAACTGGGGCAAGGGACCCACTCTAACCAATATCCAACTTTTTTGTGTTGCTTACTGAATCTGCTATGATTGAAAGGTTCACAGCCTATGCCACATCCTATTTAGCACAATACCCTATGGGTTAACTGTCCAGTCTAACCTATTTACTTCACAAACATACTACATAGATAACAAGACATCCTTGAATTTGTTTTCTTAGTTATCTTGGAGTGAACTTAACACTTCAATGTGTTATAAATAGGGTTTGATAGGTTTGTGAGAAGAATGCTAGAGTTACAAATGGAAAATGCTAGAAAAGGGACTCATATTTTCAATGTTCAACAAGTTTGATAGGGTTGTGTATAGACTTGAGAAGATTTATTTTATTCAGGTCAATAGGATTTGCTTATATTAGGAGGTCTAAATTTGTTTTCTTGGTGATCTTTAGTGAACTTACAGTTCAATGTGTAATTGGTAGCTATATATAGACAGGGTTCTCACATTAGCCAAAAATATCATCTTAAAAAAAATCCTCATATAAAAATAGACCTATTACCTAGGGGTCAAAATCCATTAAAGCTACTTGTAACTCTATAATGAATCTAAACGCAATATCGTTGCCTTAGCCTAAGTTAGCAGCCAAGGCCAACAAAGGAGAAAAAAGAGGGCAAATCCAAAAGGACATACCTATTATTTTGTATCAAAATTTGGCCAATTAGATTCTAGAGCCCTAATTCTGCTGCCAAACACAAATAACAGAATTTGTCAACTAAAGGGGACAATGTGAAAGCTCAAGGCGGCAGGAATTTAATTGAAAAGAAGTTGCCAAAAAGACATTTCATGTTTTGTCAAAAAAAAAACAAAAACAATAACCCACAATTCCAGGAGACGGCAGCTTTTATTAAATGCATGATGCAATGCCCCTTTTGGAGTTTTTTTTCCCCAAAAAATTAAAAAATTTCGTAGGAATTTTTACAGCTCTTGTGATAGATTTCTTCCCAAGAGTTCCTTTTTGTTTTTTTTTTTTCTGGAAAAAAAATGGGCCAAGTTCTCACAAAATTATGAGTATTTTTATTTTATTTTATTTTTCCTGAAGTCAGAATATTTAGACAATAGGTTCCAACATGTCACAAAAATATCGGAGGGATTCTAATTTTTTTTCCCCCCTTTCATCTCTCACCATTAGCCAAATTTGGCTAAATCCTCTTGTGGGTGATCACCAACCCACCTACCTCACAAATTTGTAAAAGAAAACACTGCAAGTCCTAAGTTCTTGTTAACCTTGGAATTGTGTGCTTGGTAATTGGCTCATTGGTGCACAGGTACTAACAACTAACTACCATAGTACCTAGGCTGGTTCCACAATAAATTATTTATTTTGGCAGTTCTATTCTGCAATAAAAAAAACTATTAAAATTTTGGCACTATACTAAATAATGAAGCTATTGTGCTTTAGAGCTTAATTAAATTTTTGGCATAGCAAGTACAGCTTCTTTTTTTCTTTAAAAAAAAAATCAAAATGTAATTTATTAGTGCATGACCTATCACCAAGAAATTTAGAAAAGTTAGGAGAAGTTTTTTATTCTAGTGTAAATTCGATTAATTTTCCTTCGGGGGAGTGAGGGCAGGAATCGCCAAATTTTCGATTTCACAAAATTGAAAAAAAAAAAACCCTCCCATTCGCCCATGGTGGTTCCAAATACACAGGAGGATGACCGGTCACGTCTGTCGGCAGATACGGCATTCTGGTCATTCTTTGGGTGTGAGGTTCAAACAGCAACCGGTCATCACCGGTTTCAGCCGGTGTCCACCGTCCGGGAGGGTCGGAAGGAAGGAAACCCGACTGATTGCCGGGTGGGGGAGGTCAGGACAGCGGACTACAAAGAACGCAGTTCGCCATCGCAGAATGCAAATAGCACTTGCACTTGCTCTCTCTCTCTCTCTCTCTCTCTCTCGCTCTCTCCTTCCTGTCTCTCTGGTAGCTGCTTCGGCCTGCGCTTCTCCCTCTTCTTCCCGCTCGATTTTACGGGAATCGAATCGGTGAAGTGACGACAAAGTAAGTCCTTGTTTTCTATTTTTGTTCTTGCTATCTAGTTTTTGGAAGTAGTTTTGTTACTGATCGTTTGACGTGTTCTTGGTACCTGCAGTAGATTTCTTTCGTTTTCTTTCCTTGTTTCTTGTATGATTTTTTTTGCCGCGGAATCCCTTTAGTCACAGACTCAAGAGAATTGTGAAAAGAAAGTCGAATTTTGCCCCCTCTTGCTGCGAGGATTCTTCCGGTTGACGCTGTTGTTTGCTCGTTACTCTGTAGGAGGAGGTCATTGCTGTCGTTTTTCTTCTTGCTTAGGTGCGTGTTTCGATAAGATTGTAGTGTTCCTTTCAGATGGCCAGTTTGTTTCTTAAGTCAAGAGTAATTCCTGATTTTCTTGTTCTTTTTCCTCCTCCTACACGGGATCTGTTTTCTTTCGTTTATAGAGTTCGAGGAATTGTGCGGATTCTATTCGTTGTCGTTAGAAATGTGTTTCTCTCGAGTGAGCAGTTTCGCAGTATAGTTGCAGAAGAACGATTACAAAGACTTTTTGTTGTTGTGATGAGAGAGAATGACATGATCTGTGTGCGCAAATCGTCAGGCTTCACTGGCTGGTTCTTAAGAGGATTTCACGTGTTCTGTCTCTCTTTTTTGAAGCAGAAGGAACGAGGGAGGGATGGATTCCGTGTTGGGAGTTTTGGTGGCGAGTTTGTTAGCGTTTCTGCTTGTAGGAAGCGCAGCAGCAGCCAGGAAAGCCACATGGGACGGCAAAATCGTGATGCCGAAGGCGGAAGAGGAGGAGCCGTCTGATAGAGCGGGAGTACGTTGGGCCGTGCTTCTTGCAGGCTCAGCTGGTTACGGCAACTACCGCCATCAGGTGCTGGCAGTTCCCTGACTGATCCACTAACTCAGTTTTTTCTCTAAAAACTTTTTCTAAGAATGGAGATGCCGAGAGCGTTTCCCCCTGTGGAGAAGTTCACTTTCATGCATGTCTATTATCTTGTGAAGGGGAAAATAGAAATTTGGCTTTTGTCGTTCGTGTCCTTGAGCTGATGATCCTAATCTCCCTCGCTGGAAAGGAGAAACAAACAAACATTTCCATGCTCACTGATGTTGTTGGGGTGTGATATGGCAGGCTGATGTGTGCCACGCATACCAGATACTGAAGAAAGGAGGCTTGAAGGATGAGAACATCATTGTGTTCATGTATGACGATATTGCACATAACCCAGAAAATCCATACCCAGGCACTATCATCAACCACCCTGAAGGTAGTGATGTCTACCATGGAGTTCCCAAGGTATGTCCTTGACCTAAGACCACTTCAAAATTAATTTTTTCTTCTGGAATGTCTTGAGCTTTCTTTTCTCTATTCTGGAAATTTCCCATGTATGCCTTGAGACCAGTGACGATGCAAACTTTCTTTGAAGTGTGCTCCTGAGAAAGAACTGTACTTCTGCATGAAGTTGTAGTAGTAGTGGTGTCCTCTGTTTTTTTCTCCAGATGTTTCCATGTTTTTAGTCTGCTTTCCAACTAATCTCAGTGAATTTGAGTACGAGTTCATTCTTTGTGTTTTTGAGATCATTTGCACTTTGTGAAGTGGTGGGTTCCCGGTTGCCTCATAGAATTGTCCTTCTGTAGCTGTTTATTACTGCAAACTGTCAAGGAAGATATATTTTCTACTAGTTTTGAAAACTAAGTCATAGAATTGATGTATTTGCAGTATATCCCTGTGATGACACATGTTTTTCCATGTTTTCTTCATTTAGGGGATCATTGCAAGCAGGCCTGTTTTGCTTCTGTAATGTACTAAGGTGCCTTGAATGTGTCTTTCTGCTTTGTGCTGTCCAGGACTACACAGGGCAAGATGTGACAGTTTCCAACTTCTTTGCAGCAATTTTGGGAGACAAGAGTGGCATCGAGGGTGGCAGTGGCAAGGTGGTGGATAGTGGTCCCAATGACCACATCTTCATCTATTACACTGACCATGGTGGTCCTGGTGTTCTCGGTATGTTTCTTTGTTTCCATGCATTGCAAATGTGTCTGACCTTTCCCTTAACAAAAAGACTGTTTCTGGTCATGAAGAAATGCACTAGGTGATATTACTTACTGAATTTGATTCTTTCCAGTTCAACCACTTGCTAATATTTTACTAGTGTGCCACAGGTATGCCCACTTCAAACAATCTCTATGCTGTTGACTTTGTGGAGACTCTGAAGAAGAAGCATGAATCTGGCACATACAAAGAGATGGTAGGCACTTTTGTTCTGGTTGTGTTCCAGTTACTGAAGCTCTGGTTTGCACCGGTGCTGTACATCAAGGAATTTGCTTAGGCATAGTTTTACCAAACCCTTTGCCTAGGAGGAAATTACAATGATGTGCTAAAGAATAGTTAACTAGTATAGGTGTTCACATGAGTACATACTTCAAAGTAAGTCAAAACAAGATGGAGTGCAGCAATCTCTGCCTTCCAGCTAATTGGCCTGCAAATTGAAACCTATTTGTTAAGCAGTAGTTTTGGAACAGACCAAAATACCTGTTTGAAACAAGCCACTTCATGTTGTCAAAGTGTGTGGATGTTTGGTGGTGTTTTACCATACCGAGTACTGGTAAAAGCTTCTTTCAAAAGTTCAGGACAGTTTTATAGCAGTGACCCAGATTGCAAGTTGTGCTTCTGAAAACTGGTATGTAACTTCATTTGAAATTCCTTTTATCTGAAACATGTTCTTGCCTGTGTGCCTCAGGTGATATACGTAGAGGCTTGTGAGAGTGGAAGCATTTTCGAGGGACTCTTGCCAGAGGGCCTGAACATATATGTCACCACTGCCTCAAATGCACAGGAGAGCAGCTGGGGAACATACTGCCCAGGCATGTGGCCAGCACCTCCTCCAGAATTTTACACCTGCTTAGGTGATCTCTACAGTGTTGCCTGGATGGAAGATGTGTGAGTACCTGCTTTACACACAATGCCAGTATCTGGCTAGTTGCTTGACCAGATGCATTATATTTGGTTTCCTGTCAATTGTCTTATTTAGACATGAAGAGACTTGAGGAAGGCACCAAATGTTTCATGGGTTATATGTTCTGTGTAGCCTACACTGTGACTTTGGGGGTAGGGAGATGTAATTAAATCTTGCATGCTTCTGAAGTCTTTTGCATAATTTTGTGGGTTGCAGCGAGATTCAAAACCTGAAAAAAGAAACTCTTGAGGATCAGTATGTCATTGTGAGTCGCTTCCATCCTGCTGTGTATGTTTGAATGCCTGTATCATAATGAATTGTCATCCCTTTCTTCTGAATTCTTTCCAGAGGAATAAGTAGAACTTCACTTCTCCAGGATGCAAGTGGAAGGGGAAAGCAGGGATGCTGTCTTCTGCATTCTGGCACAGGAAAGAAGTAGTTGCAGATAGTGGAGAACATTCTGGTGACTGTGGGTTGTGTTCCTCTCATAGTGTAGTATGTGCCTTTCATATTGATAAACTATATGCATACAGGTGAAAGCAAGAACTTCAAACCATGAAACTTACAGGACAGGGTCACATGTGATGCAATATGGAGACATAAACATTGATGTTGAGGAGATGGAGCGATATCTTGGATTTGACCCTGCAAATGAGAATGTGACAAAGCCTGTGCTGCCTGGAGTGAACTTGGCCAGCACATTAATGGCAGGAAAGGAATCTGCTGTGAATCAGCGTGATGCGGATCTACTTCATCTGTGGCACAAGGTATAGTATTGTCCCATTGGTCTTTCCATCTTACATTTCCTGGAGCAGATTTGCTATTCGGTTTGTCATCTCAACAAAAAAACGGAAGCAGGTCAAAATGGTGTAGTTTCCTCAAGCAATTTCTTGGATTTGAGTGTTTTGCAGTACCATAAAGCTGTAGAGGGATCAACAAGGAAATCAAAAGCAGGGGAGGAGTTGGTGAACACAATGGCCCATCGTATGCACCTTGACAGCAGTGTAGAACTCATTGGCAATCTCCTCTTTGGCACTGATGTTGGTGCTTCCAAACTGAATGCTGTACGTCCTGCTGGGCAAGTTCTAGTTGATGACTGGGATTGCCTCAAGAGCATGGTAAGATTGTAACACAGAATTTTTAGCAGAGTTTGCACTTGCACATTTGTGTGGACTTGGGGGGGAGCTGGAGTTTGTCTATATTTACGTTGACCAAAGCCCTTGTATGAACTAGGTCCTGCTTGATGTCATTTAGTACCACAGATGAGTGGCTCCATCTTGATAGTGTTCTGTTTCGGGCTCATCCAGTTTAGTCCCCTGTCTTTGTGCTCTGAATGTCTCAACTGAGTCAAACCATATGGCTTGTTCTCGATGTGATATTCCTAGTCTTCAAATCCTCTGTTCCTGCTACATTTGCAGTACCTCCTCCCACGTGGTGTATGTCCTGACTGAATCTTTGTCTTCCTAATTTTCATGTGGTGCATATCCTGACTGAATGTTTGTCTATCTTCCTAATTTTTGGACATTCTGAATGCAGGTGCACACCTTTGAGTCACACTGTGGACCACTCACACAGTACGGCATGAAGCACATGCGAGCGTTTGCAAATGTTTGCAATGCTGGTCTTGATGCCACTAAAATGGCCTCAGCTGCAGAGCAGGCCTGTAGCAGTCGCCCAGGTTTCTGGACCCCCATCTCTGCAGGTTACAGTGCATAGAAAAATCTGAAGAAACAGGTGCACCTGAAAATACAAGCACCCTGCTCTGATGAAGCGTAAATGGTGCGAAAATATAGTCGTGCAACCAGTTTATGTAAGTGAATTTGTGATTCTTTTGCATTTGATTTGGAATTGGTGTTCATCACGTTTACCCTTGGTAAACACATACTACTGGAATTGTAGATATGCAGGTTGTTGGATTGTAAATGTACAGGTTTCTCCAGGTATTTGGAAACATAGTCAGGACCCAAGGTGGGGGTCATGTACACATGTACTATTCAATTAGCAGCAGATTGATTTGATTAGCTGCCAAGGCTTCACTGCCTCATTATGTTACATTCTAATTCTGCCCGTAAACATAAGCTTATGGATGTTTTGAATTACCTTTGTTTTTTATTTCAACTCAAACCTTTGAAGTTTTGTATACTTGAAGCTTCACTGTTGAGTTTGGGTTTCTTCAATTCCTCTTAATACACTTGATGTAAATATTGGTTTTGAATGACGTAGTTGAAAAATATCTTTCATGATATGTAAGTGACAAACAAGAGGAAAAAAAAACCAGCAATGAACATATGCTTAAATCCAATGTGACAGTGGGCGAAAATCTCATATTGAAACTGGCCCATGAATGAAGCTGCTTCAATCAAAACCTGTAATATATGCCACATGGGTGGGAATCTGACATTGAGACTTGCTTGTGTGTGGCAAAACCTGACTCTGCAAAGAGTTATTAACTATCAGAAACAAACATTTAGAGATCTGCTCCAATGTGTATGTAGTAAACAAACAATGTTGCAAAAGGATCACCAAATCGCAGTCTCCATTCATCTCTTGGAGTTTGGTTGCTCATATTGCACAATTAAGGACTGGCATGAGACATGCTTTCAGATAACGATTTCAATAGACACTAAACAATTGGACAACATCAACTGGTGCCTATGTTACTGACAAAAGAAGCACCACCAAATCACTCTTTACCTTAACTCTTTGAAGTAGACCTGCCAAATTTCTCGTGGCAGATACTCAAAAGGAATAATAACACACAACTAGTTTACAACTGTTCGGTACAAGGGTTGAAATCTAACACCACCCTGCTTGCTTCTTGTCAAAACTTACTCAAAAACCCTCCTCGTTTTTGTTTCCCAAAAGTAACATCCAACAAAGGTTTAAACACCTAACTTGTATCAGCTGTACTTATCCAAAACATTTCCATAGTACAAACATGTATCTCTTTATACCCTACCTATGTCATCTCCTCTGTTCTCAAGATATGCCATGGACCTCTAGACCTCTCTGAGTCCCTCTTTGAATACAGCCTAATGGATATCACAATGGCTGCAGCAACCACAAGAGATGCGGAGACAGCACACAAGGTAACAAAACCATAAATTGAAGTCAAAGCAGACCAAATTTTGTGAATGTGGATACCATACTTCTCTGAAAGCTTGATGTGTTTAAAGTGCCCAAAGTGGGAATGGATCTTCACAACATCATGAACTTGTCCATCATGGTTCCCAACATACGAGACTGTCATTACTTGCTTTGTGGCATGGAGACGGATGTACCCAAATTCAAAGCTCCGGAACAGAGACCAACTGGGTTGTGGAAAGATTGGAAATGTTGGATGGTTGGCTCGGGGTTGGTCGATCGGCTGCCAATCTTGCCCACCCATTCCTATCACTATATGGATTGGCAATGCACCATCAAGTGTATTTGAGTCCATGCAGGATGAATTTTGGATTGGGCATGTCCGCTCATACTTGTGAACATGACCCCACAACACAAGATTCACTCTGTTCTCGACCAACAATGGTTCAATGTGTGATCGCAAAGACTTTGTAAATGCAGCATCCATGAGATTGCTGTCTGTCGAATACATTGGCCTGTGCCCCAAAAACACAATAAAGGGAGTTTTACTCCTGTTCACACTCTTCAAGTCCTGGGCTATAAAACTGTATTGGTCACTACCAGATATGAAATTTGTCTCTGTTGAGAAGTAAAGAAAATGCACACTGCCAACGTCATGTGAGTAGTAGAGATTCCTTGTTGCTGGTGATCCAGTCCCAGTGGCCAAACTTGAGTCACCAGGCATATGAAACCTTAGACTAAATGGAACTCCACATTCACCACCCCCATCAGTTCCATATGGGGCCCATTCAGGTTTCCAGGGTTGTTCTGGCCAGTCATATTCATGGTTTCCAATGCAAACATGATATGGGGCACGAGCAGCTACAGGCTCAATTTGCGCAAAAAAAGCATCCCACATCCATGCATATCCTCGAGCATAACTTATATCACCAATATGTGATATGAAAGTGGGCTTACTCCCAAGATTCTCAAGATCACGAAGAAGCCATTTGATTGTGTTCACGCTTTCCAGCTGAACCCAATTGAAAGTAGTGTATGGCACCCATGTTCCCAGGTCTCCAAATAGGAAAGCATTTGTCTCTTCTGCTTCTTCCAGTGGTGCTATGAAGCTGAAAGTTTCACTCCAGCCCCCTTCAATGCTTCCCACCTGCAAAGATCCAGTGCATTTGTTAGTAACTTACCAGCCCACCATCAAGGAGGATCATATCACCAATTAGAGTTGCCAGTGTGCACATGCATATGCTAGTTCCTGTGTCAGCTACCAGTAGGAGACAACTTTGATGTGTTGCCAGTTACAGGCACACAGTTTCATAATTTGCCAGGAGACCTACAAATGTTTCATGGCTCTATGAGCAACAAATTAAGTCATAGCATAAAGCTACTATCCTCTGAGCTAAAACATGGATTGGTTGTGATTCTAAGCCCTCCAAAGCTATCCCAATATAGCTCTTTTATTTGGTTAGTCATAGAGTGCTGAACCCCCCAATGATTAAGCGATTTCGGATTCACTTACAGCGATCTGTACTGCCAGCTATTGACAACACAGAGCCTACAGACTGAGGGAGAATTTCCTTTGCCAGAGTGTTGACCCGAAGAAACCCTGAGACACAAGTTCCTATTACAGTAAAATTCCATATTACAGGAGGGAGAGAAATAAACCAAGAGAGAGGCACTGAAGCTTAGCAAAGTGGATTGAACCCTCAAAGAGCTTATACATGAAACCTGAACATCCAAGAGCATGGGAGACTGGGAGAAATTACAAATGCACATACATGCCTCAGGGTTCTTGTAATATCTAGACCCAAAGGAGGAAGGATACAGAAAAAAGGGAGGATGGAGGAAGATTTTACCTTGTAAAAGTATCTTGCTCCAGAATCCAGTTCATGAAGAAGTGCAGTATGAATAAAGCCTGGATCCCGCCAACCTATCGCAGAATTTGCAGGTGCAGCACACATATCTGATTGCTGATAGGTTTGTGACAAAGCCCCCACACTCAAATGCAAATTGTCAGCATTCCTCCCATATTGAACAAAGCTTCTCAGCGGATCCTTGGTCACAAACATGACCCGCATCTCAGACATGTTTGATGTGAGAGAGAGATGGAGTTGAGTTGGTTGATTTGGGCAATGAAACCTGACTGTTGGACTAACTGCAAGACGCTGCTTGGTGCTAGGCAATGGGTTTTTGTCCTCATCCAAAGGTGTCTCTGCATCAGGTGGATACCCCTTGAAAAGCCGAAACTCGTATGGAGCTCTCATGTTGAGAGCCACAAACTCATATGCGCCCATGCCAGATTCCCAACCCTTGCAGGAGGAGAGCAAGATGTAGCCAATGAAATGGTCATCGGTGGATTCAGGGGGTGTGTAAATTCCAAGCCAGTCAAGATCTGAGGGTGTTGTCATGTCCTTCCATGTTAGTGTGATGGTGTCACCAGATTTTGCTAGCTCTGTTGGTGTTGCTTCTAGACTCACAGCCTCCACTAAGCTTTCTTTTATCACTATTATGATGAGCAAGAAGATGATGAATTGGATGGTCCCACCCTCCATTTTCTGAATCACGATCTGTCATTCAAAATACTGGATATCAGAGCAGAATATAACGAAGTGCACAAATAATGTCCTAGACCCCTGTCTATAAATAGCTATTACACATTGAACTATTAGTTTCACTCAAGATAACTAAGAAAAAAAATTCAGACCATCAAATGCAGCAATCCCATTGGCCTGAATAAAAAATTCTTCAGGACTACACACTACCCTATTCTGCTGAAAATTGAAAATAATGTTCCATTTCTACCATCTCCATTGGTCCACTCAAATTCTCATAAAACTACCAAAGCCCATTACATATTTAGCTGTTAGTTTACTCAAGATAACTAAGAAGAAGAATTCAGACAATCAAATCCAGCAATTTCATTGGCCATAACACTTTTTCTACACGCCTACACACAAGCCTATTCAACACCCTCTGTATGTGTACACTAATACTGTAACCCTTGTTTGTATACAGACAGGGTGTCTGGTTAACAAAAATCAAACATCATGACAGAGAAGTGAGTGGCACCAAAATCGAAGATGATTGAGGGATGAACTATGAGATGTCTTTTGAACCATTCTTGTGACAAAAATGAAGAACTCAGGAACTGAAACTGAAAAATAAACCTGGATGCTGAAACATTCAGCATAAAGGCAATCTTACGAGAAGTGCAGCAGACACAAAAGGAGTCCATAAAAGCATTGAAGATGTATCCAAGACTAACATTGAGCACCATGAAGAGAGAAGACAAAGATGGCAAAACTAGGAGTACTCTTGACTGAAAAGGGGGTTTATTGGATCCAAAACAGTTCCATCAAAAGGAGCAACACTGTTTTCTGCATGTTATCCACATGAAATCATGATGCTTTTCCATGCAGGAATTCTTGCAAGATGAGCTGGTCTCTAAAAATATGAAATCGGATAAAAGAGCACGTACGGCTCTGAAAACAAAATAAAAGCTGAGAAACGGGTCTCATACCTGGATCGTCTCAAGGACTTCTGGGATCTGCTTCAGCGGCCGTCCAATCCTCCTTGCTCTTTGTTCACAGCCTCAAATGTGGGAACACTGGAACAATAGAATATAATCGACTGCAGATTTTGACATGAGCTTACCAGTCTGTGCAGTGTCCTGAAGAGAGCACGAAAGAAGTAAGCAAAGCGACAAACCACACCAAAAATATGAGTATTTCCTCAAACTACAGAAAGTTAGATATCATTCTCAAAACTTGCGGGGGGGGGATGCACTTACACAGAAATGCACACAAAGAGTCTAAGAACGCGAAGAAGAACCGAGAAGAATCGATAAGACAGCTTCTTCGATTACAGACTAAGTTCCAAAACATTGATAAGAAAATTGGTGGACAGCAAACGAAAAATTTCGTTTGTCAGAGAAAAAAGAGGGGGAAAAGAAAAGAAACATGGATGCGTACCTCTTCGTAACGTAAATATATCTCAAAGCGTGCACTTGAAGTCGACGTCCGCGCTCACATTACCGAGATCGAACGATTTATTTCCGTGCACAAAACTCGATTTCCTCCAGAAGCCACGGTTTGAGAGACTGCCAAAGAGTGAGCAACTTAAGTAGGTAACAGAAGAGCGAATCACAACACTCTGGTGAAAATAATACCACTGGAAGGAAACCAAAGAAAGCGCAGAAATGTTGCGACAAATCGTAACGCAATCGGGCGACAATGACAAATGCTCGTCTCGCGAAGATAAAGACGACAACAACAAAACGCACAGCAAAGGGAAGACGAATGAAAGCGCAGCAGAAGGAACATGAGTTGCGCCGCCTCTGTTCATGGATGAAAACGATGAAACTATCAACGAATGTATGTTTTCGTCTCGTTACTAGTCTATCGACAAAGTAGTGGCAAAGGGATGAAGTACTTGAACTCAGGAGGATGGAGAATATGGAGACCAGGATGAGTAACACAGAATTTCTCATCCATAGTCTAGATAGGGACTCTGTGTGTAGGCTACTAGGGAGGCTGCTTAGCTTTAGAAAGAAGTGTAGATGGGAATCAAGGAAGATACCGAGGGATGATTTTTTTATTTCTTTTTTTGGCTGATTGTGGCAACTGAAGCCGGACCAAAAAGATGCCAAGTTCGTGGATGAAAAAAATGAGTTTGTCAATGAATGTATTCATTCGCCTTGTAATTACTAGTCTATCGATAAAGGTAGGCACAAAGGAAGGAAGTAATGGAACCAAGGGGGGGGGCGGGGGGATGGAAAATTTCGGAAGACTAGGATGAGTAAAACAGAAAATAATTTTCTCATCCATAGTCTAGTTAGAAACTTTGTGTGTAGGGAGGGCTGGCTGGCTACTAGGGAAGATGCTTGTTGGCTATAGGAAAAGAAAGTGTAGGTGGGAATCAAGGAAGATACCAAGGAATGTTTTTTTTTTCTTTAATTTTTTCTTTTTTTGGGGGGATGATTGTGGCGACAGAACCTGGACCAAGATATGCCAAATTCTTCTGCAACAGAAGAACCAGAATCAACAGAAAAAAGCATATTCCGAATTCCGAATTCCGCCCGCCCAACTTTTGTCTCATTCCTCGACAAGTGGCATGTTGGGAACAAAAAACATCCCCTGCCAAATTTGGATGATGCTACCTTTTTCTTAGGCTACCTACTGGATCATCCAGTTTCTTCTTGTCCTTTGCCTTTGTATCTGCTCATATGCTTACTTTAGAATGAATGAATGAATGAATAAATGAATAAATGAATGAATGAATGAAAATGTATGTATGTATGTATGTATACATCTCTCTAGTCTCTCTCTTTTTCCTTGGAAATTTCACATCCAGCTTGTCTTTGAGTCATTATTCACATGTGGGAAAATAAAACCCTAGCCATCATTTCTTACTGTAATGGCAAAATTTCACGTCATTTCCAGTCATGAACAACATGTGAAAAAATAAGAAAGCTAGCCTTCACTATTTCTTACTATACTTGGATGGTAGCTTCTTACAAGGGAAGAAAGAGGACCCCACTTGGCATTCCCAAAACTGAATGGTCTCCCCAAATAGCAACCCAGGAGGAAACTGGAGCATGCACTATGGCACTTAATTATGTTATAGGTGGTATTTTGTGACTCATGTTAATTAATTATAGGTACCCTCAAAGTTCAATTTTTTTTTCTCTTGTGTCGAGCATCTTTTCTAGGCACATCGCACAACAAAAACCCCATGCTTTGAACAGTCCCCAAAGTAGATAAGTTGAGCTCTCTTCCTTTGGGCTCTTATATATAGCTTACAAGATTAGACTCTAGGGCAAAGGATATGGGATGATGTGAATAACTATTGTAGTTGCTATGTGTTTTGAACATGCAAGTAAGGAGCACTTTTTTTTTAATAAAACAATAGAAACAAATGGAGAACTTGATTGCAAAGACAAAATCAGGCTCTAAAAGACATGCGAAAACTCAATCCCAAGACCCAGAACTACCACATAAAATTAAGGTTGTGACATATTTGGTAGCACAACCTGAATTTCATGTCTTTCATGTCATCTCACCGAGTGGTGCAGGCACCATACCTTATCAAAAATTCTCAAGATGGCTCTTTCTTAGGCCTCTGAACAATCTTAGCAACAACTCTATGGCATTGCGAACTTTTGCAGCCCTATGGGTTTTCGGTGCAAGGTTCTGTCAAAAATGCTGACCTTTACTTTTCTTTTTTTTTCCCATGGGGTAAGGCCTCCGGAGTAGGGTATCCCTAAAGTTTAGGCCCAACGTTTAGTGTCCTAATGGGTCTTTGGTGAAGGCAATGTCAAAATTGCCGGCTCATTGTCATATGTGTAGGGATTGCATCCAAATGGGGGCATCTCAAACTGGAGCCCACAGCTTGACTCTAGTGGCTCCTCATTTCCAAAATACTTATGAGTAAAAGCATTTTCTGTTGTTGTTTGAGTCAAAAGGTTTTCAAAATTTCCATGAAACACTCCTTGAATCTTTTTTCAGTGTAAAAGTAGGCCACATTATATCTCGGAATAGTCCCTCCTTTAGGTACGGAGACACCTTAGGTATACTCATAGGCATATAGTTCTTTTGCACCTAAAAAAGTGCCTCCACACCGAAAGGGGTGGTGGCCGTCACATTGTGATCGACACATGCATCATGGTCTCATGGTCCATGAATGTTGAGTTCAAGATGCACTTCACACTTTGCGGTGGCTTAATGCCCGCCTTATGCATACTAATAGGTGCACAGTTCTTTTGCACCGAAGAGTAGGCATAATAAAGTGCCTTCACACCGAAAGGGGTGGCCATGGCCATATTGTGATTGACACATCCATCATGACCTCATGGTCCACAAGTGTTGAGTTCAAGATGCGTGTCATGCTTTGTGGTGGGTTGATGGTCGCCCCAGGGATGAAAATTCTCAAAATATGGGTCTAGACTCAGCTACGCCTCACCTAGGCCCTTTATTCGGGGAATGGCGCCGACCCACCTTGGGGGCATTACTAGACACACATTTGAGATTTCTTAAGCACCCTAAACCAGTGATGATCTCAATATTATGCACTACGGAATGATCAAGTTCCTTCCTCTTATGTTGGGTAGGGCACTACGTGAGCTTGTTCCGGCAAGCTAGCCAATGCACCCAACAACACAATGGGGAAAGGCAAGACCATTCCGTGACACTAATGTCTGGGGTGGCAGATTCAATGATCTCAAAAATAGTTCATGTTGGGGACTAATTAATTTTTAAGAGGGTGAGTGTATTTTCTAGAAAAAATTAAACTAAGAGTAGTTTGTCAAGATTTTAGAGAACAAGGGTTGTGTCACATTGTGGCCTTGCCATTTACATTAAAAAGTATCTCAAGGCAAAAGAACAAGTATGGAAATTCAAATATCTCACCATGCAAAAATATAATCTTCACCAAAAAAAAAAAAAATCCTCCAAAAGAAACCGAAATCCTTCAAGATATCACAACTCTATAACTAATCTCAAGTTTCAACACAAGCCAAAATATCATCTTTCAAAAATCCTTATATAAAAATAGACCTACTTTACCTAGGGGCCAAAATTCCTTAAGCTACTATACTCTATAATGAATCTAAACACAAATATCCTTAGGCCAACAAACTATCTTCCTTCATAGATAGATAACCCATCTCTATGAATATAATTCTGTTTCAATCTTAAACCATTGGACAGAAAGTTCCATGTTGAGATGTGGAGAGGATGAGGATGGTCTGTGTGAGGACACAGGGTGTCTTCTTAGGCCCAAGACTTGAAGTTCATTTTTGAAGTCCATTTGCTTTGCATTTACTTGCCCAAAATGCATTTTAATATGGGATCAAGCTGGCCCACCAAGGGTTTACTAAGGCACTAAGCTGGTTTAAACCCTAAGGCCCTAGGTTTAAACACTAAGGCCCTAAAAGTGATTAAGCTTAATCACTTTTAGGTTTAAACACTAAGGCCCTAGGTTTTGTAGACCAGGTTAATAGGTAGGGTGTTCTAAGGAAGGGCTATTAGACCAGGCCAAAAACTAGTGGCCTTCCTTTTTTTCTTTTGGGTGGTTAAAGTGGGCCTAAAAGCCCACTTTAAGCCCACACTATCTGGGCATCAAAGCTGGGTGCATACATGTACAACCTCATTGTTGGCCAATTGGGAAGTAGTCACGGATACTCAACAACCAACCATGAGTTTCAAGTGGATACCATCTTATCTGCGTGAGTCAATTGTAGGCCCCAAATTATACCACATGAGTGATATATCCCACATGAGTGCTACTTTACATACACTCATGTGGAATAAAAGCATGAGAACACATGTCCTGAAAGAACATAATAATTAGGACACCACTAATACAACATAACAATAGAAGACCATAAACTAAAAAGGCATCATATAATTTTGATATTAGCAATGGAGGTGCACTAGTTATGATGTGTGGAAAAGATGAGGATTGATTCCCAAACGTAGCAACACATTGAAGAATTGCAATGGCTTGCCCATGTTGGACAACTATGGACACACATTGCTCATAATAAGAAATAACCATGATAGGAACCACTAATGACCAGCTATAATGGCCTAAGCACAAGAAGTAAAAAAGGAGTCAAAACAAAAATGAAGACAATCATAAGTCTCTATGGCAAGGGGAATGAAGTCATCTCTTAATGTGTGTTATGTCTATGTTTGTTGCTACATACGTTGCCACGGATGATGCACATTGTATCATATTTGGACATGTTAAATAAGCTTTGGCATCGTTTGTTAAGGTTCAATAACCATCTCTAGTGATAAGAATATTGACTTATCATCAAGTCTAGCAAGGAAAAAGTTGGGAAACCTCTTTTTGTACATGTGTTCCACTCTCCAAAACAAATAGTTGTGATGATATATTGAAGAATATTGTGAGTTGCAATGTGCTCACTCCCACATGGGCATCAAAGCAAATGGATACTCAAATCATCAATGGTATGTCCATATTGTGAAAAATGTGCAACTATAAGTTGTAACAAGCCAAGGTGAATATGTATTGTTATAAAATAGTGAGTCGAGGACAAACAAAATGTAAGTGTGATAGGACGAACTATTAACCAAACATTTGTGGCTAGACTTGCACAAGATCAAAAACATGTTCGTGTGGTATCCAAAGAGCATTAACTAAAAGTGTGGCAAACTCATGCTCATGTAAACAATCCATCAAAAAAGCATGTAAGTCAACATATGATTGTACTTCAAGATTTTCAAACAGACATGAGAATAAATAACTTGGGGTAATAAAGCCTAAGTAACTTACAATGCTAGATAGAAGAAAAAAATGTCAATTTCGACATGTATCATTGCATCAAAGAAATAAGGTGATCATCCTATTGGAAACAAATGACAAGTGTAAAAGCAATCAAAGCCAACATCTCAAAAAGGTGGGCACAACAAGTCGAACCACTAAAGGAACGCCAAGCCCCCCCTTAAAAAAAAAATAAAGTGACTTAACAATGAATCAAATGACCCACTATAGTGTTGAAAGATTTCGCACCTAATAACTTTTCCAACATAGCCATGGTACACAAATCAAATTCGACGTAATGTTATAAGATAACTAAAAATGAAAATACAATATGCAATAAATAACATAGGTGTTAAGCATAACAAAGCAGAAGCATTGCAAAGGTTATTTGTGAATCTGCAAACATAGGGAGGCTAGCTATGGTGTTAAGATCCTTTTGAAATTCCTCTATGACAAAGGATTTCACAAATGGTGCATAGAACCCATTGGGGCACCTAGAATATGGAAACTTGTGTTAGGTGTGAAAAAACTTGGAAGAAGTGATATGGATGGGTTTAATTCCTATGAAGACCAAACTACACACTTCAAAGGTTTATTTAAACCACAGTTACAAATTGTCAAACTTTAATTAACAATTTAAGAAAGGAATGTGCTAAGAAAACAAGTTTAATTTTGCCAATCTTAGAATGAGAACTCTATAAAGTTCTACATATGGGGTTTTTGCCTCCTCCTCTTTGGGGCTTCTTTGTAGAGTTATATGTGGCACATAAATTTGTTTTAACATATCACATCAATTTAAACATAAACATGTCTTGTCATCACATCAATATATATAACTGTAAAAATCATATAATATGCAACAATTCAAAAATTATACATTATAAAACAACTACCATAATATTGAGTTGATATTTTAAAATATGATCAAATATAAAATATAAAATATGCAACTATATAAACATTTGACTAAAATTAAACATAATATTGCAACTAAAATATTTAGAAATATTTTAAAATTGAAAATTGATTGTTAGCAATTAAAATCTGAAAACACCATACATGTTACAAGAAAACAAGAAATAATATTTTTTTTACATCAAATATTATATATGTGATTAAATGAAAATAAATGTAAGAAAATCTAATTTTAATGTGTAATAAAAAAATAATATAAATGTGATCAAAAGTAGAAGTAAGAATAAATATAAATATGCAACTGAAAAAATAGTTTAGTTTATATATAATGTGCAACTAAAACCTTTCATACATGAAACTAAATAGAACAAATTTTTTTGAAAAACCATACTTTTGTGACACAAAATTTAATAAATGGAAATAAATCTAATGGAATGTGTAATTAAAAATCCAAAAGCAAACCCCCGTAACATTTTATTGTTTCAGTTTCATGCTAAAATTAATTTTTGCATTCCATTTTTTTTTATCACATGCATTAAGCTTTTTGTTACACATCAAAATTAATATTTTAATTAATTTCATCTTCAATCACATGTATTAATGATTTCAATTGGATGTTAAACATAATTTTTTTCCATTTCCTTTTGAACAACATGCATTTTTTTTAGTTGCAAGTTTTAATTAACATTATATTCATTTTATCTTAGGTTGTATCCACTAATGTTTCAATTTCATGTTGAACTTAATTATTTTTCGATGTTTTCAATCAAGTGCATTAAATTTTGGTCACACGTTCAAATTAATGTTTTATTCATTTCATTTTTGACCCCATTTATTAATGTCTTGGACACATTTTGAAAGAAAAATCTTTTTGGGTGCAAACAAAATCAAAAGACTCAAAGGTGCCAAAGTAAAAATCATTTTCCAAGGACTACATGTGACATGTGCATTCATGCGTTGGTTTATAGTGTTAAATTATATATTTTTCATACATATTTTATCTTTATGTGTTAGATATAAATATGTTTTATTACATCTTGATCCTATATCATGTATATTTTGCATTCATGCTCATTACCACACAAAATCAACAACTTTTGTTAAAACCACATCCTCAAAATTCATAATTTTCAAGATAAAAAACACAAGATTGAACCAAATGTGTTCATTGAATGTGTGTGTAAAAATGAATTTCATCAATTTCAATTCCTTTTATTTTTTAAATTATCAATGTTAAGATCATCTCCAATTTTGAAAAAGAATTATGCACATTGCACATTTGATAAGGAAAATAGATGTATGGAAAACAAAAATAAATAAAAATCCAAAGGTTTGAGTGACTTAAACATTAAAAGGACTCTATCTAACTTGCATCAAATTTTGAGCAGAAATTTTGCAAATAATAAAACCTATTACAAAACAATTATTGACAATCCAAATTATTGTGGTCACCTTGTGATTTTTCAAAGATATGAAAAATATAGTTTTAAGTAGTGTCCACCCCTTCAAATGGCTCCTTTGACTATGTTTTCACCTTCTATTTTACATTTAGAAATAAAAACATTGTATTTGTTACATTTAATTTTACTCTCTCTCTCTCTCTCTATATATATATATATATATATAATTAATTTGGTCATAAATTCATATATTTATTTATTTTATATTTTTTGATCATATGTAGTATTGTTTTGGTTACAAGAAATATTTCCTTTTCCATTTGATTTATTTAAAAATTTCATTCACATGTAACAAATAATGAAAAATACTCAAGTTTATATAGACATACACATACACACTAAGGTGAAAGTTGGCCTCATGGTTACTTTGATGGAAAGTTAGATATTGTGTGATGCAACACCAACATAACAACATGCTTGTAATTGTTTAGGCATTTTGGCCATGAGTTCATACTCAACTCATGAGATGTAAGTTTGACAAGTTTGACATTTTGGGATGGACTACATAAACTATCAAATCACCACATGTTGAGGAAAATAGGATTGAAATTCAATGGTAAAATCCTCAAGCTTATCATCTTGCATAAAAAAACAATTGTGTTTTGTGTACATTCATATTTATTGCAAGGGTTGTCACAAGTTATTATGGAAACTTTGGAACTCTTCACTTCAAGCCAACATTTAAAAAATAAAAACACTTCAACAAAAAAGTAAGACAAGAATCCCTTTCAATTTAAAATTAAAAAGGTACATATTTTTGTTTTGAACATGTACATGAAGCCACAACTTGTTCTTAAAGCTTGATATTGATTAAATCTTAATTTTGTTGTCATTGTGAAACATGATATCAACAAGTTATTAGTTGTAGGATTTAGTCAACACGTGGAAGAGGCAACTTGATTGTCATTGATTGTGGTAATGTTGAAGGGAAAAAAAAAGTTATGAATCTATGTGGATTTTTTCAAATTAAATGTTGCAATAAAAAAATACCCTTATCTTTTACTACTACCAATGAAGTTTTGAACATTGTTGTAGGACACAAAACCTTTTTTTTTTGGATGGTTTTTTTAATTATCATAAAATTTCTATAACATTAGAAGATTGGTACAAAACAACTTTTGTATGGGTTGTCACGTTGTTGGGTGTAGAAAACAAACCATTAAACCTATCAATGTGCTATCCAAAAAAAAAAAGTTGGAATATTTTTTATGAATTTGTTTTTGAACAATTTTATAATTTTCAATAATATGGATTACCATTTTAAAAAACTAAAACAATCAAAAGTTTGATATCAGCCTTAATTTGAAAAAATGTGCCTTCATGATTTTGTCTAGCATGATCTTCAAATTCTTCATATTTTGAAAAGGTAAATTGCTTGATCCTAAAATGTTCAAATCGTTATTAATACATCAATACTAACAACACCTCAACAAATTCAAGTTTTCAATGCAATGGCTCAAATTTATTGATATTTCATTTGGAACTTTGTTTTCATAATGGAACCTTTTACTAAGCTTATGCACATTGGAACCTTTTGTGTGGATTAATGAGTGTTAGTCAACATGGGAACATATCAAAAATTGATATGTAAAAATATCTTTTTTTATTAGTCCTAATTGGGAATTAAAATTCCATGTCCATATAATGCTTCAAAATTAACAATTGGAGCTTTGTTGGGTATTAATGGATGTAATTTGTACACTAATTAAAATGAGGTATGACCAATTTTCATTTTGTAAGCAATTTGGTAAGAAAACAAAATAGTTGATATATGTTCATCCCAATCAATATTCTTTTATTAAAAAGTTTGGTCAATGAAATATGATTAATCTATTTTTTACGTGTTGACTTAGCTTGACCATTACCCTATAGGTAATACATTCTAGAATTTGTATGATACATTAAAAAAATGTTGGGTAAGATACCAAACAACATCATTTATAAAATGCACACCTTGATTGGTGACGATAGTCATTGAACAACCAAATCACACACAAATATATTCAAATTGAAATTTTGTAGTGGTTGTAGTGGTATTTTTAAAAAAAGCCTTTGCTTCAACCCATTTGGTAGCATAATTGATAATAACAAAAATATACCAATTTCTAGTAAGTTGTCCTACAAGTTTGATTTGTCCAAAAACATCCAATCCCTATTTCGTAAATGGTTCTTCAAGTAAAGTTCTTTGCCCAAATCTATGTGGAAAGATTACATGTGCATTGATGTGAATCACACGATTTACAATAATCAAATGTATCTCAATACAAAGTAGGTCACCAATAATCTACATTTAATATCTTTTGAGATGTAATATTCATAGAAAAATGTCTTCCTACAATAGTTATATGAAGCTTTTGAAGAAATGTTAATATTTTTGCAAGTTGCAAACATCAACAAAATTAATTATCTTGACCAAATTGGTACAAAATATTGTTCTAAAAAATAAATGGCTTGACTTTTTGTGTTAGATTAAATGATGATGATCAAAGAATTAATCGGCATATGTGTTGTAAATAAATAATCATACACATTTTATAACCATTCAATCTATAGAACACCATTTGGCAATTTAAAACTTTTTTCCTCAAAATATTGCGATTTTTTCACAATGTTTTTACAAAGAAACCTTTTACACATTTCACACTTGATTTGTTTTTGGTCAATGCAATGTGAAAACTCATTGAAAAAAAACATTGTTTGATATGTTATGAAACAATAAAATAGTAAAAAAATGTTCCATTAAAATTGAAAATATTTTAGATATATTCTGAGTATATTTTCAAAATTAATTCCAAGCACCCTACTTACATGTAAATAAGTCATAAAATTTATTTTAATTAGTTATGCCTTATATTTTTTTGCATGTAATTTGGAAAAAAATGAAAATAATTTCCCTTGGGCGAAGTCATCTTGTGGATGATCACTAGACGTGGCTACCTCACAAAATTGATTAAAAATAACATGTACACATTATTTCATCACCATTAATACCATAACCTCGAAAAGAAAACCCTAGGTGGTATAAATTGAGGTTGAAAGTGAAGATTGTCTCATTAGACATTCTAAAATAAGTATTTTAGAATAGTTCTAGTGATGGTACTATATGCCAAAATTTGGATGAAGCTCCACCAAAATGTGACATTTTTGAGTTGGTGTCTAAGTTTGACTTGCAACATGGTTAGATTATGGCATAGCTAAAAGAGACACATGGTAGTTGTATTTAAGCATTATTTGACCTTATATATGACATGTTGTTGTTCAAGGTTATGGATGGGGAGGGGAAAACAATTAAAGCAATCCTTGGATGTGATAAAGACTTGTAGTGGAGCTACTCTTAGATTTTGCGCTATGACCTATGATGTGATTTTAGGCTATGTTACCATCTAAATGGAATATCATAAAACAATTTTGTGAATCATTCCCAAAAGATGAGTTATTGCTTGATGCACTTGCTAAGATGTTAGCAATGAAATCCGATATATATATATATTTCTTGGGTTTGATTTGGGTGAGTCTATTTAGGCTTCTAAGGTTGAGATAAAAGTTGATGCCATATTCTAATCCCAACCCTTGGAGAATAAAACCATTGTTACGATAGTTCTTTGAGTAGGCTTCTTCTTTGTCATTCAAAGTTTTCTAAAAATTTAGGACTTTTAGTTCAACATTTATACCTTAACACTAAATTGTTTATAAATAACAATATCAATAATGTTCCTGGTAAAATGTCTTGGGATGGGACATTTATTTGTTTGATGTCCCACATAAGGTTGTTTCCATAAAATTTTGATTCAAACATGAGGTGACCAAGTTTGGGGCATTGTTTTTTTCTGCAAATGTTTTCCAAAATGTGTGTGAATATATACATCTATAGTTTCATTAATTGCCAAATTTCAAAATAAAATTTGAAAAAGATTCACCGCATTTGGAGATTGATCTTCATTTTGGTACCAATTTAAAAATTATTAAAAATTTTTGTTTATCACCGTTTAATGTTAAATCCCACTTGGGATGCTAGCCAATGTTGTAACATTAGAAAATTGAAAAAATATTATTAGTTCAGGGGAAGTCTAGATTTAATTGAAATGCTACCACTACAACAAAAACATGTCTTTTTTGCCCCTAGCATAATGCAAAGATTGTAAAGTCATTATTACTTGACTATCATGATTAACTATGTCACTTTTGACTAACCCAAAAATAACAATGTCCAATTTACTAAGTTCAATTTGTGTTTTAGTCATAAGGGACATTGTTGGTGACATCTGGATACTAGGACCTATATGAAGATCCTATGTCATGATTGAATTAAGTCATTGGAACACAACATAGATGGTGATGTCACACCATGTATGATCATTGAATATGCTACTCTATGTGGCATTGTGACATAAAAAATGCTACTTTTGTTACCTTATGTGGCAAAGTGTTATATAGTGCCTCAAGTTCTTTTTTAAACAATTTTTTTTTTTTTTACATCCATGACATAAATTTTATTATTTTTTATAATTTCCATTTATAATATATAATTTAAAAATAAAATAATAATAAAATGTAATAATGAAAATAAAACACCTTTGAAGTTGTGTAATCAATTTTGAGAAATATATCTTAAATCAATGTCATGTCTACAAATTTAAAATAAAAATATTTAAAATAAAATCTAATTACTAAAGTAAATAATGTCACATTGATTATATTTTTCACTTGTAGAATTTATTTCACGATGAAATTTAAGAATTGGTTAATGTAATGAAATTTATTAGATTTGAATTCACGGTCGAAATTGAAATATTAAAAACTTAATGTACTATAAAGTTAAATTAAATCATGAAATGAAATAAAATGAAAAGTCCGATCCAATTTCAAACTATTTGAAGAGAAAATTTATGTTCAATGGAGGATCTTGATAGGACTTTAGAAATCTCTTGATGCGAGTTATAAGAAAATGCTTTGTCATGCTCCATTTGGTTGAATTTCCTAAAGTTACAAGATTCTAAAGTTTCAGTTTTGTGAGAGGACTTTGGGAGTCCTAAGAATTTTGCCATTTCAGCATCATTCTCAAATTAGACCACAAGGAGGAGAGTATTTTCCTCCTTCATGGGTTAGAGCTATTATGAACCTCTCATAAGTTTGTGATTTGCCTCTAATCTAGTTTGGATTCAGATTGCACTAAATGCTTTCTTTGTTGTTTCGTGCAATTGAAGTGCTTGATAGTTATCCATGAAGTGTGGTCACCGTGTCAGTGGCTAAGTAGGTATGAGCACTTGGTATGTATATGAATGCTCAATACATAGCTAACAATTGTGGTTAGCTATGGGACAGGAACACAGCCAGCACAAGCTGCAGTGAGAGTCAAGGTATTGTCCAAAGATTCAGAAGCCCTAGAAGTTCCAGATACATAGAGCACAATAAAATGACAAACTTACTTTTGAATGCTCTGATCATTGTGTATTGAATGGCAACGATTTTGCATCCAGGAATCCGCATCATCACTCTGCATCAGAATGGGGGTTTGGCATTAGAAAGCAACAAAGAGAAACCACCAAGCACTACATGAACAACTCATAGCTTATGTCATCTGCATACTTCAAAAACCTCTTGATCTCACCACTCGTCTTGGGTGGAATTCATACCTTCACTTTGGTAGCATCTTTAATACAAATTCAGTCAATGATGGCTTCTGATGGATTCACTCAACAGCAATGGAGCTTCCTTACATTCGTGGATGAGTTTGTCATTTGGCTCATATATCTGGCTGACACATCTGTAGCAAGAGCAATGTCCCGAATACACCTGAGGCTAAAACCTAGTGTTCTCCTGCCAATGAAACACATGTGCCTATTGTTCCAGTTCCAACAACACATGAACAGAAATCCATGAGTATTGCAAAACAAATAGAAATGCCTAAATCATCTTCTTTACAAAAGACTCTTCTCTTCTGTGTATAAGTTCTCTATGCAAACCCCATGCACAAATCCCCCACTAACTTATAGCAAATGACGTCTTAGCAATTTCTCCAATTTAGTTGCTCCATAATCTGTGGAGACCTGATTTAAAAGCTCAACTTCTACAACATTCTACTGGACACCATATTCTTGATTGAGGTGCCCATTCTGATTCAAATAAGCTTGCAACATTAACCAATACAGGACAATTAATGTGACAATTGGCAGAAACTGAAATCTCAGCCCTCCTCCCAATCAATTTCATCTAAACCTTCAAATTCCTCCAGTTCCACCCGCATTATCCTCTGCAATCATAGCTCCTGTCTCTTCCATGTTCCCACCTTTTGGCAGGCTATTGCTGGGCCCTTCTTCTACACAGTGAAAGGCAAAAAGATCATGGTATGAAGAAGAATAACAAGACAGAATGAGATAAAACAAGAACTTCATCTGAATGTTCACGACAAAGCTTCAAGAATAATTGAAGTCACCATTGAAGGGTGCAACTCAGAATGTAAATTTTCTGAAGTCCTGAACATAATCTTCTAAACTTGCTTGGACAAAAATGTGCATTGATACAGCATCTGAAAGAGTTTGCAAAATATCTGTGAAGTTGACATTGTTTCCACCTCACATGTTAAATGGAAACAATATCAACTTCACGCGTATTTTGACACCTAACAAATCTTTCACCTATGACAGTTGCACCATCAATGGCTGAAGCTGCTTGTACTTTCACCTCACCTACCAGACATCTTTCGTCAGTAACCATAAAATCACTGGTCATTGGATGATGCATATAAGCTTGCAAAAGCGAAACAAAGAGATTTGAGTCATTAGGACTATGTGGTTCATATTGGGATCATATCATGTGGTCTCTAATGGATCTCTTGCATGTTCAGAGTTCAAATCACCAACACCAGAAGAACGATTGAAGCTATGTCAGAATCACAGAAGACAGTCAATGTTACACGACTCCTTATCCATTCACAGTACAGGACTTCTTAGTTGGTAGTTTGTAACATCCCACACCCTGAAAATTGGAACAGATATAGGGCAGGACATAGTACAGACTCTTTATCATCCCACAAGCACTGAACATTTGGGGTATTTTGCCAAAAACCTTGAGAGGCAAAGTTCATAATCTAAGTTTACAAAGGGCAAGAGAGCCAGAAAGTGGGCCTCCCCACCAGGCACTCATTTCCTGTGGTGCCCAAGAACAAAATGCTTACAGACAGGAGAAGTGTAAGTAGTACTCACATCCATTTTCTCAAGAAGCTCCTTAGCTTCCCACAGTGGGCATTAGCTTCACCATATCCATCACCAAGCTCAGCAGCTGCAAGCTTGTCACTCTCTGCCATGAGCTCTGTCTTGCAATTCTCACAGTGCAATCTCTCATCAAAGGGGTTGACCAGGCACAATGCATCAAGGGCAGAATACCTGCCAAGAATGCAGATAAAGTCCTGTTCCCTAGCAGTGTCCTACTGGGAAATTCAATTCTGAGGATGCTCAAATTTGAGCAAAGAACAAAAATGAGCAGAGTGCTTTGCTCAGCAAGTGGACAGAATCAACAGGATGGAAGGCTGTGAAGATACCTGTGGTCAAAGCTGGTGTTGGGGCAGGTGTACTCCTGAGTAGTGTTGTCATGCTCCAATTGATCCTTTTATCTTCTGCTTTACACAGTGTATATGGTACCGCACAATGTTGTACACAGGAGGAAACAAAAGGGATGCATATGAAGATCTTCCTGATCTGAGGATACAAACCTTGTCCCCAATTTGTCCATCAACATTGTTTGGTATAAAAGAAATTGACATCTGGAGCATGGGTCAAAGAGACAATGAATAAGAATGCACAAAATGAGGATGTCAGATAGGGTTCCAGATAGCCTACAGCCATTACCTGGGCATAGATAGTCAAGGCAGCAATATGAGTCACCCCCACTTTCACTTTGTTGTTCTGCACTCACAGCAGCAATGGCTGCATTGTAAAGCTTGACCCCTTTCACAATCTGCAGCATGAAAAATAACATGATAAAGCCTGCTGATCTCAATGCACAAGAAGAATTGCAGGGGTTTATCAAATATGGCACTTCTCTATCTCTACTGCACGACAGGTTAGCAGACTCCATGTGAATGGCCTGAAGGATTTGGATTTGTCACAAGGAATTGATGCTGGAAAGCAAAGCTCTTGCCAACCTGAAGATCTACAATGTGCATTTGCCCCTCGCCATTAGATGCTACACAATGCACATCTTGTCGCCTGCACTCACACCTCCACTCCCTTATAATTAGTTACTACCATCTTTAACAACATTCCAGCCTTCAATGTAAAGATCACCATATTGATGGAGGTAAGATTTTTTCATCTCCTCACAAGGTTTGTAGGATGAGATTTGATTCATATTGCAATCTTGAATTTGGTACTTGTGAAAAATGAGTGTTGTTGGAAATGGAAAGGAGATGGAATGGGTAGATTTTAATGATTTGTGTGATGAAGATGGAAACATTGTGTTTTTGTAGGAGAGTCTGCCTCTATGCTTTTAGGTTGTTGGAGATGGAAGTTCGAACATTTGTATTTGTTTTGAAAGTTTGTTTGAAGTTATTAAGTTGTTTGATTCAAGCATGGTGTTTTAGTAGGAGGGTTTGGGACTATGTTTTGGTGAGTTGGGATGTCGAAAATGTAATGAGGGCCAAGGGTTAATCATTGATGATGAGCTTGAAGGTATAGAATCAAAATCAAGTTTCAATATATGGGAACATATGTTTAGGTCTTTTAGTAGGAAGTCGAAGAAGCAACGTGATGCAGAGGTGATAATGGATAATCTCAAGCCATAATAAAATATTGATCAGGTACAAACCACAAGCATTACGTGTAATTCAAACAAATTTTGTCGATCTATTGTGAGTGTCAATTTTTTTATTGAAAGTACATGTTGTGTTCTCCTTGCATTTGCCAATATGTTGTTGTGAGCATGAATTTTTTTTCTTGAACATTCATGTCATGTTTCCTCACATTTGTGAATCTATTGTTGTGAATGTCAAACTTTTTGTCAAAGCTAATCTATGTCATGTTCTCTTCATATTTGTTGATTTGTTATTAACATCAACTTTTGTAGAGGCTCACTTTGTTTCGTATGTTGTGACTATCAAATTCTCTCCTAAAACCCATCACATTTGCCAAATTATAAAAGGTTGAGGCCAAGTTGTTCAAACACAACCAATAGCTTACCATGTTTTTTTAAAAAAGTTTTAAAAACCTTTTCATCACGATGGCACCCTTGAAACCCCTACAATCCTTCAAAATTTACCCTTTTGTTTGTTATGCAATGAGTAGTTCATTTATGCAAACACACCTTTTTACAATAAATACATGTCATAGGAAATGCATATGCATATCATGAACTGCATATTATTGTTTTATCATCCCCTTGATTCCATAAAACCATTTTCAAGCAAACGACAAATAGATTAAGAATAGTCTATTTGTGAAAGTGCAAATGGTGTAGAATGGAATACTTTATGAAATGAACCTTGTAAACAACAATGATCTTGAACTCATGAAATTGTATAGCCGAAGGGATTGGTGTGAATTTTTATAATGGAAGACTATGAAAGACAATGCTAAAAATAAGAACAAAATTAAACCCAAAAGTGAATTTGAAATCTCTTAACAAGAATCCATGATTTTGATTGGTTTCTCCTTAAGTTTCACAAAGTCCAATTCAAAATACTTGAAGTTTGTATATTAAGTCTTAGAGTTCTAAAAGATTTTTTATAAATCATACAAGTGGAGAGTGCCATCTTTCTATAAACAACTTATTGTTTTGTTGTTTTACTGATTACAATTAAATGGGAAAGTGAACAAACGCAAAATAACCTATTGAACAAGTTGTTGTGATCTCAACCAAGCTTCAAGAAATGTTCATGGAAGCATTAATCCATATTTGGATCTTTTATTCCTTATTATCAATTCATGGAATTTGTTTTTGAGTACCATAATATTTGGCTTCCTAAATGATTCAATGCTTTGAATCCATCCTACGATATTGAAATAGTTGTAAAGGTGGAAGATGCATTCAATGAAACTATTGTTGAGGCCAATGCAATTATTTGTAACAAATTAAATGTCTTAGAGTATGAAAATGTTAACACGTTTTTTATTTTATTTTTTGATATTTTAGAAGATACATTGTTGTAAAAATGTGGTTTTATGATTGGAGACTTTTGCAATTATGTCTCAAACCTAATCATGTAAGCATATTGAACTTGCAACTATGTCATTTTCACAATTAATGCCATAATTATGATTACACAATTAGTCCCATGACTAGAGTCATGAATTAGTTAATTTCCTAAAAACCTTGTTCCAGGTAGCCTACTAATAGATTACAAATAACATATTAGTAAATGGGTCCAAATTTTTTTAAATGTACTAAAATCTTATCACAATGCTTTGACCTTTATATATATTTTTTTACATAATTTTTTTTACCATGTAAAAGCATATTTATGGATGATTATGATGGAATTAAAAATTTTATTGGATTAAAATATGGTGTTTATGAAATATTTAACATTTTTGATTCGTTAATTTTGATGGGGATCAAAATATAAGGAAAAGATGACCACAATAAGGATTAGGTCATTTTTGTCTTTAGTGGTACACTTCATAGGATTTTCACCTAGTTACACTTTAAACTATTTTATTTAAGCTAATTTATGTATTCTACTTTAGGCTATTCAAAGTTATTTTACATAAAATCATTTAAAGTTATTTTAGATTACTTTATTCAAGGCTATTTGAAAGGTTGTTATTTTTAGCCTATTTTAAGCTATTATTCCCTAGGTTATTTTAGGTTATTCTACCCAAGTTATTATAAGATATTATAAGCTATTTGAAACTATTAATACATTAGGGTATAATAACTTAAAATAATCTAAGATTAATAAAATTTAAATATAATAACCTAAAATAGCTTAAAATAAAATAATTGAGAATAATTTTAAAAACCTAATAGACTAAGGTACAATAATCGAGAATAACTTAAAGTAGCCTAATGTATCATTATTAACAATGGTATAAGGTAAAATAATTGAAAATAAATGTATAATAACTTAAGGTAGAATAAATGATAATAACTTAGAAGGAGTAAAGTAAAATAACCTTGAATAATTTAGAGTAGAATATCTTTAAATAATAAAAATAACCTAGAATAAAATAGGTTAAAATAATTAAGAAAGGCCAAGAATAATCTTAAAAAATCAATAATAACCAATAATAACCTAGGGTAACATAACCTATAATATCTTTCAATAATACATCTTAAAATAATTTCGAATAACTAAGGATAGAATAACTTAAAAATAACTTAAAATAATCAACAAAAAAAAAAAACATGGAGTGAAATAGCCTATAAAATCTAAAACTAATTTATAATAACATAATATAGGCTAAGGTTAATTAGTCTAGAATAACTTAAATAGAACTTAAAATGTCGTAGAAATAGCCCAAAATGATAAAAAATAGCCTAAGGTAATTTAAGATAATTACATAATTAGGGTAGGCAAGTTAGGGTACATAGGTAGGATAGGAAAAAATGTTCCTAATGATGCAATGACAAAAATATCACATATTGAAAAAGTGGTGTAATGGTTAAAAATTTGGATTTTTAATGTGAAGGCAAGGGGTTCAAATCCTCACATTTGCAACCTACTTGAATATGCTTAGTTAACTTACTTATTTTAATCCAGGGTACCCCTTTAGGTTGGGTTGCATAGGCCTTAGGTTTAAGTTTTTAGGTTAGGTTATTAAGACCACCTAGTGAACTATTGGGTTTTGAAAGGAATAAAATAAAGGAACAAAAGATAAAACCTTCTTACTTTCCTTAAATAATTAAAAAAAAACACACACAAAAGGTTTGTTAAAATTTAGTAGGACAACCTCATAAACTTTCTATAGAAACAAACCTAAAACAAATACAAGGAAAAAGACCTTGCATACAAAAGACAAAATTCTCACAACATATGAAGAAAAAACAATTCATAGAACTTTTACATACAAAAGTATAATAGAAAAAAGTTAATTTACTCCAAAAAAATTCCCTTCCTCAAAGGTATAAAACCTTAGGTACCTTCAAGAAAGAAAACAAGAAAATGATGGAACAGGTGGTTAACCTTATCCCAAAAAAATCGGTCCTAAAATTACTCAATGTAATCTAGTAGTAAATCAATTTCAATAAAAATGTTTTTAGTAATGAAAATCTAATAACTGGTTTCAATAAGGAAAATTTGGTAATTGATTTCGATAATAAAAAAATTGATAAAATGTTTTCAATAAAAATTTACCTTCAACATAGGCTATTTAGGCTAGCTTATATTGTCTTTTGTAATATAGGTTGCCACATGGCTACTAATCACTAGTTGAAAAACTCAATAGTATTCACAAAATATTACAAATTAGATGACTACATATGCATGTTAGGTTGTTATGGTCACTTTTACCATAGTTGTTTTTGTGATTTGTGACTATTGCCATTTTTACAACTATGGTAAAAGCAACGAGTTTGAGTTGATTACATAGTCATGTGATTTTATTTGCAAGAAATGACTACATTTTCCTAGTCATAAATCTCACTTTTTGTAGTAGTGATATATCAAGATTGATAGTATTTGGTATAATGGATGTGTAAACAGTTGAATAAAAAACCATTTTCATTTGTGCATCCATCTATTTGAAGATATGATTTGTTTAACTTTTATGCTTTCTTTGAGTTATAAACAACTTGTAGTGTTGGAGGCTCATTCTAATGATTTTTCTTCTTATTTTTATATAATTTCATTACATCAAGTTTGTTAATTGTCATTATGTTCTTCCATGATGTTCATGTGAAATATATAGTAATGTATGTGAAATGTATAGTAATGGTTTTTGATAATTTGTTTGGAGAATTCATCAAATTTCTTTTACTTGGATTTTAGCCTTGGGAAAGAAAATGAAACATTGCAAACCCATTTGTTGAAGATTCAAACTCTCAAGGTCGATGATTTAAACAATCACCACACTATTGCTTCATGACCAATGTCTTGTGTCATTTGTTTTTTTTAGTTGATGGGGGTTTGTGAATCTAGTGTGGCAAAGTGGTTGTCAATTCTTAAGTTATTAGTTTGAAAGATCAATGATACTTCTAATAACTTCAAAGAGATGGCAATTGTTGTGTGTTATGTGTTGTAAAGTTAGTTTTGTCAGTTTAGATTGATTCCTTTTCACAATCTTTAGTAAGCACAAAAACCTCTTGAGTAAAAGGAGTAATTGTTACCACTATGCTACATTATGAAAAATCTTGTAGCCTTGTAAACTTAAAGCTTGAACAAAGATGTAGCCACATGAACATACAACATTATGTAGGTTTTTTTTGGCAAGTTATAAACATATTTTAATTATCACAGCCACATTTAGATAAAAGTATTATATGTGTAACCAATTTGGATCCACCTGGTACCAATATTGTATCTAAGTTTAGAACCCTAAACTGCAGTTTAGAACTGGATCCCGGTTTGAAACTGACCCAATACCCCCACAGTGAACTGGCTACCAGTAGAGATTACTACCAACACTATACCCATTAGTAACTCAAGTGACAATGTGATTGATGAACAAACAGGTGAGGAGAATGTTGATGTGATTGCAATTAAATCAAGCACTATGCATATATAATTATGTTGTCACCAAAACCCAAGGGTTTTTTAATTTTAATTTTTAATTTAATTTAATTTTAAAATTTTAAACTTTGAAATTTTGAAAATTTATTGGGGGGGGGGGGGGGGGTTTTTTTTGTTTTTTTACTATTTAAAGGGGTTAAAGTTTTTAAAATTTTTTGGTTTTTTTAGACTTTTTTTTTTTGTGCTATTTG
>Ga0116227_10003294_pt1 | contig 36083 bp, 31 predicted proteins | sample S1TSphgellanicum_FD_89693 | JGI IMG/M metagenome (GOLD analysis project Ga0116227, IMG submission 89693) | Host-associated microbial communities from peat moss isolated from Minnesota, USA - S1T2_Fb - Sphagnum magellanicum MG | ecosystem: Host-associated > Plants > Peat moss > Unclassified...
ACACGATTTTTTTTTTTTTTTTTTTTGGTTTTTTGGGATTGAAATGATGGGTCATAGTAGTAGGGCTTATTATATAACACAACAATTTTATTTTCTTGGACTACACTAATAACAGCTTTTTTTTATTGGAAAAAATTTCCCCACAAGAAAAAGTTAAAATTCAAAAAATAAAAATTCAAAAATGAAGTAATTTTGGAAGGTTTCAACCAGGAGAAGTGAGAAAAAGAAAAAAAAAAGAAGAAAAATCACAAGATTTTTATATTTTGTTTTTGTGTATAGCCATAAATATAGGAGTTTGATTAAAGATTTGTAATTCATATATTGTTTATAGCTAGATGTGGTAAATCTTCCTATGGATGATTGCCATTTTTTTTAACATGATCCTATGGATGATTGCCATTTTGGCTACATTTTTACCCAAAAAAAACATTTCTACATAACCACCTACTCCTTCCTGTTCTCTTGAATGAAATCCTAGTTGTTGTTTATTTGAATGGATGCCGTGTATCCTTCTTTTGTTACAACAACCTCTTCAACCAACCTGAAAAAAATTCATTCCCAAACTTAAGGGGAAGATGTATTTTATTAGCTTAAAAACAAAATTTTCTTGGATTTGTTGCTTGCGTTTTTTATTTTAAAATAAAATTCCGAAGTAGAAATAGGTGACAAGCATCCCAAGGTTTAGCATTTGTTGATTGATAATTTTTAAAATATATATTTAGAAAACTGTCCAAATTTTTATCTAAAATTAGAACGAAGTGACAACAAACTTGGGAGGGGGGGGAGGGGGGGTGTTTGGTGAGTGAGTTTGATACATTCATCTGTGCAGATGGGCATAGAGAGACCCATTGTGAGAGATGGGCCCATAAGAAACAAGGGGTGTGTCACACTTTGTCATTGCCATTTACATTAAAAAATATTTTAAGGCAAAAGAAGAAACTCAAATATTTCACCATGCAAAAATATAATCTTCAAAAAATCCTCTAAAAGAAACCAGAATCCTTCAAGATATTATAACTCTATAATAACTAATCTCAAGTTTCAACACAAGCCAAAATATCATCTTTCAAAAATCCTCATATAAAAATAGATCTATTATTATTACCTAGGGGGCCAAAATCCCTTAAGCTACTATAATATTCTATAATGAATCTAAAGACAATATCCTTGCCTTGAAAGGCAAGGCCAACAAAGTGTATTTAATAATACCTAATGTACCGACACAATATTGATCATATATAGATAACCTTGATAAAGGCTGTATTATTTATTGGATGATTTTGTAGTTGAAAGAATTTTCTTTTTCAGAGATGGTTTAACAACGTCTTTTCGATTTTGAGGGCCATAGTGGCACACTGGATGGATGAATCTCAACTGAGTTAACATTTAGTTTCACCTTTGGAACGAATTCTGTAAGGAAATAGGTCTCATACATAGGTAGATAAGTAGGAAAATAGGTAACTATTAGGTAAGTGGATGGTTTATAGTTTATACATGGATAAAGGCTGATTTTACTACCAACTAAACAACCTGCTTGCTTGTTAGTTGTTAGTAGGTAATAAAGGAAAAGCAACTGAGCTAACCCACCATGGTTAACTAGGGAGCTGGAATCCAACAAATAGCTGTTTCCCAATCACTTATCATCCATCCTTCATGGTGTGCTCTAGTGGGTGCTGGTTCACTGTGGCTGTCAAAGTCTTTTTGAAAGTTTATCGATAACAACAACAAAGTGGGTGCGAAAGCATCTCCACCGATGCTCAGTATGTGACCCTGCAAACATGTTTCTCACATCCAAGTTTTAGTTATTAAATTTTTGCCAATGGAAAAAGAAGGTGAGAGAGACTACTAATAGTCACCACCCACTTGGACCAATCAAACTATCTAGTCAATCAGAACAGGGCAGCAGTCAATAAATACGACTTGCCTGTGTTTATAGATTCTTCCAGGGCTCTGAAAAATTGTGCATTTTTTCAGGGTCCCAGCAATCTTCTAGTGGATTCACTGGATTGGGCTGATCAACCTCATTCAAGATTTGCCGTGCAGGGTCACTCACATACTGAGCGTTGGTGGAGATGCTCTAAAGGGGGTAAATAAGGAGTGAACATGGTATGAAATAAGAGTTGGGCTTGGTACATCTTTAAGTGTAATTTTTAATAGAGCTAGAACTTGTTATTTGAATGCATGCTGAGAAAAAAAAGCTTCCAACAAGTTACTCAACAATTGTCCTAGAATCATCCTCTTTCTTTCACTTTTGTGATGTAGCATGAGTGACAAATCATCCTGTAAGAGACTTAAAATGAGTGGTGATGATTCCACAAAAGATTTAGCTTTAATGGTGACAAGTTTACTATATATACTTGAAAAACTTCCTTTGTGATTGAACACAAATTAACACCATGTATAATAGAAATCGGACAAAACTTCTTTTGTGATTGGGCACAAATTGACGCCATGTAACAATAAAAATCTAACAAAACTTCCTTTGTGATTGGATGCAACTTGACACCCTAAACCTTATCAAACAGCATAGATGACAAAGTGGAGTTGTAAACTCCTATTGTGGTGGTTTGTGCCTCCCCCCACCCCCTCCCCCCAATCAAAGGATAAAATTTTGCACCAGTGTGCCCCAAAGAAAAGCTTTCCTAGAATACAAACTACCTAACAACTTTGGGTAACAAATGGAAAAAAAAATTAAGATACTAAAAATCAACATCTCCTTGGCTAAATAGGCCTACAAGAAAGTGTTAATTTGTGGGCGGGGGTTGCTTCATTACCAAGAACCATGGTATGCTACATTGTAACCTATTCCACAATTACTCACAAACCTACACAGGCAAACCAAATAGAGAATAAACTTAAAACTCATCACAAAAACACACTAAGTTTGGGATGGGTGGGTACTTGACCTTGAGAACCACCTTGGGTACTTCAAGTACCCTTGGCACTTCAAATCCACAAGACTTCTAGTGCTCTAGAAACTTCAAGTACATCAGTCAACACAGTGGGAGAGAGAGAGAGAGATGCAAAAGAGTCCCTCCTTCCTTAATTTAGTCTCCTTCACCCTCCCTTGTACAAAAAGTGGTGGCAAATTTCAAATCTACCATCTAGATCCTCTTTTAATGGCAAGTAACTTGTCACCCAATGAATTTAGAGCATGAGTTAAACTAGTTGATATCAAATTTACTAAATTAATGAAGATAGTAAAGTTATGTATAAAGTTGTCAACAAGGGGTGTGTCACAATGACAATGTGGCCTTGCCATTCACATTATTAAAAGTATCTTAAGGCAAAAGAAGAATTATGGAAACTCAAATATAATTTCACCATGCAAAAACATATTCTTCAAAAAACGCTCTAAAAGAAACCAAAATGCTTCAAGATATTAGAACTCGATAACTAATCTCAAGTTTCAACACAAGCCAAAATATCATCTTTCAAAAATCCTCATATAAAAATAAAGCTATTACATAGGGGCCAAAATCCCTTAAGCTACTATACTCTATAATGACTCTAAACATAATATCCTTGCCTTTGGTAGGCAAGGCCAATAAAACCTTGGGTTTCCTTGAAACTAAGTTTCACAATCAAAAAATAAATATAGGATGGGATTGCACTAAAAGAAAAGTAAGTAGGTGGGTAACCTGTAGGTAGGTTGATTGTTAGGTGGGCCTTAACCTAGTTAGATCTCTAACTTGGTAGTCTCTTAATATGTTTGAATATAACCAATGTAGATTGTAGTGTATTAAAAAATAAAATCGAATGATGATCATTTTTGGGATTTTATTTTTAATTTTGAGAAGTAATTCTACTTTTAAAATAACTTTAGTATGGGAGACTTCGATTGATAACTTTGAAATTATGAAGTTACTCTCTGAAATAATTAAACTAAGATCTGACCTTTAACAATACTTTTTTCAAGCACACCCATCATTCATTATTTGAAAACATGAATTTTGTGTTAATAACATTGCGTTTAATTTGATTTGAAACTCGAGACTACTAGTTTGAAATGCTTGATTATATTCATTTTGAATCATATTTTGAATTCATTAAGTATGCCTGTTATGATTAACACAAATTGTTTATATAATCAAATTGAACACAATGTTGTACACATGGTAGTAAATGACACCTACGAAGATTTGTAAAGCTTGACTAATTTGATTGAAATCAATCATTTTTACACTATGGCATGTGATTGTATTGTTATTTGTTATGCTATTTTTCATAAAATGTTTTTTTTCCCCATTATTATGAAAATATTTTTTGAATTTATTAAACAAATGATATGAAAGAACTCTTTTTATATTCTCAACTATTGTTTATAATGATTCAAATAAAAAGAGAATTAGGAATCACCAATTCAAAAATAATAAAATGACATGAAAAAATGAACCATTAAATTGAAAATATATGTTTTAATTTTTTTTAAAAACATAACTAATGTACATGTGAAATTTGACCTCTTCATATAATAAAAACCTTGACTAGACAAAGGTTTAGTAGTAGGCTGCGGAAGGTAGGAAAATGTGATGTGCTGATGGAGAAGGTCAGTGTGGCTTTTCTTTGTTCAAGCACAATACCATTTCTGCCTGGGATGTGCAGAATCGATGGCTGATCAGCTTGATCAAAGGATTTCTGGTTGTAGACAAATGAGAGGTATGTGGATTTCAAACATAAGAAGACATGGGAAGCACTACAGCTTGCAGACTGATGAAACCCATCATGAGTGGCAGCAGAGATGACTGCAATCGCACCAGGAGCAGTGCAATCAAACATTTTTGCATGGAAGGTGAAAAATTTAGAACATTTAGAAGCTCACAAAGTATGTGAAGGATGTGCAACCTGAGAAGGTGATGTAGATTTTCCAACAATTGGAATAAGAAGGAATGAGTCCTAATGAATTCACTTTTGTTCAGGTGATTAAGACATGTACTGGTTTAGGCGCACTTGAAGATGGCAGGCTCATTCATGAACAGCTCATTCAAAGTGGTTGCAAGTCTCACATATTTGTGGGGAATAGCTTGGTTGACATGTATGCAAAATGTGGGAGCGTGGAGGATGCTTTGAGAGAGTTCGACGAGATGCCATCTTGAGATGTGGTCACTTGGAACACCATGATATTGGGATGTGTGAAATGCAGGAAATGCCAGGAGGCATTGGAACTATTTAGACAAATTCAATAGGAAGGTGTGCAGCCAGACTTTGTTACTTCAGTGGGGGTGCTGAATGCATGTGCCAGTGTAGTTGCGCTTGAAGAGGGCAGTTGTGTTCATGAGCAGATCATTCAAAGTGGATAGGATTCAGATGTCTTTGTGGGGGAGTAGCTAGGTGAACATGTATGCAAAGATGTGGGAACATGGAGGATGCTTGGGAGAGTGTTCGAGAAGATGCCATCTCAAGGTGTGGTCACTTAGAATGCCATACTTGGAGGATGTGCCATGCATCAGTATGCTAAAGAAGCTATTAAACAATTTGAACAGATGCGTGAAGAAGGTGTACAGCCAGATGATATCAACCTTGTTTGTCTTCTGTCAGCTTGTAGCGATGTAGGTTTTGGTGGATGAAGGCATGCACTGTTATGCTTCAATGATCATGGTTTATATGATTTCTGCAAAATTGGAATTACACCTGCATGGTTGACCTTCTTGGCCATGCTCAGCATCTACAGGAGGCATAGAATATGATCCAAGGCAATGCCCTATAAACTAGATATGGTTGCATGCAAGGCTTTGCTTGGCATTTGCTGGATTCATGGTAATGTGGAGATGGGGGAATCTGTTGCTAAACGAATTCTTGAGTCGGAGCCTGAAAATGGTGAGCTGGTTAGGCGCTGCTATGAAACATCTATGTTGCTGCTGGCAATGGACATCTCTGTGAGAATGTTGATTGGCAGAGAAAGGAAAGAGGTGTGAAGAAACAGCTGGGTCACACCTGGATTGAAGTGAACAATGAGGTTTATACATTTGTAGTAGATGATCAAGACCACCCTCATGATTGAAATCTGTGCAGAACTGCAGAAATTGTCAGGACTCATACATAATGCAGGGGTACATGCCGTATGCTAAATAGTAAATTTGTTCTACATAATGTGGGAGAAGAAGAAGAAGAAGAAGAAGAAGAAAAGGTGTTTCATTTGCATCACCATAGTGAGAAACTGGCTATTGCATTGGGGCTCATCAACACAGGTCCCAGTACTTCTCTCTGAATAGGTAAAAAATCTCTGGGTTTGCAAAGATTGCTACAATTCCATAAAGTTCATTTCAAAAATAGTTGCAAGAGCAATCATGGTTAGGGATGCCAATTGCATTCATGACTTTGAAGATGGGTGTCTGTTCTTGCATGAACTGTACCTGATGCCAGCAGTAATATGTCTTGTCACTCACTACATTAAGGTCTGGGATAGCAGATTGTGTCATTTTCTTGACCAAGTTACATGGCATAATCTTCCGGTGATGATCATACACTTGTAATAGTGATGAAAATCTGTCTGTTATGGAACATGAATTTTTCTTTGAATTGTCAAATCTACCACCCCAGACCTTAATGTCATGGACTGGCCTTGGCCTTGCCTTAAGTTGGGTGCGTCACCTAGCTCACCCTAACAGGCTTGCCTAATGCCTTACCCAACATAATGGGCAGGGTGGAAATTGTTTCCACTCTTGGCTGCTATAAATTACCGATTGATTTGGAGGTGTCAATTTGCTGATCAATTTCGCATTTGCTGAAATTGTGTAGGATCAGCTTGTGTAGATTCTGAAATTTCCTCTGAAGTTTCTCTGGCTGTTCTCCACCCACTTCTGGTAGGCCTTAGTAGGGAATGTTATGGTGGGCAGTTAGTACTATGTTGATGTTGCTGTTGAAGATCCCTGAACATGGGTATGACTTATCGCCTTTTTTTCAAACCCTCCCTGAATTTTTGGTTTTGTTTTTATCTGTTTTGTAAGGATTGGGGTTTGTCTTTTTTCATGCTGATCTTTTGCTGTTATGGTGCAGATTTGATCATTTTGTGTTTGTTGAAAGCAGCTCCTAAACACCACAATTTCCCATGAATTCAAGGATCATTGAGTATAGCCAACACTTAATTCGATTGCCAGCTGATCAACAAATTGTTTACACAAGTTTTTAGAGTATCTCTATGGGAGGTGATACATTTCTTTCTTATGTTAATTTAGTTTACTGATAAAAGTAATCTTGCTCTCACTAATAAACCTCTAAAAGAACAACTTCAAAACTGGTGTATCATTTATTGTTTGACACTTTCAACCAACCAAAAACCTTGATGTGTTCAAAGCAATAAGTTCCTTTGAAAAGTTTAATTATTACCTTGTCATAAATGGCAACTTTGCAAAGGCCAAAAGGTCTTTTCTGTCACCTTGGTGCTCAGATGAAATATGAAAATGTTTATGGAGTACTATGGTGGGGATGCTCTTAGTCTTTACTCATAGCAAGAGGAAAGACTAAGAGCTCTTTGATCAAACCCTGCCAATCAAAATATAAACCAAAGCACCCAAAAAGGGGGAAACACAATGGAAGGACCCACGTCCAAGAAGACAAAAGAACCATCTAAGAGGGCGAACCACAAGGGGAACATCAAGTTCCTGAACCCCCTCCTGTTGCGCTCTTTCCAGAGATGATGATGCTGTCTTTCCTTCCTTTTCTATGACGTACTTATCTCTTATGCGCTGCAAAATTTTGACCATGTGTTAAACAAATTGCTGCACTTAAAGCCAAGTTGAGTAAGATCATGTGCATAATCATTTGTCTACAATACATAATACCTAGTGCTCAAACTTCAGTGCCTTTTACAAGCATAGGGTCCTGTGCACATTTATTCACAATGCCCTCTCCACCGTTAAATGATTGTACTTCATCCAAAAAAAAATTCTGTGTAAACCAGTTAACTGTTGCCATCAGAGCTGCTCTTTTATCATGCATATTACATGGTTTCATCATAAAGCCAGAGCCACTGACAATGAGCCTAAAGCAATGAGCCAGTTTGGTTTTTGGGCAAGGAAGTTGCTACAGGTGTTTCCTGAAGGGAGAGCCCATTCACACTCTACCTACTTTGCTAGCCATCTAGTTGAAAGTTTTGGAAGAGAGCTTTTTCCAAACCCCTTTCCTGAAGAGAAATGACACTACTTACCTGCTGCACAGGGAGTGGTAGTCATCAGCAGCAACAGCAGCGTTATCACCTCTTGGAAGCTGCATCCTTTGGCAAGAAATCGCAATTGGGTATTCAGATTGGGATTGGGATTGGACTTGCATCCTTTGGCAAGAAATCGCAATTGGGTACTGGGATTGGAAGTGGGATTTGGATTGGAGAAGGAGCCGATCGCGGATCTTCTGCAAAGAAAACAAGAAGCGGCAGCGGAGTAAGAAGGAGAAGCAGCAATTGGTCACCACAGGAGCGCGCGAGAGTCTTCATGAGCGCTGTGGGTACTGAGAAAGAGATGGAGACGGAGCTGAAGCACGCAGGATTCGAAGGACCTCCAGTGCAAATCCCCAAACTTGGCTTAGGAGTGTACATGGCTGCACCCAGGGACGCATACCAGGCCACTCTAGCTGCCTTGAAGACAGGTTATCGCCATGTGGATACTGCAGCTGTGTATGGCAACGAGAGAGATGTGGGGCAAGCGGTGCGGGACAGCCACATACCTCGACAAGAGGTTTTCATAACCACCAAGTTGTGGAACTCGGATCAAGGATACGACAACACTCTGAGAGCCTTCAATCGCAGCCTTGCTGCGCTTGGGTTCGATTACGTGGATCTCTATCTCGTTCATTCACCCATGGCTGTGGACAAACGGCTTCACACATGGAAGGCTATGGAGGAGATTCTCAAGAGCGGCAGAGCAAGAGCCATTGGGGTCAGCAACTATGGAGTTCATCACTTGAAGGAGCTCTTTGCCAACTGCGAAATTCGTCCTTCTATAAACCAGGTGGAGCTGACCCCTTTCAACGCACGCAAAGCACTTGTGAAGTTTTGTGAGGAGGAGAACATCGTGTTGGAAGCCTACTCCCCTCTCACCAGAGGCAAACGATTGAACGACAAAACCCTAGTTCAGATGGCACAGAAATACCACAAATCCACCGCGCAACTTCTGATCCGTTGGTCTCTGCAGAGGAATTTCGTCACCTTGCCTAAATCCGTCACACCCACTCGCATTCTCGAGAATTCTCAGGTGTTTGACTTCAGTATTTCTCCTGAGGATATGACCAAGCTTGATGGGTTGGACGAGGGGTGGGTATCTGGTTGGGATCCGACCAAGGGACGTTAGAAGAAGAAGAAGACGAAATACAAGCGTTTCTGTAACAGATTGTAAGATTGCCTTTCTTCCTCTTCAGTAGACCAAGAACAAGGAAAGCTTTTTGTTTACAAAAGACAGTACCTTTTGTTCTGGTTTTTGTTGCCTGTAAAAAATCAAGGAAAGCTTTTTGTTTACAAAAGACAGTACCTTTTGTTCTGGTTTTTGTTGCCTGTAAAAAATCAAGGAAAGCTTTTTGTTTACAAAAGACAGTACCTTTTGTTCTCGTTTTTGTTGCCTGTAAAAAATCAAAGAAAGTATCAGGAGTACTAGTTTCCCTACTTGCAGCCTCTGAGTACTTTTTGTATCATTAGAACAGCAGAGAAGGTTTAGGTTTAAGAGAAGGTGAAGAGAATGGAAACCCAAACCCAAAGAGTGATGCATCAATGTCAATACACTCTACACAGTTAGGTAACAGACCTACCTTCCCTGACCTTACTTTGCACCACCCAACAATCTGCCTGCACACACAGTTTTGCAAGTGCTGGAAATTTACCTGGTGCTCCAACCTCTCCTCCTCCTCCTCTTCTTCCTTCAGTCATCATGGGTCTTGCAGATTTGAATGTTCCCCCAAGTCTAGTTCTTGCACTGGTTGGTAGAATGATGACACCAGGGAAGTTCTCAAAAGGGTTTGGATGTGGACTCACCACCCAGGAGGATAGGTACATAAGAAGCTCCAGGAATCACCACAACAGGAGGATTATCATTCAAAAAGAGCAAGGGGAGATGATGGTGAATGTGCAACCATTAGCTGAAAATAACGTTCAAGAGAGCACAATCCTGATTGAACCAGAAAACTTCAATGGTATGTTGTTGCTCCTTACAGTGTAGGCTATTACTACTACTACTACTACTACCACTATCACCCAAGCTTCTCATCTACTGGGCTTTCCTTCTTCGTCTGAAGTTCTAGTCCTTGGGCCTACCCTTAGTGTGTAATGATCCAATGTAGTTTATGTGCAGAAAATGCAAAGCCATTGTTGACATGCAAAAAAGAAGCAGAGGAACAGAAATATAGTCCTTTTGAGTATGTCAAAACATGTTGGCTTTGAAACATTGTGGCATAATAATCCAAAGAATTTGCTGTTCTTACAAGATTTCCATTCTTTCCCAAAAATGCAGTTTCTGCATCGGTACTGTATACCTTCTGAGTTCCCTAGTCAGTTTTTCTGTACAACTGAGTGAGATTGCTTGCTGTGTTGAGACTTCTCCTGCACCACTCCCACAAAACCAAGGCTGGGTCTTTTGATTACAACCATGGATTTATTGACTTTCAAACTGTATAGTGAGTTCAGACTGGTGCCATAGGACACAGCAAAGTGGATTTTCAATCAGATTCCAGAATGTTTTTGTCTGGTTATCTAGTGAAACTTATGGAGTTTTGAGTATTACCCCATGCGGCAGTCATATAATTATGGTTCCACTCATTGAAGATCACATGAGCTCAGCAAAATCAGTGCCTGCCAACATTCTTGACATAAAAGCCAAACAAACTTGTAAGAAGTATGGTACATTACCCACAGATTTGCTAACGAGTGCTCACAGTGATAATGCTTTAAGAATCACCCACAAATCACACAATTCTGAGCGTCAAACTGCAAGTATATCAACATCTTCCTTAATATCTTTATGTACAGAGAAATATACATAGGAGGAGGAATATAAATGACTCTGCATGGCCCACTTTGTGATTGCAACCTTCAGGACTGTGATAGGGGCATCCACCCATACACCTAAATCTTTAACAAAATTTGGTTCTGCATAGGCCAGTGCCAGCCATGACTGCAGCATGTGGTAGTATTTTGCACAATTGTGATCACAAGGTCAAGGATGTGATAGCAGTGTCCTTCAACAAATTAGCTAACAAAATTTTGCTCTGCCGTAGCTAAGTAGTAGCTTGAAAAACAGTGTGCTGTGGTATTGCTGTGCACAGCAGTCGAATTAAACAAACATCACCTTTTACCACAGTTCATTCAAGGTCATAAAGCACAACATGCTTTCCTCATTCATTCCATTTCAGCATTCTATCCAGTTCCTAAATGTGCTTCTCATACCGCTTTGCTTTGGCCCCACTCTTGTGATCATAAAACTCCACCAATGCACTCCCAGCAAGTGCTGCCAATGTCAAAGCTTGTGCATGTAACCTGCCCACATGATTATTGCATAAACTCACTCGGTGCAGAATGCATGTAGCCATGCAAAAGCTTGTAGAAAGCAAGAGAGGACATCAGATTTTCAGCTTGACAATTTTGTTCTCTATATATCCTAAGACCTGAACTTCAGCAGCTTTGAGACGACAAGTGCAAACAGATTCTTCTCATCCATAAAAGACATATGGACAACCATGAAAGAAAACATGTGTTTTGTGCACTCTATTGCAGATTTTTGTTTTTCTCATTTAGTTATAACACAACCCAAACAATAATAAGAAACAGAGAGTGTGCCTTTGTAGAATTTGAACAATGCAGCAGACAAAATGACCTGCATGACTCTTTCAAATGAGTCAAGAGACCATGTTATGAAAAACCTTGAGAAAAAGGAAACATGGAGAGCAAATCCAAATGAATTCAGTAACTACAACATGATGGAGCCCAGTCTTGTGAATTACCTTGCATGTATCAGCTTCACACTCGCCTTCATGTTCGGCTTTGAGACATTGTAAGCCAAAGAGCCAAGCAATGAAGCAGCCCAAAGTGTACCTACCACAAAACCCCCCCTCCCCCAGTCCCTTTTCACATCAAGGGAGAGAAAATTGCCTCACAAGAAGAAGGAAGGGGCTACAATAGAAACAAGCTTGCACCTGATGATACAAAGGAGAACCCAACTATCCAACCATCATTCCCACCAAAACCTGTAGAGACAAGGAACGAATCCATGAAGAAAATGGCCGGCGGTTCTGCACAGTTTTTGTTTCTTGAGATCTGGATAAATACAATGATACATACGTCGTTGCCATTGAGAAAATGAAAAGAAAGAAAGAAAGATTTTGTCGACGTTATTACGTACCAACAGCACGTAGTTTATGCTCGGCAAGCCAACTGCGCACTTCGTCCGACTTCATGATTCCGCCGCGCTCCCTATCAAATCAAAATCCTGATGTTGTGGTACACAACAGCCGCACAATGGCGGCGACGACGACTATGTTTACTAATTTACGATCGACGCAAGATGATCCAAACAGATTGCCAACATCCAGAGGTCTAGAAAACCGGAGCTTTCTGACAGGATTGTAGAAAATTCTCACACAGGAGGTAAGCGTTCGAGAGATGCTTTTTGCAGGGCGATGAGGGAGAGGATTATCGTTTATATATAAAAGGCAGGGATGGAGAGAAAAGCTGGCGAACAGAGAGGGAGAGACGAGAGAGAAAAAGAGAGAGAAAGAGAGGCAACAGGGTGGTGACGGGAGGGACAACGTAGGGGGAAACAGGAGGGAGAAGATGACAGTTATGCACGGAATTGTCTACCCTAGTTCGTGAACTGTCGTTTTCGGCATAGAATCGTGTGCCCTACTACTCATAATGCACACGGTTGATTGTTGGGATGACATAGGGGGGCGAAACTGGATGGAGATAATGATGACAATTATGTGTAGAATTGTTTACCCTAGTTTGGAAATTTTCATCTAGGAAATAAGTTTCATTTCTAGCATAGAATAGTGTGCCCTAATGTTCATAATGCACAAGGTTTGATTGTCACGACGATGTAGTGGGGTAGAAATGAGATGGAGAAGATGACAATTATGTTTGGAATTGTCAACACTAGTTCGCAAACTATCGATGTAGTGGGGAGAAATGAGATGGAGAAGATGACAATTATGTTTGGAATTGTCTACACTAATTTGTAAACTATGGATGTAGTGGGGAGAAATGAGATGGAGAAGATGACAATTATGTTTGGAATTGTCTACACTAGTTCCCAAACTATCTATGAATTCAATTTCATTTTCAATGTAGATTTGTGTGCCCTAAAGCTTATAAATGCACAAGGTTTGAATCATTGGGACAATGCATGGGCAACCTAGGAAAAATATATATATATGTGCAAAATTGTTTATCATAGTTTGTGAACTATTTAGGAACTCTCCATATATAATTAATGTTCATAATGCCCAAGGTTCGATCTGATCTAGGGGGGCAAAACTAGATGGAGAATACAACAATTATGTGCAAAATTGTTTATCCTAGTTTATAAATTGTCTAAGATTTTGTTTTGATTTATGGCATACATTCATGTGCCATAATGCACAAGGTTTGGTCCTTTGCCCTAATAATGCTCATACATTCATTCCTATGCAAGAATGATTCAAACTTTTTGAAGGTCATTTTCTTTCTTGCAAAAAACCTTTTTGTAGCAAGTCTTTTTAGCATGTGTGCATTTGTTGTTGTTTGATTGTTTATGACTATGGGATTGTTTGAAGTCTTGATTATAAAACTTAAAAAATTATAAAGCTATTGCAATTTATCAAAAAATTATCACCAAAACATATCTTGAGAAACAAAAACAAAAACAAAATTGTGTATGTCATAATGGTTTCGTTTATCATTACTTGTGAATCAACCTTAAAAAGACAAAACTTCTAAAGCTAATTACACAAACAAAAATATGTAATATGATCATGGTAATCATTTCCAAATGAAATTCCCACATATGGCAATAATCAATTTGTGTTTTGAATCTAGAACCTTTAAAATCACATATTATTGGCATTTTTTAAAACCTTTTTCCATATTACAAGTAGATTTATATGTGTACTCACTCAATGGATTTTTAAAATTGTGAAATGAGATTACACAAGACCAAAAGAAAATAAAACTAGTGTTAGCTAGGTAACTAATCAATGGTTAAAAATTGGCAATTCCAATTCTAGTTCATTACAATTTAGTTAGGATCATGAAAATATGGAATCAAGCTTGAATCAAAACTATTAAGGCCATGAGTTGATGGAACCAAGAAAGGAATTAGATCTTGGTTCCATGTTATCGTTATAAAAATTGAAATTGGCATCTTGGTTTCATTTGATTTTTGCAACCGGAATCAAACGAAATTCATTTTGAATTTCAATTCTAGTCTTTAGGATTTAGAATGTTTTTTCCTTTCTCCATCGCTCCCATTCATTTTCTTGCATGTTGTAGAACTTTCTACTTTCTTTATTTCTCCCTTTTTTTTTTCATTTTCCCTTTCTATTTTTTAACTTCTCCCTCTTCATTGTTCCTTTCTCTTTTGTTTTTTTGTTGCACAAGGAAGAGGTTGAGAAACTCCCTTGTTTGTTGAAGCTCTTCATTGGGTTCTTTGTCACCTTCCTCTTTAGGTAAGCAAGCTCACAAACATCTTCATCATTGTTTATTATGCATGGTTTTATGTGCATTATTGATGTGTTCCCTTGTTACCCATTGTCATTGTTTGTTGTGTGTGGTGATTACATGAATAGTTGATGTTTTCCCCTTCATTCCCGTTGTTGTTGCTTGTTGTATAGGGAAGAAGAGGATGTGTTGGTTTTTGACATCATCATCTTCTTCATCACCATCAATTTCAAGTGAGCAAGCTCGTAAAACCCTTTCAACATTTTTTTTTACAATGTGATTTTTTTTTGGAAGCCCCTATCTTTTTTTATGTGTTGTCCTTGCCATGTTTTTCCCATTATTGTTACTTGATATGTGTGGTTCTATGCACACCAATGTGTTCCCCTTGTTCTTCATCATCATTGCTTGCTACATGTGGTTGTCACATAAATAATCAATGTGTTGGTATTCAAGTTCAACAAGCTCACACCCCCACCCAACATTTTTTTTTGTTACAATGTGAGTTTTTGCTCCCAACCATTTTTTTTGTTGTTGCATTGTCGTGATTGCAATTTTCCCTATTGTCATTGCGTGTTGCATTGTTGCACAAGGAAGAAAAGGAGGATCCAATGTATAAGTTCATCTTTTTCATCAATATTTTCTTTAATCTTCAAGTGAACAAGTTTAACAAAACCCCACCCCTTAATGTGTTTTGTTTTTTTTGTTTTTTTTTTTGGCAATGTGATTTTCTATTCCTAGTCATGTTATTTCTTTCTTTGGTTGTCATCATTGTCATGTTTTGTGTTTTCTTCATTATTGCTTACTACACATGGTCTTATGCAAATCATTAATGCATTCCCCTTGCTCCCCATCATCGTTGCATTTTACATAGGAAAACTGAATAACAATAAGAAATATTGGTCATTTTCATTGTATTTTTTTTTAATGTGAACAAGTTCACATCCCCCTTCCCAACCTCATGGTTAATGTTTTGTTCTTCATCATTAAGATTTATTTTTTTCCATTTGATGTTTTTCATTGTGAATTGTGTGCCCCATGTTGTGTGTTGCCCTTGCTTCTAGTCAACTACTTTGTGCTGCAAGAAAGAGGAGGAAAAAAACACCTACATTGCCAATGGAGGAAGCTATGGCAAACCCTTAACATGATTTTATCTTTAATATTGTCCAATAATCTTCACTTTATGTGTATTTTTTCAGTTTTGTTTCAACTCCAATCAACCATGTTCCTTCAACATCAATTCTCAATGTCTTCCAAAATGATAATGAAGTGTAGCAGGAATTGTTGGTATTGAAACAAAAAGATTTTTGGAAGTCAAAAGGTCACGTTGCCCCAATGTGAGCATTTTATGCACTCTATAAGGATTAATCTTTGTTTTATGGGGTAAACTCAATCTTAACCCAACTTGAACAACTAAAATGTGTTATTTGTTATCATGTTATTCCATTTGTAAAACAAAACAAAGGTGTTATGAATTACAAATCAACAAATTGAATTTCAATGATGTAAAAACATTTGGAAAATGCTTGCTGGAAAATTTGAAATGAGTGGATCAATTGAATAAAATATGGACCGTAGAACAAAAACTAACAAAAAAAAGGTATGTTGCCAATCCAACCACTATTTCTTCTTTCTTCGATAGTAGTATCCCTTGAGCTAAAAACAATTTTCATTAAAAGTAGTTTGAAATGGATTTACTATTGTTTTTTGCCAAAGAATTGGTGCCCTTGTCATTTTTTGAATCACCATTTATAAAATGACTAATTTTAAAACAAAACCCTTGTATACCATTTCTAAAACGACTAGTTTTGAAGCAAAATCCTTGTATTCATATTCCATCCAAGTGCAATTAATAAATGAAACTTTGCCTAAGTTAATTCAAAGTATGAAAGAAATATCCATAGCTACATCCATTGAATTTTCTATCATTTGCATTATGAATTTTCATTTGTGAATGTCAAATAGGTGCAGTTGTAATAAAAATAGCAACTAACATCAAGGTTGGAGCCCTTACCAAGCATTACAAATGTTTGTCTTTGTGTATTGGTTTATTAAATGTCAAAGCTACATTTCAATTTTTTTTAACCTTTTAAAATATATAAATTTGATTGGATATTGATATTAAGACCAAATATGACTCATACTATGATAAAAATTAGAAATATTTACATAAAGACTTAGGTTATAATCAAATGTACAACTTTCATTTTAACCATGATCATAAATTTTGAATTGTTATGCTCATTAAAGATGTTTAAAATTAAAATCATCAATACCTTTGTATATGCACCTAATAGGATTAACACATATGGCCCTTTTTACGAACTATGTCAAAATGCACAATTAATTTGATAAGGTTTGGATAAAAAGAAAATACTTCCAATTTTAGGGGTCCTAAAAACATTATGTCAACAAGTGTTTTGTGGCGAATTTTTTTTTTAATAACATAGTGAAATGATTTGAAATTTATGGGATTTTAATTTCATGAACAAACAAACACAATTCTAAAAAATGGAAAATTATTTCATTAAACACAACAAATAATTGTTTTTCATAGTAATGTAAGTATGGTTTTCATTGTGAATGCACCCAAAAGCAAAAGTTGGCACTTTTGTTTTGATTATGACTTTCTCAATCATAAATGGAAGCCTTGTCACCTAACTATTGGTTTATTTGAGATGACAAATAATTTTTGGGTTTACCATGCCTATGTAGGTGAATGATGTGTTAATAGAATGTGGGTTCAATATTCAAAATGCAACATATGCTAAAGATGAAAGGGGTAATCTTTCAACCATGATTGTGATGTTGGGGTTATCAACACCCTTTGTGGGTAATGATTGGGGATATGCCATGTTTAAGTGCTACCAGTATGCAATAAACAATACAAAAGTTTATTCTAGGTCCACATCAATTTTAATTAAAAAGTCATAATCCATCTTGTAAAAGACCATAACATGGATGAAAAAAGTGGGAAGGGGTGACAATAATGGCACAAAGCTTGTGTGGATATAGGTGTATGTTTAAGCAAGTTGAAGACCCTAGTAAATACTTGATTTGCAAGAAACTTTGGAGTTTAAACAAACCATACCTACTACTAGTAATTCAACATTATTGAACTACAATAGTAAAAGGATAAAAACTAGTAATTGATCTAGTAATGATATGGTTTGTAATTCAAATCCAATAATATGCCTTCTTACAACCAACTTTTTTCAATGTATAATTAAATGTTTGTTTTTTGGCTAAAACACCCGCAAGTTTGTCAAATGGTATATATTGGTCATGATTTAACAATGAAATGCGAAAACTTGATGTGCATTCATTAATTCATGGCAATTGAACAAAGGGGTAACAAATTTTGGATAAGACAAGGTTGAGTTGATTTTTAAAGTCAAATTATTGTTCATTCAAAATCATTTGAACAAAATGAAATAGATAGTGTAGTTTCAAGTTAAATTGATTTTGTGGGCTCACACAAATTCAATAAAATTAAAATATAATCATGGTTCAAATTCCTTAAAAGGATAATTATCCTTTTTAAATTTTGATCAAAAAAAGTTTTTTTGCAACTTTTTTGTAATTTTGATTCTTGTTGTCAAACACATAAATTAACGGTTTCACTACACAATACATTTGAGACATATTATTTAAATTTTTTTTGTTTATTGTAATATCTTGGTACCTTTCACATTAATCGAATTATTTGTAGAAATGTTGAAGTTTTCCAAAAAAATTCAAAGAATGAAATGTTGCAAAAGAAAATTAAGCATATATTGGAATTTTTTTTTTTTGACATGGAATCTTCAAATTCAATTAATTATTTGACAAACATGTGTTGAAGTTGCCCTTCTATTATGATACTGAAAATCTTGTGCTAAGTAGGACTTCGAATCAATTTTTAAGATTTGATTTTGTAATGTTTTTATCAGCATCATTATATAATTTTGGAAATAGTAAAGGTTCTTGATATTCAACCCATTTCATGTTTAAAATATTGAATACACTTTTGCAATAATTTTCGAATGAGAGTAAATAGATTAAATATTTATTGGATCTAATCAAATTTGGTGTGTGTAATAACCTTTATAAGAAGGAACCAATGTGCATAGAATGGTAGGAGACAAAACTATTGTGAAATGTGTTTTTGGAAGACAATGCTACCAATATTATAAAATTTTAATTTGGCAACAAACATGCAAAAGTAAGCCCAAAAAATATCCCTCAACATTGCAATTCTTTATTTTTGGTATAAATGTAAGAAAATATATTTTTTAAAAATTCAAGTATCACTATGAAACCATCATGCACTTCATTAAGTTTATACTAAATTGCACACCAAGTTTCAATGACTTTAGTGTAAGAAAAATATGTAATAAATTAAATTCAAACTAGACAAATAAAATGTGTTAGAACTTACTTTTAAGTTACAGATTTGGCAAAATACAATCTTTACGATGCAAAAGTTTAAAATATTTAATACATTTTTATATGCTAACAACTTGAAGTTACCAAAAATCTAATTAAAGTCCTACTTTCATTTGTTTGAAATCAATTTGGAAAGATGTTTACATTTTCAAATTTTAATTAAATGCATATTAAGAACATAAAACATAATATTATTATATTAAAGTCAAAAAAACATATTGATCATTAAACTATTTTTCTTTTTAGATTATGCATTAAGATTTTTTTTGTTTATTTTCACTCAAAGAAATAAGGATAGCATATTGGCCTATTTTAGCATGCTTGCACCTCTTTACTAAAATACCAAATAATTCTTAAATGTTAAGTTATGTTTGTAAGTATAGTTGTATGCATTGTAAAAAAATAGATTTCAAATGCATTGTCATCCAAGTGATTTTAAGTTACAACTTTTCGATCTTGAAAAAGTTTCCCAATTCTCAAATGTGAGAGGTGTAAATTACATCATTTTTTTGTTGTATTTTAAAAATTGTATTGAAATGACAAGTGTGAATTGACTTAGATCATGAAATATGAATGTTCAAAAGTCTCGTAAAAAAACACAAAAATTTGAAAGCATGGAAGTTCAACAATGGTTCAATTTCAAATGGGGAAAAAAGTTATTTTGAAATATAGTTCACTCTAAACCCTTAACTCCCTTATTTTGGTAATGCCCTCGACCTAAGGCTTTACTCTATACATGACATGCATGCCAACAATTAGTAGGTACACACACACACACACACACACATCTCTATTGTGGTTATTAGGGTGGACAAGTGGACCCTCAAGTGGACAATGTCCCATACTTCACTCCAAAGGCACCAAAATGCAAACCACATCACCATCCCCATTACACAAACAATCTCACACACCCCAAGTGACATAGTTATTCCCATTACCCAAACTCATCAAACACTCTCTCACACACACACACATACCAAGTGACATAGCCAAATCCCCATTACTCAAACACTCTTTCACCACACTAAACCCACAATATAATAAAAAAACCATCCCCATCACACTAACTAAAACACTCTCCCACACACCAAACTCACATAATAAGTTAACCATCCCCATTACTCAAACTCAAACTCTCTCTTTCACACACCAAACTCACTAGCTTTTTTTTGTTTTGTTTTGTTTTTTTTTTGGGTGGCGATATTTCGCAACATGGTGAATTTTTTTTCAATAAAATGAGAAGAAAAAAACATGGAAAAAATTGTGATCTATAGTGGAATTTTTTTCGCCATTTTTCGAAATTAAAATGATTAAATTAACCACATCTAAACCCTAGGCACTTTCGCAACAAGCGAGCTCGCAAGCAAGCAAAGCTCCCCCTTCTCTTGTCTACCGCAACTCCCATCTCTTGCAATCCACAATGTTTGCAGCACGCGGAATCACATTGCACGACTTCGTCAGCGGCAGCGGCAGCACCAGTAGCAGCATCAGTAGCAGCATCAGCTTGTTTTTGCTTGCCATGGCCAAGAAGGACAAGAAGAAGAAAGAATTCTAGTGGTTTAGGGTTTTGGTGAAAGAAAGAATTTTGCGAGGATTAGGGTTTTGATGTACTGGCGGGAGGAGGGGACGAAGGGACGAGTGGTGAAGGACGAGAGAACAAGGAAGGATTTTAGGGGGGAAGTAATATTGCGGATCTTGGCTAGATTGGTGGTGTGGTGTGGTGGATGTCTTCGCCATTGCCGTTGCTGTTGTCATTGGCGGCATTGGGTTTTGAGGGAAAAAGGGGGAGTGCGGGCGGTAGTCAAGGCTCCTGGGCGGGCAGAGGTTGTTTAAGAGTAGGAAATCTCCTTCCGTCATCATCCGGAAAGGGGGAATTGGAGAACAGAGTTGAAATTTCTGGAATTGGATCAGCGCAATGTTTCTTCAGTTCAAGATCGTTTGAGCAACTGTTCCAAGATATGGGTCCAGAGGAGAAGTTTCTCTTGTGGTGGTTTCTCTTCACATCTGAGGAAGCACTTGCTCCTGATATGATCAATACCCGTGTGGGCAATTGGATTATTTTCTCGACTACAAAGGCACCTCACCAAGGATGTGGTATATGCGAGCTACACTTCCTATGAGTCTCCCAGTTTGATGTACATAGCTATTCCTGTCCATTTAATGGGATCAAATGTCTGTATAAAGACTCTTCAATGCTACAGTAGTGATGCAGTTTCAAAGTTCAGCATGAACAAATATGATCATGAGCGTTCTTGGAATTTGTAGATAATTTTTTGTGGCTTTTTTGGGGCAATATGTGATCAATTCAGCGAAGAATGCCAGTAATTGATTCTTCACCGGGATTCTGCATACCCCAGAGTCATCTTCAGGTCAGTTGTCTGTTGTATATCCTGTATGATCTCCTGGAACAAGGAAGTGTTAAACTTGAATTACAAAGGGGAAATTTTGTTTCTCTCTGGGAGTACCTAGCCTTTTGTTGGGTAGGACAGTGCAACAAGTATGGTTGAATCTCTTGAACGAATGTCTCAATTGCATCTAGTGACTCACTTGATAAGAAACTTACACAACACAGTAAGATCATCAGCAATCTGTTGTTGAAAACTACTGACTTAATTTGTAAGATTGGCATAACACTAAATATTTTGTGGATGTTTTTATATTAACCATGAAGAAGAACAGAACCAAATGCATGAGCTTTTAAGCAAAGAATGAATTGCATCTCACGCTGCCCAATTTCATCAAAAGAGAAGTACTGCCTATATCATCACATTTCTTCAATTTCAAATAGAAACAAGCACACCTATTAGAGTTATCTGTAAAGTAACCCTGTCTTTGGGCCTCCTGTCACCCTCTATCTCCTCTTTCAGTGGTATCTGGAAAGTATAGACATTTTATTAAATCTCAGTATGAAATGCTGAAACTCAGCATTTAATACACAAAGTTTGAGACGAATTGTAATAGTTGTACAGTTAGGAGCAGTGAAAGTGTATGTAGCAGCAGTGGAGGCGCTCAGGAAAAAGGAACGACAGGATGAAACTCAGTTTACCACCAAAATTGATGGGTTTCTGAGTTTCATCCCCCCCTTGCATGCTAATGTACTTTTTTTCAGGTTTTTTTTAAAAAATCTCACCCTGTGTATGACCAAACTCAGGGTTCTAGTGCTGTGTTTTTCTTACTTTACAGATAACTCTATTATGTCACCATCTTCAAAAGCACCGCCCATTTTCAACATGTATTCTACATTTTTTCATCAAAAAGAAGCACTGCCCACTCCATCATGTATTCTATGTTTTCATTAAAAAAAATTCACCGTCCATTGCATCCGATATTCTTGGATTTCATAGGAAAGGAAAAAGCATACACATCATTGCACCATTGTATTCTCCAATTTCATCAAAAAAACAAAGGCACTTGTTCTATCACATTTTCTCAATTCCATCTAGGAGTCGCAAGAAGGCTTTTTCTTTTCTTTTTTTAAAATTTTGTGATACTGAAAAATTGGAAAAATTTCCCATAAATTAGCAAAATTAGTAGATATGCAGTAATAAAAAAAATCCAGAAATATCCCTATTTTTCTGTCAAAAAAAAAAAAACAAACAAACTTTTTCATAAAAGAAAACACTGATCACAATCTCCAATTTCATTGAAAAACAAGCACCACCCATTTGCATCATTGATCCAGGGATTTGATTCCAACCTTTTCCAGCAAAAAGCTTGGCATCATGTGATGAGCAGCAGCAAGATCCATATCTAACATTTAAGGGGGAAAAACAAAAACAAAACAAAATCTGCATGATGATTATTTAGAAGAGGATTCAAACCTTCAAACTTCAACACACCAGATCATCCAAGAACACCAAAAAGTAACCCAGGCACTCTTTCCAGAAATAAAAAAGGCAACACACAATCACAACAGGCCAATTGGACTCAAGAAGAAGATTGCAATAGCCCTGTTCAATCAAAGATTGGGAGCAGCTAGCCATCTCCAGGCTAACTAACATGCATCCAAGAAACACATGGATGGGGCCCATCACCCCCACTTGATCTATTTCAATCTCCTCAAGATCTTTGTCCTCACTCACAACCTGGACCCAACAACAAGATTCTTCACTAAAATTACATCAAATGCTCAAAGCAGAAAACAACAAAAAGAAGAAGAAGAAGAAGAGGAGAGAGTATGTCATTACATAGCTCTACAGTAGTTGTTGCATAATAAAAAGGTTTTCCATGGTCCTTCTAGTCACAAATTGTTAATCCAAACCCAAATCCAACTTGCAACTTATTGAGAATCCAAATCTTGTACAAGAATACAAGGATGGATAACAGGGGTGTGTCACACTATGGCCTTGCCATTTACATTAAAATGTATCTTAAGGCGAAAGAAGAATTATGGAAACTCAAATGTTTCAACACGCAAAAATATAATCTTCAAAACATCCTCTAAAAGAAACCAAAATCCTTCAACATATTATTACTCTACAACTAATCTCAAGTTTGAACACAAGCCAAAATATCATCTTTTTAAAATCCTCATATAAAAATAGATCTATTACCTAGGAGCCAAAATCCCTTAAGCTACTGTACTCTATAATGAATCTAAACACAATATCCTTGCCTTCCAAGGCAAGGGCAATAAATGTGCAATAGCTTCTCCAGTGAGAACTTGGGGATCATCTCTTTATACAAAATCTCTTGGATGTTTCAACCAACAATTTTTATTTTTATTTTTTCATTTTTTTTATTTAGCCAAAGTGGCTACTAGTTCAATGAAGATGTCAAAGTAAGTGGCAAGCTTGAATGAATTGGAGGTGAAAAAATGGCAATCAAAACTTAATCAACAAAAAAAAAAAAATTGTTACAAAATTCATATTCAAGATAAAATATTCACTAATATGAATTATATAGGGAATTGAACCCCAATCAAAAATGACCTTGCCCATCGTAGTAGATAATGGGTCTAAAACACACAAAAATTAACAACATGGAGACAAAAATTTCAATCAAAACACCATGCAACAAAGCACATAAACATATAAACAAACAAGACATGCAACAACCAAAACATGTAACAAGTGATGCAAGAAAAAATAAACCAAGGTAGAAAATGAGTTAAGGTTTCAGGAATTTTTTTAAATGCCAAAGTAAATAGCCTTGTTGCCCTAGGAGTTAATTGCATATCAATTCTTGTTTTTGATCCATCATCTAATTGTTGCAAACCAAGGCAATTTTTCCATAATAAAAAAGTTTTTGCAGATACATGCACAAGACAAGATTCAAGTGTGTCATTAGCTTGTTTTCGAGCTTGTCCTTTATGAAGCTCAATGCCGAAAAACAATTTTCATTTCAACATTGATTATAGTCATTTCCATTGAAAGTTCAACAAATTTAAACCATTCGAACAACTTGTGATAAAAGAACTAATTACAAGATAAGTTGTTCCACATTTGTGTGCAATGATTTATATTTTGGGGTCCCTTCATGGTAGTGTGACAATTATTTTACATTATCAATTTGAAAAAAAAAATCTTGTTAAAAAAATGTTAACAAATGTTAAATGAAAACTTGATTTGGCCCAATGTTCTTGCCATGACAAAATGAGCCTTGAGAATGTTGAACTAAGTTAAGAAAACATATTCAACATAGGGTTGCAGTCAAAATCATAGTTAAACAGCTCTAGTGGCATTCATCAAATCTTGGGTAAGGAACCAACCTTCCAATTCACCAATAAAGCTAAGATAACATTGTTACACTATTGTTTCACATATCTTAGCCAATCCATCTTAGTAACCACACTCGATGCCCCAATAATGGCACATCATTTGTGAACCATGTAAATGTGTCCCACAAATCTACAAGTAGCAAGTTCTATCCTTTATGTTGATTCAATAAACCAACCCATTTGCAACACATCATAAATATGATCCATTGTGTCCACAAAGCTAAGAAAACAAAGGACCCATACTTGGTGATATGATCACAAAATAGTCAAAAAATGTCACTTTGGAAAATTTTAACAATAAACAAAAAATCATACATGAAAACGTTTTAACTTTGTGCAAAATTTGTAAAGGCTTTGCACACATCCAAAGAGGGGTAAAATGCATGTGAAGCCCATGAAAAGCTTAATGTCAAATAGGAGTTCCAAATTAACTTTTACCAGGAAAGTTGCTACATGCTTCTCAAACATCCCCACAACCAAATTTTTATACTATGAAAAATTCCACTTATTCAATGACAACATTGAAATCCATTGAGCTTTTACATTTCTCAAAATCTTTTAAGCTTTGTGTTTTAGGAATTCCTGCAAGTTGCATTTCCCCAAATGATGTTTGTAATTTTGTGAACAATAAATATAAACAAATTATAGCAAAAATCCAATTTTGGAAACCAATGATGAATTGGACAAGGTTTGTTCAATGGGCAATGAACTTTTAACAAGAAAGGAACATGTTTTTCCTTCAACAACACAATCACCCTTGTTAAGGTCCCCCTAACATAGTAACACCATTGGCCCCAAAGCATACAAGCTTGAAGGCTACATTTTATTTAGATAGACCACCATACTACATTAGTGCATGGATAGCCACCTTGATCAAATTGTTAATAATCCACATTTGGACAACCTAGTCCAAAGATGATATAATAAGAATAAGTTTTCAAGCTTCAACAACATACACATGGATACTAATCCAAAACTAATTGTTGATAGTTGTGATTTTGTCAAACAAAGAAAACAATAAATCTTGCCTTGTGGACTACAAGGTGTGTAGATTTTAAAACCAAATTATGCATAGATTTAACCGTGTTCCATCCAGTGGAGTTGTTTTAACGTATTATGGGTTGTTGGGGACTTTCAAAAACTTGAACATATATCTTAACTTTTCATAATTAGTCATGGGACATTTAACTTTTAGCAAATGGAAAACTATACCAAATTACATGCATTTATGCTTTTGTTTAGTGGCAAAGTCTTTAGCAACTTGTTGGATCACATTCTCATGCCCATGCATCACAACAAAAAAAATCTCATTTTTTGCATGTTGGTTGTTTGTGTTGACATACAATTCACCTACAACACAAGGACATGGATGTTTACTTTTTTGATGACCAATATGTTTTTGTAAGTTATTAAACTTCAACACCAACAACTTTTTTTGTTTCTCAATGACAATACAAATTTTGTGACAAACCTGGGTAAGCCTCCCATTAGACCCCATACTTGCTTCAGCCCAAGGAAGCTTGGCCACTCAAGAATTTTGAAATACCTAATTGATTTCCCATTCTTTCTTTTTTTGTTTCTTAGGTGCAAGGGTGAAATAAAGAATTCATGGTAACATAGACCTAGATGTACAAATCAAGCAATTCGCCCCCTTATATGCAATAATTTTGCTAGAACTTCCAACAAAGCTATGTTTGCCTTGGTTCCTCTTTATAAAACAACAAAAGCCTTCAATGAAAGAGATGGAGTAACAAGAGGATTGATATAAAAAAAATGATTACACTTTAAATTCATTGGGAGCTTCAATAGAGGCATAATGGATTTAAGAGAAGGATAGAAAAATCTAGTGCACACAATCATTTGAGCTCGAGAGCTAGTCCACAATTCCATTCACAAAAACCCCATTGAAGCTTGAAATTGACTAGAAGATGAATATAACAACACAATGGAAATGATCAAAAACAAAGGGTGCAAATATAACTTAATGACAAAGCTTGCAATGCACACTAACATTCCACGAATCAAAATTGAAAAAAGAATTGGAATGGAGATTCCAAAAATAAGCACTAATACAAAGCAAGGAAAACACAAGAATAAATGCATTAGAATATATATTTCACTAAGAAGCTCTTTGATTTTTGAAGCTTTCTTCCTCAAAGCTTGAATAGACATTTTTGTACTTTCAAAAATTGAGATTCTCAAATCAAGCTTTGCTTACAAATCTTCATGCACACAAAGATGAATGGAGAACAAAAAAGAACAAAATCATGTGACATCTTCCAATTTTGGTGCAATTTTTGAGATCCTAGCACACAAGATTGTTGTGTTTGGATGCGACTACTTTTCACCATTGATTATGCAGATAGTTGCCATTTAATGGGTCTTTAGTGAAATATGATGAAAAAATGCATTAAATTTTATTTTTTTTAAACCTAAGGTTTATGAAACCCTTTTTGAGATTGAAATTATCCAAAATTTCACACAAAAATGCTAGTTTCAACTTTTTAGGAGTGTGGTGGAAAGAAAGGAGTAAAAAGCTAGAACCTATGATCCAAATGATTACAAATTAACTAATATCCACTATTTTGTGTAGAGTGAAGGCCTTCAAACATGGCATTCTTGAAGTAAGCACCCCCTTGAGACAGAGTCAAAAGGTGCTTACTTTAGGAATGCCCCACTTTTAAGGGCATTACCCAAGATAAAATTGGTTAGAATTTTTTTTAAAAAAAAATAATGAATCACAAATATAAAATAAATTGAAAAGTGGGCTTTTTGAAAAGTGAAATGCTCATAGCACTTTCTTTTCAAAATGCCGGCCTCTTGTGCTATGTTACATGATCTCCAAATAAAGGAAAACATTTGTGATAAGTTTTTATTAATGTTGTTTAAAGGTCAAATTCAATATCAAAATACAAGAATAAAAGTGATCAATTCATTCTTGAATAAGAGAAACATGTCTATGAGTGAACATTTAATTTATCAAAAGGCAATGACATCACGATCAATGCTCAATTAATGATTGAGTCCAAAAATAATTTTTAGTAGTTAATCTTTGAGCATTCCAATAGACTTTGGAATTGTTTAATTTTGAACAATAATGTGAACATTATGACCCTCCAAAATAAATAAAAAAGAGCTTTCACTTGAAATACATCCTTATCAAAAACTTATCACTCCTAACATGTGCATTTTTATCACATGGTAACAATCCTCAATTTTATCCCATATGGTTTGCCCAGAGTTCTCACCTTATCGTCTCCAGACATGGTTGAAAGAAGAATTACTACATCCTCACATAGAAACTTATGTTTTGGGGAGCTTCCCATGATTTTTTCTTTTTTTAATTTTTTTTGTTGTGATGGGCCAGTCAAATTGAGTAATTAGCTTTCCCTTTCCCCCCAAATGGTAAGAAACGGATGAAGAAATAGAAATTTTATGCAGCCAATTGGAGGGGTATCATTCCCAGCGGTGCTCAGTATGTGACCCTGAAAACATATTTTCAACATCCAAGTTTAGTTATCTACTTTTTTGCAACCCCGCCCGGAAAGCTGGGACTGCAAATAGGTGGGGGACTACTAATAACAAACCACCTGGACCAATTATTATGATTGGCCAATGGGACCAGCAATCACATCATATCACACTGTTTTCTCCAGGTGCACACCTTGGGTGCGCCTTTTCACCAGCCACCGCAAACTGTGAAATCATGCTGAGCCAAAACCATGCCCTGGGCCAAACCGGCATATTTTGATTTTTCTTTATCCAATTTTAATGTGCAGTGTCACATACTGAGCACCGCTGGGGATGGTCTTACCACTGACCTGATTCATCTTGTTGAAAATCTGGAAATTTACAGACGCGTGTGATCAGGGTTTTAATCAATTTTACTCTATCGAAAATTGAGCAAAATTTTCTTTAAAAAAGGAAATTTTAATATCAAAATGTCACAAGAAAAAAAATTCCAAAAAAAATTCCAAAATTTCGAAAAATTGGCAAAAATAAAATTCACCCTAAGAAAAGAAAAAATTCAGTCGAATTTGCACTGATTTTTTTTTCAAAAAACATTTGCCAATCTTTTCGTCCAAGAAAAAAATGACAAATTTCTCCCCAAAAATAAAAATAAAAATAAAAAATCACTGCAAGTTGTCATGTGGACAATAAAGAGTTGAATCAGTGACAATACTACCAAGTTGGGCATCAATGAAGTTTTAAAACTTAAATCAGCTGGTGGCTAATTATGATTAATTATGTTTACTAAAATTAGGATTAAATTGGTTTGATTAGAGCAAGTTATTTATTTTATTTATTATTTTTATTTATTTAATTTTTTGTCAAGTGGGTGGGCTGGTGTTCATCCAAAAGAGGGATATGATGAGCCTTCTAGTTGAGCCAAATTTGGCTAGAGGTTAGAAAGCAAGGTAGAATTTTAAAAAAAGAATCCCACTTTGTTTTGGCGACCTCAACAAACTCAATGTCTAAATATGGCGACTGAAACAAAATAATTTGGCCAATTTATTATTATTATTATTATTATCATTAGAGTAGTAGATAGGCCTAGTAATATTTTAATGAATTTGGTGAAGTTACTTGTTTGGGACTGTTGCTATTTTCATGTTTTGCTTGTTGTGCTGTGTAGCTCTTCCCTGTTTGTGCGTTGTTTGTGTGTTGTGCCTTGCTTGCTTGCTTGCTTGCTTGCAACCTCTCTCTCTCTCTCTGGAGTACGCACTTCCCTTTCCTTCTCTTCCTCCCCTCAAGCCACTCCTCTACTCCTCTTGTCTTTTTCCACCCCCACACATGTGCCGCTGACCCCAAGGAGAAGGAGGAGGAAGAGAAGAAGCAAAAGAAAAAGAAGAAGGTGGTGTTGAAGGAGAAGAAGACGAAGTAGAAGTGGAAGAAAAGAGAGAAGGTGGTGAAGAACAAGAAGAAAGAGAAGGTGGTGAAGAGAAGAAGAAGAAGAAAAAAGAGAAGGTGGTGAAGAAGAAGAAGAAGAACAACAACAACAACAACAAGAGAAGGTGGTGAAGAACAAGAACGAGGAGAATCATATTTCTGACACCCATTGCTTTTTGCGAGTTTGCAAGAGTGGCTGCTGCATTGGTGTTGTGGGTGCTCGCTTTCGTGTCTTGAAGCTTTTTATTGCAAGGTTGTTTGCTGTTGTGTGTGTGTGTTTTTTTTGTGGGTGGTGCTTCCAGTGGTGGATTTGTAGTGGACAGTGAGATTGAGATGCGGGAAGTATAGAAGGAGATACAGAAGCGAGTATTCTCTATAGCACTGGGAGGTGGAGCCATGTGGAGGAATGTTGTGCGCGTTGTTGGGTCATCGCCCTCGCCTTCTTCGGCAGGAGCTGCATCCAATGCCGTGATATGTAGGACATGCGCCACAACGATCAAAGCGCCGGCGGCGTCCGCTTCCATTTCATGCACATGCACCACAACCCCCTCGGCGGCAGAGGTTCATCCTCACTCCGCCAACAAGCAGCAACCCAGTCCCGGTGGGGTTCGACAATATTGGGAGCTTGATGACTGGGAGTTCGCCGGAGGAGACGAGGAGGAGAAAGACCACCTTGTATTCGGCACTCTTCCTTCTCGCTCTGAAGTCGAAGAAGCCTCCTCTGAACTTCACCACGCCCTCCGCTTGTAAGCAAGAAACCCTAACATACCTCCCATCTTCTCGGTGATGAGAGAGACAGCTAGAGAGACAGACAGACAGACAGACAGAGTCTCCATTGTGGTCTCAAGAGTAGCGGTTCTGGGTTCTCTGTGTGTGTTTTTTTCAGGGGTTTAGTGACAACAGCTTTGTCTTCTGAAGTGGAATCCCCGCCACCCAACACATCTTCTTCTTCCTCAACAACATTCAAAGGTGATGAAGATGAGAAAGAGATGATTACCATCAGCTGCTCCGAGTTTCAGGAAATGCAGCAGCAGGTCACAGTTTCTGCACATGGTGTGGAATCGGATTGGATGGAGCCTGTGCCTTTGTCTTCTGCAACAATATCAACTGCCACTGCAAGCAGCAGCCATGGAAAACTCCAAGTTGGTGGCAGCAGCGCTATGCTTGAGGCTTTTCATCAGTTTCAGCACAATCCACAGGTTCAGGTAAGATACAAAAAACTGTGCACTTAAAGACAGACAGAGACAGAGACAGAGACAAAGAGATGGGTTTGCTTCTGTTTTTGACAAGCTTCACATTCAAATACAGCAGCATTCTGTGAAGCTCCTCCTCCCTTGTTTCAGTGCATTGCAGCTGGTGGTAGTAGTAGGATGTTATCATTGACAGACTGCACTGGGGTTTTCAACTGTCCAGCAGTGGCGCTTGCTGCTCTTCTTCCTCCACACTACTAGTTCATTAGGTTAACACATTTCTCTCTATAAATGTTTGGGGATTTTGGGGAAGGGCATGGTGGTTTCACTGGCTACAGATAAGGGTGTGTGGGACGCGGTATTGGCGAATGAGAAAATTCAGGAGTTCAGGCGCTCACTTCACATGGTCGATGGTAAACACTTACATTGCACCATTTCTGATTTCATGGCCTCATCTGAGCAAGTCACATGTTGCAAATGTTTTTCTACTTGGGAAATCCAGTTATTTCAATAGAAGATTGTTCTCAAAAGAAAGATTGTGCTCTTCTTATAATTCTCCCTCTGGTTTCTCTAACTTCTTTCCTTCCTCTTCTGTTGTTTGGGTGTTTTGTATGTACCCCTTTCTTTTTCTTGTTTTCTTTGTTTCCTCTTTTTTTGCTTTTCCTTTTTAGGTTTTGTTGAGCCATCATGGTTGAGTCACTACCATACATGTTTTTCTGTTGCTGTCAAAGGTCACTGAACACATACCATGTGTGCAACAGTCACTGCTGCTGTTGTTCAAACCACTCTGTTTTTTACTTTCTTTGAGAGTTGGGTCTCCTTCTTTTGTTCCCTCTTTGCTTTGCTAATATGCTGTCTGATCTGAAAAATCTCTAAAATCTGAACATTCATCAATTGTCTCTCAATCCTTTTCAGGTTGATGGATATTTTCTATGTATGAAGGCATTTTGAGAAATGTTTTTATGTGACACAATACCCATCCATGATATGACATGTAGGTGTTTTATATGAAACCACTGGTGATGGAATTGCATTGGACGACAACACATTCAGTGATGATGACATCAACATTTTCGCCCGCTTTTATTGGAGCACAAAGAAAGCATTCAAACAGTTTGTGGCGACACTACAGGAGCTTATGAGCAGTCTCTTTGATGCAAACGACAAAAAAGTGTTTGCGGAAGCAGAAAAGGACAGTGACTTCATTGAACGAACAATCAAGTCATGTACAATGCTAGCTGTGGTTGTATTGTCAATTGTGGTGTTTAAAAGGTCGGCTGCTCAGAGCATCTGATATCCATTTTTACCCGTTATATTTGTCGACGAGACAACCTAAAAGGAGTGTTGTTGAATTCTACAGTTTCAGAAAATTGAGCACACTCTCATAAACATTTGTGCACTAGTGCACTGGAAAGTGACTCAAAGCTCAAGTTAGGGTTCATGGGAAGGGTTTGGTTAAAGTGGAGGCTGTTGTGTGCAGCAGCACTGGGACCTTGTCTATAGACTTGTTGTATATATGATGTCCAGAACACCTCTTTACTGCATTTTGTGAATTCCTGTCAATGGGTTGTAAAGTTCAACTCCTTCAGGAATGTATTTTGATTCCATGCATGGATGTTGTATGTTCTGCCTTTGTATTCTATTACTGTGCATTCTATTGTCTGAATGAAGTCTTTCATGCGGTGTTCTAAGATTCCAATTAGTAGTTGTTCTTGCAGTCTTTCAGCTTAACTTCTAGCTATGGTGTTCTAGTTCTTTTTACCTTCCAATTTGTTTCATCTTCCTGGTACTTCAACCCCCTATCCTTGAGTTTTCTTCAGAGACAATCAGCAGTGGACTGTTTCTCAGAGAGCTTTCTTGCAACAAAGATCTTGTGAGTTCTCGTGCCTTCTGTTCCAAGAAGTTTGAAGCTCTCTTCTTAACATGGTGTAATAGCCATGCAAGTGGTGACCACAAGCTGGGTCTGACTTATGGGTCCAAGACAAAATCAGCACTGATTGGCGATTGGCGAGATTCTGCCACACAGCATTAGGAACCATAATTTGCAAGACATGATGTTCTATGTGTTGAATCATTGTCGATCACTTGTCTGAAAGAACAGTTGACCCTATAAGAATCCTAGGGTGAGTACAGGGCAGAATCTCTCCTTAGTGACAATTACAGAGGTGCTCAGCACACTACCTTGGCCTGGATACCTAGTGTTGACAATGAACAAGGCACAGAGAGTGATATTGAATTTAGATTCACTAGCTTATGATGACCACCCCACTTCGCACACTATCAAAATTTGCCCTGAACTAATTCAGTGTAAATGTTGTTGTCTAGTGCAACATCCACCACCACATGTGTGCTTGTATCCTATAGTCCCTTCCACTATGATGATAACTAGTTTGGTCTGAACATGACCAAAATCTGCGCCACACCAGCTCATTGTAAACATTGTTGTTTAGCAAGATGCCCACCATTGTTGCTTGGATGTGCTAGTCCTTTCCCATGTGATGTTGTAATGTTCTTTTAGTGCAATGCCCACAACTGCTGCTTGGATGTGATACTCCCCTTCCCTGTGAGATCACAGTGCAACAACTGAGACTACCATACTTGGGGAACTTTGGCAAATTTTATATTATTTTTTAAAATGCTGAAATTTTCAAGAAATAATTTTCTTTGGAGAATAAAGTTTTTTTGAATCCATCCATGTGTGATCTATCATCCATCACTACGTTTTGTAATCGACCAAAGTAGTTGAACATGGGACACATCACCCCGAAAGGCTTGACTATAGACTATGTAAATTGCCAAATCAACACTTCAACTAGAATTTAATCGTAGATCATTGGGGTGCTAAGAATATTCCATGAGCTCCAAAATAGTTGGGATTCGTCTTCATTTGTCCACCAAAAGAGTAGGTGGCTCAATTTACTTGGAAATTGTGAATAATTTTTTTAAATATTCAAAAAATTACAATTGAAACGTAGTCACAAATGATGTCAAGTTGAAAGTGGGTTGGTCGAAAAAAAAGGGTTTTCTACTAGTGATACAATTGGTAATGGATGAAATTAATTATTTCAAATTGAAGCGCCTTAACACATTAAGTTCTTTAGATGCATTAAATTGGCCAATAAACATAAGTAATTCCTATAGGCTCATACAAATGAAGTTCCCACAATTAAAACTTTTGGAGTGCATTTGATTGGCCAATGTACATGTAAATAATTCTTGCAAGTTGAACCATTCAAACAAATCAAGATTTTCAAGTGCACTCAATGACCAATACATGAAAGTAGTTATTTCAAATTGGGACACCTTGACAAATGAAACTCTTTGAGTGCATTCAATTCACCCATAGATGAATGTATTTTTTCATGATACTTTCAAGTTATAGAAGTTTTACAAAAGAAAATTTAGAATGCATTCAAGTGGCCAATTGATGAAGATGGTGCTTTCAAGTTGCAATGCTTTGACAAATAAAGCTTTTGGAATGCATTCAATTAACCAAAAAATGAGGATAATTCTTTCAAGTTAGAACATTATAACAAATAAAGCTTTTAGAGTGCATTCAATTGGCCAATAGATAAAGGCAGTTCTTTTCACTCGAAATACCTATTCAAATCAAACTTTTGGAGTGCATTCAATTGGCCAAAAGATGAAGGTAATTTTTTCAACTACGAACAACTTAACAAATAAAGCTTTTGAAGTGCATTCAATTGGCTAATAAATAAAAATAATTCTTTTCACTCGAAATACATAGTCAAATCAAGCTTTTCGAGCGCATTCAATTGGCCAATAGATGAAGGTAATTCTTTCAACTATGAACACCCTAACAAATAAACCTCTTTGAGTGCATTCAATTGGCCAATAGATAAAGGTAATTCTTTCCACTTGAAACAGCCTGATAAATAAAACCCTTGGAGTGCATTCAATTTGCTAATAAAAAAATGTAGGTGTTTCAACTTGGAACACCCTTCCAAATAAATGTCTTGGAGTGCATTCAATTGGTCAAAAGATAAAGGTAATTGTTTCCACTCAGAACAACTTGATAAATGAAACCCTTGCAATGCATTCAATTGGCCAATAGATAAAGGTAGTTCTTTCAACTCGAAACACCCTAACAAATAAAGCTTTTGAAGTGCATTCAATTAGCGAATAGATAAAGGTAGTTCTTTCAACTCGGAACACCCTGACAAATAAACCCCTTGGAGTGCATTCAATTGGCCAATAGATGAAGGTAATTTTGTCCAATTAGAACACCCTAACAAATAAAGTGCTTGGAATGCATTCAATTGGCCAATAGATAAAGGTAATTCTTTCAATTCGGAACACCCTGACAAATAAAATGCTTGGAGTGCATTCAATTGGCCAATAGATAAAGGTAATTCTTTCAATTCGGAACACCCTGACAAATAAAGTGCTTGGAGTGCATTCAATTGGCCAATAGATGAAGGTAGTTCTTTCAACTCAAAACACCCTAACAAACTAAACTTTTGGAGTGCATTCAATTGGCCAATAGATGAAGGTAGTTCTTTCAACTTCGAACACCCTAGCAAATGAAGCTTTTGGAGGGCATACAATTGGCCAATAGATGAAGGTAGTTCTTTTAACTCGAAACACCCTTCCAAATAAAGGCCTTAGAGTGCATTCAATTGGCCAATAAATGAAGGTAGTTTTTTCAATTCGAAACACCCTTTTAAATGAAAGAATTGGAGTCCATTCAATTGGCCAATAGATGAAGGTAGTTCTTTCAACTTGGAACACCCTTTTAAATCAAGTTCTTCGAGTGCATTCAATTGGCCAATAGATGAAGGTAATTTTGTCAAATTAGAACACCCTAACAAATAAAGTGCTTAGAGTGCATTCAATTGGCCAATAGATAAAGGTAATTCTTTCAATTCGGAACACCCTGACAAATAAAGTGCTTGGAGTGCATTCAATTGGCCAATAGATGAAGGGAGTTCTTTCAACTTGAAACAATTTGACAAACTAAACAGTTCGAGTGCATTCAATTGACCAATAGATGAAGGTAGTTCTTTCAATTCTGAACACCTTAACAAATAAAGCTCTTGGAGTGCATTCAATTGGCCAATAGATGAAGGTAGTTCTTTCAACTTTGAACAACGTTCCAAATTAAGCCTTTGGAGTGCATTCAATTGGCCAATAGATGAAGGTAGTTCTTTCAACTTGGAACACCCTCTTAAATTAAAATTTTGGAGTGCATTCAATTGGCCAATAGATGAAGGTAGTTCTTTCAACTCCA
>Ga0116227_10003295_pt1 | contig 36066 bp, 18 predicted proteins | sample S1TSphgellanicum_FD_89693 | JGI IMG/M metagenome (GOLD analysis project Ga0116227, IMG submission 89693) | Host-associated microbial communities from peat moss isolated from Minnesota, USA - S1T2_Fb - Sphagnum magellanicum MG | ecosystem: Host-associated > Plants > Peat moss > Unclassified...
CCCCCTATAATCATGACAAGATGATCTTCACTATTGAAGAAGGCTAATATGCAACACACATAAATATGGGTATACACTTTTCCTTATTATGCAACACATCAATTTCCTATGTAGGAAATAATGGAACCCCATTCCAAGTCCCAAAAAGGATAACATCAAACTTAAAAAAAATTGTTTGTCTAAAGTGAGGTGAACATCAACATCCTCCATAGCCCAAGGTTAGCAAATTGGCCTACTTTAATTTTTTTGTAAAAAATGTCTAACATCATAATCCTTGTTTTTCATGTATTTGGAATATTAAATTGTTGACAACCGTGGCACCTTAAACAAGTTTCAACTTGATAGTCATTGCTCAAAGCCATAAAAGAAATCTACTTTTTGCTTGTCCTCCTTACGCCCAAAACGTATGCCACATTAATAAATGGCTATATTGAATTTCTATTTAAAAATAAGGAAGATATTATTGTTGGGTGGGAATAGACTCCATTGGTGAATGAAAAATTTAATAATTGGTTGGTCAAAATCCTTTAAGGTGTGCCACCCAGGATGAAAAGGACCTAGTTTGTAATTTAGTCCTTTTTTACCCTACATACCTACCTACCTACCTACTTGACTACCTAAGTAATAAACCTAATAAGTATAGTGACAATAATTTCATTGGAGCTGGTTTAGGTGGGATGGGCTATAGTTGTAGGTCTTACAAAAAACAATTTCGAACTACAAATTTATTAAAGGTTGATTCCAAACCAATTTTTAAAAAAAAAAACATTTTGCAAATTGTACTGTTTCAAAATGTCCTTATGAATCCTAAGATATCGAGAAATTAACAAACCTTTTAAAAATTTTCAATATCTTTTGGAATCTTTGTGTCCTTTCAAAACAAATTTGAATATTTGTGTCTTTCCAATTTCATACAAATGTAAATATGTGTTATTTCATTTGAATATGTTTAGATTATTTCAAAAGATTAACATATCTTCTTTTTCTTTGAGATTAAGTTAGTTTTAATAAAAACTTTTCCTTTAAATACCTAATTCAAGGATTTAGTCCCCACTTGCTTAGTTGATTTAATGTTTATCCACCTTAATTGCTTCCAAAATTTCGATGAATTAAAAATAGGGGTGGTTGATTAAATCTCCTTTTCGATGATAATTGGATGGTCTTTTGTACATTGATTTGAATCCTATATATATCTAAAAATAACAAAGTTTTCAAATGTGTACCCTTTTTTTTTTTGTCATTTCATCATCACTAGTAGTGTGTAGCAATGTAGAGCCCAAGTCAATTATGCCAAAAAATAATTTACTTATTTACCTACTAACCTTATGTCCTTGGCCTAGGCTAGGCCACCTATTTTAGCCACCTAGGCTAGACCAAGCCATTGAGGTTAAGCTAAGCCCCCTGGGCTAGGCCAAGTAGCTTAAGCTAGGTGGTTTAATAGGCTTTGCAACCTAGGCTACCTCATTAGGTCACCTAAGTAGCCAAGGTAGCCTAGGTTGCAAGTGTGGGGATTCGGACTTTTCATCGCCACATTGAAGAATCAAGTCTTTAACCATTGCACCATCACCCCATAAGGTGATGTTTTTGGACAACATATTGTTATGAACATAATTTTGGACCAACATATTATAATCAACTTCCACAAAAGTTTTTCAAAACATATTGCACGAAATGAACTTAAATTTTTTTATACTACTTACATAAATAAGTAGGTTATAGGTAGGTAGGAAGTACCTATTAATAAATATATGTACTTAGGTAATATATACATTATAGTCTACTAGGCTTTATAAGTACCTACTAGGTCTATGCTTATATTTACCCAGGAGGCTTAGGTTAGATTATGTACCTACCTAAGTAGCTTAGGTTAGGTTACATACCTACCTAGTAGGCTTGGATGAAAGCACACTACATGTTGCAACCCTACTTTGAGAGTGTGTGAGGATGAAACTCACACTCCCAAAGTTGGGATTTGGGGGTCCTCCGAAACTCCGAAAATTTCAGAGTTTGATTGCAGGGGTCAAAACACCTCACATTGGGGTGTTCCTTATATCATTGAAAAGCTATTGAAGTGTAGATGTCGAAAATGGGTTCGCATGGGCCATTTGGACATCTGAAGCACAAGTTATGGCAAAAAGAAGGGCCGGGAGTCAAACTGGCAGTTTGACTCTCGACCACAAAAAAGTCGGGAATCGACCCGACCCTAGTGCGTGTAGGTGGAGTGAGAAACACTGTTGGAAAGCTCTTGAGGAGAACTACAAGTTTGTTTTAGACCTCATCCCAATTGGAGGTCTGAGCAAAGAGTTATGACCTCGCAAAGTCCTGGGAGTACAAATGGGATAATTTTGGGATTCCTCCTTGGGAGTCCCGAAACAAAAAGCCATTCGGATGTGGGTGTCACAAAGAGGCACAGAGTATACTATATGGGGGAAGGTGGTGGTTTCCCCTGAGTCCGGGCCGTGGTGAGTCATGTGAGTCCAAAATTGCCCATGGCTTGTTCTAGCACCAAGGGTGCTCCAGAAAATGAATTAACCAACTTGTTGGTTGGTTTGATGTAGGTTCGAGTAAGTAACAAAAGCTTGTCACTTTTCCTAGTCTCATCCCGGAGCTTCAGCACGCCCTTCTACCCCTTCTAGTGTTAAAAGTTGGGAGCGTGCCTTGAGTTCCTCACATTTTTGCTGTTTGAGTAACTTAGACCCATTTTGGGTTTAACTAAGAAACTAGGAGTGCGTCACTTAAGCTACATCTTAAGTAACCTACCAAATAAGTCTAGGCTAAGTTACCTAATTGGGCTACTAATGTCACAACCCTAACATTGGGTTTGCGATTAAGTGTGGAATATAAAGGCCCATGAAGCCAAAAATGTGTGTTTAAATGTGAAACACACTTTCACAAGTGGGGGAGAATGCAAGGGATGGGGAGTTACACTTGAGTGGGAGTTATGAATGTTTAAAGCCTTGGTTGGAAAGGCTAACAAGCACCAAATTGAGCCCCCAAGACACCATTAGAAAGGTTTTAAAGCATAGATGCTTAAAGTGCCCTTGCATTGTTCATTTAAACCTGATTTGCATGAGTTATGATAAAAAGAAGGGGCAAGAGTCAAATTGAGAATTTGATTCTTAACCACAAACCCCTTGAAAGTAGGGATCAACTTAACTCCAATTGAGTCGTGCTATACACCATTGGAAAGATATTTTTGAAGGCTATGAAATATTGCCTTTTCATTCTGAAAATAGGTTTGATTTGAGAAATATATGAGCGTAAATTTTTTTGGGACAACAAGAGTCCTAATTTTGGGACTCCCACTTTGGAGTCCTGGGGAAAGATGACATTTGGATGTAGTCACCATGGAAAGGTAGAGAATATACTATAAGGAGGCAAGTGGTGCTTCTTCTCAAAGGTTGCGGGTTGTGTAAAGCTTGTGTTTGAGGTTATCCTTATTAAGTTCATTGCACCATTTTCAGTGAACTTGCACTAATCACCTTCTTTTCTTGGTTGTTTAGGTTTATCTGATCTTGAACCCTTGCTTGTGAGTTTGTTTTAACCCCATCTTGGAGCTCCAACACACTTTCCTACCTCGAAATGTTGCAAATTAAGGAGCATGCCCCAATTATCTTCTTTTTTCGTTGTTTTGTTATGGGACCCACATTTGGGTCTCTTAAGGAATTTTGGGGTGCGTTAACTAGCTATGTTATTACCTAACAAGTAGCCTACTAACCTATTAATTATGTTAAATTAGATAGGTAATTTAGGCTTAACCTAACTTACTAATCATGTTAGGTTAGGTGAGTAGTTTAGGTTTAACAAGTAGGTTAAGTCATCAAAGGAGTATGGCTCATCTGATTAAGTGTTTAAATCATGATGGTCAAATTTGCACTAGTAATAATTTTGTCTTTTGTAACCAAGGAAAGAATGACTAACTATCTTCAATGACTCTATCAATGACCATAGTCATATATTACAACTTCATTATTTAGGGTTTAGGGTTTAGGGTTTATGGTTTTCGAATGTTTGTTAGAAAATAAGACATCGATGTGGATTATCCAACTATCATTTTTTCAAGTAATGAAATATGCAAGTTTAGTTTATGATTTAATTTCAACTATTTCAAATGATGTGGAAAATATTGTCATGATGTTGTGCCATTTTTTATATTTAATTAATTAAATAATGTTTTATGCCTTTGGAAAATGGGTCCCATTATATGTTTTGAAATTTGGAGACTTATATATGATTAAATCATTTCTATTACATGGACACCATGGCACCTTTTATAACTATAAAAATCATTCACCTTCGATGATGTGGTACTTTAGGTGGTGATACAATTATTTTACAGTGATTCAAAAATGAATATTAGTAATTTAATATGACTACAAATGGACATAATAAACTACATGTAAGGAACTTACTTTGATTAATATTCTACATATAGGTAATATAAAAACCTTTATTACATTTTTCTTAAATATACTTGATATAAAATCCATTTTAAATATTCAATTGACTAAATTAGATATTATACATTGAAATAAATTTTAATGGTAAAATTATGATATATTGGATGCAAAATTTTAATATAAATTCCTAAACCAAATGAAGGTTTAAGATATGAAAAGTTTATTTTATTTTTTCATGTGTTAAGCATAAAGGTTTTTTCATTTATAAATCATGTGTTTGAATTTAAGTTTTTTTACAAGGTATGGTCATTGAAATGTTGTTCAATAAAAAAATTGAAATAAGTTTTTTGAATGAAAATTAAATTTAAAAATAAATAAACTATATAGCTGTGTAAATTATTAAAGGAAATTGATGAATAATTTTTTCAATTTTTATATTTGGAAAAATTATCAATAAGATGTTCAACTTATTATATTTGAAGTTTTGTGTAAGGTTTAATGAAGTATGTTATAAATAAAATAAACTTTAGATTATTTACACAACAAATGGGGTGGCTTGGTGATAATATAGTTGAATTCCATCCTTGGGGTCCAAGGATCAAACTTCACAAATGACATGCGTTGTGGTCAACATTGAAATATTGACTAAATATTTTGTACTTATTTAGATTACCTAGGTGAATTTAAATATGTAGATTAGGTGGTCTACTTATCCACTTTTAATTAAGTTTTGAACTTAGTTTAGCTGATGACACATGTTAATAATTGATAAGATGAAAATAATGAGATATGAAATAATTGAAATAAAAATACATCTTATTATTTATATTATATATTGTAAACCTATAATAATAAATATTATGAATTAAAAAAAAAAGTTCCCAAGTTTTTGAGTTTAATTTGTAATAATAATAAAAATTAAACAATGATTAAACTATAACTAATGATTTCAAAAATGTCCTTTATGATTAATGGATGATATTTGCCACATCAATGTGCCACATCATGTCCTAAATGACCATTGTTCTGAATGATTCCTCCGTAATGACGTTAGGGTTATTAATCATTTTTGTCCTTTATGACTAAAATACAAGTCATAAACTCAATGATATATTTGAAGATTTTTACTAGGGTTGACTAAGGGGCAAATCAAGATGGTCAATTTGATTAAACCTTATTCACTCAATATGGCCAATTGGACCAAACCATGGCCATTCTGATGGATATTTATCCATTTTTACTAGATCATTGGTTTGACACTTGGTCAAAAATGTCACTTTAGTCAAGTGTACTGGTCAAATGTAACATGTGTTTGTCATGCCCTAAATTTTTAGTCAAAATGGACATACCTTTTGGTCAATGTGGACATTTTCATGAAGTTGGCCTTTTGAAAAATCGTTATTTCTTGTAATGTTAATTCCTTTTTTATCCTTTGAGAAGGAAGAAGGAGGATATTTATATTTTTTAGGTAGCATGGTAGGACGAGATATGGAGAGGTTGGAAAAGTTGTGAAAAGAACCACATTGTTATACTTGGTGTCGTGTAATGGAAAATGGTTGAAGGTTGTGTGGAATCAAATATATTTGTTTTTCTTGTTTGTATATAATTCTAAAAATGTAGGGCAAATACTTCCTTTTTAATTGATGAAGAATATTAATTTCTTAATTTGATTGTTTTTTTCTTTTATAATGAAATTACTCTTTGTACTTGTTATTTGAATATGAAGGTAGGTTGTTGCAGGAGAGTAGTTGCCATTAAAGATCAATAGCATGGAAGTAGACACTAGATGTAGGGATTGTAGAGGGTAGATTAATGTTGTAGATGGTAAGTAGCAATTATAAAAAGTTTGTGAATATTATAGATGGTAGGCAACAATTACAAAAGGTTTGTAAGCACTTTGACTTTTCTTTCAAATTTGCATATGATGGTAGTTACTACAGAAGTAGGCAAATAAAAGATAGGTTTCACTATCATGTCTTTCCATTTATTTATTATTTTTTCGTACCCAACAAATTTTTCCTTGGTGGTAATTAAGTTGCTAGATCCCATAATTTTACAACCAAGTTCATTCCAAATTCATGACATTGATTTGGATATCCAAACAAAGTTTGCAAGAAAAATATGAGATGGGATAGTCACAATTGGGGTACCAACATGGTCTAATGAAAAAAAAACTACAAAGGACTATTTTGGATTTTTATTACATTTATAGCTTCATGACTATTATGTATTGGTGTAGATTATAATTAAAATGATGTCATGTTAATTTAATAAAAAATTCAAGAATAAATTGGATATATTATATATGTACTTTTGAGTCCTTTTAAATAATTTGAATCTTTGTCTTAACTATATTTTCATTTTAAAGGAATAAAATGGAATGCATTAAATAGTGCAATTGACTTCAATTTTCTTTCATTGATATATAATGCATACATCTATGTTTGGCAAGATTCATATAATTCATTTGATTAAATAATATACAACACAATTTTGTTGAAGGTTACAAAATCCATTCCAAAAGCACTTCAAGGAAAATGACTCCTTTTTTTGTCATTTGATTATTTTTTGTATTCATTAAGTTTAGGTTTGGTGGCCCCAAATGTTTGCAACATGTGCATGAAATAATCATGCAAAAAAACATGTCAAGTAGTTTATAAAAACCTATATATTCATTTTTTGCAGTTCTAATATTTTACCAAAATATTGATGCAATAATTACATACACATGTGAAAAATCACCACCATCACCACCACCATCATAGTTTGAGTTATCTAATATTTTGCAATTAAATTATTTCATATTAATATTCTATTTGGAAAATTTAAAAAAACCAATCCTTGAGCCCTATGTCGAAAAAGTAGTATCCTAACCATGAATGTCCCCTATAATTAATTTATAAAAAAAACCTTTAAAATATTCATTGCCTTGTAGAGGTATAGTTTAGAAGTTTGGGATGCAAATTTATTAACAATGCACCAAGCTCACCTTAGTTCATACATCACCTAGGACTAAATCAAGTTAGAGTCTTTTTCCATTTGGGCATTGCGATCACAAATTTTGACCTCACAACAACATCAAGTTTCTATTACATATGTCCTTCCAAGTATATTCACACTCATTTCACAATTCTATGGATCAAACACTAATTAAAATGCAAAGCTTTAAGAATTGTGAATCAACTTGTGAATCATTATAAAATGACACAAGTCGTTCCTTTTAATTTTGAGAACATGTGTTTTGAAATGTGCCCAATGTTTTCAACATTTATAATTGTAGCCTAGTTATTTTTTTCCAAAATAAAATGCTTCTCCATGCAACAAGAAACAAACATGATTTGAATGACTTCCCATTACCTTTCTATGATCCCAACATATCATATTGTATGCAACTATTGACAATAACAAGGTAATGGAAAGAGACCCTATAAGGCAATATCCCCCACAAATGCTTATTGTACATGTGAAAATCCTCCTTAGAAAGGGGGAGGGATATTACACCTAATCCTTAAAAGTTGAAGGTATCTTATGCCTATAGGCACTTACACCTATACTTACACCTACTTTTAGGTCTAAGATCCCTCCAACTAATAGGCAGAAGAACCCTCAATGTTCAATGCCTAGGGCATATGTTTATGTTCAAAGCAATTTTACTTCATGCTTGACCATGGGTAAAGCCTTGGGGGTGAGGGACTTTCCCAAAAGGGGGAGCTGATCTTGGCCACCCATTGCCTCATCTTAGGCCCCTCATCTTGGGAATGCCCCAACCTTGGGTCTTTAGTCTTTACCCTCCACATAAATCTTTTTAAGTGTTTCAAGGTGGTAGATAGAACTAAATTATAGCATTGAGAAGAATCCGGATGATATAAATTGTTTGTAACACTATTGGACACCTATCTGGGTTTAGAGCCTCCATCTCTCACTCTATTGGAGCTTGGTGGATAGTACCTGGCAGGTAATGAAACACTCTGAAAGGCCTCATGAAACTGTTAATTATGATAGCCATGAAAGCTATCATCATTTTGGGCAATCCTTCCAAAGAAAGGGCCAAAAGTAACTGAAGTCATTAGTGTTGCAACCCTCTGTCAAACTTTGCAGATATTTGGTTGCAACTTGGAGTTTGGAATTTTCTGCACTGAAAATCACAAATTCCTAGACTTGCTTGTTTGTTTTTCAGGAGGTCAGGGGAAGAGAGAATGGGGGGTTGGGAAGCAATTGTTAAATTAAGACGTGAATGTGCCAGAGACTATTTGCCATGGCTCCTTGTTATACATACAAACAAACAAACAAACAAACAAATTTACATTGCAAGTAAACAAAACCAACAAGATAGTAGTCCTCCCATAATCACCAAAATGGGATCCAATGTGCACTAGGTCCAGTAGATGTCCAAATGCCTTACGTGGTGGGCACATTTTACATTTTCCATTCCAATCTGGCCCCATTCTAACACTAGAAAGACATTATTCACAACATTTTTACATTTTCCATTCCAACTTGGCCCCATTTTAACACTAGAAAGAAATTATTGAGAACATTTTTTTACATTTTCCATTCCAATTTGGCCCCATTCTAAGACTAGAAAGTCATTGAGATTTCATTGCAGAAAAAATATTCTTTTTGGAAATGTTGGTGGGCCCTTCCATCATCTCCAAATTATGGCCATCTTTTCCATTGCCTTGAACATTAAGCTGATTCATCATGTCTGCAGTACCTACTTACTCCACTCTTGTGTGATAGTAGATAACACAATTTTACAAGGCTTGGGTCCAAATGTGAACTTGAGTGCCCAAATGCCAGTGCTGAACATTCTTTTGTTTTTTACAGTGTTTGAAATCTTGGCAGCAGCAGTGAGTTTTCTTTGTGTTGATTTTTATTTTGCAATTTTTTTTGGGAGAAAAAGCTTGGGAAAATTGTGGGTTTTCAGTGTAAAATGTATTTTCTAAAGCAGAAAAATTCTACTTTAGAGAAATAAAAAAACTCCCCATAATTTAAGGATCATGTATAGCTGTGGTAGGATGGTAGCTAGCCCCAGGGGCAGAGGCCTGAAAATGAGGGGGGAGTCTTTCACCAGCACAAAGTACAAGAGGCTATTTACTTGAAAGGTGGAATGTTTGCATGTGAATGGTGGAGGTCTCTTTGAGCAGTGAAGCTCTGACAAACTGATCTAATCAGTTGACAGTAGTGTGTTGTGTGTGTGTGTGGTTGAGGCAACCAATGTCAGCTTTGCTTGCTTTCAATGGGTGAGGCAAGTCTTGGTCTGTTGTTCTTGGCCAGCCCACTCAATCAACTTATCCTTTCCCCCATTGTCCCCAACACACAACCAACACACAAACAAATGAACAACTGACAGAACCCTAAAAAATTTCTTTTCTTGTAAAAACAACTTGTGAGGCTATAGTACATGGAATGAAATGGAATTCTCCAGTCAGTTTTTCTTTTGATTGCTGACTAAAAATCTGGCCTTCTGACAAACTAGTCTCAGTAGTCCACAACACCACAGAAAAGTTAGAGCATCTCCAGCGGTGCTCAGTATGTGTCCCTGCGAAAATGTATTTCAGATTGAAGTTTAGTTATATACTCTTTTGCAACCCCACCCATCAAACTGAAACTCAGACAGCAAATAGGTGGGGGGACTACTAATAGCAAACCACCTGGACCAATCATTATGATGGGCTGATCAGAAACACTAAGCAGCAGTTAGATCATATCTATTACACTCTTTCAACAGGTGCACCACGCTGCTTTACCCTTTACCAGCTACTGATTACGCAATTATGCCGAGCCAAAACCAAACCGGCATAAGTTCGATTTTCTTCATCCAATTTTACTGTGCAAGATCACATACCCAGCACTGTTGGAGATGCTCTTATACTAGTGGTATAAGTGGTAGTGGTTGTGATAATTTGTTCACATGTTTTAACAGAGCTCTTGATGTTTGGATTCTGGCTTGTGTCTATTTGTGGTACTCAATATTTTATGTAACAAATGAAATTGGGGAAAAAATTTGAAAATATTTTATATAACACTATAGACTAACATTATATGTATTTTATGAACTAATTTTGGTAGTTTTTTCAAAAGAATTTCAAGTTTTTTATAACAAAAAATTGAAAACTAAAACCCTGGTGGTAGTGTTTCTGACAAATTTGTTTGGGTGAGTTAACAAAGCATTTCACGGTTGGATTGACCCTTGTGAAAAGGCCAGGAAAAACAAGAAGCTGTCATCCAGGTAACTGGTTGAACTACATCCAAATACATATGAAAAATTCAGCTGGAAATGTACTATGGAATTACTTGGAGCCCAGTAGTCTTCTGTTGGGTTCCAGTTCCCTAACTAACCATGGTGGTTACCTCAGTTGCTTTCTTTACAACCTACCAGCTAGGTAGGTAGTAGAAAACAGCCCTTATCTACTATGTTTAAACCATATCTCCTTACCTAGTAGTCACCTATTTTCCTACCTATCTACCTATGAATAGGGTCTACTTGGTACATAATGAGTACTAAGGTTGAGGTTCATCCACAACCGGAGTCATACCAGGCATCCAGTAGTGAGTGGTGCATTGGTTGTTCACTCTGGCCCTCGACCGTGAGCTTCACTTGGCATAAGGATATGGACAGACACTATAACAAAAGGTGTCCCTGTACACCAAGTGATTTCATTCAATTCACTCGTTGTAATGAATGGGGATCAGTGAAGACACAATGAATTCACTGGTCCAGTGAACAGGGACTAGTGAACTGCACCCACATTTTGTAATAGTGAGAAAATTTCTTTAACAATAGGCCGACTTTACAAGGTGCAACACCAAAATTATAAAGCCGGCTTTGAAGTTGTAAAGCCTGATCCTAAAATGGGGCAGTGCCAAAAAAAATTAATTCCATGTTCATTAGGAAAGTTTGGGCAGATCTTTACAAGGGGTGAAAAAAAATTGGGACCATTAAGATTGAAAGGAAAAAATGAAGAAGAAGCCCAAATTGCTGGAACATATATACCCACTTGTTAATAACTTAATCCCACTTTCCCTTCTTCTTCTTCTTCTTCTTTCATTGGTATATAGAATGTGCTCTTTAATGGGATAAGGGCCTCATCCTAGATCTATGGCTCCATCACAACGTGATCTCCTTCCTGACCCTGGATTTGAGTCCAGCGCTGATTGTGGCGCTAATGTAGTTAGTGAGTGGGGGACCTTTTATTTTTTCCTCTTTAGGTCCTTTGGGTTTTGTCCCTTTCCTTTTTGCCAAATTAGGTCAAGTAAGGTACCAGGTACTTTTGTTGCAGAAAATGCACGTACTTCTTACTAGGGCTTGTTTCACATGTTTAGGCTTTTGGCATATACCTAGTGCCTGCTTTTTCCACCATTCTTCTCCAATGGTTTAGGGTTTTTTCATTTTTCTTTTTGGGGGTGATACACAAGACCTTGTACATATTTGGGGAGTTCTTTTACCCAAATGTTTTGTATAAGGGATCATCAAATCTCGAAGCAAAAGGTCATTTCATGATAAAATTCCATCTTGTGAGGTTCTAGGGTTTTTGGATCGGAGGTTCCAAATTTTCTTTGAATCATCATTGGAACCTCAATCGAAAAATCGGCTATTTTTCAAATAGAGTTAGAATCTGAATTGTGGGGTTTGCCCCACTTGTAAAAAAGTTCAAGTTTTTTTTGGTATACATAACTATAAATTGAAAAAAAAAATTGAACTTCACCTTTACATTTTAAACAAGCTATTGCATTGATTGGTTGTAAAACCATGTTTTTCTTCATGGTTCCCCAACATTAATATCACCAATGTACAGATTTGGCAAGCAGAATCTGCTGGGCTGGCCTTTTCTGCAAGGGCACTTAGCCCGTAGTAATTCAGGGACACAATGAGACTCGAACATGGCAGCCTAGTGCGCTTACATTCAGGGACACAATGAAACTCTAACATGGCAGAATATGCACCTAGTGCTCTTACTGCGTGACTAAGTCATATTTTAGAGATATTTTTTTTAGATGAACTTTCACTATGTTTCAAATTTTTTTGATGAAAAAACACTTGGAAAAACATGTTTTAAAGTGTAGAATCTGTTTATCAGCAAACAAATTAACAAGACACTCCACCAAGCAACCCCACTTTGATAAATAATAATAGAGTAGGATGAACATGTAGTCTTCTTGTGCAGGGTTTTTGCTTTTCAATTTTGTGATGTAGCCACACTGGCCATCATCATGCACAAGAGGAATTAGCCAAATTTGGCTACAGGTCAGGAACTTTTAAGTAGAGAATTTTAAGAATCCTGCTATATTTTGGGCAACCTGCTAGAACCCATTGTCTAAATATTGCTATTTCAGAAAATTTCCCGAGTTGGCCTTGTGTGTGTGTGTGTGTGTGGTTACACCTGCTTCATGTAACGTGGGATGTTTGCATACATCATGTGAGCAAAATTAAAGAAAGCACCAGAGTCCTCAATTCACGGACAACAAACAATCACTTCACTTTGGACTAGATATGGCCACAAATAGAAAAAAGTCAGTACTAAATTATGTCATGGGGGTTTTGTCAATTGGAACAAAGCAGTTTCAATTTTGTCTTTTCAGTAAGCAAAGCCACTTATTGAAAGCAAGCCTACTACCTTCTTCCACCTTGGAAATTTTGAAGGCAGACAAACACTCACTCTCACATAGGTCGGCAGGTACTTGACCCACCTCCTCAATCCTCCACAATTGTGAGGGCTGGAGTTGGTGTTTGCAAGATTTCCTTTGAGACCATGTGGTAGGTGCAACAAATGGTCCCATATACATGTTCCTAATGTCAGAGGAAATTGTGGTTGATTTGGGCCTTATCACAAATTTCTGAACACAAGTAAAAATCTCTAAACCCTAAATCCATCAATACTTTTGAATGCAGCACCTCAAATTACATGAAACACAACTACCTAGTACCTACCTGATGACCTAGTGTGGGTCTATTGATACCTAGAGACCCCTTGGCTATTATTCTAGGGTCTTTTTTTTCATCTATATTCAATTTTGGGTTTGGGATTGGGATTCTTGAGGTATCTTTCCTTTGGATCAATGAGGTGCAAAAAGAGTCTATGGGCAATTCTGTACTCCAAGGGGCTTATTAGGGTCAGTTGAGCACAAAGGTTAAGCAACAGAAGAAACAGGTGCAATGGCTACTAGGGTTGAGAAAGGTGCACCTTGTTCCTTCAACAGCATTGAGCCCAGCACCAATTCCTTGGGTTCAATTTCCCCAAGGGATTTGGGCCAACTTCAACATCCTTAATGTGTTCTCCAACCTCCTCAAATTCATCCATTGGCCCATTGAGCCAACTTAATAGACCAACTTTGGTCTTTTGCCATGTGAACCCAACTAACTCCACAATCATTTTAGGGTCCAACAATTGTGCAACTTCCCCAAAGTTCATCCACTGCCTCACTTCTCCCAGGCAACTAGGTATCTTTGACTCACCCACTATCCCATTTCTCGAAATAAGTTCGACCAACCTCCTCAAGTTCATCCATTGTCCCACTTTCAGCTCATTTTTTAAATTTCCAACATTGTCCTACTTCCCTAAGGAAAAAGTTAGGCCAACTTTCCCCTTGTCCGAACAACCTTCTAATCTTTTCATATTTTCATTCATTGTCCAAAGTCTTGTTACAATATGGCATCTAACAAAGTTGAATTCTTGTGATGATGAATAAGTTGTGAACTACTTACTACTACTCCTCATGATCTGATTTGTGCCTCAATCCTTCATTTCAATACACCATTCTTCCTTGATTTAAAATGAGTTCAACTTCATGGGTATTCAGAATTTGATCATAAAAGTGAGTACATTCAAAAAATTTCATTGTTGGGTATCACAAAAGCACATTACCCAAACTTGGGTTCTTTCTATATCAAAAGACTGGGCTGCATTCTACTCAATGCACCCCTTGTACATGCTCTTATATGCTACATATTCTCCCTGGAAAAGCACTTGGAGAAATTTTGGAAGTGTATTTGGAAGATACTTTATATCCATGAATATGCTTTTCAGAAAATTGAGGGATCTTATGCCTGTTCTGTAAGAGATTGCAAGGGATCTGAGGCCTAGAAGTAGGCATAAGAATCGTCCCTGTCCCATCTTAGGCCTTGTGAATAAGGTCTGCATATGTTTAGGTTCATGCCTCTTACTTTACCATGTGGAAAAAGTCCTCAAGTAGGGGACATTCCCATTGGTTTGGACCTAGCTGCTGCCTATGCCTAGGCCTCTCATTGGTGCAATGTGCCACCTTAGGGTCTTACTCCACACTTGGGTGTAAGCAAAATAAAATGAACAGTTAGATTATTTTGTCAAAATTAATTGCAAATAGATGTAAAATAACAACAAAACCTTATTATAAAATTGTGAAATATTGAATGTTTTTAGTGGAATGTTATAAATAATTTTTATTTTTTTCACTATTATGTCTTAAATGTCAAACTTTGAATTATAAGAGTAAGTTATAACTTTCTAAAAATACAAGTAACTTTTGAAGTTTACTTAATTCAGAATGGACTTTTGTTTCAAATAGGTGTCAAGTATGTTCTAATTAAAAAAAAAAGAATTTTTTTTGGATAACATGCTCAAATATATGATGATGTTTGTATCTTAATTTACTACATATTTATTTCATTAAATTTTGTAATGTAAAAGAATGTTTTGAACTCATATTATCAATTTTTTTTGTTTTGACACTTTGTTTTGTCACTTGGCAACAAAAATAAAATCCATTGCAACTCATACAAAGGTATTTTTTGAAAAAAATTGCACCAAAGTTGCCAAATTTCAAGGATTTTTTTTCTAAAATTGTCATATTTAGACAACAGGTTTCAACAAGTTGCCACAATATAGCGGCTTTGCCAATATGCAATGTGTAATTTTTTTTGCATATTTTATTTTGATTTGACCCATTTATCATGTCATAAAAGACATTATGATGCAAGACTATACTACATTATTGCAAGAAGGCTCAAGAGATTTTAAAGCACTTGGAGAAAATTCTTAAATGTATTTGAAAGGCACCTAAGCACAATTTCTCCTCAAAAGGGCATTTTGAATGCCTGATGGGCTAAAATACTTCCTACTAGAGGTGTTCCCAAAGTAAAGTGCCTCTCAACTTTGCCAAGGGCAAATGTGAGCAACCGTTTATACTTTCTATTAGGGGAGTTCCCAAAGTAAGTGCATGTCAGCTTTGCCAAGTGCAAAGGTGAGCAAAAGCTTATACTTTCTACTAGGGGCATTCCCAAAGTAAGTGCGTAAGTGCCTCTGAGCTTGGCCAAGGGCAAATACAATCAAACACTTATACTTTCTACTAGGGGCATTCCCAAAGTAAGTGCGTAAGTGCGTAAGTGCGTCTGAGCTTGGCCAAGGGCAAATATGATCAATCGCTTATACTTTGTACTAGGGGCATTCCCAAAGTAAGTGCGTAAGTGCCTCTGAGCTTGGCCAAGGGCAAATACGATCAAACGCTTATACTTTCTACTAGGGGCATTCCCAAAGTAAGTGTGTAAGTGCCTCTCAGCTTGGCCAAGGGCAAATACAAGCAAACCCTTATACTTTCTACTAGGGGCATTCCCAAAGTAAGTGCGTAAGTGCCTCTCAGCTTGGCCAAGGGCAAATACGAGCAAATGCTTATGCTATCTACTAGGAGTGTTCCCAAAGTTAGTGCCTCTCAGCTTTGCCAAGGCAAATGCGAGCGAAGGCTCATACTTTCTACTAGGGGTGTTCCCAGAGTAAGTGCCTCTCAGCTTCGCCTAAGGGAAATGCAAAGCAAACGATTATTTCAGGAACTCCCAACCCCAAGTGTAGTGTTACCCTGCACCGAGAATGAAGGCTTATTCATTGCCCTGAATGAATAAGTTAAAATGACTCTTGGGGAAGTCATATAATGACAACAAAACAAGGAGCCCCCAAAATAAGAAGCGGTGGGGAGGGGAGGGGAGGGGAGGGGTTGAAACACAGGTCAAAAGTGACATCAGAGGGTAGGTAGGTGTGTATGAAGCTTTGGAGAATAACTGGGTAGCCAATTTGGCTGCTGGTTGTTGATGAGACAAAAGCTTATTTTAGACACTGATTACCCAGCGGTATACACCTATTTAATTCAATGCAACCCACAACAGCTAGCTAACCCACAACTAACAACTACCCTAAAATACTAGTGTGGCAACGAGTAAAGGCGACGAGAGAGATAATGCACACGCCAAAGGGATTGGATACCGCTTGAGCTCCAATTACCCGACAGACAGAACCTGTACCCACTGGCTCCCTTGTGGGACCTAGTGTACGACCGTTGGATTATTCGTTTTACTGCCGGATTGACCATTGCAGTCTCCACGGACCGGTCTCAGGCTCGCCTATATATGCATTCCTTCTTCCCCGTTCCTTTGCATACCAGTCGCCGCCAACCCCCTTCGCCGTCTCTTTCCCGCTCCTCAACGTTCTCAGTCGCCGCCAACGCTCTTCGCCTTCTCTCCTCCGCTCCTTGACGTCCTCCGGCAGCGCCTGTTCCTGCTGTTGCCCGCTTGGAACTCTCCTCAGCTTGCAGCGCTGCTGCTAGTGCTACGCAATCCAAACAGCCGGTCTTCTCTCACTTCATGTAATGATTTCGAACTTCAGCAGTTTCTGTCTGTCTGAATCACATGTGTCATCTGTTTTCTTAGCTGTTGAATCTCTCTGCAATTGTAGTTGTGGCTTTTTTTCTTTTTTTTTCTGTATTCGAGTGCAATCTCTTGATAGAAGGCTACAGCGCCCTTTGGTTCTGAACAGCACTGGCGATATTACTGTAGTCCGTCGGGTCTGTTTCGAGTGTTGTTCTCTTTCTGATCAAAGTAATACTTAGCCCCCGTACGTGTTTTAATATATTTTGTCTTGTGGGAGGCTGTTCGACGTTTCAGTGTTTATATCTGTTTGATTTCTGTTGTATACTCTTTACTACTTAGTTGCAGCGTCTTGCACTTTGATGAACTCATGGCAAGCTCCATGATAACGTTGCGAGGTCCAAGATCAACCGGATGTGTTCCTGTAGTTTTCTCTTACCATGCAAGGGAATGGCGCTAGTTTTAAGTTTGATAAGCTTGAATATCCGGAGGAAAATATAATCTCATGTTGTCTACAATTGCGCGCGGGTTTCGTTTTGTAAACTCCACGTGAGTTCGATTTTTAAGTGCGGAATCTAATGTTACGTTGTTGTTTGTTTGTCGTTGTATATATCTGCAGCGAGATGGCGGGAGCAGCTTCCATCCTGAGAATAGTTTTCATTCTAGCTCTGGCGTGGGCCTATCAAGTACGCGCGCAGGGCCTGTACACTGGCGATGCAACTTGGAGCAACGCGCATGCCACATTTTATGGAGGAAGCGACGCCTCCGGAACGCAAGGTATAACAGCAGGTTTCGACCAGTTTGTTTCCTGCATTTCCAGAATGCCATTGATGAAGCTCGAGAGAAATTTGCCCTCAGAAGTTTAGAACCCATGCTTGTCCAGGTCTCGCACTTCTTGTCGGAGTGCGAGCTATGTGAATAGTGCAATGTGATACTTTCGCTTCAATCTGCATCCTGTTTCTGAAATATCGTCGTGTAAACTGGTTACGGTGATCGACGAGCAGGCGGTGCTTGCGGTTACGGGAACCTGTACAGCCAGGGATACGGGACGAACACAGTAGCTCTAAGCACTGCCCTCTTTAACGACGGCTTGAGCTGCGGGGCATGCTTTCAGCTCAAGTGCAACGAGCCTCGATGGTGTGTAAATGGCGCAACTCTGACTGTAACAGCAACTAACTTCTGTCCTCCGAACCCAGCCTTGCCGAATGACAACGGCGGCTGGTGCAACATGCCTCTCCAGCACTTCGACATGGCGGTTCCCGCGTACGAGCAGATTGCAATCTACCAAGCAGGAATCGTCCCCGTCCTGTACCGCAGAGTAGCGTGTGTCAAAACCGGAGGAGTGCATTTCACCGTCAATGGCAACCCCTACTTCCTTCTGGTACTGGTAACAAATGTGGGAGGCGCGGGAGATGTGCATTCCGTCTCATGCAAGGGAACCAACACTGGCTGGTATCCGATGCAAAGAAACTGGGGCCAGAACTGGCAGTTCAGTGGCCATGCAATGGACGGCCAAGCGTTATCGTTCATGATCACCACTAGCGACGGCAGAACTCTGCTCTCAGAAGATGCTGCTCCGTCAAACTGGCAATTCGGCCAAACTTTCGAAGGAGCCCAGTTCGCAAATTAGAATCGCGCTCGCTGCAAAACCAATTCCATTCAACCCTCTCTCTCGCCATTAGACAATCTCTCTCTCTCTTCCACTGCAGCCATTTCTTCTTCAGATTCAGATCCTTCTAATTTGCACTGCAGTTTTCTTCTGATTCAGATCCAGCCCATTCTTTACAGATCTATCGCAGTACTGTTTCTCTCTGATTCTTCTTCTTCTTCTTCTTCTTTGCTGGGTTGTACAATATACATAATAAGCTAGTGGATTTTGAGCAGCAGCAGTGGCGGTTGAAGCACGCAGTCACGGAGGGGATGCACTGCAGCGGCGTATCTGTGAAGCTGGAAAGACGACGTGATTGTAGTGATGGAGCGCGCGAGTGAGCGCCAACCTCGTGTGATCCGCTGGCGTAGCTGTGAAGAAAAGATGTGATGGATATGGTAATCGAGCGAGGAGGAGCACCAACCTCGTGTAATCCGCTTTCTTCGTAGTAGTAGTGATTGTAATGAGGAACCAATCTCGTGTAATCCGCTTCTGTGATTGGGGAGGGGAAACTCTACTCTAGAGTTAGAAATTGTGTTGCTGGGTTGCTGGGGTGGCTGAAACCATAGCTACCCGCTCCAGAGCTTTTGTACTTGTTAATTCGTTTGAAACTGTAGAGCCTGAACGTGGGTTGTCTTGCAGTAATACCTCTCTACCTACATTAGTATTTGCTCTGGGTGTACACTTGCTGAACTTGTTTCTCCATCAGGATTTTAGAATGTTGCTTGAATGAGTGCTTTAACTTTTTGGGGGGGCGGGAGAAGGGTTTGGATTAATCTGGAAAAGGAAGATGGAAATTAAACCTAAAGGGTTTTGAAAAAATTAATTTTTTAATTCGCCAGTTTTTTGAAAAAATTAACATTAATGGGAATTTTCCAGACTTTTATATTGGGTTCTAGTATGAAGCGGAAGAATGTTAAGTATTCGTTCTTTTTTTTTTCAGATTTGAATGAGTGTTTTCTGGGAGGCAAATTCATCAAAGGAAAATGCAAACCACAGATTTTTAGGATTTTTTCAATCGCCAGTTTTTGAATAAAGAAATAGGAATAGCCAGATTTGTACATTATATTGTAGACTGTAGTAAGAGGGCAAGAATATACAACTAGGATGCTTTTTTTTTCCTCCACTGTTTCAATAAGTAGTTTTCTTTTTCTCGTTTAGAAAAGAAAATGTGGAACTGCGGGTTTTGGGGCTTATAATCCACAGAATGCAAACAAAAATAGTGGAAATTGCCAGATTTCTATATACATTTTAGAGTATTTTTGCTAACAAATACAAGAATTTTTAAATTCTAGTTTAATAGGCAAATGTGATTGGATCAAACTTGGCTATTTGCTTTGACTACTTCCTCTTGCCACTTTGGTTACATGACAAGATTGAAAAAGAAAAAACATAAAAATAGTGGTTTTGATCCATTTAAAATAATAATTTTGTTTCTTTTAATGTTGCTGAAATTTAAATGTTCTGTATACAGGAAAATTCTTTTCTTGGAAATTTTTTAATTTGGATAGTTCAAAGTTATTAAATATGTTTGTACAAAAATGTATGGCAGTCAAGGGAAAAAAAAATATTGGAGATGTGTAACAATGGAGATAAATTAAAATGGTAAATTTACCCAATAATAGACTGAATATGGATTAAATAAAATTCATTGTTAAGAAAAACTGGAACTATGAAAATTGCCAATTTTTTTTGCACAAGAAAGCAAACAAGTTTGCATCTCACCCTCAGATCTTACTTTTCTGTTATGACTCTTGGGAAAGTTGAGCAGAAGCAAAATATAATTGAAAATTATTTCCTTCAAATAAGATCAGTACAGTTAAGAATGTATGAACCAGAGTCTGCACTCAACTAGCACCTTATCATCCTAGGCACCTTAGTTTTAGGGTACCATAGAAGAGATGAAATCTCATACTAATAATACAAATACTATATGACTTAAAGGCCCCAAAAAATAAATAAATAAATAAAAATCCAGAAATGGGAGATTGAAAAATGATAGTAATAATCTAGAAGAAAAATAAGTATCCAGTGATTTGCAATCCTCTTGATAATTCTTTGTGTCTTATGTTGAAGCTGTGAGAGAGAGAATTAGAGGCAAAGTTAGTAAGGTAGTCAGGCAGCTAACTGGAGATTCGCATTTGCTGCAATGTACCCCTGTGGAGTTGGGACTTGGAGCTCCCCATCCCTTTTGACTTGGAAGCTGCTGCAGCTGAGGTTTGGTTATGAGGTTTGGTTATGCACAGCCACACCGATTTGAATTAACATAATCCCAATGAGGATCAAAGCAGCCAAGAGGGTGCTTCCTTTGGCAGTTTGGTGAGTTGTTTTGTAGCCCTCAGATCCATTCATTGCAGCCTGTATGAAACAGATGAGTGAAACAACATTATCTCAAGAATGTATTCAACACTTCTCTGGTCTGTAGTTTGTGCTGAGTGCATCAGTTCAGCAAATTAGAGATATTTGTGATAAGCCAATCAACCTGAGAATAGTGACACCTTACACAAGGAGAGCTCATTTCAATTTAAGAGGTGCTCAACTCCTCCTTGCAGTGTTTCTTTTTTGGCCAAAATTTTGTTTTAAAAAAAATCACTACATCATTTCTACATTGCTAGCTGACCTCTAGCCAGATTTGGCTCATTCCTCTTGTGGATGATCACCAGTCCACCTACTTGAAATTTTCTTTAAAAACCCTGCCCAATGAACCTTTCAACTCCTAATTTGCTCATGAGATGTCTTTCTAAATGCAGGCTAAAATCATGTTGAGGCAAGATCTGATGTTGCTGGACACAGCTTCTAGCATGTTGTAGGCTGTCATACAATCTCACATAGCAATTGTGGATGGTTGCTAAGCTAAGTTGGTGCAGAAGTTTGATATCGATGCTTGGATGCCTGGGGAGCTGTGTTGTGCCTAACCTGGCATCTGGAACCCTAAGAGTTGCCTTGCGGTTTTTTATGACATGCCTATGCTTTGTCTATGTTGGTTATGTCTCTAGGTTGTTGTTGTGTTGAAATTGGGTTGCGCACACAAGTACTACTGACTTGATAGATTCCACCACATTGGTTCATTCAATCACACACTTGAGCTTGCGCAGCAAAAGAAATGAAAATTTGAGGATTGCTACTTCAACTATTCTTTCATCAACAAATGCACACAATTTTCAACAACATAAAGACTGTGATGAGAATTTTTAGTGTTAGCTGAGTCTATGCTGTACAACAAAAAATTTCCTTTGCAAAATGAGTGCATTGATTAGCTCTTGATTGGGTTCTTATTTTCATAAAAACCTCCGAAAAACTTCTAGTGTATTTTGTGGTACGTTTATAGAGCACTATTAAATGCCTCTCATGTTGTTTCTTTTCCTGTGATACCAAAGCAGTACCTAGTGGGTATCATAGAATTTTTTTATAAACTTGATTGATTTTTACACCATGTGAAGCCCTTGGGGGAAAGCTTCACCCCAATTGCAATGTCCCTTCTCTTCTCACATCTTTTCATTTTAAAGATTCATTTAAAACTTTCTTCACAATCTTTATGTCAGATAACACCCTTAGATGATGGCATTACCAAAGATGGGTTCCCACTCAATTACCAGCTCGTGTGGGTAGTGGCCTATTTTCCACAATTCCTTGATCAGTTGTGGTTTTCTTTCATTCATCTATCTCTTCCTTGCATTGCTCTCTAGTAAGCAATGATTTTTCAAATGGTGGGCCACTTTTAGATCTAAAAATGGCAGCATATGTTGTAGCTCCTCCACCCTTGTTAGTTGTTCAATTCTCAACATCCTTCATCCTGGCTTCTTCTCTAAGCAATCTCTATATCATGATGCTCATGGTTTGTTCAACATGCTCAGTGTACACTAGGAACATTTCCCCCAGACGATTGAAATGGCCCATAAGTGAAAAAAAACCTTGGCCATGACAGTGTTATCAATGAAAGTATTGTCTTCAAGATTGGTGAGCTCACTTCTGGCTTCCTCGATCTTTCTCAAGAAATTAGCAATGCTTTCAACCTCCTCCATGGTGATGTCAAACAAACATTGTTAAATGTGGTGTATGCTTTCATGCAATCATTGATCATGTACTTCCAAATTGCCCCTGAGGTCTTGCAGCTCATGATATATTTTAAAATCTTCTCTTTGACAACTTGACACAAAAGATGGAACTACTTGACTGTCCTTCTTGATCCATCCATCTAATGATGGAGGCATTGGAGTAGTGCCATCTACCACATCCATCAGCTCTTTTCCAAGAAATAGGACCCTCATCTGGAATTGCCACATGTGAAAATTTTGCCCCGAAAATCTCCTAATAATTCCTAAGTGTCATTTATATCAGCCATGGCTGAAAAAAAAATGTCACAAGCATGATGACTTGGTATCACACTACACCCAGGAAAAGCTCACTCAAGTACATCTTGCCTTCTCACAAGCATGGCAACTTGATTCACACAAATACTGTAGGCACAATATCTTGAAACAATAGAACCAAAAGAAAACTACAATACAACTTGCTAGGTGCAACTTCCATGGAAACGAGTTGTGGGTCCATAACCTGTAGAAGTAAAGCAAATTACTCACACAAACTCTAGAGCTCAACCATATAGAAAGATAAATAATCACAAAGATCATAGATCATAGAGTTACACACATTACAGGGCTCTCATGGTCACACATACACACTACTTTACTTCACAGTCCAGCCCTTGTCTTATACACCCAAAACCCTGATGCTCCATGAACCTCCATATGCATGGACAACACGAGAGACTATCAACAAGCATCAACCAACCTCATACCATATAGTTACTTTATTAAATTCCTAAAACCATTATATCAGTGAATAATGCCTCTTCTGAGTGTAGAGGCGCCCTATGCCTACTAGTTTTTGTAAGGTGACTCCTAGAAGGTGTAAGGGGAGAGGAGGGATATTCTTGGATATAAGGTGCCCTCCAAATACATTAGGAAATTTTCTTCATCTTGTTCCTCATCTGAATCACCATCTTACATGAGAAAAATGAAAAAGGCTGCACATTTTTTTCCTTCTCATAAAACTGTCAACAAAAGCCATTCATGAAAGGGAGATCAATATTCCATCTACTGGACTGTGAGTCTGTTCCTGCACAGATTGTGAAAATTGTTACATCCAGAGCATGGCAACTCAATAGATTTTGGATAGTGAAGAACTTCTGCTTGTGTGCCTAAAAAATCTGCTCTTCTGATCATCTGGAGAGCTCAAGAAGACAACAAAAGACAAATAAACAATTCTTCACCTGTAACAGAAAAATCAATCAGCAGATTTCAAATTCAGAAATGTGTTGTTGGAAAAACTGAGCAATCAACATTACATTTATCAATCTGGAAGACATTAGCAAAATGTTCTGTGATTTTCAGATATGACAGTCTAAAGCAAAATGTATTGTCTCAACAAGCCTTTCTTGACTCCATACATGCGGAGTCAAAAGTAACACAATTGTTGGTACTTATTCCTCTGTTTCTTTCTCTAGTCAAACTTTCACTGAAGAATGGTCCAGATATCCAGGCTTGCAAGGTTCTGGTTCAAGATAAAAAGTGAGCAAGAAGGTGCCAAAGATCAAACCTGATGCTCACGAAACATTTCATTTTGCAATACACATCTGCAAATCATCACAGAATATGACAAAGATAGGACTGCTTCCATAGTCTGTACATGGTGTACTGTACAAGTGAAGTTTGTGATCTGGAAATCTTTTCTTCACTATGAACAGTAAGCTCACAGGAAGAAAAGCAATCTCAAATCTGAAAATGAAATGCATTTTCAACTGGCATGCTACGTAATGTCTAATTGTTTGAAAAGCTACTGAAATTGCATGACAAGAGATCAAATCACATTCATCAACAGAAGAACATGCTTTGATGAGACTTCAATTTGAGAACAGGAATAGTATGTATAGGTTTTCCTCCAGCAATGCTGCTGCCACTAAAGGACCTTTTGACAGAATTTGTATCAGAGCCAGTCTCTGTGTCCAGAAGCTTGTGGAATCTCAAAGCAACACGATGTGCATATGCTGCTGGTGCCGCTGCATTCAAAGAAACACCACAATTGCCACAATAAATAAAGGCCATACATATCACATGATTTTGTACTAGTAATTTAAGGACTAGTTGAAGAATTGTGCCACTTACCAACAGCCACAGCAGCTGTGCATGGTGCAAACCTGCAATCAACAATTCCAAAACTTCAGAAGCTTATTCAAAGCAAGCAAATAGTGAACTGCAGCCAGCAGGATCAACCGACCAATGTGGAATTTCAAATACATGGACCTGCAAAACAGTCCTCAGCTAGGGCATAATCTACTGAAGGAAAATTGACTAGCCGTTACAAGTGGAAACCAGAAGGCAGGCAGTCACAAAGCTCAGTGCTTACACATAGCACAAATGGTTTGTCAGTTGTTGCAGATGATCAGGAGTGAATTTATCATTCTCATTGTACAGAACATGATAGTGAGTTGGGCGAGTTGTTCCCTGCATAACACACTTCCAGTAAGCTGAGCAGAAATCAAGAGATGAGAATTTCAAACAATCTTCTCAGCTACCAAAATGCTCAATGGTTAAGAAATCAAGATATAAGAAGAACTTCACACAATCTTCTCAGCCACCCAAATGCTCAATGGTCAAGAAATCAAAGATACAAGAAGAATCCACACAATCTTCTGAGTCATGAAAGTGCCGGATGTGTTATAGAGATGTACAAAGAGGCCTGCATGACTGCACAGGAAGAAGTCGTAATTGGAAGGATGGCATACGTCCTTATCAATTATTGTACCTGCACAAATTATGTAAGTGTTATGATTTTGCAATTTTGCATAATAAGAAATACATGAAGTTTAAAGTGGTTGCTGATTTCAACTCAGAATTTTACCTGGAAGAACATTTCCATTCCTCATACAATGTGAATTTGGAACAGGAAAGAAACGAGTGTGTTGTCGCTTTTGGGCAATTATGAAGGTGATCTTTGGGTGGTACCCACTATCCAATGCCTCGCATGCCTGTTGGATGAACCCCTGAGTTCACAACTGAAAACATGTGCCTAAAAATAAAGGGTAACAAGGAAACACTTTTTTAAAAATTAGATTAAAACATTTTTGGGCTGCATTGCTCTTAACACTGGGAGAAGAAAAGAAACCTAGGATCTAATCTACAAACACAAAGATGATCTCATCTTGCACTTACCTTGATGAAAGCTGTTACCTCCAAGTCCAGACACTGCTGAAACTGTGATTCGCTTATGCCATCTCTGCACTAAAATGCAGTTGAAGAAGTTTAGCAAACATTCATTCAAAGCTCATAATGTTCCCAAGTACCAATGACAATCCTAAGATAGAAGCTCCTATGGATTGTTGATATTATACATTCCCAATTCCATCAGAGCATCCAGTCAGAGTAACAACAGATGACAAAGAAATGTGATACCATTTTGAGCAGCACTTGTGTGCATGATTCATAATCTTTTCTACTTTCTATTTGCAAACAGTTGCCATCTCAGGAAAAAAATTGGTTGACCTGTAGATAATGATTTGCTGGGGCTTTCGCAGATTTTCTGGTCCTGAGCATCGATTATAGAATTCAATCAGAAGATCTCTGCAATCCCAATTGTCATTCAATACTGATGAGAAGGAAAAATTTTGAATGCAATTTTGGGTATAACCAAATGAGTAATGAAGAAATTGGAAGACTCACTTGACCATTCCACCAGGCTGCCCATCCAATTCCTCATAAAGGCCCTCGATCATCTCCATTTTAGATGGCTGAGTCCTCACCCTTGCAGAATACAATCCTGAAATGTTGTTTGGCCAATCCTTGGATGCTACCACCTTCAATCAAACAACACATAGTCAGCATACCTTTATTTGTACTACAAATTTGACAACATGCTAAATGAATTTGACAACATCTCTAATAAGATTCTGCACAATTCACACATCCCAGAATTTTTTTCACAATCTGCATAATCCTTGAAATACTTACTGCTGCAATTGATGGAGAGTCTACATCACCAAGTGATCCATGATGAGAGACATCCATTCCAAAAATAATTGTTGATGTTCCTAGAAAGTCTGCTGTTTCAAGGCTAAGAGGAGAATTGTAGCCACCAAGCTGCACCCAACAAGATCCTAGATCACAAACTACATCTTCAAACATCAATGCTATATCAGGAACCATCAACTTCTAGAAATGATATTGCATAGAAGATGAAGAATCCAAGAGCACAATCCGAATCATCCTATGATCTTAAAGGCAGCTATCAGCAAATAAATCACCTTGAGGTTAATTTTCAGGGCAAGATTTCCCAAGTATTGGTCATTGAGCTGTCGCGGTTTGACCATACACTGAGATGCAACTCCTATTGTCACCTCACACATCTTCTTGAATGGAACTGGTTAAACAGTGATAAGAAAAGCTAAGTTCACAAATGGTTTCTTCCAGCAACAAACCTTCATACACTAAATGATATTGAGCACATTAGTTGACCTGCATTAGACATGTTAAGAAAGCAATGTGCAAACAAATGTTGTACTGGTATACAATGTATCAGCTGGTATTTGCATAGGTACATGCAATGGTATCAAGAACCTCACCTAAAATCAACTGAAAGGAAAAATAACCTTTAAAATGAAACCACAGCTTCTACCAGATCAGTATACTGTTCATTTTTTGGGCTTTCCTTTGACACCCATACTCCCCCAGTCATTGGCACAAGTCCCTTGGTTCAGGTAGTGATGGCAGTATGGTTATGCAGCCACCATTTACAAGATTTCCTACTACTTCTGGTATAGCACGGAGCATTCATGTTGTATTGGTAGTATTGAGGACAGCTGATACCATAGAAACAGACCATAACTCAGCATGCTTCACACAGAGAAAAGTAATGTAAGGAGTGAACAAACCATATATCTCACTATCCTTGTCAGGGAGGACAGCCAAAATGAACATGGGGCAGTGGTGGGTCAGAAAACGGAACATTCTTCTCACACGTTCATCAGGTGGAAAGCATTGGTTCTTCTGTGGCTCCTTTTCAACAGCTTTTGGATCTGAAACTCTCTGAACACAGTATTTCACAAGAACATTAAATCCAGCAGGCATAAGATCATAGGTGTGACTGGACCAGCTCTCTAGAAACAAAATAAAGATTTAACTGATCAGCAGGTCTATGGCAAAACAGTTTGTACCATGCCACGCTTGTTGCAGGCTCGGACCAGACTTTGGGCAATGTCATGAGCATCATTACAGTGACGATCAAATACTACCACAACCCAGTTGGGTATCTCACACCCCTTCATGAAAATCTACACCCATGCATTGCCAATACTGGTCAGTACTCAAATCTGAATCTGGTTAGCAGGCTGTTAACCATTAAAGGGATTCAAAACATACTCTCAACCAGCTGAATGATGTTCAAAACAATATTCAGTGATAAAAACTCATGTTGTCAACATACTTTAGATGATCAAGGTATTTAGAGAAAAACTTAAGGAACCTTGTTGTTGAAATTCCATCTTCCCTCTCGAGGACTCTCTTTTCTACCACCTCCAAACATAAGCTGCATTTGCCAATAAACAACGAGATTACTTTAATGATGGGAGCAATTCAGCCCACCCAATTTGGAATAGGGATCTCAAAGTCCTTCAGATGGTAACTTTTCATGAGCACTGTCAACTAATATTATTAGCAACACTATCTACCAATACGTTTGATCTAGTACAAGAGTGAAAATATTTGAAGATCCTGGCCTAGATGGGAAAGCTAATGAGCAATTTGAGGTTAGAGTATTCTGTACACTAGGAGGCTCCAAAAGTCTTGCACTGACTTTTGCCAACTGTGGATTGAAACTTAGTCCAAATTCCTGAAAAAGTTCATCTGAATCATATTTGTTGATTGCAATTGCCTGTCAAACAAGCCAAGTAGCTCTTAGTTGCAGAGTTTGTGAGTCACTCACATGTTGATTCATGGACATGGGACAGATAAAAACTATGTAAACATAGCAGAATAGGACTAAAAGTCTGAAAGAGAAATTAGACTTACACTTTCACAAACACCTCTTCTGTCCTGTGGTGATTGCCTGCCAAAATCAATTTGCTTCTGATGCTGAATTTGAGATAATGGCTTTGTGTACCACTGCCCCCCTACAATTTTGCACAGCTGTACCAGCAAGCAACAACAATACAAAAACTTAATTTTCTCAAAAGAAAACTTACAGCACATCCTTTTTTTCTTTTGTCTTGGGGCAGGGGGCCAGCAACAGCACACTTGATATGAGAACCTGAGAAACAATAGAGAAAAAACCACACCTCCAAGGGAATGTAGATTGGCTTTTCCTTCCTACCAACATCAAGGGCTGGGGCATTTGGGTACTTTAGGCAATGCTTGTAAACCTCCCAGTAATAGTTGGCCACTGAAACCTGTTTAGGTTCCTCAGGATGTTGCCATGACTGCCTCAAAAACCTGAATTGCCAATGGAGGGCATGTTACTAATCTACATGTCTCCTCTTAAACACTTTCCAATCCTATCACCATCTAGCTTGGGACAAGGAATCTCAATTCCACATATGGTGCAAGTGACAGAGAATTACAATACAAGGAGCACACAGAGAGACATAAGAGGTTCATATTTACTTGAGATGTTTGCAGGCAAGGGGGCTCAAGCCTGAAATTGTGTGTGTGCAGGAGACTCTCAAGTGAGTTGTCTCCACCCTCACCTTCTTCAGCATGATTTTGACCTGAAAATTTACCCAGCCAACACAATCAGTTAATGCAATCACCTCACAGCAACCTGCCAACACAGAAAACTGAATTTGAAATCCTGAGAAGCACTAAGTCTTGAGTTGCCAACTTGAAGGAAAGTAAAAGAAGTCAACTGGCAAATGTTCTCACTAAATTTAGCAGAAGCTTCTGCAAGCTTTATCTGACATATCCATATGTGACCTATGATACAGACTGCTGAACCAGATGAGTTTGTAAATGGGATGTGCACAATTGCTTAAGTGAAAACCTGATCTCTTCATAGATTCTACAACAATTTCTTAGGGAGTCAATTGTGTGGAATGCAACTAAGAAGATACCTCGTTCCAGCCTCTCTCATCTAACCTATCAAGGGATTCATTACTCTGCATGTTAAGCTTTTCCCTGATGAACTCCTCAACCATGATAGGCTTGATCACTGTTGTTGTTGTGGTATCTGTTTCCACAGATTACATGCCAACCATTCAATGTGAATTAAACCCAAAACAAGTAGTGTGAAGTAGGTGCTCTGGACACATTATAATCAAACCAAGAACTGAAGTGAGTTGTGGACAGAATGTGCCTTCTAGTAGGCAACAGAGAACTGCTGATTCACAGTCCCCAATTCTGGCAATGCCTTCAGGAACATACTGCTATTAACTGATTAGCTAAATTTCAAAATTAGTGGTTTACAAACAACATACAATTGCACAAGAAAACACTGCCAGACCATGGCAGGCTCATCTTCACTACAAATGTACCAAGGTTGAGAGTAAGGTCCATTTGTGTGGCCCTGATGCTTGCATGGAAGCCACGCCATGCTTCCACTCCCTCTCCAAGATTGCCTAGCTGGCCAAATGAAGGGTGAAAGAAATTGTCCCGCACAAGAAGATAGCCCCTGTCACTCCAAAATTACATCACATATCAGACTACCCAGAACCTTACTGTCTGTAACTTGTGGTCTTTCACTATCTGGATTATGCGTTCTCAATTTCAGAGAGCAATTAATATGGTGTGCAGCATTTTGAATTGTATATCATTTCTGGTAAAAAGGAGCTCAAGGAGTTTCTGATAAGCAACAGGGAAGGCCTTTGTCTCTAAGGCTGTGATGAGCAGAGGATAAATTTAATAAGCATGTTCAACTGAAGTTCAACCTCAATACATCAAAGAAGAATTCACCATACTTAGAGGATGCACTTTCCCGCAGAACCATATCAAGTACTCGAAGAGCATCTTGTGCTCTGTCCACCTGACCACCAGGTTGTTCAGTGACAGCATCACAAAAGGCCCTCATGTTCACCTTGGCTGCAAAATCTATGTGCACAATAAATTTCCTGTCCCACTGCACAGTCTGTGTTTCCTTCTGCACTATGCCCTGCTTATCTGGACTGCCTGCATTCAAACAATCAAAGCAAATGACTTTCTCAATCAGAATGAAGCCTAACCATATGAAACCAAGTTTGCAATAGGGTTGTCCATTCCCAGACTGAATTCTTGCAATTTCTGTACTAATCTGTTCAAATCTAGAACTGGTAAAAGACAGAACCACAATTGGATTCCAATGTCTGGTACCAGGATCTCCAATCTCAAGTCAAAGTGGGAATTACATACCTGGGGGAGGAGGACTGGCAGCAGGCAGACTCCCTTGTTGTGCAGGACGGTGTTGGAGGCTACAACAAAACACATCAGATTACTAATCCATTTCATAGATATCTGATATGTTGGGTGGTGCTTACACTCTTGAGAGCCCTAATTCATTCATGGGATGCTCAATTTCCACAATAAACATTGCTGAATAATATGCCTGACAGACATGGGTGTGAGGTCTTTAGTCGGTGGTAAGAGTGTAAAGAAGCTCAAGAAGAAATATAGAGATTCACAAATTGAACTGAAGCATATAAGAATCTTCAACCTCTTCAATTCCACAACAAATGCCAGAGTTAGGATCCCATAAACAAATACGAACAGGAAGCACCTTGTAGAAAGCAGATCAATCAAGTATTTGAATCCAAAAAGTCTTTGCACATTTCAGAGGAGATTGCAAACAATCTATTAACTGGATACCGAGGGTTTAAGCTTCTCTGTACACAGAAACACAGTCTTGCATGTAGAATGTCTTCCTGAACTGCCAGGTTTACATGAACAAAGTTTTTCCAATACAAGTAGATCTTGCACAATATCTTGGGGCTCCTTTTGATGGATCCTTTCCTTGCAGATGACACAAAAGAAGCTTGCTGGATCAGAAAAACCTTATTCAAGACAGTTTATGAAGTTGTGTCCAAGAGTTGAGAGAGGGAGTCGTACTTGAGAGAAGCTAATCTTTCACCATGAAGAAAGACAGGATACGCCCGCTGGTTGCTGAAATTCAGAGGCCCGCTCGTGAACAAGCTTTTGTGGCCATCGTAAGCACCATGCTTACCCTTGAATTCTGCAGCACCATAAGTGGTTCGAAGCTTGTTCATCACGTCGCGATTTATTTTCTTGGACGCTTCCGGTGTGATGGTCACCTGTACAAACCAGCAACAGTCGAAATGTGCAACTTGACCTCGTAAACCTCCTCAGTGGCGGCATGAATGCAAAGTAGTTGCAAGAATTATTCTCTCGCTGAATCTACAACTTTGTAAATGGGTGAAAGAATGCAATCTGCAACACAGAATCAGATTCAGAAGACTAGACTGTGATCAACTGTGGATTGCGAAGCTCATTAACAATCTGTCTGCTAGGTACGTTACGTTGTAGTGATATACGTCCGCCATGTTCGTAAGCTTTACGGCGAAGTGGTTGCACAAGAGATCAATGGGACGTCCAGTTCTCCCATAGCCCCCTCTTGTGGCCTGTGAGAGTACTTTCTTTAGGACTGGAGGTGGGGCTCCTGGAGCACATTTGGCAGGAGTGCTGCGACGTGCAACTCCTACCAGTTCTGCAGCAGCACGTCCTGCGCTAGAGCTTGAGCTGCTCCTACCGTCTGCTCGACCATTCTTGAGTGGCAACTGTTCGACTGAGCCAGCGGAACCCGGGCGCGCTTCATAGCCTGCCGGGGTTATGGCCGGCTCCATAGCACCATCTAATGGCGGAGCCGGCGGAGGCAGGACCGCTATGGTTTTCAGAGAATCCAAGTCTGTAGTCTCCTCCATATCCAGCAACGTTGTGCAGCTCGACTAAAACCTCAAAGACATCAAATTCGCAAGACTTGAAGTTCTTCTGTGTGAGACGACAATTGAGGAAGGAAACTCTCTTAAGAATTATTACTACAATTATGATGAAGGTAAGCTGCTAATCGAGCGATGTTGCACTGGGGAATCTTAATCACTCTACAGCCAACTCACTGGAATCCTCACTCTATTCACCGGAATCCTCAGATCTGCACTAAAGAGTCTCCACTCACAGAGTATTTTGAAATCAATCAAGATTACGTCTTCTGCACAACCTGAAGTTCACGCACAAGTTCAATTTGTAAAACCGGAGCTGTTGGATCCGGAACCTCAGTTCAGCGATGATCAGCAACTCAAGGAATTCATGCCGACTATGTGATCACTACACCAGAACAAACTTCGGCACCCACTTCTGCAAGCAAGCAGGGAGGTTGTCACCGAAGTGTAATGCAAAAATGCAACGCAGTAGAAATTATACTCCGAAAGCTTCCAAAGAATTTCAACGAGTACACCCATCCAAACACAAACACACGGACAGACTGCAAAATACCGAGCTCAAAAGAAACACCAAAGAAGATTTGTCAACACAAATATCGCGAGCAACAAATGAATCATGCAGCACGATCAATACAAAAATAGTCCCCTGTCTTGATTCAATTTCTCTCCCTTTCTCCGCTCACCCAATAATTGTTGCGAAAGAGAGAACGAACACCAGCTACCACTTGAAAGCACACTGTAAGGAGCTCTCAACATAAACAAAACACAAATTCCCAAACAATCCAATGCAAAGGGATTGCATTTGACACTTCTTCTTCTCCTTCTTCTTCCCCAAGTCTTCCTTCCTCTCGAACTCGCGAGTTTTCGCGATTTCTCGATCTCTTTGTTGTCTTTCCTTTGTATTTCTTGCGTTTTTTTAATCCTCCGTAGTAGACTTTCTTCCACAAACCTCATCGTCGTCGAAGACACCGTCGCTCTACGTCTTTTCCTTCGATCGTTCCTGGTCAACAAAGCAGGATTTTTTCCAATTTTGTCAAATAGGCGGACTGGCGATCATCCACCAGAGGAATAAGACAAATTTCGCTACAGTTCAGCTAGCAAACTAGAAAAAAATAATTGTTCTGGCTAACTCTAGAAATTAATTGTCTAAATATGGCAACTTCTGAGTTTTTTTCCCTCAAGATAGGGGGAAGGCTCTGAGACATATATATCTATATATATACCCGTGACTCTCAAAAAGCAAAGCGCTCTGATTGATGTATATATCCAAGGTTCTCTACAAATTCAAAGAACTGATTCTGATATAACCTTGGTTCTCCAAAAACTTAAAAGAACCAGATCTGATATATAACCATGGTTCTCCAAAAAAATTAAAGAACCAATTCTGACATATAACTGTGATAAAATAAATAAAGGAATGAAATAGCCTTCTAATAATAGAAACAGCAGTTCTTTGCTAATCTTTCACAAACCTGCAGGTTCTTTGAGGGGTTTCCAAATAACCTGAAACTCGATGTTACTTGATTCTGAAGCTTTTGGGAAAAACCAAAACCAGTTATTCTTGTATTTAAAAATCCCCCCCCCCCCCCAAAAACAAAAAGGAACCAGCAGTTATTAGAGAATCAAATACCCGCCCAATATTGGTGTAAACCATTATTGGCCGGTTTCAGTTTTTTTTTTTTAATTTTTTTAACAAGAAGCATGGTTATATATTATCAGAACCAGCTCTTCTGATTATTTGAGAGGCTTGGGTACACATCACCCAAACCAGTCCTATTGATATTTGAGAACCATGGATACCAAAATTAAACAACACTGTCCTCAGAAGCAATAGTTTGCTGATATGCTGCTGTTTGTGTGATAAGATCTGAAATCTATCTAAAAAGGAAGGTAGTTTGTTTGTTTTATTTATTTATTTTTTTGTCATGTTGAGATCTCCCAAAACACAGTGCCTTCTACAACCTTGTTCTTGGGTTTTGTCTTTTTTTCAGGCATGCTATGAGCTAGTATGTTGCACTAATTGTGTTGTCAGATCTGGAAATCCTTTTGACCTTGTTCCTGGGTTTCCTCAAGTTTTTTCATGCTGCTTGCTGATCAATTTTGTTGGCACATTTTGACATCCCCATCACCCTTGTTATACAGTTATTCTAGAGTTTAAGACTTCTGATTGTGCAATGTAAGGCTCTCAATACTTATGAAGATATTATTGTTCAAGTTGACAATGGTTGTTTCCAGACCCTTGAACAAACATTAATTGTCTCTCAAGACTTGGGTTTTTATTTTTATTTTTTGAAGAAATACTTAGTGCTCAAAAATCTATTAAATTTGTACATTTATAAAATCCTTCTAAATGCGAAGTGATTGCCAATTTCCAAGAGTAATTGCCAGTTTCAGAGTTATTTCATTTTGAGATCTAAATTCCAGATGGGTTCCAACTTGGGCTAAACAAACTGAAGTAGTGTTTAAAACTGAATATTGCTCTCTACACACTAATTATGCCCATTCTGATCTCCAACTATCACATTAAACTACTCAATTCCCAATGAATTTCAGAGTATGAATTTACGCAATTGGACTCAATGAATTTTAGAGTGAATTTCATTACATGCTTTGGAGAGTCCAATTGCATTCCAACTATGTTCATACTCTAAATACAGATAAGTGTTTACACAATAACAATGACAACTACCAATTAAGAATCATAAGGAATTAAACACTAATTACAACTGTGCTAATTTCCCATGCTAATTACATGATTAAAACAGACATATAACACATACAAAACATAAATGTACATAATACAATTTCCAAAAGTTTCAAGGGGACTACATCATTGAGAACACAATTTAGATTGAACAAAACAAGTGTACATGGGGGAAGATCTGTTGCAGAACAAAGACTGAATTTATATAAAGTCAACATTCATGTTTGAACTGTTACTTACTTCTACCAGCTTAGACAAAGGAAGATATGTCAACTTAGGAGATACAAAAGGACACAAAGGAACTGTTCTATAGAGATCATAGAAAAGATCGAAGAACAAAATACTACAAACTGATCATACAAAATGGAACAATTACATGAATAGAGTTAAATTGTATATCCTGCATGCAGCAATGCAGCAAAGTCTGATCTAACAACAGGAGCCAATTTAACAATCCATAACAAGAACTACTTCAAAAACAAATTTTGGGAAAATAAAATTCACTTGTCCATGCGCAATGCTTTTTTTATCTAGAGAGAAGAGCTAATTTCAAGCACAAATATTGCAAGCAGTCTCTTAAAAAAGCAACCAAAAAAATGCCTTGAAGGAAACCCTAATTAGCACCCGTTATGCTGGTCCAAATGCATCCTAAGGCTACCTTGAAAATGGATTATAATGTTTTTTTTCAGCTGTCAGATGTCACTAGACAACTGTGTCTTTTGTTTTTTTTTTTTTTTTTTTTTTTTTTTTTTTGTAAGAGAAAGGGATTTAACTAGAAATGTATGTTTTTTTTATCTA
>Ga0116227_10003296_pt1 | contig 36062 bp, 26 predicted proteins | sample S1TSphgellanicum_FD_89693 | JGI IMG/M metagenome (GOLD analysis project Ga0116227, IMG submission 89693) | Host-associated microbial communities from peat moss isolated from Minnesota, USA - S1T2_Fb - Sphagnum magellanicum MG | ecosystem: Host-associated > Plants > Peat moss > Unclassified...
CTTTTTTTTTTTTTTTTTTTTACTTTTCCAAATTTTTTTTTCATTTCCCTTCTCTTTTTTTTTTTTTTTTTGGTTTTTCAATTTTTCCTTATATTTTTTCCCAAATCCCCCCCCCCCCCCCCCCCCCCCCCCCAAAGTTTTCTAAGCTTTGCCCAATGTCACCATAATTTTCATCACAATGTTTGACATCACATAACATAAGAATGAAAATGAAAGAAACCTTGTTGATTGAATTTCTTTTGTTATCGAACTTCTGAGTAATACTATGAAGCCCAAAACTTCAAATAAATATTTTTATTTTCAAAATCCACTTTGACAGTGAAAATAATAATTTATGAAATTTCAACAAAATATGTAGGTAGGTTCTTTGGCAGATTCTTTTTACTCTGAACCTGAAACATAATGAAACCTTTTAGTACAACATTGTTGAGTACTTTTTTTTGCAAAAGTGATGAGACATAATGAGGAGACATAATGGTATACCAAATTATAGTACATAGAAATGTTGTCAACTATTGGATACCTGCTCCCCAACGGTGGATTGCCTTGGAGCAAAAAGCTCTTGAGTTTCCATCATTTAAAAAGAAATTCCTTCCCCTGTAATTTCCTTAAATTTCATCATTTTAAACAAATAGTTTCTACAAAGATTTGCCCTTTCCAAAAACAATTTAATTGCTGCCAAACCTGAAAAGGTACTACAGTACATGATTTGAAGATCACATGAGGGTAGTCAGAACCAAATGCCACAAAACCCAGAGGTGGTTTCAAAGGTTCTTGAGTGTCACAACCAAAAAAACCTATGACCTTCGAGTTGATGTGACTCAGAGATTCTTCCATACTTTGTGAATATTAATTTCCTCTAAGATTAGCCCTGTAAAGCTAGGTGGGATTGTATCTTGGACGGTCACCTATCCCAAGCCCATTCTCAGCCTCCCAAACTTTGCTACACTTTCGGAAATTAGTCTAAAAGACTATCAATTTCATTCAATATGTGGTCCAATTCAGAATTTTGTTTGCTAGCAGAATTTTTCTACTTTATGAAGTTTAAACTGTGGTTTTTCATGTAACTTCTGTTTTTTCAGGAAAATTTTGCCACTTTTGTAAAATTAAAAAATTGAGAGAAAAACTACTCCCGTTTGTTCAAATCATATACCTATGTACCATGTACAGCCAAGAATTTTGCAATTGGCCCACTAAAGCATCCCACCTATTTTATTGGTGTCTTGAGTAATATAGTGAATTGAATCCAAATTAAATTCTACAGAGATGTTAAACCCTAAGTGCTTGTGGTAGTTTTACACCCTAACTATGGTCAATCCTAACTGGTATTTGGTTCTACTTAGAGAGCGTCTCATGTGGTGGCCATATCCTCTAGGCGCTGGGGTTTGAACTTTGGACTTTGATGTCTCTCTGGAGATGCCTTCCTTACAGACTCCAATGGAGCTGAGCTTGGAGGCTAGAGGCCTTGGACTGTGGATCCATCTGCATGTGCAACCTCATTAGAGTGCGTGCATGTGTACGGTAATTGATGCATAGTTACACAATCTCCTAGATTTCGTATTTCATGACGAAAGGAGAGTCTGTCCAAACAGATATGACCGTAGACATTGTTGAAGTCGGTTGCACTATCTTGTCAACTTCGTTGTTTCCAGTGAAGTGATGTCATGCAAACGTGTGTACAAATCATGCTTCCAACTGTAACTTTGATTCTCATTAATTAGTTGCCTAGATAGCGAAGCAGGACGCTACGGCCCGCTTTAGTCTAGGAGTCAGGGAAAAAAAAACTTGGAGCCAACTTTGAGCATTTTTGGGTCGCAAATTGGCCCCAAGTTACTAATAAATGCTAGAACATTGACGTCAGGATATTAATAAATGCTGGAACATTGGCCCCAAGGGTGGCAAATTGGCCTCCCAGATTTGATGGAATCCTTTTTTCAGCCTTGGGGCCAATACAAGGCCATAAAGTTCAGCGTTTATTGTAACTTGGGGCAGATTGAAATTTTTTTTTTCTATTTCAGCATTGACTCCTAGTGTAAAACGGGCCTAAATAATGATCAAGAACTTTGAGGGCCCAATTCCGCCAAGTTCAAATTTGCATGATTGCCCAAAATTCAGATACAAAACTTGGTGAGCGTAAAACATTCTGCGTTTTGCTGCAGTGCAAATGGAGGGTGCCAATAATACATAATAAGTCACCAGGCATTTCAAAAAGAGAAATGCTTCTAGAGGCCCACATTTTGGTTTTCAATGCCTGCAATACTTTTTCATTTTCAATCATGATACCTGGTGAGTAGAAAATTTAGAAAGTAAAACTGTGTTGCATTTTACATCATGCAACGGCCTCGGGCCGGGGTGTTCTGAAAATAATGGGCCTGTGGCCTCTAGCTTCAGAGGCCCCTTATTTCAGGAACGCCCCAGCCCTTGGCCATTACCTACATGTAAGGACATGGAAGCGAGCATAGTGCGGCTCACCAGGAACTGTGCCCCCAGAAATTACATGAAGGGTAAAGCCTGCCTCTAAGGGCTTTACAGGTGCAAAAAGCACCATGGTTTTTTATAAAATAGTTTTACCTGGAAGGTACCCACTGGATATCCACCGGTTACCACTGGAAAGATTTTTGAAAAGTGTAATGCTCGCCTCTGGGTATTACACTTTTCGGAATGCCCACCGGCCAGCTATTACGGTATGTAGGGCTGCCTACAGCTACAGTAAAAACTTTGCGTGACGAAAGTACTCAAGGTAGGTACCTACATGCGGTGGTGACTGTCCCTTTTGTCTTGAAAGTGGGGGCGTTGCTGGTGCGAAAGTCCAGACAAGTGTCGAAATGGCAGGTTGATCATTGTCAGTGGAGAGGGTGCAAATAAGTGGTATATGATCCTCTAGGCTCTGGCCTCTCGCTCTGTTCTAAGCTCTATCTGTAATTCTCGGTAGAAATGAAATCTCGTTGTTGGTATGTGGGGCCAGAGCAAACCGGCACCCACCTGCGAACTATATACACTGGATACCTGGCTATGAGCAGGGTACCGCCTGAGGAGCAGGGCATTACAGAAAGAAGCGCTCGCCCCAGGTTCAGCCGCGGGGGGAGAGCAAACCCGCACAGGCCAAGGCTCTTTGACCCCCCACATTGGGACCATCGTAAAAGCCCCCAAACCCATCTGTGGGGTCAATTCGTCGTGGCCACCAGCACCCACTAGTGCACTCTGCACACTGGATGCTTGTAATGAGTCTGAGGAGTTAAATACCTGTCATTGAGCTTTGTTCGACACGCAGAGTGGCCGACACTGCATTAAAATGTTTTGTCAGACATGTCTTAACTTTTGTGGGGGAGTAGGGACTGTGCATAACAACTTGGAACCTAGGCTAACTCCACGCACTGGATAGAGCTCATGAGGTCGGGGAGGTGTTTAGTGTCTCCCATTGTGACCGAACCTCAACTCAACTGAGTTAATATTTTATTCACTTGGTAACCCATTATGTAGGAAGTAGGAGCAATATAAGTAGATAAGTCGGGGAATGGGGCCACAGTGAACCAGCACCCACAAGCGCACCATGAAGGATGGATGGTAAGTGGTCAGGAGAGTTTTCTGTTGGGTTCCAGTTCCCTAGCTAACCATGGTGGTTAACTCAGTTGCTACCTACCTACTAACAACTCACAAACAGGATGTTAGTGGTAGGTAGTAGTAAAAAACAGCCCTTGCTTATTATAAACCATCTACTTACCTAGTACTTACCTATTTTCCTACCTATCCACCTATATATGAGACCTATTTCTTATGTAATTGGTAACCAAGGTGAAACCATATAATAACTCAGTTGAGGTTCATCCAGAACTTAGTAATAACAGGCATTCAGTGGATGGTGCGCTGGTGAGTGATGGTTTACTGGGGCTGGGGAATTGGTGACTACTGGGTAAATAGATGGTTTATATATTGGTAAGGGTTGTTTTTTATTCCATACTTACTAACAACTCAATTTGGGTGTTAGTAAGTAGGTAGTGAAGAAAGGCAACTGAGCTAAGCACCGTGGTTAGTGAGGAACTGGAACTGTGGACCCCCATACTTAATATTCGGGTCCATACTTCATGATGCACTGGTGCGTGCAGGTTCCATCTGGCCGTTATCTGCAGCCATATCCTAAGCTCTTCTGGCTCTAGGGTTCTGTGAACTCTGTAATTGCGATCTTAGGTGAAGGGGAATCGACTCAGGTCAGGAGTCATTTCAGGGAACTGGGAAAACGACTGTCATAGTCACATTCTATCCTCACATTTTGGGACCTAGAGACGGTAAAACAATTGGCCCCACCCCAACAAAAGGGCGCTAGTTGTCTCTTAGACAACTCCGCCCACTGTAAAAGCAGATGTGGACGTCTGTAAGTATGTGCCTGTACAACAGTAATGTCGTCAGATATAAAGCTTTATAAACCAGTGTTGTGCAGGCAGATTGTTTTTATATATCCTAGGGTAAGGATATATATAATACTTTAATTTATTTACCCAATGAGTAAGGGTATATTATGATTTTTTTTCCCTTAGGGTAGGGTCCAAGTAAAAAATATACATAATTTTATTTAGAAGGGTAAGGTCAAGGTATCCTCTATCATCATATACCCATGGCTAGGGTAAATAAAGGTTTATTTTACTTAATAAAAAAGGGGAATTTTTTTCACACTTTGGAACTTATTTAGACATCTTTCATAGGCCTAAATCTAGCGAGACAATGCACACATGTGATGTCAAATTACAATAAGAAAATTGCATAAAAATATTTTAATTTTTTATTCATAAACATACATAAAAATGAGAGACCATTGATGTCAAGTTGAACAACATGCCACTTGCTTTAAAAAATCGAAATTCACCATATCAACAAGCTCAACATAATGATTTAATTGGTTTTCAAATTCAAATTTCAGCCTAGGGTTCAACAACAATGAGAGCACACACATAACTCATTACATTCTTTCTCAATACTAAACACCTTGCACTATGATTACACATAAGAGTGACCGAAATTTTAGGGTTTAGGTGAAACTTTCCCTAACTAGATTTACCCAATTTTAAAAACATACTTAGCTTTAAGAAAAGGTAATTTTGAAATATATCTAGGGTTATGAAATGAGTATATTTTTTTCAAATTTATATATCCTTGAATATGTATTTGATTAGTGTATATTGATTTTGAAAAAAAAAAAGGTAAAATAAATAATATATCTTATCCATACTCAATGGGTATATATGGGTAAATGATATACCCGCACAACACCGTTATAAACCCACATCTTCACTGCAAAGAATGCAAATCTTATGGGCCATTCACAATTTCATCCTCCAACTAAACTCTTGGGGACCAAAAATCTGTGGCCGAGTTATTGACAATCAACAGCACAAATTTTGTGTATGCCTAGGTGGAAGTTGGTCACCGAAACATTGTGACCCCTGTGCACTAGTTATATGGCAACTGTTGACGTTGATTCTCATTGAAGTGTACCCAAAGTTCCATAATTAAATATATAAACTTGTGGCATTAGTAAGATGTGTTGCAAAAATAGTTTGTGGTTATGGTATCCTGATTCATATCCATGTGGATAAGGATGTTTTATTGTTTTGATTCAAGTAATTTTTGTAAAAAATATAGAAAATAGTATGGGGGAAAGAATAAAACACAACAAATTATTGGCATTATATAATTCATTTTTTGGATTTACTTTGAATTAAATTTGAGCTTTTGAAAGTTGATTATATATCATCTTATCATAAAGCTAGGATGAGTTGATTAATGTGTTGATTCTTCTTGCTAATGAAACTTTTTAAACTTATTTTCCAACTTAGTAGCAAAGATTGAATAACTTATGTTGCACAAATGTTCATCTAAAATATTTCACCCAAGAGAAACCTTACACCATATATAAAACCAGGTTTGTCTATGGTGGTCACTATATGGTGTCACAAGAAGACCTAAAATTTGAAAATATGCATTTTATTTATAGATTCTTTTTTTTAATTATTTTATTTTTATACATGAAAATGAAAATTAGTATTATAATTTTTTCAATTCAGTAAGTATATTGTTAATAAATGAAACTTAAAAATCCACATGTGAACAATGTACTTGTATACATGCCATGTACTTCACTTGGTCACTTTTTGTTCACATTTTCAATTTTGAATTCATTGTAGTGAATTTTCATGAAATTCACTACAAAATGAATGAAACGTTGACTGAATTGGGCCAGCCATTTTTTCTTGGCGAAAAATCGCCAAAGGGCGACACTGCCTCAAATTTTCAACGGAAACTCTCCTTTTTCTAAAAAATAATTCGCCAAACTTAGCCCCGCTCTGGGTAAGGGGGGCCCTGTCGCCACAAGGCTGTCTACTGGAATGATCCTGTACAAAAGTGTCGCCAGTTAATGCGAAATCTGACTGAATATGTTTGGGGACTCTCGCCAGTGTCGCTACGGTACAAAAATGACCAACAAAAGGACTGAATTGGGCCCATATTTCCTTGTAGGGACAGTACCGTACCCAGGCTTCTTAGTCGTATGCTTGGGGGATTGCATGAAGTATGGAATGTTATGAGCTCACTGTAGAGAATGATCTAGCTGCATATAAACTTTATAAGGCATTTTGCAGCCCTGGAGCTTCACTTAGAATGTGACACACTGTGGACTTTTCACCGAGACAGATCTCTTGTACAGAAGAGTGACGATGCAGAAGACTTTTTCGAACGACCGTACAGCCTTCGAACTGCGTAATATGCTGTGGACTTGGGCACTATTCTTCAGGTGAATTTTGCAAGTCTACAATAGGGGGGGTGGGGGGGGTCGTGGTGAACATGCAGGAATCAGTTGACATGCATACAAGTATTCAAAGTTCGCACAACGCACACAATTGAGATTTCACATGTGAGATAACAATAACTACAGGACTACCCAACTTGAGAGATTTCATAGTTTTTCAGTGGGTTCCCCATCCCCTTCCACACACCCACTAGATCTCAACAGTTTAACTTTTTGCACTTTCACCCACAAGTGGCGGCCATGAAACTGGTTATTGACAATTCACGGCCACAGTGAACCAGCACCCACCAGGGCACCACCCACTAGATGCCCTATTACAAAATTGGGCTTACTGTTGGTGGCTGGTAGAAGGATTGGGTTCTGACCAGTGTTGGGCGGTTCTCACTTTTCTCGAGAACCGTCAGTTCTGGTTCTTTATGCCTCTATGTGAGAGCTGGGTTGGTTCTTGATTTTTCTAGAAATTAGTGTTGGAGAGAACTGACCCAGTTTTAAATATACTCGCAGGTTCTCACAAATCCAGTTCTCAATTTATTTTTTAAAATCATAAAAAATAAGGAATTAAAAGAAATCTTACCTAGTGGAGTTTTTTGTAAAGTGACCCTGCTTTGACCCTGATTGCGGCCCTTCTTTCATTCCCTAACCCTCTTTCAAGCTCTAAGCTCATTGTTGTTATGTATGTAATGAATTTTTTTTAAATATGGGTATAAAATGTTGAAACTTAGAATTTAATGCACATGGCTTGAAAACATTTATAGATGTAGTATAACGAACATCAACAATGAACAATAATGATTAGTTGAAGGCAATCGAGAGAAAACAAACATCATGAAATTTAGAACTTGAGTTCCCATCGAGCTTCATTTAAGTCCATTGTATTTTTTTCACTAGGTTTTAGAAATCTCATCCTCTTTATGATTTTATGACTGTTTTTTCTTTATTTTGTGGAAAACTCTGCTACCTATTGGGATGAGAATCGAAACCTAGGTTTAGCCCATATGGGAATCCGAATCTCAACTTTTTTAAAAAATATGAGAATGTCACCAACAATTCCCAAAAATAATATTAAATATGGACACATTGTGTCTAATGAAGGAAGGGAATGATGGTGGATATACACAACACATCAATGTGCAAATAATCAAACTTGACAAATGATTAAAAAATGAGGAATTTTCAAAAGAATTCATATAAATTGATACGACAATTATAATGCATTTGTAATCCATCTAAGGTGATTAAACCTTACAACTTGGGTTGTCGCAAAAAAAATGACACTATCAATATTTTCAACTCTATAACACAATGTGCATCAATAACTTCCAAGAATTATTTCAAATCAAGGGTTAGTGCTCCCATTAGTGACAACAAAAAAATCAATTCTTTGAGTTTTGGACAAGGGACACCATGCCAATCCAACAATGGATCAAAAAATGCTACCAATGTATTATAACAAATATTATATTACTAATTTTTATTTAAATCTATATACCATGAAAGTAGTATTTTGCTTAGTGGCCACTATGTGCAACATAGTATTTTATTAAATATGAAATCCACAAGTCAACACTCCCATTACTCACAAAAACAAATTTAAGTTTCAAACAAAGGACACCATGCCAATCCAACATTGATGGCAAGAATGTTTATGGGTCCAAAGATGATGTTCATACTAAAACAAATACATTAATAGATTCAAATTCTATATACTATGAAACTTAGGAATATTCCACCTAATGGCCACCAAGTGACAAATATAATAATAATATATTATTGATAATGAAAGCCATGAGTTCATGCTCCCATTAATGACAATGAGAACTTCAAAAAAAGGCCACCAAGCTAATTCGAATTTTATATATTATTTTCCTTATTGGCACCAGATGATATTATATAAAATAATACTAGTGCATTATTGATAATGAAGCCATGGGTAATCCTCCCATTAATGACAATAAGAAATTCAATTATTTGAGTTTTAAAAAAAGGCTGCCATGCAATCTCGTAATGGTTACAATCACTGTGTTTACAAGTTTTAAAATGGTGTTTGTAGTAAAAATATATAATTTAATAATTTAAACTTTTATATACCATAATTTTTTCCTTGTGGCCACCAGGTTCAACATACAAGATTATTGATTTGAAAAGCCAAGAATGAGAGGTCCAAAATTTTGTCTCAATTAGAAAAAAAATTACTGAAATTTCACACATTGAGGGATGCCAATGCTCATAATTATTAAAAGTCAATTTAAATTAGTATTAATTATGAATATTCAAAAAGAAAAATGAATAATTTGGTGTATAACTAAATTCTTCAAATAACACGACATGTGAATGACAAAAATTGCACCCAAAACATAAAAACAAAAATGAAGTACATTAAATGATTAAAAAAACATTAAAAAACACTACTAGAAATTTAGAGTTTTGCAACTATCGTTTGTAACTAAAATTTAGTTGCATGTGATACATGCAACTGCAAATTCATGTAATTACCTAAGACAAGTTGCACAGGACATTTAATTACATGCAACACTACATACGCAACATGTATATATGGTGGTAATATACATGTTCATCCATATATACCAATCCAAATGTAGTTGCCCCTTATGTAATTCTCTTTGCAATTATAGTGTAATTAAACAAAGTATGACACATGTTTAAAAATTGAATGATTTGCAATTGGACATGTGTCATTTTTAAATTATTTTTGTGTTTTCTAAATTAAAAATTCATTGGATTAATCTCAATCATTAAAGTTTTTGCCACTAAAATACCGACACGTGGCACACCATGGAACATTCATTGACCATTTGACATGTGGCAATTAAGGCCCACCTTTTTTTTACTTTTTAAATATTAATTAACAAAATTTAAGTTGTCCAATTTAAAGCTAATAAGATGTTGACACATGGTGCTTAAGTAGGTAGGAAATTATTAAATCGTACTAAGTAATTATGTTTACTTAAGTATGTAAGTAGATTGAAAAGTAGTTAGGCTTAGGCTATATAAGTAGGTTTATAATAATCCAATTTTATTTTTAGGTTTAGCCATTTTATAAAAGTCAAGTTTTTTTTTTATTCATTCATCCCAATGGCACTTGGTATTTGGTTAATACATAATTATTGCTCCTACTTATAAACTATGCCAAATTGAATTGGAATCCAAAGGATATGGGATAAAAAATTTCATTTTAAACTTCATTAACCAACTTAGTTGCACATTAAATGCAACTATTGTATTAAAGTATACCAGCCCGAGGAGGGCTATGTTGCTTCTGGTGTCCAAACAAAATTTGAAGCCCTCTTCTTAGAACATCTAACACACTAAAAATTTTCCAAAATAGATTACGAATGAGAAAGTTCTGGCCCTAAAAGTGAAAGGGGTCAAGAACTCAAAAAAACAAACAATTGAAAACTACAAAGGCCGATTCTTAAACACCCAAAAGTTCCTTTTATGTTGTTTTGTTGTTATTAGACTTCAAAGATGATTTGAAAACTTCAAGTGGCGTTCCTATAGCACTTTAAATCATTTAAAATGAATAAGAAACAAGAAAATTATGGGGTTTGAAAGTAGGAGGGGTCCAAAGAGAAGAAAAAAGGAAAAAAAACACAATAATTTATTTTAGCCATAATTATTTTAGCATATATTTTTTTAACCTAACTTAATTTAGCCATAGTTATTTTTAACCTAATTTAATTTAGCCATAAATTGTTTAACCTAACTTCATTTAACCATAGTTAATTTGGCATAATTTAATTTAAACATAGTTATTTTAGACTAATTTAATTTAACTTAATTTATTTTAATGATAATTAATATAGCCTAATTTAGTTTAGCCATAAAAAGTTTAACCTAATTTAATTTAGCCATAATTAGCTTGGTCTAACTTAATTAAATTATAGTTAGTTTAACCTAATTTAGATTAATTTAATTTAGTCATAATTAGTTTAACCTAACTTTATTTAGCCATGGTTAGTTTTAATTAATTTTAATCTTCTTTAACTTAACCATAATTAATTTAGTCAAACTTAATTTAGACATAGTTAATTTTAGCCTAATTTGATTTAGCTTAGTTTATTTTAGCCTAACTTGGTTTAGCCATGGTTAGTTTTACCTTAATTTAATTTAGCTTGATTTAGTTTGGCCATAATTAATATAACCTAATTTAGTTTAGTCATAAATGTTTTATCCTAACTTAATTTAGCCATAATTAGTTTGGCCTAATTTAATTTAATTTAATTTAATCCAACCATAATTATTTTAGCCTAACTTAATTTAGTTATGGTTAATTTAGGCTAACTTTAGTTAACACAGGTTTAACCTTAGTACTAAAGGTACATAATATTATTATACACAGCCTATGTAGATATATTAAGTATACTAATTTAAATATGTATAAGTTTAAGCCATTATTTTTATGACAAATGTCCATGTTATACACATTTAATTACACACACAACTATATGGCCCAAAAATTATACAATATCAAATTTGTAGTTGCAAACATGATTGAGATAGTTGCAAATGACAACTAGTTGCATGCCAGTTGCATAGTGACTGGTTGCAAATGATAGGATTCCTACTAGTGAAAATAACCAATATTTTATCAATGTCACCAACATACTTCACAAATTATTCAATGTATCAACAACTTCAATATTCACTTTTGTTCGAGAAGCACACTATCAAGAATAGTAATTTGACTTTTGTTTGTTGTATTTTTCCAAGTAGGAAAATAAAAATGAATAACTGAAATATTAAACCACTTTTTTAGATCTACTAAATTACATTTCCACTTACCATTCCAACAATCTTCATACAAACACCATTCATTTGATTTTGACCCTTTCTTCATTGGAACCCACCATGACACCCTCACCATTTTGAAATTTTCATTTTGGTCATCCTTTACAACATCATTTTGTGTTCTTCCCATCCACACAAGGACAAATAGAAATCATGCGGCTTCATGAGAACAAAATCTACATTATTGATGACAATGAAGCCTTGACATATTTATACTTCCAATTGCTTGAAGCCCAAAAGCCTTCCAAAAGAGTGGAACTTTGGAAAGGCAATGACTTTGACAAATGCAATAAAATATCCTCCCAATATTCCACATATGGAATCATTTTCATCGCATAAGTTGCACTTTGTTCAATGTTTTGCTTCTAGAATTCCACATATTTGGACAGTCTAACATTAATAAACTTTTCCCTCTCCATAAACCTCAGTGCATCATGGTCCCAAATTGGGTGATATGGAATAGAGCTTGGGACTCTAGTAGGCAACTTTGGAGATCCATTGGGATTAGCATTCCATAATTTGATTAGAGGCCCATTGGTGGGACTCCAAACACTATTTATGGGAAAAACTTTGTATTTCATCATAGGCCAATCAGACAAATCAACAAAAAATCTAAAAAGATGCATATCAATATGTCTTACCAAAGTTTTTGAGCCATCCTTTAAACAACTAAAGACCCATCTTTAAAAATCTGGAATCTCTTGAATCAATTACAGAATGAAAGGTCGCCCTTACAAGATCATGAAAGCCTACAAATCTATCAAAATATAGTTGTTTTGTTCTGTCAACTTTTTGGACAAATACCCAAAACATCCATCAATATCCTCATGTGTATGACCAACAACAAAGAATCCCAACTTAACCTCAAACATTTCCTTCGGAATCAACAATGATAGAAATTATGCTAACAAGTACCTATTTTTATTATCCTTCACATAGTTACCCATTTGAATCAACAATTTTTTTGGCAAAGGCTAAAGGTTAATAGCTTGCCTTGGTGTCTTTAATTCAAATGTGTAACACAATTTGCCTTGCAAGAGACACATAAAAAAATGCATTCGGTGGAGGGGGTGCAAGCAAGGTAAAGTGGACAACTCACTGTTTTGTGTCAAAAAAATTTAAAGTAGCCATGAAAAAGCTTTAATGTATTGAAAGTAAAAAAATTATTTTGTACAATAATTAACATCATGATAATCTTTCATTTAAATTTTTAAAATTTGAAAAAACCCATCTTGAAAATAGAATTAGATATATTTTTTAAAATTCCACTTGCATAAAATGTTTAATCTTACACAATAAGCTACATGTAAATGAAATATTGATTTGTTTAAATTTTCAAGTTAAGGGGGCCCTAAAAGATACTTATGTATTGTCAAATTATGCTTGCTATAATCATAATATATCAAAATTTTAATATGAAATAGGTTGAACACCATTTTGACCCAATTAATTTCAAACGTACTTCCAACCTTTTTTTATGATACCAAAGTTATTCAAACTTTGTATCTAACTTCCCATAAACTAAATGTAGTGACCTATGGTTTCATACTTCTACTTCTAGATATTTTGAACCTACTTTTTTGTGTCAATATCAAAAATTGTTTCATGTTTTAATTGGATTTTGGACGGATTGCTTCTTTTCTCTACTTTACTTTGCTGACACCCAAGGGTGCTCAAACGACATTTTGGACTCAAAAACTAGAACTTTTTCCAAAGTTCAAAATAGCCACAACAAGGACCCAATTTTAAAATTGGGATCATTAGGCCACAACTCATTAGAATACTATACATCTCTAGCTCTCATCGCCATGACAATGCACTATCATACCAATGAGGGTAATGGGTAATTGTCTAAGCCCAAAAATCATTTTGTTGGTCATTTGGAACATTAGGAGTGCAATTTTTGCATAATGCATAAAAATTCATCCTTCAAGTAAATAGACTCAACCCTTCAAGTATGGTATAAGTTTTACATGAGGGTACATGCAAGGTACGATGGCTCATTTTTATGACAAAACAATTATTTTCCCTTGGATACCTTTTATTCAAATGCATATGGTGATTAATATATCCTTAGATCTATTAATTGGGACTTTGATTTAAATCAACAATTTCATTATGAAGAAAACTATGTGGTTATTTATTAATAAAAATTTCATTTGTTAGTAGTAATGGACTTTTGAAGTCAAAAAATATGGACTAGTCGATTGATTAGAACATCACAAAATGGAAAAAATTATATTGATTCACATTTAAAATTTGTTATTGGGATTCAATATATAAAGTAATACAAGATGATAAACTCATATGAGGAATTTTTTCTTTGAAAACCTTAACTATTTAATAGTTAGGGACTTTTAAATGGTTAAAATTTGACCATATTTTCATAACTCCATATGAATTATAATTTTTTATTTTTTATTTTTCAATTTCTTTGTTCCAAAAACATATTTTTTAAAAATTTTGCATGGGCCATTATTCATATGCACTTTGTGGGTTTTCCTTTTAAGACTTCCAAATTTAAAAATGATCTCAACTACATTAAATAAAAGTTTTCACACAAATTTGGAAGGTTTGTAGGTGATTGAACATGTATTATTCAAATATTATAATAATAACATTTAGTAAAGTAACAACCATGTCCATTTGAATCATTTAAAAAAATATTGTATGGACTTATAGGGAGTGTAATTTCTGTCAATATTGAACCACTGTACCTTGCATTCACCCATGACTCTTGATGCAAGATGGGTCAAAGTATGGTTAGGGTACCAAAAAAGAGCATCTCATTTTGTATCCAATGGACCCCTTCACTTAAAACATGTTGTAACTTAATGACACATTCATATTGAAAATTTGATTTTTCTTATGGATAGATACATTACTAATGTAGTATTATATGCATAGCATGTTATGAATAATTTTTAGGATTCCTACCAAGTCCTAAAACAAAATCTAACACTTTGTGTCCTGAGAAACAAAAAGTTCAAGGGCTCATGAGGAATGTGTAAACAATTTATTTTGGCCCAAGATTTTTACCACAAACACTTTAAGTACTAATGTACATAAAATGTATGATTGTGACAAACACCAAGTGCCTTATTGTAATGTAAAATTTTTCAAAAAATGAAATTTTAAAGAATTTTGGGTCATTGATAAAACATGACCCACATTAGATAAATTTTACTATTCTTATTTTCATAAATGAAAAAAATAAATATTCTAGATGCCTATATAAAATTTGGAACAAAATTATTTCATTTGACATAAGAAAAAAAAGGAAATCTAAAATAGATCATAGGAAAAGTGAAAAAAAAGGTGAATTTGAATCCTTAGGAGTGAGTCTTTAAAAGTTTTTAAAGATGTTGTCTTTTCCTCAACCTGTTCATTGTAAATTGAAAAATACTTCCAATGTTCAACTCCTTGTTTATTTGCAAAAAAATAATAAACAAATGATAACAATAAATCTCATACTAAATAAAACATGATAATACTTGACAACAACAATTAAACTTGAATGATTAAAGTAATTTTTAAAAATTACAATTAATTCACACAATATTCACATATTGTGAATATATAAACTATGTTTTACTTCATCACTTCACTTTCAAATGTTCTTCCACATATCAAGCAACATATGTGAAACATCATGTCTACCATTTCCTTTCATTTGATGTGGCATTGTTTTAGCACATAAGTTAATCAAGGATTGAACATTTGACTTTGCCTACTTCATTAAAGTTCAAAGTTTATGCAAACCTTTGTTTCCATGGGGTAAATTTCTACAACCTTGTTTACAATCCACTTTGTATAACATATATCTCGATCTCAATAGAACAACAATCTTATACCATGTGATTTCACATATTTATCCATTTCTTGAACTACAATAAATTTTTACCATTTCATATTTCCTGTCATATGCAACCTTCTTGGAATATCCAAACCATATGTTCTATGGTCTTCAAAGGACAGACGCCAAAATTATTTTTTAAACAACATCTTCTCACAACGAAAATGCTAACAATAATTCCATATAGGGGCAACATAACGTTGAACTCACATTTCAAACAAACTTTTCAGACAATAATTTTCTTCTCAATCCTTGACACTAATGTTCAGATGGACGTACCTTTCGCCTCCTATTCTAAAAATTATATTGTTTCTTTTTCACATCAACTTCCTCATCAACAATTGGTATGTGGCTTTCATTATGTGATATGAAAAATTGTCTTAACAAGTACCCATTTAGAATTGTTTGAACCAATGACCACTTCCAAATGGTCATTACTGCTAAAACATTATTTGAACAATATAAAATGGTCAATTTCACATGATCTTCACCAAGTTAATCATCAATAACTACTTCCCATGGGGTCACATGTTGTCACACATTTGCTTACAATGAACTCCCAATCATCATTGACAAGGTCACATTTTGCACCTTGCCAAAAACACCTACCTTTTGATGGAATGAGTGAAATTTTTTACCCGTACATGAAAAGTTACTACTTTGACCTAGGTTGACCTTATGTTAACCTTAAACCAATGTGACGTTGGGCTATGTTGGCATTAAAATTGACATGGTAGATGTGACATTGATAACCTTGTTCCAAAAACATGGAAAAATGTTTGTGAGCAAAATGACAATGTGTAAAAATTACAACTCTAACTTCTAATTATATTAAAACATCAACTATATTTGCAAATTTAATCATGTTGAAATTTATATTGAAGGTGTTGGGAATATGATATTGACAATGCATATGATCTCAATTTTAAACATGAAAAACAAATTGTTTAAAATGTTCAATATGTTAGGTTAAGGTCTGACGTTTTTTTGTTGGTGATTATTTTGTGGATTGTAGATTAGTAAGGATGTAGGCATTGGAAGAATCTTTCAATTTGCGATGAATTGTTTGAGAAAGAAACATAACTTGAATGTTAATGTGAAGATTCAAGAAACATGGTTCCAACTTTGTTAACTATATTATTTGTGAATCATTGAAGGATTTGATATCCAAAGTTGGAAAGAACAATGTGGATGCAAAGGAATATGAAATGAAATCATAAAATCATAAAATTCATTAGGAATTGTCACTACACCAATAATATGCATTCAAATTCACTTTGTGTTTCACTACATTTTGAATGTAAGTGGACAAAAATTTTACCATGGTGAAAATGGTTAACCTTTTAGTAAATAGGGAGCAATTATTACAGATAGGTGAATTCATTAATAGCTAATTGAATTCACCAATAAATAATCAAATTCATTAATAGTTAAATCATTAATAATAAATTCACAAATAGTTAAATCATTTATAATAAATTTATTAATAGTTCAATCATTAATAATAAATCCATTAATAGTTAAATCATCAATAATAAATTCATTAATATTTAATTATGAACTTAAGTTAAGAATTTAGCCCACCAACATAGAGTGCAAGTGTGAAGGTTTGAACCCTTCACCTCCTATCACATTAATGTTTAAGGAACAAGTCATTAACCATTGAACTACTATTTAAATGAATGATTTTTTGTCATCAAATATTATTATGCACATTTTTTTACCCTAAGCAATTCTTGGCAATTCTTGACTATTTTACCATAGGCTATTATAAGCTATACTATCATAAAATTATTAGTTATTTTAGGTTATTTTACCATAGGCTGTTGTTGATTATTTTACCATAAGCAATTTTTGGCTATTCTATCATAAATTATTGTTGGTTATTACTAGCTATTTTGTGTTATTTTACTTTAGGTTGTTTTTGGCTATTATATCGTAAACTATTACTGGTTAATGTAAGCTATTTTATCATAAATTATCAATGGATATTCTATCATAGGTTATTGTTAGTTATTTTAAGATTTTTCATTTATCTTATCATAGGTTATTATTGGTTATTTTAAGTTATTTTACCATAGGTTATTTTTGGTTATTTTATCATATGTTATTATTAATTATTTTAAGTTATTTACCATAAGTTATTATTGTCTATTCTATCATAGGCTATTATTGGCTATTCTATCATAGGCTATTATTGTATGTTGTTATTGGTTATTTTATCATACATTATTTTTTATTATTTAAGTTTTTTTTGTTTTAATTATTTTAAATTATTCTACCTAGGTTATTATTTGAAATAATATTTAATAGTTCAAAGTAAAATAACTTAAGGTATAACCTAAGGTATAATAATTTAGAATACCTTGTAGTAATTTAGGGTATAACTTAAAATAACTTAGCGTAACTTATAATAGCCTAGGGTATTTAAAATAACAACATAAAAATAAACATGTTTATTATAATAAATTATAACATTGAATTATGTCAATTAGTAATGAAACATGATATTTACATAATGACCTTATAGTGAAATAACTTTAACCAAGGTGAAATCACAAAGGTGCAGTAAACTTATTTCACTTTTAAGGTCCCAATGCCCATAGTGATTTAGGCCAGTGAATTGCACCCTACTTTTGTACTAATGTATGTAGATGATTTTGTCACACTTGGAGAGTTGAATCAATCCAATCCAAACCTTGAATACCTTTGTATCATACATGACAATATGGACCACTCCAAAACTACTTTTCCAAGATTTGTTGTCAAAAATAAAATGGTTTTAGGTTTGGGTTAGCTCCCAATCACTTTGACTGGAATGATTACTCATGGTCATGGAAATGAAGTGTCTAATTAATGTTCCAACATGTTTTGGCCAAATGATCCAAAATTTACAATTGGGTCATTATTGTAATTATTTCTAACCTTGGAGAAGGGACTTGTTAATAAATCAAGAATTTTATTTAAGCATGAACCACCAATGCATTTTTTTGGTGGGTGATGCATGGTAGTTTTCATTGTTTCGCTACATTGAAGGCACTAGAAAAATTTGTTAGTGCTAAGCCATTACCTAAAAAGTTATTTTCTCAAATGGACAATCATGTGAATTATAATAAGAATCATCACTTGCTTCCATTCTTATCTTTCCTAATTACAAGATAAGTGTTTGAAGAAATTGAACTAGGGTTTCTAGTTGTTGGCCACATTCATGAAGACATCTAAATGGAAATTTTAAATATCTTTCCAAGAAATTGAAGGAACAAGATAATTAAATCTTGGTGGACTCAATGAAAGCATTCATGATTTCATAAGACCATCCTTTCATTCTTCAACTTATCCAAGAAATCCTAGGTTTCAAGATTTGGGTCAAAGGATGTTTGAAGGATGGGCTAGAAATCTTGGTTGGGCATACATACATGCATTTGTTTCATTTTTTGTTGATTCCATTGGGTGGCATGTTATGCAATACAAAGTGTCCCCTATTAATGCCTTATGGAGTCCTAAAGATGGACCTCCAATTTGATTGTGGCAAGTAGATGAGTCAAGTCATTTAAAATTGCTAGAAGGATTTCCAAATCTTGTTCACTTTTGCCCTATATGGGAGAATGATGCCTCCAAGTCAATTAAAAAAGAAACTATTATGAATAGTGGGTTTTTTAAGAAAGGAACCATGGTGACCAAGGTTGGAGTCCTTACCAAGGATTATATTTTCCACGTGTCCTACATGTATTGGTCTATTAAATATCAAAATTGTATTTTAAATTTAATTTTTGGGATTGGATATTATTATTGAAACCAAACATGGTTCATATTATTATTATTATTTTATTTTTTTTGGCAAGAAGACCTAGATTATAGTCAAATGTATAATTTTGTTTTGAATCATGATGACAAATTTTGAACTTTGTTGACCATTAAGGATGTTCATAATCAAAATCAACAACATCTATTCAAAAGGTTCAATACATGTGCATTTTTAAAAAAAACACATGTGGCCCTTCTTATGAAATATATTAGAGCCTATAATAAATTTGAAAACATTTGATGAAGGTTTGAATAACAAAAACGTTCAAATTTTAGAGTCCTTAAAAGGACTTGTCAACAAGTGCTTTGTGTATGACAAAGGACTCTAATAACATAATGAAATGACTCCAAATTCATAGGATTCCAATTTCATGAGCACTAAAACACAATTACAAATTATGGATAAATAATTCATTAAATACAATTAATGGTGATTTTTCAAAGTAATGTAAGTGCAATTTTAAACAATGTCAACAACTTTGTTGGCTCCTTTTACTATGAATGTACCATTACTTGGATTATTGAGAAAACATCCTTAAGTTGTTGTCAAAACCTTTGCCAATTCAAAGTTTGTCCCTCTTGTAAGGTTTTTGGCCTTCAAGCAATTGCAAATCTAATCATGTTTGAGGTGCCATTCTTGCCATTGTTGATGTTGATATTAAAAACCTAGTTATCACTCCATATTGTGGTCTTAAAAACATGTGGCCATCATTGAAGAGAAATGTTTACATTTCGTTTTGAGACTTGGGCCTTGTAGGTTTTATTTTCATGAAGCTTGTAGATCCAAAATTATATCTTGTGTGGATGGGAAGGGTAAAAAGTGAGGTTGTGAAAAATGAACAATTTGATAATTTTAGACATGTTCATATTCAATGGTGGGTGCTAGTGAAAAAGGCACAAAGAATGATAAAAAATTATATTAGGATTGTTAGGTGAGCAAATGGAAATGTAATTTAATAGACTCAAAACAATGAGTAGACATCTCATTTGTTCTATTCTCATTTTTTATTAAAAGTAAAGTCATAATCAATAGCATTATAATGATTAGTGCCACACATGCAACCAAGGCCAAACACAACCTTAGTGTAGTTAATGAGATTGTTAGTCTCTAATTATTAATTTTGAGTTCTACTCATTTATTTTTCAAATGCAATTTGGTGGTTGTTTGGTTCCAAAGAAGAGTATTGTTGTTATAGAAATTTGTTTATGTTTTTTTTCAATATGTTGACTTTGTCATATTAATACAAACATGTGCCATGTGGTAGTAATCCAACTTGCAAACTTTCACAATTTTATTTTATTTGTTATATAATGACAACATGGTGCCCATTAGCCTTTTGAGTCCTCTAATTTTACTAAGTTCAAGTTGTGTTACCTTTTAATGTTTTGATAAATTGAAGTTTTTACAAGTTGTACCAAATGGCCATCATGTATTCACATGAGACGTATAAAAATTGTTTTAATATGCCAAAAATTAAAGGTAGCAAATTTTTGGTCATTAATTGTGTACTTGGTTTCTTGTTGTAGATGAATATTTATGTTATATTATGTTTATATATTGATGAATAAAAAATGACAATAATTTTGCAAGTTTTATTCAAAATGTTTTGACTATGGTGGCCATGAAATGACCCTCTTTGCACTCACCATGTTGAGTTAAGTCTAAACTTAATATTTTACTTCAAAATTAATGAAATACATGTTATGATATTTATATGTTCAAAAAGTTCTATAGAGTTGAAAAATGGATCAAATTCAAACAAATTGGGAAGGATAAATTTCTAGAAATCTTAACATTGATGATAATTGCATTTGGGAGGTTCCAATCCAAGAAGGATAATGGATGGTATGTGATTTAGGAGGCCGGAAAATCTAGCAAGAACAATGAATGTAAAGGGAATTAGTTAAGCATGATGGAATCTAGGAAAGTTAAACATTGGTTGAGATGAAAAAGAAATTGGATGAAATGGAGGTCATGAAAAATGGAAAATTTGAAAAAGTGGAAATGAAAAATAGATGATGGTAAAAATTGAAGGTTGAGAAATATGAAAAATTAAAAAAAAAACTATAGATTCAATGGAGGTTGAAAAAGATGACCCATAATGTTCCATAGTTAGGAAAACATCTATCAATTACACTCCTTTGATCATAGATTTTATGATTAGAGCAACTTTGCATTTTGTTTTTCCTGCTTGTTGTACACAAGATCTGTACGTCAATCATTGAACAATTGCAAGAGCAGCTTTGCATTTTGTTTTTCTAGCTAGTTGTGCTCACAATCCATATGTCAATCATTGAACAATTGCAAGAGCTCTGAAAGTTATGAGTCAAACTGTGTATGACAATAAAATGACATCTGTCCTTTTTCATGGGAACAAGTGTTCCCAGAGTTCCTAACATGATTAACTATATATTTTCAACACACTTGCAACTCTCTAATGGAGAGCTAACAAGAAACAAGGCCATATGTCAGTGGCTTTCCGAAGGCTATTGTGATCACAACACAGTGATCAAAGCACACCGTGTGTAATGGTGATCACAACAGCCTTAGGGAGTTTGAATTCAAGATTTTTCATCATATACTTTGTAAATGTAGCGATTTAGTCATTTACAAAGTGACTGATGAAAAATGAATGACATATGAAAACCTCTTGTTGCATGTACTAACCAATACGTCAACAATTGTCTGATTTAGGAATAAAAAATCAAAGGCTCCCAAAATTCTAGTAGGCAACGTTCAACACTAGTGAGCATGATCAAACTTGCTTTGGAGAATGAGCTGCATTTAAATCATTGAATCTAATTGAGTGTGGACTGTAGCCCCACATGAAGTGGTTCTAAGTTAGGTTGCAGTTTGTGTTTTCACCTATGCTACAGATGTCCTTGCGTGCATTGGGTGAACCAGCACCCACACGGGTACAATGGTAGAAACTAAAATCCTGAAATTTATTTGGGTTGTTTCTAAATATTGTAGATATAGTGTTTCACCATGACCTGGAAAATTGGCTAAATATTTTTGACATCATAAAAATCTCTCTCCAGAAAATGATAAACAGGGCAATTTGCAGAACTTTCATTTTTTAACCCTGTCTGGACTCTGTATACAGACAAGGGTTATAGTATTATTTTGTATAGAATGCTTTCTTAAGTTTCTTCCTTCCATTTGGGCACTCAGTATTCTGCTTTCTCCAAGGCCACCAATATCTTAGAGCATCCATAGTTGGTATGTGACTGCAAAAATATTTCTCACATCCAAGCTTAGTTATTTAATTTTTTGCAACCGAACCCATAAAACTGAACAGGGAACTTACAAAAGATGAGGGACTACTAATAGCAAACCATTTGGACCAATCAACAGCAAGTTGTTTCAAACTTGCCACTGAACACCATGCACATACACAATTGCAAGTAGGTCTTCAAATCCAAAATTTTCAGTCTGCCCAATTTTTTAAAAAAAATCCAAAGGCAGACCCTAAAATGATTGTTATGCTTTTTGCCCTAAATTGGGTCAAAGAATGTTTTGGGCAGAACTATAATAGTCTATTACTATACTGTTTCTTAGGCAAGAAATTATGCACACCATCCCTTCACCGCCTGCATTTCTTTCAGGCACTTTGCCCCATCCCGCATTGCATCCACCAAGTATCCCATGCTCATTGCTGGAAAGAAAATATGAACTTGGTGTTTATGGTAGGTAAAACGCTCATAGCAGGGCAGTCTACAAATACAGGGCCCTGTTAAATTACAGATTCCTTAATTCTGTACAGCCCTCTAATAAGGACTTTGGCCTACACTTAAGAGCATCTCCACTGGTGCTCAGTATGTGACCCTACACTAGAAATATTGGATAAGGTACACCAGTAGAATCCAGTGAAACACTGGAAGACCCTTATGACCCTGAAAATATGTGCAGCTCTCAGAGCCTTGGAGGAGCCTTGGAAGAGTCTAATAAACACAGTCAAATCATATTTATTGATTTATCCCTGTTTCTGATTGGCTAGATAGTTTGATTGGTCCAGGTGGGTTGCTATCCGTAGTTTTCTACCTATTAGCAATCCTAGTTTCAGTTTTATGGGTGGGGTTGGAAAAAGGCAAGTAGGTAACTAAAACTTGGATCTGGAAATATTCTTGCAGCGTCACACCCTGAGCCACACCCTGAGCACCGCTGGAGGTGCTGCAATACAATTTCTAGTCTCAATCTCACTTGAGTAACATACCGTACATCGTGGATCATCCAGTTGCCTTGCCTTTCTGTGCTCATTGACAGCAACTACAGTGGTATTGAAGTGTTCATTGATTTCCTGTCATCCGAAGTGCGTTAGACTTTGTGACTGACTGAATATTTTGCCTGTGCCAGACAGGGTTAGTTGGCCCTGCATCCTATTAAGCTTTATGTTGGAAATGCTTAACGTAGACTGCACATTGCAACAATGACTTACAGAAGTGCCTAATTGCCAGGCTATTGCAGGAAAGTACAATATCCATGCCATATCTTCCTTGTGTGGTCAGGGACTTTGAATGATGACTAAGGTTCAGACTTGCAGACCCATTTCGCCTATTTAGAGGGGAAAAAAGAGGAAAAAATAGAGAAGAGCTCATTTTCACAAATAAAAAACACCCTATAATAGAAGCAACAAATTGTAAGAATGCTTTTCACATATATGCTCATGAGTCCAGTCAATTATTTGTCTCTTGTAAGTGTAAGAGCAGCTCCAGCTGTTGCAATAAAATGGTCTAAATTTTTTGAATGAAGTTAGTATTACATTTATGTGAAAATGAGCTCAACTCCTCTAAATTTATGTACGATAACATGGGTGCGAAAAAACCCTAGAGAAAATCTGATGGTGACAACATCTGATTAGCCAGTCACAGCAATTGGTTCACATGTAACAATTATTATCCCTCAATATATATATTGTCCAATATTTATTATTTATCAATGATGGAGATGTGAACATTTAACACTAAATTTAAATGTGATAAATAGTGATCTTGCTCCCAAATATAATACATTGTTAGAGTTGCTTCAAATGTTTTAACTACAAGTTGTGCCATCACAACATCCAGCACAAATGTTGCAAATACTCCACAAAACTTGGATCCAACCGGGTTCCCACCTTTAGAATGTGGGGATGGTATCCCCATGCTGGTAAAAATTAGTATGTGCAGGTGAGACACATGGAAGCAAAATGAATCACAACAACGAATTAGGGGCAAGGGAAATTGTGTTACATGTCTTGTGTGAGGTGCGTGATAACTTATAAGGAGAAATGGATTGGAAAATGGAGGCTGGAATTGTTGAAAGCAGTCTTATTCTTTTTGGCGAAAAATCGCCAAAAGGTGACACTCATCCAAATTTCTGGCGAAAAAGTCCTGTTCTTTCAAAAACGAGTCGCCAAATTTCTCTGAGTTTTAACTTTTTTGGGGAGGGTGATATCACAGGCCTGTCTATAGGCTACACATTTAATGATCCCGTACAAAGTTGTCGCCGGTGAAGTCGAAATCTGCCTTCAGAGGCTTGCCACGGCTGCTACGCTACAAAATTCTAAAAAAAACACTGGTTGAAAGTTGCTGCTTGTACTTACCTGCTTCCTGTGGTTTAATGAGGTGTACTGTGTACCTCCTGAGTCCTATCTATTCTGAATCTGTAACATGAAATGAGTTTAGAAATGCTTCTGTTCTGTGGTACTCTTTTCTAGCTTTATTCACCGATCTCAAAATCACAAAGATTTTGGGAATGTCCTCCACCCATGGGCTTTACCAGCTTTACCCATTGCAAAGCACAAGATTAAACTTAACCATGAACCTAAACATATTTAGGTTATGAGGCATATAAGTAAGCACAATTTTCCTCCCCCTCTTATGAGTAGATACTAGGCATATGATCCCCTGTCATTTCTACAAGGGTTATTTATGAACATAAGGTACCCTCCAAATACACTAGGAATTTTTTCTTAGTGCTTTATGTTTCTTAACATCATGTGTCATGCTTTCAAAGTCCTGCCACGACAAGTACATGGCAAATAAAGTAACAACACAGAATATGAAATGAACATTGGTGAGGGTATGCCAAGGTATTGTTGAATGCCAATTGTCAAACATTGGATGGTTTTTGTTGCACACTTCTACAAAAGAAACTGATCCTCAAAGTTTAATATTTCCACCAAATTAGTTATGAAGTGTTCCAAAAACAAATGGTACCATGTATCAAGTAGAGTCTGCAGGGAAGAACATCATCTTGCCTACATTGTACAATCATTCACTTTCTCCAACAAGTACATATCACCAAATGTCAACAAATTGAATACTGCTTCTTCACATATTGACAATAGGACAATTGGCATTGGGCAATACAGGTTCCACTGTATTTTCTTTTGAAAAATTGTGATAAACCTGTATTGGAATCATCCGCAAGAGATTTAACCAAATCTGGCAATAAATGAAATCATGAAGGTAAAAACATTTAAAGGTCCTTCTATATTGTTAGCTACCTACTCGAACCTAATTAAGAATTTGGCAATTTTTTGAAATTTCAATATATATTTCAAGAATTCACAGTAAGAATACTGGAATCATTGGCTCAATGGCCAATTACCTCCCAGACTTCAAAAGAGGTTTTCTCAACTTAAAGTTCTCTATTTTTATTAAGATTGAAATGAAAATGTATTCTCAAAGTTGGGATCATAGAGATGGGATATCCTCAAGCACATCTATAAAGTAAGAATATTTCAATGGATATTAATAATTCCATTCCCATTTTGTTTCCCCTACATTGCATAAACCTCTATTTCAAAACATTGTGATAACCTAATCATGCCAACCAGAACAATCTTTAACCCCTAAGATCTGAGAGGGATTTTTATGGCTTTTCACAAATCTTTGACTAGACATCTAACCAGAAAGGAATCAGAAATTCAAAAAAACTAACTATTACATTTCAAGAACAAAAATGTGCATCTAATTATACACAAAACCAGGGTATTTGAACTAGTTATCTCTATGAACTTATCCCCAGAAAGCTTGTACAAGCCCTGAACATGTTGTGGTCATTGCCCACATTAACCTTGTGAGTCAATAAGGTTGTAAGCAAGCAAACAAATGTAGGGGCGGCTGAAGAAAAATGGTTCATTGGGTGTGTCACTACTAACCCAATAATCGTCCATATTTTAATGGCGAATGGGCAATTAGGATGCCACCAATGGTATATGGAAGTAGCCAAACCCCACCCAATCCTAGCCTTGAGGTCCAGCCTGTGAGGCCAGGACCTCATGGCTCAGAGTGATCCCCTGACTTAGACCATTTGTCGCTTCTCCTTTGGAGCCCTATACTTGTTTGTATTTTACCAGCTTTAATTCGCAACATGAGGAGTTTAATGCACATTGCTAGTAATCGAACGGGCCGTTTCATATATTTATTTTTCCTATAATTCCTATATCATTTTCTTGGAATCCAATGCTGGAGTTGTGAAATTTGTAAATTTGTGTCTCACATTGCAAGCATTGGATGGGCCAACTATTGAGCTCCCTTGCGTTGAATTCAAGATTTTTGTTTTTCAATTTTCTAAGATAGTAGCAATTGGCAAGGATCCCTAGAAGATTTAGCATTGATTGACAACACATTTTTTGAAAAGTATCAAAACTGTAAGACTATGGTAAAATATTGCCCCAAAACTAGAAATTGTGTCAAAAAGTGGCAAAATTAACTTGTTACAATTTATTTTTTTTGAATTATTGGTATTTTTTTAGAAAAGGGAATCTACTATCAGTGATGACATTCCATAACCTATCTCATTAAACATATTTTGATATATTCATAATTGATTATTAATTTATATTTTTTAAAAATAGCTCATTGTTCATGGATGAAATTCATTCATCATCATTCATTTTCATCCATATTGTGTATTTAGGAAGGTGTTCAAAAATGGTCATTAGACAATGAGCTATACAAAAGCCCCATGGAATTGTTTTTGAACAAAGCCCTCAAAAAGAGGTCTACCCCAAATATGCATTTGTAAAGGTTGTCCACTTCCTTGAATTACTTTCAATTTGTTCAAGACTAGTCTTAGGTATGAATTTATGCCTTAGCATTATTTATTTTGTTTTATGTTCTCAATAGTTCAATGTTCTAAGTAAATTTCCATAAAAATATTTTTTTGCATATCCTGTGACCTTTTCATGTTGCGTGATTGATCTTGAAGCATGGAGAGTGAATGAATCATCCATCATTTCATCTAGGTTTAATAAATATTTATCATTCATTAATTTGTAGCCATAATATTATTTCACCTACCAGTTTTCTAGATCCTCATCCTTTCCATGGATGAACTCCCATATAATTTGACATCTTTAATGTTTTGTTTGATATGAGGTCAAACTACTTGACCTTTATGGAACGCAACCTAAAACAATTAATTAATGATTATATGAGTCCAAAGTAGGCCCCTGGTCAAAAGATCCTCATGTGTAGGCCCCATAAGACTATTCTTTGTTTATCATACTTAGCCATCCTTTTTGCCCTAGGTCCCATATTGCCTCGAGGCTGCAGGTTACCACACATAATCTTACCACTCCCACTTCTTGATTACATGCAGTAATGCACAGTGTCTCACAGGTTACCTAGTCCATAATCCATTGACTACCTCAATACCTTCGCTGGTTTGGTTGTAAGGTGCCTAATTTTTTTGTCATTCACTTTCAACAGTATAAATAAATAAAATTACAATTAGGCACTATATTAAATAATGGAGCTAGTGTGTTTTGAGGGTTTCTTTCAGACTTTCAGCATTGCAGGTAAGTTTTTTTTAGAATTGTCAAAAATTCCAAAAATAATTAATTTGTGACAAATCAGACTAGGTACTAAGGCTATTTACAATGGATTTGTGTGGATACACGCAGCCCAATGCACACATTACAACTTAAAAATCTATTAAAGGATGCACATATTTTTTAAATGATTATCCCTTGAATGTCCCCAAAACTGAGTTTGATCTTTCCCCACTTTACCAGAACCAATTTGATCACACATTCGGAGGTTAAACATGAACATCCGAATTCTTATGAATCCTTCTGCTTCTGGTCTAATGTACGTCAGAGGTAATGAGTTCTAGGGATTCAAGTGCCTTTTTGCCTTTTTGCTTTTTTCCCTGAAGTTGGACAGGCAGTCATCTAATGGTTCCACTTTTTGTAATGCCAGTTCCAGTTGTCATGCAAAGCCAGTGTGATAAACACCCTTGTGATGTGGAACAATATTGATTATGCTCTAGAGCAGGCCCTCGTAGAACCGTTGCCACCCCACGAAATGGTGCCAATTCCACCCAGCTCAACTTGTTCTTAGGTGGACTGGGCCTGTCCACAGTACAACAAAGAAGAAAAGACTGATAATTTTGAATTGGAATGAGAACAGATCCCTACTATGTATTCCAACCCACTTTTCTGTTCGAAATTCCTTTCTTTTAGAACTCCAGGGAATCGGATGTTTCCAGAATACAGTCCCCAGTTTGGTTAGAATAATTATTTCCCAATTCCCGGTAGGAGAGGAGAGGTAAGGTATGATATCATCCTGCTGCTGAAATACTTTGTATGTACTTTTGACAAGATAAGTTCATACAAACATAACTTGAAAGCTGAAACATATAATTAAAAACACACAAACAGGTGGAGCTGTTCTTAGGTACAATCTAAAAGACCACACATAATGGTGGAATGAAGCAGTGTTGTGCGGTTATTAAAAATATTAACCTGACAATATATTACTTATTCACCTGGGATGAAAATTTCAAAAAATGGAAGGTCCTAGGAACTTCTGGAGGTCAGGGGTCTCAGAGCCTCATGCCCTAAAAAACTGCCATGGTGAAAATCTTGCATGTTTCTTTGAACTCTGATTTGGAGTTGCAATAAAAAAAATGGTCAATTCTATCCAAAGGAGTATATGTTGGTTTGAGGTGGTGACAAGCAACCTTGCCTTCATAGTTCTTTTGGTGTCTTCATTTGCAAGGAACTCTTGTTGGCAATTTTCTTTTGTTTTTTTCTCAGCTTCTTATTCTTCTCCTTGTCATCATGGTTGTCACGTTGTTGTCAGGATTAGAGAGCTAGGGGAGCTTCACATGCGGCGGTGGTGGTTGAAGGTATGTGAGCTTAGGATGGCCTTCCAACTCTCCTGTTTTCTTCCCTTCCTATTTTTCATGTTTTTCTCCTTTTCCTTCTCCTCCTCCTTATGCTTTCTTCTATATTTCTCAAGTTCATTTTTTTTGTTTCTAGAGGAGGAGAAGTTGTAGAGTTTCTTTAGCATGATTGTGCCTAATTGGGTTTGATTTAAAAGTTGTCAATACCAACTAGCACTATGCTAGTTTTTGCTATATTTGAGATTTTTTGGATTAATCTTTTTACAATTAATGTTTATGTTTGGCAAGGTGTGGGATACTGTGACACAAAGGTTTAGTTCTAGTTGCAACCAACACCTTTTATTCCTTAGATCAAATGAAATTTTGTCTTTGAAATATAAGTAATAAATTTACGTTCACTACGAGAAAAATGAGTGTTTTGTAACTGGCCTTGCAATTCAATTTTTGAGTTGCAAAGGAAATTTGCAACTCATCATATTTATACGTAGTGAGTGCTAACAAACAAGTTGGTGTATATGTTGTAACTCATTGTAACTCAGTAAAAACAACTCATTTACTATTCAATTCCATTATAACTACACCCATGATGTCATGCTAACAACATTAGTTGTCATCCATTTATTAAAATTTGACAAATGGCATTATGAAAAATTTTGGACATAAAAACAATATTTTGAAACATTGATTTCCATCATCCATTATGATAGTTAATGACAGTTCGAGATTTTACTTAGGACTTACCTAGCTACCTACTTACTTACTTAGGTAGGTAAGTAAAAAAACACAAGATTAAATGCATTAAAAAAATAGCTATGAAATTTTTTCTTAAATTTTATGTTTTGTCTTTGGGTTAAACTTTTTTCAATTCATCCCAAAATGGCACGTGTATTTTAATGTGAGAACATAAGAAAACAAACCTTTTTTACATAGTTTGTAACATGGGATTCAAAAACAAAACATAAGGGTTAAACCTTTTAGTTGTTCATTAGTTACAACTATAACATTTAAGCACTCAAGGCAGGCCAGATCCAATGGGAGGGCTCCATTGTTTTTGGTGTTTAAACAAAACTTGAACCCCTCATATTGGTGCATTTAGTGCACTAAAAACTCATTAAAAAATAATAAAATTGAGAAAGTTATGGCCCTTCAAATTAGAAAGGGTTAAAAACTTAAAAACACAAACCACCAAATGCTACAAATGCCGATTCTTAAACACCCAAAATTCCTTATATGTTGTTCTATTATTGTTAGAGTTGAAAAATGATTTGTAAAACTTCAAATGGCACTTTTATAACACTTTAAATTGTTTAAAACAAATAAGAACTAAGAAAGTTATGAGGTTTGAAAATAGGAGGGGTCCAAAGGAAAAAAAAAATGTTTTGTAAGTTGGAAAGCTTATTTCTCTTGTTATTTTTTCATTATTCATTCTCCTTTGCACTTCAAAGATGATTTTTAAAACTTGAGGTAATGTTCCCATAACATTTTAAATCACTTAAAATGAAACACATATGATGAAGATATAAATAATTAATGAATATGTATCCTTATTAAATTATAAGTAGTTCTATTATTGTCACAACCCCACTTTGAGGGAAGTGTGAGGTCGCCACTCAAATTCTCAAAAATGAGACTTGGGAGTCCTCCGAGACTCTCAAAAATTCAGAACGTGAATGCAGGGGTCAAAACACCTTGCATTGAGTTGTTCTTTATATCGTTGGAAAGTTCTTGAAGTGCAAATGTCCGAAATGGCCTTGCATGAATCATTTGGACATCTACAACACAAGTTATAGGCGAAAGAAGGATTGAGAGTCAAACTGATAGTTTGACTTCCGACCACTAAAAGTTAGGAATCGAACTGACCCCGATGTGTGTAGGTGGAATCCGACACACGGTTGGAAAGCTCTCAAGGAGAGCTACAACTTTTCTTGAGACATCATCCTAATTGGAGGTTGGAGGGAGAAGTTATGAACGCCCAAAGTCTCGTGAGTCCAAACCGGGACAGTTTCGAGATTCCACTTTGGGAATCCCGGGAAAAAGTGCCATTCGGATGCAAGTGCGACGGAGAGACGCAGAGAATACTATATGGGGGAAGGTGGTGGCTTCCCCCGAGTTCAGGCCATGGTGAGTCAAATGAATCCAAGGTTGCTTGTGGCTTGTCCCAACACCAAAAGTGTGTAGAATGAGTTCTAACCAACTTATTAGTTGGTTTTGGGTGCAAGACCAAATAACTAAATAGCTTGTCCCTCTTCCTAGTCTAATCCCGGAGCTTTCAACACGCCCGTCTCACCCCCTTTAGTGTTGGAAGCTGGGAGCGGCACTAAATTCCAACTATTTCCGCTCTTTAACATAGTTGAACCCTTTTTGGGTCTAACAAGGAACTTGGGGGCGTGTCACGTGGTATCAAAGCTCAAGGTCGAGCTCGAATCATTTCTTGGGAAACTTGGATGGCGCCCAAGAAAAACCATAAGTAAGCATAAGACTCCATGTTGGAAGAACCTGCAGAAGACCGTCTAGTCTCGTCGGAATCAATTGGGGAGGAGGAACCAGGACCTCGAGAGGATCAAGATGAGCCCGAAAGTGAGGAGGAGCAACGGAGCTTGGTCCTATTCACCCCAGAGTAACTTGAAGTCCTCCTCAAAATGAATAAGTTCGACTTTAGTGAATTAGTTACGACCCTCAAAAGGGGGTCATCCAAAAATGTTGGGTTTCAACCGGCTAAGCCTGGGAACTTCGATGGTGCCCACGACTGAAAGGTTGTGGATGCTTGGCTTGCAGAAATGGAGGATTACTTGCATGCCGCCAAAGTTAGACGACATTCGGCCGTAGAATTCGCCCAGTCCTACTTGAAAGGTTACGCCGCCAGAAGTGGAGGACAATGAGACAAGAGGAAGGGAAGAACCATGGCTACACTTGGGAGTTCTTCAAGGAACGCGTCGAAATCGAATTTGTCCCAAGGAACTTCGATTACATCTCAAGGTGCAAACTTCGTGACCTTGTGAATGCCACAAATGAAAACTTGAAGCAATATGTGAAGGCTTACTCCGAATTCATGCTTGAGATCCGACACATGCATGAGTTAGATTGTGTGTGCCAATTCGTGATGGGACTTCCAATTTGGGCCAAGCAAAAACTTGAGGAAAATTGGCCCTCCTCACTATCCGAAGCCATCATGAAAGTGGAAGGCTTTTCGGATGTGGGGCAGAGTGAAAAATCCGGGTTTAAGAAGGACAACAAGTTCTTTCACAAGAAGTCAAGGCATGACGGAGAATGGAACCGTGGGCAAGGAAGCCTAACAAAGGATAAGCCCAAACAATTCCAAGGTTCGGGGTCTAAACCCAAGGGGAACTTTGTGAAGAAGGGGGCCCCTTTCAAAGGGAGCTAACCCAAAGGAAATGTTGGGATGAAACCCAAAGGCGCGTGCTTCAACTACAATGAGATGGGGCATTACTCCAAGGATTACCCCAAGTCCAAAACGAGGAATGGGGGCTCTAAGGTAATTGCCTTCAATGCCAACTTAGCCCAAGGTGAATGCAATCGACTTATCTTCTTGAAAGGGAAGATTGCTAAGCGGGATGTGTTATGTCTTTTGGACACAGGGGCTTCTCACAACTTCATAACCCGGGAAAGTGCCAAAAGGATGGAGCTCCACTTGGAGGAGCTCAAGGCACCCATTGAGGTGCATTTTGCGGATGGGGTTCCCCATCCCACTATGTCTCAAGTGAAAGGAGTTCCTCTCCAGCTAGGAAATTGGAGAGGAAAGGTGGACTTGCTAATTTCCACCTTAGGTGGAATGGATTACATCTTGGGGATGGAGTTCATCACCCAAAACAACGTGCTCATAGAAGGGCACAATAGGCTAATTAAAATCCCATCTAAAAACGGGATTGTATGGGTGAAGGCACATGAATTACCTTGTGTGGGTGGATCAACCATCCACTTTATGTTAAGAAAAACCTAGAAAAAGGAGTGCGTGGGAGGTTATGGCATAGTGTGTGTTATGCAAGTGTTGGATGAGTGTGAGCCCAAGGAAGCCATCAAGTTGGTGACTTCCGCCAAGTGCATAAAGTAAGTTTTGGAAGAGTTCCCAAATGTGATGCCCGAAGACCTGCCCCTGAGAAGACGAGTTGATCATGCGATCGAAGTGGTACTGACAATGGCACCTCCCGCCAAGGCCCCATATAGAATGAGCCATGAGGAGTTGAAAGAACTTAAGGTTCAACTTGAAGAACTCCTCGCGAAAGGTTACATCAAACCAAACAAATCACCATATGGGGCACCCGTCCTTTTTGTTCACAAGAAGGATGGGATCTTGAGAATGTGTGTTGATTATAGAGCACTCAACAAGGCAACGGTGAATTACCGGTATCCTTTGCTTCGAATCAATGATTTATTTTATCGTCTCTCAAGAGCTAAAATATTTAGTAGGATTGACCTACGTTCGGGATTGACCCCGGACCTTGGGGAAACCATCACCTTCCCCTTTAGAACTCATCATGGAACCTTTTTGGTGTTGGGACAAGCCACGGGTGAACTCGGACTCGTTTTGAACACACACACACTCCGGGCTCGGGAGTAAGCCACCACCTCACTCCCTTGGTGGGGAAGCCAGCATCTTCCCCCCTTGGGGAAGCTAACCACTTCCCCCTTATAGTATACTCTGTGACTCTCCACGGAGCCCACATCCAAATGGCTATTTTTCCCGGGACTCCTGCGTGGGAGTCCCGGAATCGCGCCAAATGGGACTCCCGGGACTTTGAAGCCCCATAACTTTGCGAGCAGATCTCCGATCGCGATGCGATCTAAAGCAAAGTTGTAGCTCTCGTCGAGAGCTTTCCAACGCCGTGTCGCACCTCCGAATCGGACATCGGGAAGAGGTCGATTCCTGACTTTTAGTGGTCGGGAGTCAAACTGGCAGTTCGACTCCCGGCCCTTCTTTTGGCCATAACTTGTGTTACAGATGTCTGAATGAGCAATTCGAGCCCATTTTAGACATCTACGCTTCAAGAGCTTTTCATTGATATAAATAACGCCGCAATCCATTGAGGTTTGACCCCTGAAATCGCTCTCTGAAGTTTCGGAAGTCCACCGAGACTCCACTTCCCAAAGTGGGAGTTGCCTTGGGAGTGTGAGGGTTCACTCCCTCATACTCCCTCACACTTTCTAACACTCCCAGGAGTATGTGATGTGATTCCCGGGCTTCCTCTTGCCTTAACTCCCGGGCTTCTTCTTGGCCCGCACTCTTGCAATGCCTTTGCCTTGACCCCCGGGCTTCCTTCCTCTTGGCCCGCAACCTTGCAACCCCCTTAGCCTTGGTCGCGAGCCCAAAGCTAGGGTTGCGACACTAAGAATCTAATGTGATGTGTCCACTTGCAAGATACAAAGACATTGTGGGAGAATCGTAACTCACCATGATGGAATGTGAAGGGGCATTTTGTTGATGTTCATTCAATGTCACGCTTGATGGTTGAACCCCATTTTGTTCCATTCGTCATAACATCTACATACAACCTCCTAATCTAACATGCATTGGATTTTTGAAAAGCTAATCTAAAAAGGAACCATGTTATAGAATCTTATAAGTTTGTTTTTTTAAATTTTTTTATCAAGAGTTAAGCCTTGGGACTAAAAATCATTTTGCTTAGATTAAAGAGAAAATAGACAATTTCAACCTTCTCTACTTCCAGCATGTGGGAGGAACAACTATTTCAAATAAAACTCCAGATGCTTTGTCATGGAAATCCTTCCATGAACTCCACTACAAACACCCTCTACTTCCAGCAAGCGTAGCTCCCTTACAATAAACCCGATAATGCTGAAATTTGGAGAGAACCTTCTACACCTCCTAAACAAGAACTGTTTTAAGTTTGACGCAAATCTAACAGTGGATTTGGGAGGAACAACTATTTGAAATAAAACTCCAGAGGTTTTGTCATGGAAATCCTTTCATGTTTATTTCTTGCACACATCTTTTCCATGAACAACACCTTTCCACACATAAGAACTAATCTTTTCCTCACATATTCATTCTCTTATTTTCCCCTTCCTTTAACACAAGATACTCCCCTCTTCCTTGATAAACCTCCATATCCTTTCCTTGAGCTTGTTCCCTTTGTCCAATGGAGGCTTTGAAATCCTCCCCTCCAATCAATGGCCTCCTCATCCTTCAAGAGACAATGAGAATTAAGAATGACTTACCCTCCAATTGATTTTAGGATGAAAATTTTTGGGCCCAATGAGACACAAAAAATATTCCATCCTTCAATTAAATAGGATGACAATCTTCATGATTAATGGGATTGGAGGACTCATCTTTCCACTTATTTTGGATATCTTGATGAGGTTTTTGAGCTTGATCCTTATCTGTCGCACCCCTACTTTGGCCAAGTGTGGGGGTGAAGCCCAACACTTGGAAAAGTTAGGGATTTGGAGTTCTCCGGGACTCCCGAATGTTCAGAGCTCGACAGTAAGGGGCAAAACACCTTGCATTGGGGTGTTCTTGGTGTCATTGGAAAGGTCTTGAAACGTAGATATCGAAAATGGCCTCGCATTGGCAATTCGGAAATCTACAGCTCAAGTTATGGGCAAAAGAAGGGCCGGGAGTCAAACTGCCAGTTTGACTCCCGACCACTAAAAGTCGGGAATCGACCTCTTCCCGACGTCCGATTTGAGTGTGC
>Ga0116227_10003297_pt1 | contig 36053 bp, 27 predicted proteins | sample S1TSphgellanicum_FD_89693 | JGI IMG/M metagenome (GOLD analysis project Ga0116227, IMG submission 89693) | Host-associated microbial communities from peat moss isolated from Minnesota, USA - S1T2_Fb - Sphagnum magellanicum MG | ecosystem: Host-associated > Plants > Peat moss > Unclassified...
CTAATATAAATAAATTTTTCATTAAATTTTTTGTTTTGAAACCTCTTTACAAAATAAATTTCCTTCTTTTTTTTTGGATTTTTTCATTTTTTTTTTTTTTTTTTTTTTCTATTGAGGAAGTGTAAGTCTAATAGAAGGCAAGGAAATGGACTATGGTTTTTTTATCATATCTCCATTCATTTTGATGTTATTTTATTATTTTCATATGCATGATACAAGATACATTTGTGGGAAATCTCTACTTTTTTGCTCTACTTTATCATGCTTCCACCAAGATAGATGTTTGTTTGTTTGGATGTGACCACACTACATAACCTCTTAAACCATGGGCCCATCATTCAACTTTTGATAATGCCAAAAAACCTTGATGAGTAATGTGCATGTTTGTCATTTCACAATTTCTAGGCAAATAAGGAAAAAATTATTGAATTTAGAATGATTTTGATCTTTTAAAATCAATTAAATTTTTTATAGTTAATAAGGACTCTAAAGTTAAACCCACTTTAATTAGAATAATATTGGAATGAGTGACTTAGGAAGTTTAATATACTTGGACCATTAACACAAAGGCACAATAAAAGATAATGGAAGTTGAACCAAAGGTCAAGCAAAACAAAGTGAATAAAAAAAAGGAAATTAGGAAGGCTTTTTAGAGTGCTTATTTGGATGGGCCTCCCTCTCTGCTTATGGTACCATTGAAAAGTCCTCAACAAGGTGATGTGCATGTTTGTTTTTTCACAATTATTTGGTCAACAAAGGTGAAGTTATTGAATTTAGAGTGAATTTTGTCTTTCAAAATTAACTTATAATTAAATTAGCAAGGTTTTGAAAAAATTAAGCCCAATTCTACCAGAACAATATTGGGATGGGTGACATTACAAAAGGTTTAATATACTTGGGCCAATGGCACACGAGGCTCACTAGTTACAATGAAAAGAAATAAAAATTGTTTATAAAATAGTAACAATTTGAGTGTCCAAGGAATTGTGGCCCACAACATCTATTGGAGATACTAAGATGAGCCTTGGTTTGTCATCCATAGGACCATGGTACCCAAACCTGAGAGGGTAAAAAGACCACTAGTCGTGGTAATCCCTTCTCTATAGGTCAATTGGAAAGAGGGAACACAAACCTATTAAGCAAAAATCACCTTCAATTCAAGGTATGTGCAAAATCTATGGTTAAGAATGTTATTGCAAGAATAACACTTAGGACAATCACAATGCATCATCTCTCTCTCGCAAATCTCATCTAATTTGTTCTAAATTGGTCACTAACTTCTATTGTTCCTCTTCAACATACAACACACCAAACTCCTTCCCATCCACACATTTCAACACTAACAACAAAATGGATTATGATGATTATATTCATTTCCACCACGCAATTTGTTTTTTTTGTTTGAAATGAAGTTTGTTTACAAACTCCGCATAATGAGCACCCACCAACCCAGCCCTTACAATATCACACACTCTCTTGGGTTGCCAACATGCTAAGAATAAAGGGACTCAATGGCTGAAACTTAAAGCTCAATTCATGTTCCAACTTCCAACCCACTAAATTCTGAAATCAATTGCCTCCACAATGGAGAAAATTTACAATGTCCATTCCATTTTGTAGCCCCTCTTTTGAGATGCATTTTCATCACATTTGGCCTTTTCCATTGGAACTAGCTACACACAAGAATATCCTAATCATCATCAATTGTGCCTTCCATGATCCAACTCGTGTTGGGTGGTGCTTGTAGATGGAGGATGTAAAGCACACCCTTGAAGTTCTGTGGGTGTCAGTAATACAGTCCTGCACGGTTCCTAGGGTCCATGTCCTGCATGGTTCTTTGGGTTCATGTCCTGCTCCTGGTAGCCAGGCCTGAACTCTTGACCACACAGTTAGATAATCCTCAATCAAACCAGCAGCCTAATGCTAGCTGCTTTTGGTCAGGCTTCTTCTAGTTAATATTTAGTTACTTGGTTTTGTTGCCATCCGTCCAACCCTGCGGCAGAACCGTCCAGAACTGTGCACTAACGCCTGCAAAGTTTGAACGTATGTCTAATGTCCTGCCTTGTACAAGGGCAGCTTCAACACATTTTTGTCAAATAATTGATTAATTTTGAAAATTTTCCATGTCTTCGAAAAATGGAATATTTCTGAATATTTTAAAAATATTCAATATTTTCTTCCACTTTTGTTTTGGGGAGGGGACGGAGGGGAGGAAATTACAACATTTTTTACAAATAATATAATTCTAGTGTCAAAGCTGCCCAGGTATTGTGGTATTATTGTTGTTGTTCACCACATTTGGACCTTGTCTATTTGATCTTGTCAAATGACATGAACAAGCTAGTGTTGTAATATCTGTTTCAATCCAATTCTATGAGAATTTCTGACAATTTGTGGCAATAGCTTATTCAGTTGATAAAACTTCACCTGAGCTTTGCACAAGCAGGGCAGGCCAATCATCAAGTAAATGGTTAATCGGTTTCACAGCCTATCAAGTTCCCAAATGTTTTAGGGTTTAGCCTATAGTCATCAGCAAGCAAGCAAGCAAGCAAAAGCACACACAAACACACACTTACTTTTCTTACAATTGTAATAATAATAATTCACTTTGTACCTGGACAAAAGGTCCAAAGAGAATCAAGTGCACAGAATGTGCAGAATAGATGGGGAACAGAAGGACCCTTTAACACTAGGCAGAACCTACAACAGGTCCATACACCTCCCCCCCCCCTTATTTGGGCCTCTACAAGTGTCCATCTTCAACATAGAGTGTTAATCGTTTCCTTAGCCCCACCCATAAACATGAAAAAATCGAATAATATAACGTGTGAGAGACTATTTAAATGCTTTCCCATGAGCCAATCAATATGGACGACCAATCAAAAGGGGTGCAATCCAAATAAATGGTAGAGAATCCAAATGCCCTAAAATTTTGCCAATTTACAAGCCTAAACCCACCATAATCACCAGTGATTTTTTTGGTGGTGAAGTTTCGCCACTCTGTCAAAAAAAAATAATTGGAAAGTGAAACATATTCTCCCAAATTCTCTATTTTTTGAAAGAAAATTGCCAGAAAAAAAAAAAATTCGTGGGGTTGGGCGCAAAATTTGCCACAACTACCTATAACATGAAAGGTGCCTAATAATTTATTATTTTCATATTTTGAACATTATCAAATTTGGTTAAGTATTCTTACAGATGATTACTACATGAAATTACATTACAAAATTATGAAAAATACACACACACACACACACACACACACACAAAGACACATGAATTATCACTTTATAACTATTTGAAGACTTTATGTCATACACAAAATATAAGACTTCAAGCGTGTTCGATGCAAATCAAAAGACATGTTAGAAAGATAATACTGAAAAATGAATCACACTCTATGAGAAGACATGTTAAAAATGATAGGAATCAAAAGACATGTTAAAAATGAGACGAATCAAAAGACATTTTAGAGATTATACTGGAAAAAGGAATCACACTGTACAGACCATTTTAGTGCTACTGATAGACCTACTACTGTGTATGAGTACCTACTGTAACTCTATCTAAGATGCTAACAAGAGTCAGATGAACCGTTATCAAGTCAAGAGATTCATAGCACAGGCTACTCACTACACTGGCTGCAGCAGCAGCAGCAGCTCCAAAGGGGTGGATCAGATTATGGGTTTGCTCACTTTCTGCCACCACTGGGTTCAGTGCAGTAGTGTACAGTGCCAGGAGGAGGAGGAGGAGGAGGTGGAGGAGGGCCCAGGTCATTCTGCAGGTACCATATTCATCATCATCAATGTGCTTGTTCTGGACACACAAAGGTCCAACAGGTGAAAGAGTGTTGTTGTTGCTCTGGAGTTGATTAATTAATTAATTAATTTTTTATTTTAAAAAAAGCTGCAATTTTCTTTGCTTTGGAAAACAGAAGAATGAATGACACAAAAAACAAAAGTGCCTGCCTTCCCCTTGTTGTCACCCAAGCTGACCCAATTAGGGCTCCCAATTAGAGGTTGTGAAGACTATCATCACATGGGTATCCTTCTTTGATGTCATAGTAGGAGGAGGAGGAGGAGGATGTAGCTTGGAAGTTGGATCATTTCACATGTTAAAGGGAATTTTATGCAACAAATCCTTGAAAGAGTCCAAGTGTGAAAAGTTCTTCATTCCAAGCTTTGCAATATGGAATAGGTACTGGTTGCTTGGCTAATTTGCCAAGTTAACTTTACCTGTTGGGCAAAGCTCGGTTTGCCATGTTGTCAAGTCCACATCAGCTTCATCAGTTTGCCATACCCCACATCGCCAAGGCCAAATTGGCAAGTCACCAAGACCACATCACCAAGGTCGCATTGCCAACTTGCCAATTCATATTCATCATGTGGGCTACCCAATATTCCTCCTACCAGAGCATAACCTTAAATTGTCCTATATGTGCCCCCAACTAAGCTCATGTAAGGCATTGTACGACCTCTCGTTTGGCAGTTGTTGAAGTCGCCTTCCTCTTTCAGTTAGACTTTGCAAGCTGTTCACTGTTATAAGGTGGCTGGCACCCTAGGCATCAATAAGAAGTCATGAGAAGAAGCACAACATTGACGTTGTAGAGCAACTCCACCCATGCTCAGTATGTGAACCTGTAAATTAACATTGGATGAAGAAAAGTCAAAACATGTTGATTTGGCTCAGCAAAATGGTTTTCGCCCAGCATTTTGGGACAATTTGCTGAGGCGGGTAAAAGGCACAAAAAAAACCTAACACCTGCTAGAGAAGAGGTTTGTAATGAATATGATGATCTGACAGTTCCCTGTTTCTGAATGGACAGACAATCATAATAATTGGTCCAAGTGGTTTGATATTAGTAGTCTCCCACCTATTTGCAGTCCCAGTTCTAGTTTTATCGATGGGGTTGGAAAAAAAGTAAATAACTAAACTTGGGTGTGAGAAATATTTTTGCAGGGTCACATATTGGCCACAACTGGAGATGCTCCTAGTTCTTTGAACTCGGACTCCTCAAATGTTTAGGGTTTAGGTTGGGCTTGTGTTGTGCCAACTTTAGACGAGGTGGATCTCTAGAACTCAATAAATAGCTTGAGGTTTTATTCTCTTGTTGGTGATTTTTTTGACAATTTTTTTTCTTTTTTCAAATAAATAAATAAATAATTACTTCGACATCATATTTGCCAAAGGTACAATACTTAAACTTAAATTATAGAGACAAGTTTTGGCAATTGTGGCCATGCTTGAAAAATGACTAAACAAGAGCATCTCCCACCCACAAACCCCAGTACTGAAGTTTGTCACGTATACGATGGAGTGCCGCCGATCGTTTCTCTATCCTTACTCTTGAGTGCCATCACATCATCACATGGGCCAATCAATCATTATGGTTGGCCGATCAATGCTAAGTCAATTTTTTTAATTAAGGAAATTTTTTTTCCAGGCTTTTTTCGAGCCTCCCTCTCTAGCCTCAAATCCTTCATTCAAATGCGCCAAATGCAACATGTGAATAAAGTTCACTATGGAATGCTTTCGAGAAAAATTGACAAAAAAAATCCGTTTCATGACAACAATCGAGTCTGTTACTATAGTACTATTGTCTTTTGTTGGTTCAGGCATGCGGTGATTTGTGGGGGTGTAACCAGCCAACCGGATTCCGTCATTTGGCCATTTTGTACTCGGCTCCCCCCCCCTTTTGTCACCCAATACTAGACGAGAGTTGTAAGAGTCAGATTGCCGAAATTTTGCAACCGTCTGTTTTCTGCCACACATACACCCCCCTACTATGATTGCAATGTACTCGATTTTCAGGATCTTTTTGCCTTCAGTCTGGACTCCCTGGGAGTATTCCTGTTTTCCAGATGTAAAGTTCTGTGGATGCTACTGGAACTCCCCCCCCCCCCTTACCATCATCTCCTTTTTGAAGGAAATTAAACCTAATGGAAAGCAAGCTTATCATGTACTGGCTCTACCCAGCAAAGTTCAAACAATTCACAAGAGGTGATGAAACCACACAACAGAGGATTAAATTTTAATTTTTCAAAGTTTTCATATTGAAAATTTGGCCCAAAAAATTCCCCCCAAAATAGCAATATTAGCTATATTTACATTAGAGAAAATAAAATCCAAAAATTTCCCAATTTTTTTTGGTTGACAAAAAAATTGTCCCCAAAAAATACCCACACTTGGCAAAGTTGCCATGGAAGCAAGCGCCATGCAACCTTTTGTGTTCACACTGATTACCCTTCAACTCCCTTCCTTCCACATGCAGAAGGGGGTTGAAGGGTAATCTGCAGATGTTGTGCCCTGGACTTCGTTTGGGCTCGAGGGCAAAGCCCAAAGTCCAGGGAATTATGGGCCCGAGGTCTAGGGTGTAATGGCCTGACATCAGTGCCTCCCAGGCATAAGAACCAAGGTGCAAACAAAAGCCAAGTAGGTTACCAAGGTTTCACTTTGGTAACCTATCATGTAAACACTCTTACTTGCATCTATCTCACACTACCCAACTAATCACCTATCTTAATGGGTAAAGTAGCATAGTGAGTAGTTGGGTAATGTAAGTGGTTACTATGTAGGTAGGTAAGGTGTTTGGCACCTACTAGATAGGTAGATGCATGTGGATGGTTAGTTCATATCTAACCATCATGGTTAGCACTAGGACAAAGAATACAATGAAAAAAAAAGGGCTTCCTGTTCACATAGCTTGTGAACACCCAAGTGGGTACCTTTACCTTTTTTATGAAGCTCTTTTAGTGGCCATATTAAGCCCAAAAAATGTTAGATTTGAACTCAGAGACCCTGATTTAGTGTAAGCATGGGATAATTGTGATATGTAGATGACCTCTTTTCATCCATGAAGAGTGATGTATTACATTTTCATCCAAGAAGTGATAGGGTTAGAATCATTGCACCAATGAGAGCTGATGTTTGGTACCTTGTGTTGAGTAGCAAACCAAAATTAATAAAACAAAGGTCAAAGGTTGGGTGTGCATAACTCATGACCTAATAGCCAAATTCCAATCCGAGCATCAAGAATGTCATTATGGTTACTTACCTATGTGAAATAAGAGGTGAGATTTCCATTTCTAAAGTTAGTCATAGTCCACCTCCAATAGGAGTGTAGGTGTTCCACCCGGTTATTGTTATTGTTTTTCCTTTGTGCCACCAAATAGAGGCCATCTCACTAAACCAAAGGATGAAGGGGGTGATGGTTATAATGCTTTTGAGACTCATAAAATCTAACTCAGCAAAGAGATGGTTGGTGTGGCTAGGACCACATTTAAAGGAAAAGAAAAAGAGGGAAGGATGCTCAAAATGTCAAAACCTTGAAGTGTGTACTCAACTAACCCCAGGTGATACACTAACACTTTGTTGAGCACCATATACAGTACCGTTCTTTGAAACTTGGATGCACCTATGTAATCTTTATCTAAGTGTAGTATAAGGCCAAGGATGGGTCGTTCCCCAAAGGAGGGCCCAACAAGAGCTAGGACCCGAGTGCTTTGTCCCATTTAAGGGCATTATCATGTGCAAAGAATTGGCTATAATTTCTTTTCCATAAAAAAAATGAGGCACTTCACAAACCATAATTGACACAAACATGTGAAACCTTACACATAAGGTGCAATCCTTGAGGACACCAGCCCTATTCCTATGTGTGAGGTTTAGTCCCCTATTACTAGAAAGTTTGAATGTGTATGGTAAGGATGGAGAAGGGGCCTAGTCTGGGAATGAGGACCTGGCACATGACCCAAATTCTCAACACAGCCCTATTCAAGGTCCTTACCAGTGTTGGGTGATTCTCACTAATTTGAGAGAATTGCCGATTTTGGTTCTTTAAGGCCATGTGTGAGAATCGCTTCAATTCTTATTCAAAAAAAAGAAAACAGGGCTTACAAAAACTATCTGAGCTATCAATTTTTTTCCAAAGGAAAAAAAAAAAGGTTCTCAACCTTGGTGGTTCTCATCAATTCGAAAACAACTGATTTTTTTGACTGGTTTTCACAAGCTTGTTCTCAAGAATTTCAATATTCTTTTTCAGAAAAGCTAGTTTTTAACATTATTATTTTTGACAAAATAATAAAATTTGAATATATTTTTAGTAGTTTATAAGTTCACAATTTCATGTCTTTCAAAAGCTTTTTCAAGTTGTTCCAACTCCTTTTCTAGGTTTGCATCTATCCTAATAAGTTCTAAAAGGTTAGAAGGGGATTTACAACCAACTTTGCAATAATCAAACCAATTCATGTTTGCAAAAATTAATTTCTCTAAGTTTTTTTTATTACAAATGACATCTTCTCAAATTAATGAGGGTTCTAGCCAAGGAAAAGATCCTTTTTATTCTCATTTAGGAATCAACTATCCTTAAAATCTAACGAACTGGAAATCCAATTGTGAGAAACATGACTTCATGTGTCTCCCACCATCGAAATGGACACTTGATTTCCTTCACATTCAACTAATAATGTTAAAAAACCAATAGTTCTCCCTTAACAAGCTCTTTTGATGGGTCAATATTCGTTGCTATCATTTTAAAAATATCCAAACTATTGTCATCATTCATTTTTTGGTTAGCAAAACCATTATCAAAATTCTATCAATGGATGCAAGGGATAATAACATTTCATGAACATAGGATATAATGACATTGTATCATATTGCTCAACAATTGCTACTCCTTGATCACGACCAATGAAAAAAGACATTAAATGAAGACTTAAATTTTGTGTCCAACATTAAAACTAACATATTATGCATTTTTCTTTTATCAAAACTTTTCAAGAAGGAAAGAAAACTATTTAGAACTCCACAAACCTCTTTTCTAATGTTAGAAGCCGAACAATTTAACTCAAGTGCCACACCAAATTTTTTTTCCATTTGGGTTTGAAAAGATGGTGCATTTTCTAATTCTCAATTTCAAGCTCATGGAAATGGCATAATGAAAGGCATCATTTAACAAATAATGTTCCCTATATTGGTTTAAAACACAAGCAATTATAACAAGGGAAAAAAAATTAATAATAATTTGACAAATATGTCATCTCAAAAGGGGTGGAACTTTGGTTGTCATCCTCATTAAACTTTGCTTACTATAACAAAGCATTATTACATTCTTGAACTACAAAGCCTTTTGAAAAAGAATGATTATGCTAACAAACCTAAAAAAAATAACAAATGATCAATATTTACATTGTAACAAGTCTTAACAAAAGTCATAATAAACAAGGAAATATTAAAATTTTGATGATAACCTTGCTTTAACCAGAGTGTTTAATTTTCTTTGAGGAAGATTCAAATCTGCACATGCCCTATTCCATTCTTGTTTACCTTTACTTGATTTTTTATCCAAGTTATGCATTTTTGTACATTAAATTGGGTAGTTTTGATAGATATATATTTCAAACCTTTATAGACTTTTACATTAGCTAAAACATACTAATAGGCCTTAAAAAATGCATGGCAAAAATAACTACCTTCAATTGTTTTTGCTAAACTTAAAATATCACAACCTACAAGAGATTTTAAAGCTACAGTCATAGTATTTAAATTAGATCCTTCATCTTTAGCATAAACAGTGATTTTTTTTCAAATCATATTTGCTTACCAAGTCAGCTAAGTCTTTAGCTAATGCATGCTTAAAGGTATTAGATGCTTTTAAAAGTCCAATTGCAATGTGTGTTGGTTGCCAATGAACCCCTTAAAGTTTAATTACAAGGGCAAAAATGTCATAAGCCCATTTTGACATCCACAAATCAAAACTTGTTACAAAATAACAATTTATCAAAGAACGTATGGCATATAATTGTTTAGTTTTTTCCACCAATTGTGGCAAAATTTCTCTTGAATTTTTTTTTCTAAAAGGCAAAACAACCTTTGGACACAAATGTAGATTAAATTGATTTAACAATTGGTTTTCAATAAGATGCATTGACAAATGGTTTTTGATAAGTAAAAAAGTTAAATCTTCCTAAAACTGCTTTTATTGCACATCATATTTCTTATAAAAATCTTTAGTAATAAAAAAGTTAAAGATGGTGGTTCTATTTATCTGAGGTCTTTTCTTTGCAAGTTGTCTTTCATAAGGTTTTTTTATTAAATTATTTATTTTTTCAAATATTTTTGCAATCATACCATGGTTTGCATAAACATGTTTTTTTCATGCAATGATTCCATTTGCATTATTATACAATATCAAACCTTTCCTTGCTTGTGTCTTGACATTTGATATTAAAAATAGATTAACATAACAAAAAATGCATCTCATCAATTGAGAACATTTTACATCCATTGGCTTATTGTCATTTACATAATAAAATGACCAACATAGTGCATTTTTATTATCATGTCTTCACTTTCTTATTTGGAAATGCAATTAAATTTTTTTTTCCTTAATTCTTTTTTCCCCTTCATCTACATTAATATTTTCTTCTATTTGCAAACTTGGTTGAATTTCAAACTTTTCTTCCATTTTCTCTTCTTCTATTATGACATCATTTAGATATATTTCATCATTATTATTCATTATGTTTTCCTTTTGGGATGATTATTCCATTATTAATTGCAAGATGAAATTTGGCTGAACGACTAGCAAAAAAAACCAAAGAATAATATGCAAACCTCTAGGCTACTAATAAACACATTTACAAATGCATTTACAATTTACAAGAACATCTACAAAGGGCATTTACAAAAATGAAATGCAATGTAAAATTAGAATGTAAATTAGAATGTCAAAGTTGAGTTCAGGAAAAAAAAATCTTGCAACCAAAAAATGAAAAACAAAAAATTAAAAGTTGAAACTAAATAATTAAATTAAACAAAACCAAAAACATCAACAAATAAAAAAATGCAAAAAACAAAACAAAACAACAAAACTTTTGAATTAAAAAACTTACATTATTTTCCTAAGATGACACCTCACACTCTAAGCTTTAGAACTTGCACATGGCAAGAGGGGGGAAGTACATCACCTTAACAAAGAGATATCAACAGTGTAAAGTGAGGGGTGACGAATCACAATAAGCAACAACAACACAAAGGAAGGTGAAATGAGTACTTAGAAATGGTGTGGAATGACAAAGCAACAATGCAAAGTGAAGAGGGACAAACCACAATGAGCAACAATTGCACAAGTTGAGGGTAATGCACCATAATGAGTAGTAACGACGCAAGGCAAGGGTAATGAACCACAACAAACAACAATACCACAAGGCCATGGATCATAGCAAGTAGTAACAATGCAAAATGACAAACCATAACAAGTAATATCAACACAAAACAACAAACCATAACAAGAAGTAATAATGCAAAATGACGAACCACAATAAGTAATAGTAACACAAGGCGATGGACCACAACGAGCAATAGTAGTGCAAGATGATAAACCATAGCAAGCATAGGCAACACAAGGCAATGAATCACAACAAGTAGTAACAACATAAGGCAATGAAGCACAACAAGTAGCAACAACAACAAGGCAATGAACGACACAAGACAAGGAGCAAACAATAGCAAAAACAAGGTGAGGAGCAAATGCAAATCAAAAGAAAAAAAAAACACGATGCAAAAAAACAAACACACACACACACACACACAAGTTAACAAGGCAAAAAAAGCCTCATGAATTTTATATCCCTCTCTTTTCGTGGTCTCCCTTGGTGGAGGCAGCACCTTAAACTCATTTTCCCTCCCAAACCTTGAGAACCGGATTTGGGTTTTCATGTGAAAACCTATACAATTTTCTCTTTTGTTATAAAAAAATTTCAATTTCGATTTCAGCTCTCCTAGTTGGTTTTCACGTTGGTGAAAACCTTAAAATCGATTTTCAGCTTGGTTTTCACCCAAAATGAAAATAGTTTATTCTCAATGTGAAAACTGGTTTGAGAACCAAGTCACTGAGTGAGAACTACCCAACACTGGTCCTTACTTGGCCTAAAGATATGGTAAACAATTATGATTCATTTTAGAAGGAGAAGAGGTACCTTTTGCATAAGGTTCCTCATTATGTTTAAGGTACTATCCTCTATTGAGGCATATATTTCAACAAGGGTGCCACAACCCTCCACATACACTACAAAAATTCTGCAATTTCTTTGCATTTTAATTTGCCTCAGGTTTAAGGGTTTTAGGCAAATTAAAACGCAAAGAAATTGTAGAATTTTTGTAGTGTATGTGGAGGGTTGTGACACCCACATTGAAATATATGAAAACCTAAACCTAAGGCAAATTAAAATGCACAGACAGGAAAAAAAAAAATCCTTCTTGTTTACTAGGCAAGGAGTTGGGATGACACTACCCAAGAAATGCAAGTAGTGGGGTTGGCTGCATGTGGTTTTTCATCCCTTGAGACGACCCATATTGGGCCCTTCTGGAATCATATCCCATCTCCACTTCTACGGTGTGCTATTTGTGGTCACCTTTCATCCTCACCTCCGATTATTGATCTCCTATTCGCCATCGGTAGTTGAATTTTGATTTCTCCTATGAACCTTTGCTCGTAGTCATTTGGCACTTAGCTATTAAAATAAGACGAAAAGCACCATCTGCAAAAAATTTCTAGCATATATGGACTGCACGTTATCCAGAGGAATTTTTCATGCACAAAGGGTGCGGGTGGGGGGGGGGGATATGCATTTTGAAAACCCAAATGCTCGTCATGGTGACAATTTCACTTCTTAAAAAAGATTCTCTTGTGATACCCGTTGGATACCCTTCAAGTATCATGGAAAAACATTTAAATAAATACTAATTTTCTGCCGGTGCTGTAAGGTCGGTAAAACCCTTGGAATGGGGCATTCCCTAAGTAAGTGCCCCTTAAGTTGTGGGACCAAATGAACTCTGTATTGTTCCGGCTACTGTGAACCAGCACCCACCATCCCACTATGAAGGATGAATGATAAGTGGTCAGAAAACAGTTTTCCGTTGGGCTCCAATTCCCTAGCTAACTAACCATTATAGTTAGCTCAGTTGCTCTTTGTTTTCTACCTACCTACTAACAAGCAGATTGTTAGTAGGTAGGTAGTAAAAACAGTCCTTACCCATGTATAAACCATCTACTCACCTAGTAGTTTACTTATTTCCTACAGAATTGGGGTTACCAAGGTGAAACCGAATATTACTAACCTATATGAGGTTAATATTAACCTGTATGAGGTTAATATTAACCTATATAAGATTCATTCACAACTGACTAATAACAGGCATCTAGTGGATGGTGTGCTGGTGGGTGCTGGTTCATTGTTCCATAGGTAGTCTCTCTCCCTGAGGGACATATGTAATCAATGTCTTTTCTTCTTTTTTCTTAAATCGAAGGTTTGGTGAAATTTTTAAAGAAAATTGGGAAATTTACACTAGAGAAATCCCCAAAAAACCCAATTTCTTTGTTGAAAAATGGCAAATTTTCACCAGAAAAAAAATGCATCACACTCAATAAAGTTTGGCGAGTCCAAGTGTAAGGTAAAAGTCCTAGGGTAGGGCCATTCTCCAATATAAAGGCCTAGGACAAGGTGGTAGTCCAGTCCCGGTCCCACATTTTGGGAATGTCCTACACCCTATGGCTTTACCCATCTTAGAGTGGTACAAGGCAAACACAATCTTGAACCTAACCATATGAAGATCATATAGGTGTAGGATTTAGGAAGAAGGGTTCTTACACCTACTCTTTAAGAGCCTTAATCTTATGCTTGATTTATAAGTGTAAAATCCCTCTATAAAATAATAGGGATATAGTTATAAAGCTAAGATTCTAGAAGAAGGCAAAGGGTTTAGTTCTTACACTTACTTTTTAAGAATGTGAGGGATCTTATACCCACTTGCATGTGTAAAATTCGATATAAAGTGCCCTCCCAATACACGAGGAAATTTCTTTGAGTGCTTTAAATAAAAAAGCATTTAGAATTTGTTTTTATAAAACATTAAATTGCCCCTTCCTCAACCAAATTGTTCACCATGGCCTTTTTAGTTGAGTAAGTTTTACACTTTGACCCTAACAATAATATCTCAACAATTGACAATTAGGTCACCAATTAGAGGTCATAAGTTTTGACCTTAGTTTCATTAGCAACCTACCTAGTTAGTTAGCACACAATACCACCCTTGGCTCTCATTGATGCAAATGATTATGTAAACCTTTTGCTTCGTGAATGAAAATGTCATAGTCGCTCTCTTCATGGATGAAAAGATGGCATCTCATTACAATGTGTTATGTCCAGTATACAAAACCCTCTCATGGAATACCTAGTCCATAAGCATCCCTGATGAGAAACTCAATGCTGTGATTGGCTATCAAGTCATGAGTTAAGAGCCATAACCTTCTACCTTAGTTTCGTTAGCAACCTACCTTGTTAGCACATAAAGGTACCACCCTCAGCTCTCATTGGCCCAAAGGTGCCATAACCTTTTACTTCTTGGATGAAAATGTTATTGGCAACACCTTCGTAGGTTAGGTACCACGCCGGGCTCTCATTTGGCCCAACAATGATTGGGCGACCCTTCGGCTACTGGATGAAAATGTGATAGCTGCTCTGTTCATGGATGAAAAGAAGAGGGCATCTCAATTCTCATTCCGGTCGGTTATGTCCGGTTGTATGTAAACCCAGCGCCGTCCCTGTTGCTCGCCGCCCAGTTACGTACCTTGTCCTTTTTTCCGCATTGCTTGGTTTTGCGTCCCGAGCGCATCTCCCCGAGTTTCTCGTCTTTTCTCGCCACAGATTTTCGTCGGCTGCGATTGTTTGTACCCGAATTGCTCTCAAGACGCGGTCTCGACGAAGGAAGAAAGAGAAAGAAAGAAAGAAAGAAAGAAAGTTCCATTGCCGCTTTGTCTGTTGTTGCGGGAATTCTGATGAGATCATGTTCTTCTTTTGATGCCGCGATGTCCTTCGATGGAGTAAGTATCATGAAGTGAGTTTCTTCTTCTTCCTCCTCTTGTTGCTTTGAAAGGAGAAACTACTTTCTTTCTTTTTTTTGGGCCTGTCGTCTCTTGCTCCAAGGCCTGCTGCTGCAGTGAAACTGCAGTCAGATGTGTTTTGCTTTTTGATCGCCTGTTTTTTTTCCTTCTCTCTAGCTCCTGCCTTCAATGCCCCTAGTCTCGTTGTCCACTTTGTCTCGTTCCTCCATTCTCTGGCCTGGTGCAGAATCTATCGTAAATTTGACAGTTCGCGGAGGAGCGAGCGACAGATAAGGTCTGTGGATCATCATGCGATGGAGAGGGCAATGGTGGAATACAGAGGAGGGAATGGTGCATCATCTAGAAGAGCAAAGTAGAGTTGATCTGCAGCAGCCTTTAGCAGCATCATCTGCAGAAGAAATGATGGCCATAGATGACTGGGATGGGAATGAGTACGACGTAGTCATCAGATCATCGCAGAGAGGCTGTAGAGGAAGGTTGCAACAGCAGCAGCACGTACAAAGGGAGCAGTTATGTTTAGGCATGGATGTCACGTTGGCGTTGCACTGGGAGTCATTGATCAACAACAGCTGCAGGCATTCGTCAAGCTCTCGTGAATTCGAGTTCGACATGGGAGCTGCTCCTGAAGCAGCAGCAGAAGGTGGCGATGAAGATGCCATTTCACCTGCGGATGAGCTCTTTTACAAAGGACAGCTGCTCCCGCTCCATCTCCGGCCTCGTCTGCAGATGGTTGAGAAACTGTCGTTCGAGAACCAACAGGAGAAAGAAGCTAATGTAGCTAATGAGACAGAAGCTAATGTCGATGACGATGATGAGGAGGAGATCGTCCCTTCTTCTTCTGCTGCTGCTGTTATTCAAGGGATGATGATGGTTCCTGAACCACCGAGCAGCAACAGAAGTCCCGCAGGCGGTTTTTCTCGTTTGTTCCAGCCAGGGTACAACACAAAGTTTGGACTCAACTCCACAACAGATGTTGTTCCCGTTGTTGAAGCCGCCGCCGCCACTGCTGCCCACTACCGGAGCTCAAGTTTTCGATCACAAAACAGCGGCGGCAGCAGCAGCATGTGGGAATCTGCCGCCGATAACAGCTCGCGGGACTCGAGTGGCAGTTCACAGGATGCGTGCTTTGGGACCAGCAACGAGTTGGATACCACCTCGACGACGACAAGCAGCGACAGCAGCAAGCCCCCGGCGCTGAAAAGCTCCTTCTTCAAGGAGCAGCCGCCATTTCTGCACGATCGAGAAGTTTTCAGCACTCACAGCAATCAGCCGGAGAAGTCTACAATCCCTTCATGGATCAGACCTCCGTTCAAGTGGAAAGTCTTGTTTGGAGTCAAGCAAGATGAGAAGAAATCAAGACATCCGGAAAAACCACCTCATGCACAACAGACGACGACGACGCAGCAGCAGCGCAATCGGATTTCAGAATCCTACTCTTCTTCTGCATGTCTGCCATCTCCTCAACATTTCAATGCACCACTCCCGCTATCACCTAGAAAACAAAGAAACAGAGAGCAACAAGCTTGGAGCAGAGAGAGTGGCCAGGCAGGTTTTGTCCCCTTTGCCACAGCAGCAGAAGACAAACCAGGCAATAGCGCTGATGAGGAAGAAAGAAGAGAAGCCTGCAACGTCGAAGAAGCTCCAGAGTTTCGTCATTCACAATCCACGGTTCACTCTTCTGAAACAGCGGAAGAGGAATTGTGCAGCGCTGCAGGAGATGGCCGAGAAGAGAGATGGTCTAAGTCCAGAGATCGTTGGACGAAGTACATCAAGATGCTGAAGCCACTGTCTGTGAAGATGATGGACAATGCTCCTCCTCGTACGTCGTCGTCGTCGCTGGAGGCTCCCGGCGCTATTTCTTCTTCAAGAAAATCAGGCAGATTATCTTTCGTGAAGCCAGCAGCAGAGAAGAAATCGGCGGTGGCGCCGAGGCGGAAATCCTTGTCCGGGAGTCTGATCTTTCCCTCGATGTCGCAAACGTCAACAACAAGAATGGCTGCTATTGGATGGGCGGCTCCTAGAAGATCCAATGCGAGTGACAGTAGTAATAACTGTGGTCTTCTACGGCAGATCAGTCACAGCACGATATCCGACCTACAAAGCTCTCTGCAAGGCGCAATAGCGCACTGTAAACAGTCTCATGCTTCTTCTTCTGCTCATGCAACTACAACTCGAAGTTCCTTAGTTCTAAGAAACAATTTGTTGGCCCCTTGATTTCTTCCGCAGGCCAGTTTCTGTTCCACAACCCACCCATTGCAACAATCTCTGAAGTCCTTCAACCATCTGGAGATTGCGGCAATCTTGCTTTTCTTCAGCAGGCCGATGCCAGAAACGGTTTCCGTTCCAGAACTCACAGGTTGCAACAATCTGAAGTCCTTCAACCATCTTGGTTTTCTTCAGCAGGCCGGTTTCTGTTCCACAACTCACAGATTGCAATGTTGAATCTTCCTTCAAGATCCTGGTTTTTTCAGCAAGCCAGTTTCAGTTCCAACTCACAGATTGTGACAAACTTCCTCCAACCATCTTGGTTTCTTCAGCAGGCCAGTTTCTATTCCAAAACTCACAGATTGCAACAAGCTTTCCTTTAACTATCTTGGTTCCTTTCAGCAGGCCAGTTTCTGTTTCACAACTCGCAGATTGCCACAATCTTCCTTGCTCCATCTTGATTTCTTCAGCAGGCCAGTTTCTGTTCCACAGTTCCCAGATTCAAACAATCTTTGGTTCCTTCATTGACCATCTTTGTTGCTTCTTGAGGTAACCACTACCAAAATCTGCCACCATCTATAAGAGTTGCTCCCCTGTAAAAATACCGTTGTTCCTCCTTGAGTTGTGTTTTGCTGCAAATAGAGACCATTTTTGCCCAGAGGCGACACATTTGAATTTCCTGCTTGTTATTTTGTTGCCAAATTATTTCATCCCTCAAATTGCAATACGAATGTGATCCTTTTCTGGGAAGCTGCTGCTTTCAGGCTATCGGCATAAGAAGAATGTGAACATAGCTGTTGTTGGATCGCCCATTACATAAAACTGTTCAAGACTCAGACATGGGGTTTTTTTTTTCGGAACTTTGCTTGACAAACCCATCAGCTCGGAAGGATTTTGCATAGTTTTGTCTTTTATTGCAATGGGTGTTTATTTGAGTTCTTTGCAGGCTTTATTAAAGTAATTTCTGAGACTTGTGGAAAAAAAATTTGAGCTCATTGATTTCAGGCATTCGTTTATTCCTTTGTTGAATTCACATGGAAGTTTGCTTTGAGTTTGGTTTGTCTCAAAATATTACACCTGACAATACGTGTAAAGCATAATATTGTGCATTCTCTGATACATAAATATCTTTGAGTTTTTTTTCCCCTGAAATGCATATGATCTCATGCTTGCTTGAATTTTCTTAAAGTTTGTGTGCATTCAGATCAAAACATATTATAATCCTCTGAAGCTTCCACCCATGGATCAAAACTTTGCTTCAATCTTTGCTTCTTTTCAAAAGAAAAGAGTGACAAGTGCCTTGAAGAAGACAATAACCCAGTGTTTGAGATTCGGGAAGGAAGGTTGTTGACACAAGCTCGGTGCATTCACTTAGAGTTTCCTTGTCTGTTCCTGAACATGTCCACACATACTTTCTGGTGTCAAATCTCCATGGTTCTCAAAATGACCGATCCCACATCTTTTCACTAAAATCTGTGGGGACACACTTCTGTTGTTGTGATGCTCAGCCATACTCCATACTAGTATCTGCAACCAAAATCCACTCCAGCTTCACAATGTGCTCATTTCTATCCTTACATACACACACCATGTGTGTGTGCTGCATCTCTACATCACTTTACAAGCACCCAATTGCAAATGCAGCTGAATTTGGCTTCATGTTCCCACCAGGTTCCCAAAGGATTCCCTAAGTTCCCAAGTTGTTCCCTAAAGACATTCCTGACAGCACCTGAGTTCTATCCCATATGGTTTGCCCAAAGTTCAACTCTCATGTGTATAAATTGAAAACATATTTTCAAGAGCAACCTTATTTCTGAGGTGAAAATCTTTTAAGGTGTAATAAAAGCACATAGTTCATGCTGCAATTTTTAAAAAATATTTTAATCCCATCAAAACTGAAGAGTCAAAAAAGGTCAAATACTTTATAAATATCATATTTTATATCATTACAATTGTAGAATCTATTATAATCATTTATAAATATGTCTTTATATGATTGAAAAAAACTAGGTAATTTTTTTAAAAAAGACTATTATTGTGACAAGATTTTTGGAACAATTAATTTTTTTTGAACCCTATGATTTATTCATGAGCATTATTTCATCTTTAGAAACATTAGATGTCGATTGCTCAAACTTGGAAATAAACATGTTTGATTGTTGTAATATTCAACCCACATATCAAAACTTGATTTATGATTATTCGTTGTTTGAGTCTTAAAAGGTCCTAGCACGAAAAACTTTCAAAAAGAAGTTTCAAAGTTGCTAACTAATCAAGATTAATGTTCCAACAATGGTGTAGATCAAACAATATGGTGATTAAAAATAAATCATATTTAAGAATAGGATTGAAGCAAGGTTATTTAAGGACATGAAGATGAAAATGAATGACTAAAGGTTTTGGTTCATAAAACATGTTAACCTTGAATTGGTTCCACAGTTAAAGATTGTGTGATATGGACAAATTAAACTATCATCTTCAAATTCATTGTTTGTACATGTGTGACCAAGTGTTTTGGTTCATAAAATGTGTTAACCTTGAATTGGTTCCACAATTAGAGATTGTGTATTGTGTGATATGAACAAATTAAATTATCATCTTCAAATTCATTGTTTGTACATGTCAAAGAATGAAAACTACCATTACTAACATATGTATATGGATGCATTAATAGATATATTAGGACACATGTCTATTGCTACACATCGGTTAGGATACATGATAACAAAAATAGGCCTATACCTGTGTTCAACCTTACATAGGAGATAGCCTTAATCAAAAACACATAGCATGCAAAAAAAATATCAAAAGAAGAATTTATTCAAATACCATGAAAAAATTGGACAAATTTATACCTAGTGCAAGGAAGGTTATATCTTAACATGGAGAAACTTGGAATATAAAATTCGTACATTGCAAGGGCATACTTTATATTAATGTTGATGCTATACATGAGATCAATTTGATTGTAATTCATAAATTAGCAAATGATCAAAATTCATCACATAATTCATGTAATTAACATCTATTATTAATGTATAACTTGGATTGATTATATTTAAATTTTGAGAATAAACTTGAAATCTTATTGTATTAACAATTGAATTTTTATTTTTATTCAACATCCAATGCATGGGAGGGACCATATGTTTTTACTTATGTATTCTTGAATTCCAAAAGAAAGTGAAACCCCTTCCCCAAATTCTAAAAATATAAAAATGAAGACTTGTAAAAGAAATTGGGTGGGTAATGCACAATCTGCAATAAAATTGAGGGAAAAGATCATAAATTGTTAGCTTCAAAGCTTGACACACTTCATAAGCACATGGTTAGTCAAAAGACAAAAGCTATTAGTTGGGGCGGGGGCAATTGGGATTACTTTCCATCAAAGATGTTATGCATTGCTAAAGTGAGACAACATTTTGTGGGTGACATCTTGAACCCAATATAGCCTTAATATAATTTAGCATTCATTCAAGGGGGTAAAGAGAAACTTGACCTAGTTTGCAACTACCTATCTTGCACATTTTTATGCATGAAAGGCTAACATTAAAGCATGAATCATTGCGAAAGTTGTTTATGTTGCTCAAGGTCAAGCACAACCCCTTGAAGCATTGGTGATACAATAATGGTCGGCAAATTGTAAAGGCCATGCACAATGCAATTGATAATATTTGTTATTGTAAGTTAATTTTTTTGTTGTTACTACAACTAGGTCACCACCATCAATAGTGGATCAATGTCCACATTCAACTAATGAAAAATTGAAAGTGCATTCCAATTTTTCTCACATTTAAAAAAGTTGAGGTGGGTGCAGCTTCAAACTCCATTACAAATGTCATTTTTTAATGTTATGGCCAAATAGGGTGCCCTTATGAATGAAAACATGGCTCCAAGTGGATTTGCCTTGATGTGATGGTATGATTTAATGTTTCAAGGTTGTAGTGTTGGGGTGATTAAACAAATGAAAGGGCACATTGCTCCTTAACTCATTGGTATGCATCATATTGCACATAAGACTAAACTAGCAATTTTGGTTTTGAACAACCTAAGCATGGTTGCATGCATTGTTCAAGTATATTTTTGTATTTAATTATGTTTTTCACATAATCCAAAGAATGTCATGGAATTCACTAACCCTGCCAAGATGTTGGAGACCATGGGGTTAAAGTTATTACACAACATTAAAACTTGTTGGATATTGATGTTTAGCCCTTTGAAGGGTTAGTGTGTTAGGGGAGTACAAATCATTTATTGTGAATATGCATGCAAATGTACTAAAAAAGAAGCTTGTTTTAGAAAACTTAGAACTTTTGTGTAACTTGGAGTTGGTTCTAGGTATACCATGCATCCTTCCCATGTCAAAAATGATGCACACATTGATTAAACTCACTCAAAAATGAAATGTTTTCATTTGTAAGTTCATTAATGTTGTGAAGTCAATAGAAGTTGAACTATACTAGTTGTATGTTGATCCTTTTTATAAGTTTGAAGACATTACCTTCAATGAATTCATTACCTTTCATCATCAACATTGCCCTGATGAATAGATGCCCTACTATTGGTTTCATAACCAAATGTAAATTTTTATTGATTGCCATATTTGGAGTTGCAAATTGGTGGTAAAACCTATGTTCTCCACTAGAGGAAAATTATTTTAAAATATCTTATGGAACACATGAGCTAAAGGCAATTTTTTTGGTATGATTTGAAATAATGGAATATCAAAAGAATTTTATATTAAAATTAAACTTGTTTTGAATATATTTCAAGTATATTTTCATAATGAAATTCTAAACACCCTATTTACATTTAAATAAATTGCAAAAAAAATCCAATAAGTTGAACCTGTTATTTTGCACTTCATTTGGAAAAAAAATGAAAGTAATTTCCCCTACACTTTCCATCACCATGGAGTTTTTAACAATGCATATGTGCATATGACATATCATAGAAAATGGTTGAAATAATGAAGAATGCATGTTCACAAGTTGCTTCAAACTTGTGTGTTGAATTAACTTGTAAATTTCATGATGTAGAAACTATAGTAGCTCTTGGCATGGTGTACCTACAATCTTGGTTATGTGAAGAGGTTGTTGTCACTTATCTTGATTCCCCATCTAGTTGAAATTAAGTTTGCATTTTGTGTTAAAAAGAAAAGGAAACAAGGTGTTCTAGTTTCACCACTTCTAGATGCGAGGTTGTTTGATGTGCAAACATCTTATTTGAAACTCATGATGAATCATAATGCCAAAGGAACAATGCATGAACATTGATGTGAATTTAATTATTCAAATGTGACTGAAGATCCGATCTTCTTTTGTTCTAATCTAAAAGATAAGTGAATATATGAAGGTTGTTGAAATAGCCATGGTGCAAATGTTAGGTTGTGGAGGATGAAATAACCTTCAACAATTTAGCTATTATGAAGAATAAATTTCAAATTGACCCAAAATTTTTACACTATCACTACTTTTCCTTTGACAAAGTTGTTGCAACATGAAAAGAGGTTTGCATTAGATGCCAAGCATATATTGTTAGATATGTCACAAGTCAAGCACTTTTTTTAAAAAGTTGTTGCATGCTTTTTGTGATAGCATATTCTTCCTTTTTCCAAAAATGCAAATCGGCATATATAATTGTGTACACATTGTCTGGATGTGGGTCAAGTTGTAAGATAGGGTTACGAATGAAATTTCATTATCCAAGTTACATGGGTGTTGAGGTTGGATGTTTCAAAGTTAGGATTTGTTTGTGCCAATGCTTGTGCTAACTTCACTTAGCTAATGTTGGAAATCAATTTTTTCTCATAACTAGTGTTATTACAAAACTTCACAATTTGATGCTCGATTGTTGTATAAAAAAATGACATGGTTAATTGCACCTTAGTTGGTTGAAGAGCTCACCTCATATTCAACTATGAGACATCCCATCCCTATTTCCTACATGATTATATAGCTATGATCATAAAGCATGTAAAGGCCACCCAATGTGCAATTCCCACCAATTTAGAAGAATTAAAAAATGTATAAATGTATGTTAAGAATTTTTTTTATTATATACATATATTAAAGATGCACCTTCCTTTACTATTTAATTAAAAGAATAATAATAATAAATTATGCTCCCCTAAATTTAAAAATGTTTAGCTCCCGGATTTGGGTAGAACCCCCCTCCAAGGGCATTACCTTAGGCCTATGTATTTATGTATGTAGATATGTACTATATATGTACTCTCAAATGGGGCATCTAAGAGTGTTCTTTTCCATACAAATTTTGTCATTTTAAACCAAAAAAATTTGAGAATTTTTGAATTTTTTTCTAGTGTAAATAAAACTAATTTTACTAATTTTTCGGAAATTTTCGCCAAATTTTCGATATCAAAATTTATTTATTTATTTATAAATCCTGGGCACCTTCCTTTGCTACATAATTTCAAGTAATAATAACACAAGTTGACGGGGATCGCGAGAACGAAAAAAGAGCTGGGGAACGCTCCGTTCCCAAGAGGCATTACAGTAACACGAAAAATATCAGCCTTCCAATAGTAACACTCCCTTGGGGGAGTGGGGCCCACCAAAGCAAGCGTTTGATTGGAGGGAGGGATATGAAACTGCCTGGCAACCAATCAGCGGCGTTGGCTACGATAAGGCCATCCAGTAGCGACGCGGTGTACATTCGTTTCTGGCAGCTTGTGCGAAAAAGACACAGTATCTTGCTGCCCGTGAGAAAAATACTCAGCGGGATGGAAAAAAAATACTTGCCTAGTCTGTGGGGGCAACGGAGCAGCCTCCCGAGTCCCATTGCATTTGGCAGTTGTTGAAAAAACAAAATACTCGGTGTCTGCCCGTGCGCGGAGCGCGAAGCTCCCAGTTGCATTTTGCAGTTCTCGTTGCTTTTGTCGTTGTTGTTGTCGTTGTTGTTGCGTTGCTGAAACTGTGTTGTTCGCGTTTTCTCGCAACTACGCGAGCGTTTTTAACAAACAGAAGAGGACGTGAAGCTCGTGGTTTTTCGATAAAGAGAAAGAAGGAATAAGAACAAGAACAAGACTGAAAGGACGTCGGTTGATTGGCCATGGCAGTTGCAAGCAGCGCATCCGTATCGCTGCAGCAGCGCACTGCTGCTGTGTTCAGTTCGTCTTTCGTGAAGGGGACGAGTTGCGGCGGCGGTCTGCGCTTGTCCTCCTCCCCGTCCGTCTCTTTCGGTGTCGGCAATGTCTGCCCCCCCGTCACGGCTATGGCCACCAAGAGGGTCATCAAGTCGAGCAAGCCCGGCCGCAAGTTGTCGTGGCTTCCCGGCGTCAAGGGCGGTGGCAATTTTGTGGACCCCGAATGGCTCGATGGCTCGTATGTCTCTCTCTCTCTCTCTCTCGACTCTTGACTCATTTGCCATGGTCGTAGATTGGAAAATTGCCCTGCATTTGCTCATAACTTCTGTACATGGTTTGCAGTCTTCCAGGAGACTATGGATTTGATCCTCTAGGGTTGGGTAAGGATCCCGCAGCTCTGAAATGGTACAGAGAAGCTGAGCTCATCCACGGAAGATGGGCCCTGACTGCCGTGGTGGGAATCTTCGTCGGTCAAGCCTGGAGTGGCGTGCCGTGGTTCGAGGCGGGTGCTGACCCTGCCGCTGTCGCTCCTTTCTCCTTCGGTTCGCTTCTGGGAACGCAGCTACTGCTCATGGGCTGGGTGGAGACCAAGAGATGGGTAGACTTTGTCAACCCGGGGACACAAGCTGTGGAGTGGGCAACTCCTTGGTCCAAAACTGCAGAGAATTTCACCAACACTACTGGTCAGCAAGGGTATCCTGGTGGCAAGTTCTTCGACCCTTTGGCATTGGCAGGTAACGTCAAGAATGGGGTTTACACCCCAGACTTAGGCAAGCTGGAGAGGTTGCAGCTTGCAGAGATCAAGCACGCCCGGCTTGCCATGGTAGCCATGCTTATCTTCTACTTTGAAGCAGCACAGGGCTTAACCCCACTTGGTGCTCTTGGATTGTAATAGGTACACACACACACAAAATTCGTCACACTGCTGTTGTAACAATGTCTCCACACAAAATCCTTTTGCTTTCCTCCATGCACCGATGAACTCCATGCTGGCTGCGGACACCACTTGAATTGTTCTGTAAATTCTTTGTGAGCAACAACTGACAATTGATGCACTGAACTCTCTGCTGGCTGATTGCAAAGCTTGAATGTTCTGGGAAATTCTTCCTCCGTGCACTGAATTCTCTGCTGACTTCTTGCAAAGTTTGATGGTTCTGTAAATTGTTTGCAAATAACAATCCTGATCCATGTTCTGAACTCTTTGGTGGCAGCTTGCAAAGATTGATTGTTTCTGAAAATTGTTTGTGAATGACATTCAGCTGGCTGCTTGCAAAGCTTGATTGTTTCTGAAAATTGTTTGTGAATGACACTCAGTTGGCTGCTTGCAAAGCTTGACTGTTCTGTAATTTTTTTGTGAATGGCACTCAGTTGGCTGCTTGCAAAGCTTGATTGTTCTGTAAATTTCTTTGTGATTGACACTCACAATCCATGCAGTGAACTCCCTGCTGGCTTTTTGTAAAGCTTGATTGTTCTGTAAATTGTTTGAGAATGACACTCACAATCCGTGCACTGGGCTCTCTGCTGGCTGCTTGCAGAGCTCGATTGTTTCTGTAAACGGTTTTGTCAGTGACACATACAAGCTTATGACTGCACGCATTCTTGTTGTAGTGTTTGTTCTGTGTTCGCTTTCGTTTGGCTGGAACTGACATAACAGCCACCTTGAAGTGTTTCTGTGGAGTTTTCTCTGCAACATCTGTTTCCTTTAGAGTTGGGTTTCCTCTCTCTTTTACATGTTTTTGATTCCTGACATGTTGTCAGATCCAAAATTTCTATGTAACCCACACGCCAGAGGCCGCCACTCACCTGAAATAGCTGAGGCGGCACCCCTATTTCCAGCAACTGCTGGCCTGGAGCCGGTTCCAGCTTCAAAGCAACTGTAATGAGAATCAAGATGGCCTCTTTTCATGCCTGGAGGGACTATAACATTTTCCTCCAAGAAGCAATAGGGTTATGAAATCATCGGTAAAGGGATGCATTCCAAGTTCAAACCCTGCCACTCCAAGAAATTTATACTTTTGCTCTTGGACAATACAAATCCAAATTTGAAAAGAAAAGGAAAACCATTTGCATGGATAGATAAGTACAAATGATTACATAAAATTAGATCCATCCAGATCATAATCCAGGGTAGCATGTAATAACCTTGAGAAGTTGATTGCGTATCTCAAGTGTGGAATCGGAGAACACATTCGCTTTTGATAATTGGGTAGGCATCATAATTTCCAATACCTCCCTAGTCTAGGTAAATTGATTCCTGAAGAATGCCGAGGCTCCTTGGTCTTTAATTAAGGCCTTACCCTATACATCTTGTAATGTGTCAATTCTATACATTCATCTAACATTGCATTGCACAAATGCATGTTTCATTTTGAAAATCATGGTTCCACTTTGGATGCAATCAATTTCATTTGTAGTGTGAATCACATTGGAGGACACCCTTGAGATGTGAAACAATGGTGGGGATAACTAATTACGCTATAGAACAAGCCTTGAAAAAACTTGTTATCACCTAACAAAAAAGACTTCCGGGCTTGCCATGTTCCTAGGTGGAATCAACCCATTGGACCATAATACAAAACAAAGGGGAAAAAAAACTAATTTATTCAAGGAAGTAATCTTCTCATTCACATGTCTAGAAAGGAAGCTTGGACATCATGAACAACATTTTGGAAAGTATTGCAAACATTTAAAAGTACCCAAAAAATGTCGTGAAAGGGTGGGATGCCCCATTGGTAACCACACAATGGAAGAATTTGAAACAAGAATTTCTTAAGCCTATATCAAGCCACACTAAAAACCAAGGGCTCCAATCTCCAAGCACACAAAACATCTCAAACTAATAAAAATTTGTTTGATGAGATTTTTGTTGACATGATACCTTCATATTAAGTAGATGATTACTTTAATTAAATATGTAATATAGTTGGTGCTTACTAGATTCACTTAGGTAGGTAGCATTTTTATAGTCCTGCATACTAGTTGGTATTGCATCCTTATCAAACTTTGTTAGTCACTCTATTAAAATTTGAAATTAAATGTGCTTATTTTGAACTCTTTATTTATCATCAATTTATAAGCAATCAACTTTTTTGAAAGTCAACATGGAATGATAGTGTGTTGCCTTGTAATCTCATGACTTTAAATGTGTGCTCAACTCCATTTACATTTCTAGATATAGTTTAGTTCCAACAAAAGTGAGTAATTTTTTTTGTCATTTACAAAAAAAACCATGTGTTCAACTTGAATAATGCAAATCCAAGTTAATCATAGGTTGGCCACATTAGTTACAATTGTGCACAACTTAGATGAAACATTTCCTATTTCAACCAATTTGGCTAGGTTTACAAATTACACAACTAGAAGATCAATATTTGAAATCAATTGTTTTGAGAGAAGGTGTGAAACATTGTTGCACCCTTAAGACTAATGACTACCAATTTGTCACATCTCGTAATATAACAAGGTCAACAAAATCAAACAAGTTCTATCATAAATGAAACACTTTGGATCACTAACAACAATGATGAAGGCACAATTTAATTTCATCTAGTTACCACATATGAACTTTACCAACAAAAGTACATCAACTAAGATGTCAAGAAGGTAGAAAAAATGTCATTTTAGTTGCTTGAATCAAAGTTGGAATACTTTTTGACATTTGTGAATTCAAGGATCACATGCTACCATGAACTTGCTTGTAGATGCAATAGGAGATCAAAGATGTCACCCAAAGACTCTACCTTCGGAATCATTTATGCAACAACTATTTTTCTCATAAAACATTAATGTTGAAGATTACACAAGAGTGTTCAAAACTATTTTAGCTCAATTCCTAGCAATGGGAGTTAAAATGCATGACAAGGATCTCATTGAGATAGTTCTTAATCCATTGCATAGGAGGTTTTTAAATATTTTGTTCAATCAATGTTTAGAATAGGCAATCAAATTAGTTTTAATGTTTTTAGTAGGGAGACAACAACATGAAGATACTTGTTAACATTTTAAATCCATAATCAAAGGTGATGAAGAGGCTTTATGGATAATCAAGTGATAATTTTGCTATTTTCAAAATTTTCAAGTCACAAACAAATGTTAATAAATTAAACTTTTATATTTATATCATTAAGGTTTACACAAATCAAGGGGGATCCAAACATGTGTCAAAAAAATTATGTCATGGAAACAAAAAATAGGATCCATTTGGAAGACCAACATTTTGGTACTTTAGGACATATATTGAAAGAAAATAAACCCGATAATCATTAAATGGTTATACAACTCATGAAACCTAACCTTGATGGAAAATTTTAAAAATTGAAGGTGTGTTTTCTTGCAAGGGTTTTAATAGAAAAAAAACAAAGATTTTACAATGACATTTTCATTGATTGTTAAATGGAACACCATTAAGTCAATTGTGGTTGTAGCCACACATAATGATAGGACATGTTTCTTTTAAATGCTAACATGACATACTTGAGTGGAAATTTGGAATATTTATAACTTACATGACACAATCTCAAAGTTTTGTAAAAAAAGAACATAAATATACAATTTGTTGATTCATTAAAGCCCTATATGGTAAGGTCAAGTTCCTAGGGCATGGTATGAAAAAAGATTCACACCTTCAATAGCACATTTGAAATGAAATAATACTAACTACAATTTATACTAGCTATTTCATTGAAAATAAATAGTTAGCGCAATCTTATATATACTAAACGCCCATAAGGAAAATAATACTTGGGTTAAATTTTAATTTAAAAATAACTACTATGATTGATCTAAATACATGGGATATTTTTTAGTTATAGTAATTTAAAAAGTTGATAGTGGAATCTTCATGACACAACAATAACATGGGCATGAATTTATGATTAAATTTTGCATGACCAACAACAATGCAACAACTTCACCATTACCTGAAGAATTCAGGATGAAAAAGAAAAGGATGAAAAACTAAATAACCTTACAATTTTTAGAAAAATTGTTCAATTTTTTTGTATTTATGCAACATTAGGCATGATATATAACATTTGTCAAGTCTTAATGGTGATTAGGCATATGGTTATTTTTAGAATTCCACACCTACAAGTTGCCAAACAAATTTAAAATACCTAAAAGGTTATGGAAGATTATGGGATTTTGTACAAAAAGGGAAAAAAAAATATTATTATTAATTTTATAATTGTTTAGATAAGGGATGAAATTGTTCATTAAAGATCAATTATGGTTCAAATGTTAGGTTTAAATGGCCCTAGAAGATGATGAAAAAAGGTTGTTGAAAGTATAGGCTACATGTGTTCAATTAGGTGATGGACTTATCTCCTAAAGTTTAGAGAGGCAACCAAAAATAACATTACCATTCAAAGAAGAAAAATAAAATCATGTGTTAAGATTGACAAAACAAAGGCAAATACATAGCTCCATCATCTTCGAGAGATGGGTATGATCACAAATCACAAAATGAAAATTCTAGATGATAAATTGAGTTTCATAATAATTATTAACAACCTTATATTCCACATCCAAATTAAATATACAAAGGTGTGATATCATTAAATTGGGGAAAAGTTATTTTTAGGAGAAGTTGAAATAAAACATGTATACAATATTGATAAGCTTGTAGCTAAAATATTCATAAAGCAATTAGGAAAGATAAAGTTTGAGAGTTTTAACAATAGATTAGAATATTGAGCTTGAGAAAAGTCAAGTAACTTTAATAAATCTTTATATATCTTTATAGACCTTCATGAAAATATTTATCATCTTCTCTATATGTCATGATGCATCTTATAATTTTCTATGGTTAGAGCATGATGTATAACTCTTCCAACTCATTTAATGTTTCATTAACTAGTACTACCATAAAATTATCTAATATTGGTTGCCCCAATTTAATGTAAAAAATAGTTTAGGTTTCCCATTTTTTTTATGTAACACAAATGATTTGGAGTGTCAAAGTAAGAAAATTATAACATAACCCCATGCACAAATGTCATCACCAAATTGAATTAGTTTCTATTTACACATTGAAATTAATACAATAACAAAGGAAAAGATGGTTCACACAAGTGTGACCACATAAATCATGAATTACCAATGCATTAGGAATAAGAGGAATCAAAATTGAAAGATTTGACATCATGTATTAATTTCCAAGCTCAACCACACCTCTTTTGATTTGGCACAACCTTGGAAAAGCTCTCATAAATTTTTTCCATTTGTTGAGAGTCGACAAGAAAGGAAGAATGAAGATTGTTCTTTGAAATGTCATCTAGAGTTAAGTCAATTGAAAGGGGGTGTTGTCAACTCTTGGATTAATTGCATAAATATATTTCTTAGCTACACCATTCACTTTATCAAAGATCTTCCACCCAAATACAAAACTTGACTGTATGCACAAAAAACAAATGTCTTCCATTGTGAAAAATGAAAGTACAATGATTCACTTCACAATCACAATGGTCAAAAGTGAAGGATGAAAACTCATAAGTTGCTAAAAATTGGAAGATGTTGTGATAAAATGAAAAGCTTACTCAAGATACGTGTCTCCAAATTGTCCAAATTGTTGGTTGAATGTGGCCTCTAGGAATGGGTGAACTATTGCTTGTGAGTGATGACATAACTCTTACAATTGCCATCATAACTTAGGCTAGGACTCTAGTTTTTCAAGCCCTAACAATGCGTCATTCTGACTTACAAAGTCTATGAGAATAGCATGGGGTGTTCATAAGACATTTTCATATTAAATACATAATTACTTTAACTAGCTAATTGATCTAGACCGATGATTTTTTGTACTCATTTAGGTAGATAAATTTTTTATGATCCTACTTATTAATTGAGATTCAATGTAATAGTTCTAACTTTTGAACTATTTTCAACTTCACATCCAATTCAATTTTTCAAAAATTCCAAATTTGGGTTTGGTTTGAAACTCAATTTCACATTTTGGTGGAGGTTGCAATTAAGTTGCAAAAATGAAAATTGCCTAATAAATCAAAAAACTTGCCTGAAATTGATACTAATAACTTTGTATCATGTAGAAAGTAGATTGCTTTCACATCTACGTAAAAAAACAAAGTTAATTTTAAATTTTGTGGAACTACTTTGGGTTGCAATGTAAATATAACTTTAGTTCAATAATTTGCAAATTTGTCAAAAGTTGACATTTCGAAGTGAGGGTGTTGTCAATAATCTACTCAACACATAACACTATTTTAACATGTGATTAACTATTCTACACCCTAGTTGCAACATGACCAACTTAACCAAATTGGAAAAAACAAAAACACAAACAATGCTTCAAATGGAGAACTAGGGTAATAAGTGTTTAGAGGAACCTCGCACATGAGGTTCCTCATCTCAAGAATCATCTATAGAATAGCATTCGAAAAATGAGCCATTCTTGGAATAAGTAGAGTTGAAGGGCACTTATTTTTGGAATGCCTTGGTTTAAAGGCATTATGTGAAATAAAGAATTGGCAACGTTCATTTTCAGTTCCATTCTCATAATATTCATCTTCACTAGATATCACAAGTGAAAAAAAGGTTGAGCATTTTAGTATAGGGGAAGGCACCCTTGTGAGGGGTTCGTACCATGGCACTTAAGGTCCATAGTGAGAACCTTTGACATTGGTGCCTTCCCCAACATAACAACCAAGCTAAGTTGTGTTTTGAAAAACCATGGTTTATTGAAAAAAAACAAATCCCCAAAACCATGGATCTTCCATGGGAGATATCCTTTGCAAGGCTCTCACAAACTAGTTCTTGCAAATCATGTTATCTAAAATAATCCACTCTCCAAATACACTACATGTGTCTTGACCATTCAGGTTAACTTGCGCACTCTTGCAAGTTACCTAGGGTCAACTTCCAAATTGAAAAAAATTACCCAAAAATAATATCAACTCATTTTTTAAGCTTTGGAAACAAGGATTTTATTTTTATTTATTTTTATTTTATTTTTTTTCAAATTTGTGAAGTAGCCACGTAAGCAATCATCCGCAAGAGGAATAACCAAAGTTTGGCTACATTCCAAAAAGCAAAATAGAAAAATTTACACATTCTTTTAGAGTTTGAGCAAAATTTCTAGCTTTTTTTTTCTTTTGAATTTGCCATATTTAGTTAATAGGGTTCTAGTGGTTCACCAACATGTAAATAGTATTCATAGATTTTCTACTTCTCTATTTGCCTTGAGGCCAGATTTGGCTAAATCCTCTTGTGGCTGATCGCCACTTTTGGGAGCAACATGAAGAAGAAAAAGAAAAAGAAACTGGTTGCAGCCCCAATTTAATTAATTAATTAATTTTTGGCATTTGAACGAAAATTCGCACAAACAAATTTAGGCGATTGTGGCTAATATCAGATAGGGTTTTTTGTTTGTTTCTTTGGTTGTTTTTAGAACTCTCGTTACGGCACATAGAATTGTGTGTTAGGGAACAAGGGCGGAGAAAACCAGGAAACGAGGAACGTCTCAGTGGAAGTGGAACCGTGAACGTTCGCGAGCGTTGGACAACTACGCACGAGAATCACCATCGCCGCAGCAGCAGCAGCAGCTCCATTACGCACAACACTGTCATTGTTTGTTGTTTGCTGGTGCTTCCTTCGTTTCCTTCGCGTCACTTTTTTGCATCGGGTCCCGAATGGTTTGGAATTGCAAGCAATGGATCCCGCGATGAAGTAAGGACCTCCTGTTTTTTCTGATGCATTTGTTGTTTCCTTACGTGAACAGATTTTCTTTAAGATGGAACGAACGACGCCCCACCCCCCCCCGAGAATGGCTACTACGAGTTTGAGGATGTTGCCAGGAGATTGTCGTGCGGAGGTTTGACATGAGCACAGATTTCTGGTGTTTGAAGCTGGAAAAGTAGAGTGCGGACAGAATATGAGTGCCGTTGGCGGGAGTTTCGAAACATTTGGATGTGTCTGAGAAGGAGATTCTGATGTCGTCGAGGAATACGTACGACGCGGTCGATGGCGTGCAATCCCAGGTTAGAGTGCTTGCGGATAAAGAAGCAGTGGATTTGGAATTGTTGGAGCGTCGGCTTTCAGTTCGCGATTTGGCCACGCAATTTGAAAGCGGACAAGCTGCTGCTGCAAAGTTTCTTGAAGACGAGGTATGTGTATTCCCTGAGCTAAACCTGTCATTGCCCTATTGCACCCTAACACTTTTTAAAATCATGTCTTTCCTGATCGCATTCATTGTCTTGAAGCTGCTCCTCGGGTCTTATCAAGTCTTCTTGAAGCCTTACTTCATTGCTAGTTGTAGTTTAGGGGGGAAAAAAAAACCTAGCGGTTGCTGTGCTCACTGGCCACCATGCATCTTATCTTGGCTTGAATTCCTACTTTATCTATTTTAGCTTCCATCTCAGAATTGGCATATGTCAGGATGGTTTATCAAAAAAATCTAAGAACTTTCCTCCAAAAGGAAACAGTAATCTTACAACTTTGAAGGAAATGCAAGAATTCATGTGTGTTGAATGTACTACATGCTCTCTTCCCCTGGTTTCATGCCTCTTTGGCTTTTGGGTTCCGTGTGTGGCACGTAAGTGCCATATACTTGCATCTGTTCTTCCTGAATTTGAGGATATGTTGCCATGAATGATGGATATATCTGTCAAATTTTGCAGACACTGAGCAGTTCCAAGGAAGTTAAACACCGTGGCCATCAATGTGATCATACACATGGGCACACACATGTACACAGCTCCATTCCAACTAAAAACCCAAGTGGTGATGGGCCCCCACCCTTCCGAAGCTCCCTCAGGCGTACTAGTGGGAACCTGCGGGATTGTGAAAAGGTAAGCTCCAAATTTTTTCTGCTCCTTTTCAGATGTTGTTGTATTGACTATGCGTGCCACTTAGTTTTTTCTTAAAGACTTGAATGTGAGTTTATTCCCTGTGAAAACTGCTGTTGGGATGGTGATGGCAGCTCAAAGTGCAGGAGGTGGGCTTGATGGAGTTGCCGGCAATTATGAAGCAGCTTCGTGGTTTACTAGGTGAACTTGCAGGTCGTGTTGCTGGAAGAAACAAGGATGATGTCACAGAAGCACTCTCCCTTGTACCTCTTCATACCTCCCTGCATTTTGTCATGCTGCTCAGACCTTGCATGGCTTGAAGGTGTGAAAGGGCACAATGAAAGGTTAATTCTGTCACTGATTTTGATATCAGGTTGAAGTGATGAAGGCTAAATGGACACAAAAGGAGAGTGAGCTGGAGCAAAATGTAAGAAAGCAGGCTGCTCTGTTCAAGCAGGTGTGCCTTGCCCTGGTCTCTGTACTCCAATTTCTGGAGTCTCTTTTCTGCACAGAAAATTGGAAATTCATCTTAGGCTTGTGTGCAAGGTGGTGTGAGGATGGGCAGGTATCAGATGATGCAAGGAGGATGGTAGAGGAGGCACAGGCTAATGCATATTCTGAAGTGGAGGCAGCTCATGCTACTGTTCTGCATGTTAAAGCTTCCCTTATGGAGCAGGCTGAGTCGGTGGGCAATGTAGATAAACAGGTGCAGTGGATCTGCTACTCTCTCAAATATCTTTCTGAATTCACCTCTGTTTGGTCTATTTTTGGTCGATCCCCTAAAAGTACACAGGAAATTATTGGTGGATCTTGTCCAGTTGGCAATATGTGGACATGGAGTTGAGACTTTGCATGCTTATGTCCATGCTGCATTCTCTGTATGATGCTATGACTGGCTAGAGACATGGTAGTTCCTGTTCCACTACAAATGGTCATGACAAGAAGTAGCTAAATTATGAATTTCACTCCATCTCAATCTAAACTTTGAGGGTTAGTACAAGATGCTAGGAAATTTTGCTATCTGGGCTTTGGGTCCAGGTATGCCTGAACACAATTTAGCTCTATAAAATATACTTTTTCAAGTAAGGTTGGCATAGGCTCAATTTTGGATATAAAATGAATGGCTGTGGTTGTTTGATCGTCCTTTGTTAACAATGGAGCTTTCAATGTGTGTAAAACTTTGGTAAACTTTGTCTTCTCTCAACAGCTGGAATATGATAGTTGTAAACTACAGGAAATCTTGGTGCAAGGAAAGGATTACTAAGGAAACATGTAGAAGAATTATTTGTCTGTAAAAAGTATGCTCTTGAAATAAGCTTTCCAGTTGGCTATTGATTGGTTATCTGCAATCTCCAACAAGGAGTGGTTTGGACCTGATTTCTTTCCCTTCTCTTGAACTGGAATGGGGAGTGTTAAGCTTACTCTGCTGAAGCTCAATCCCTGTGTTAATGATTATAATACATCTGAATGGATGCAGGAGCTTGAGGAGATGAGAAAAGAAATCACAGAAGCCCGGAGGATTAAAATGCTTCATGAACCTAGCAAGGTCTTTGTTACTTCTAGTTAAGCTTTATATGCATATCTTGAAATTGATGTCCCCAATAATTACACTTGATCAAAATAATTAGGATTTTAAGACTGATCTATTCTCTTGGCCCACCAGTCTTTGAAAGAAGCAAGGTGCTTGGAATTGGCAGACAATGGACATGGAGTTTGAGATTGAAGGTTTGCGGCAGCAGCTTACTCAGAAGACTGTTGAACTAATACATCTGCGCAAAGAGGTACACCCTTCTTCTGCCACAACTGTCCGGTTTTCTTTTCTTACAGATGGGAATCATATGTGCTATAGATTGGTATGAGAAACCTAGTTCTTTCTTAAGAGGAACTTTTTGGGCACATTGACTTCATGGGTACTTTTTGGGACTCAAATGTGCATTCTTTCAGTACACCCTGGAGAAGTTGCTGCCCTTCTCATTAGGCAGACATGGAGTAGCACAACTGACTGGGTTCTGGGATGGCAGTTGGTGGCCGCAAA
>Ga0116227_10003298_pt1 | contig 36053 bp, 25 predicted proteins | sample S1TSphgellanicum_FD_89693 | JGI IMG/M metagenome (GOLD analysis project Ga0116227, IMG submission 89693) | Host-associated microbial communities from peat moss isolated from Minnesota, USA - S1T2_Fb - Sphagnum magellanicum MG | ecosystem: Host-associated > Plants > Peat moss > Unclassified...
GGAACAATCCCTGCCGCGCCTTCATTGCCGTTGAATGCGATCGTGCTCTGGTTGAGGAGCGCATACCCGTCTTGCTGGAACGTAACGGTATTGCCCGCGCCCGAACCACCGATGCCGTTCCCGCCGCCATAGGGATATCCGCTGAACGTAACAACGTCGCCGCCTGCCGCGTTGACCCAGTTATTGCCGCCCTGGACGGTCAGGGCGGCATTGGCGCCACCATGGTAGGTAATCCGCCAGATCCGCCCGCGCACATCGTCCGCCACATAGAGCGCGCCATCGGGCCCCACCGCCAGCCCCGCCGGGCGATGCAGTGCACGACCCGGCTCCTTGTAGGGCCCGGCAAAACCATCGGCGAAGCGAATCCATTGCCCACTGGGCTTGCCGTCCTTCAGCGGCTGGAACACCACCTGATAGCCCCCCTGAGGCGCGGGCGCCCGGTTCCATGAGCCATGGAAGGCCACAAAGGCGCCGCCGCTGTAGGCAGCCGGGAAGGCGTGGCCGGTGTAGATCGTCACATCATTGGGTGCCCAATGCGCGGGAAAAGCGACCAGCGGCGGCGTTTTTCCAGCGCACAGCCCCTGCGTGTTCCCGCCATCGCCACCGTATTCCGGGGCCAGCACATGGCGGTTCTGGAACCCGTCGAAATAGCAGGTCGGCCAGCCGAAATCGGCACCCTTGAAGGGCGAGAAGAGGATTTCGGCGGGGCGCTCCACGCCTTGTTCGGTGGTGTAGAGCTTCGGCCAGTTCTGCGAGAGCTGGTCGCGCCCGTGCTGCACGCCATAGAGGCGGCCCGTGGCGTCGAAGGCCAGACCGCCGGTGTTGCGGATGCCCGTAGCCCAGCGCTCGGCGGGGGAGAAGACCTGCCCCTCTCTGTCACCGCGATAGGCCCAGATGCCGGCGCGCGTCTCGGCCTCGACGCAAGGCTTGGCGCCCTTGGCGCCGGGCTGGCGGTTGGGGCTTTCGCAGGTGTTGCTGGCCGAGCCCGAGTTCACCAGAATCTGCCCGTTGCCGTCCACCACGAAGGGATGCATCGGGTGGTCGCCGGAGAGCGGCATGCCCTTCACCACCACCACCGCCGGGCCGGAGGGGGCGATGGCGCCCTGCTTCAGCGGATAGCGGATGATCGTGTCATGCTCCTCGGCAAAGAGGTAGCCGTGCCACAGGGCAATGCCGGTGCCGCCATGGGCGCCCTGCGCTTCCGGCGCGCCGAAGCGTACCACCGTATCGGCTACGCCCTTGCCCCTGGTGTCCCTGAGCCCCACCAGAAAGCCGCCTGCGGGCGCTTGGGGCGCATTGCGGAAATAGGCGCCCGACCATGTGTTGACATAGACCGTGCCGTCGCCCGCCACGATCAGATGGCGGCTATGGCCCACATTGTCGGCAAAGACGGTGGCGCAGAAACCGGGCGGCAAGCTTAGCCCGCCATTGTCGCCGGGGCAGCCTTGACTGGCAGGCTTTGCGGTGGGCTGGGCCGAGGCCGCCGTCAGCGCGAAAGCCGCGCCCAGACCAAGAGGCGCGGCCAGCAGCGCGCAACGCAGCAGTTTCGACATCGGCAAACCTTTCCGCAAAGAGGCCTTCGGGCGGGCCTTCTCAAAACGTGCCCGTTGTGAGCCTGTTCATCACCGGGCACAAGCCATGCCCGCGCCGTGGCCAGTCGCTTTTCAAACGGTTATGGCGATGTTTTCCAAGGCTCCGTTGACGACAACGGCGCGCAACACAGGACGTTCCATGCTTCGCCGCCCCGGCTGGTTGCCTCTGCTGCTCTTGCTGATCCTGATCGCGCTGGTGGTCTGGTTCTATTTGAACCCCGCCCAGTCGCCACAGAACCTCCCCTCGCCTGCCCCCAGCGCCGAAGCACCCGCCCCGGACCATGGCCCGGTGGCGGCCTCCGACGCGGCTTGCGGCGACAATCTCTATCAGGGCGCGCGGCCCGATCTGCCCGGCAAGCTGGCGCAGGGGTTGGTCAGCGTGTGTTATCAAGGGTATGCCTCGGCCAGTTCGCCGATCAGCCGCACGCCGATGTGGTCCGCCGAACATCTGACGCCGGGTCGCATCGCTCAGGCCCGCGCCACCGAGCGCGCCAGTGCCTTCTACCCCGAGCCCTCGCTCGATGCCGATATGCGCGGCGAGCTGGCCGATTATCGCCGCTCCGGGCTGGACCGGGGGCATCTCTCGCCCTCGGGCGATATGCCGGGGCATGAGGAGCAGCGGCAGAGCTTTTCCCTCGCCAACATCGCGCCGCAAAATTCGCAGCTCAACCGGGGGCCATGGTCGGATCTGGAAAGCCATCTGCGCGATTATGTGCAGAGCAAGGGCGAGATCTGGGTGGTGACCGGCGTGCTGTTTCTGGGCGAGACGATCAACACCACCCCCGATGGCCGCGTGATGGTGCCCAGCAGTTTCTGGAAAGCGGTGCTGGTGCCGGGGCGCGGCGCGCTGGTCTTCGTGGCGCCCAACAAGGATGGCGGGCGGATCGACCGCGTCTCGCTGGCCGACTTCACGCAGCGCACGGGCATCACCCCTTTCCCCCGGCTGGACGCCCCCAGCCAGACGCAGATTGTATTGGGCGATTTTTGAATCACCCAATACAATCCTTTTTTTGTGGTCGCATCATTGCCCGCGAAAAACCGGTTCCCACTTTTTCGCACGATGCTTCGGGCTGGAGATCGACTGATGGAGAGCTTCAAGGCCTTTGACGCAGCGCAGGCCATCACGCTGGGCGATCTGACTCTGGAAAGCGATGAGAGCCAGTTGGCGCTTTACGGCAAGCTGACGCTGTTAGCCGACGCGGCTTCGCAGGAAAGGCTCGACCATCTGATCGCGCTGCTCACGCAGGCCAGGGCCGATCTGGCTGCGGCCATCGCGCGCGGCGATACGCCCGATCCGGGGCCGGACAAGCCGCTGCCCTCGGTCAAGAACCCCTTCGCCTGACACCTGCTCACTGGCCGCTCTGATCGCTGCGCGCTTCTTGCTGAACCGTGGTGCCATTGCCCACCACTTCGGCGGCGCGCAGGCGGGCGTTCAGATCCTTTTCCATCTTGGTGGCGGCCTGTTTGGCATCCTCCGATTGCTGCGCATAGCGCTCGTCGAAGCTCTTTTCGCGGTGGCAGGCTGCCAACAGCATCAGCACCGCGCCCAGCAGGATCTTTCCACGCATCAGTAACGCTTCCTGTAGCGGGCCGTCACGCCCGTGCCGCCGAAGGCCCCGGCCTGACTGATGACCGACAGCGCCTTGGTCAGCGCCACTTCGAGCTGGGTCGCGGTATAGCCGCGCGTGTCGGTGATCACCTCGATGTAGATGTTGTTGGTGATGTATTTGCCAGCCGCCACGGCGGTCTCGCGACCGGTGTTGGCATCGGCGCCCAGCACCCGCAGGCGGCTGATGCCGGTGGCCGACTGCAGCGTCCCCAGCGGATTGAGCCCGCCCTTGCCGCCGCGCAAGGTGTTGAGGGAGGAGGCCAACTGCACCGCCTGCAGCGCCGAAAGGCTGCCCACCGGCCCGCCGAACAGCACGCGGGCCATCAGCTCGTCCTGAGGCAGGCTGGGGCTGGAGGTGAAGGCGATGGTCGGGTTGGTGGCGGTGCCGGTGACGTTGATCGTCATATCGACATCGGAGATCGTACTGGTGGCGGTGATCTTCAGCGTCGGGTCGGTCATGTCGCCGCCGCTGAAGGTGATGATGCTGTCGCTGTCGAGATCGAAGGAATGGCCCGCGAAGGACAGCGTGCCGCGCACCACCTTGATCGTGCCGTTGATGAGCGGCGCGCCGGTGGTGCCGCCGACATGCATATCGGCCTCCCACTCGGAATCGAGCCCCATGCCGGTGACATAGATCTGGTTGTCGGCGCGCACGCGGATGTCCAGCTTCCAGTTGGCGGGCACGCTGCTGATCGGCTCGGGCGCGCCGGTGATGCGCGCCGGGCCATTGACGGGCTTGCGGCGCACACCGGTCAGCGTCGGCACATTGGCCGAGCCTTCGCGCACGATGCGGTAATGGGTTTCGGGCAGATCGATGGTGCCGCTGATCGTGGCGGGCTGGTTGGGGCCGTTGACGATCTTGAGGCTGCCGCTGGCCCGCGCCGCCAGATCCTGACCGCTGGCAAGCTGGGCGTCCTTCATGTCGATGCCGAGCTGGATTGGATAGCCCTCCGCCGCGCTCAAGGAGACGAAGCCGCTGGCGCTGATCGTGCCCTTGGCCGCTTTCGCGGTCAGGCTTTCGACCTGCAGCCGGTCATTGGCGAAACGGCCGCTGAGCGCGATGTTGGTCAGCTTCGTGCCATAGGACGAGTTCTCATAGGTGAGGTTGTTGGCGCGCACGAGGCCGTTCAACTGCGGCGCCTTCACCGTGCCCCCGAAATCCGCCGCGATGCCGATGGGCCCCTTCAGGCTCTGATCCGACAGCGCCGCCAGCGAGGCCAGCACATCGGCGGGCCCGTTGTAACGGATGCCGCCCGAGAGAGGCGCGGCCATCAGACGCGTCGACCAGCTTCCGGACTCGGCAGGCAGCGGCGCGAGGTTGAGCTGGAACTGGCCGATCGACGTGCCGCCCCGGCGCAGCAGCGCCTGCATATGGCCGCCGGTGTCGGCCAACTGCCCACCCATGGTGATGTCTACCGCTTCGGAGACGGTCGCCAGCGTGGTGCGGGTGAAGCGGGTGATCTGCATGCGCACATCGGCCTGCGGGAAGGCGGTGGCCGAGGCCTGCGTATAGTCGAGGCTGCCCGAAGCCTTGCCCCCCACGCCCAGCCCGGGCGAGAAGGCATTGACCAGCGCCAGATCGACGCCGTTCAACCGGCTGTGCAGCGCCATGCCATTGCCATAATGGCCCTCAAGCTGGAGCGTGCCATTGCTGACGTTCAGCGTGGCCGGGCGCAGCGTATAGACACCCTTGTCGGGGACGATCTGCAGCGGCGAGCGGCTGGCGATGTCCACGCCATTGACCTTGCCCTGCAAGGCCACCCGCCACAGTTGCGGTGCCAGAGCGGCATTGGCGGCCAGATGGAAGGGATACTTGCTGCGCCCCTCCACCAGCAGTTTGGCCTGACCGGCCCCTGCATGATAGTTCACATTGGCGCGCGCCACGGCGATATAGAGGTCGCCCATCCGCGTGCCCGAAAGCTGGACATCGCCGTTGATCTGCGGCTGGTCGGTCATCAGCACATCGGCATTGACGAGGGCGCGCTCCACCGTCAGCCCGGCCTTGCCCGGCAGATTGGTGTTGGCCGCCGCCAGCGCCACCACAGCGCGCTGCTTGCCGCCCTGCGCCGACAGATCGATATGCCCCGCCACACCCGAGCCATTGGCCTGCACCGTGCCCGCGAAAGGCCCGGACGCCTGCTGCACGATATGGCCGGTGAAGCCGATGCCGGAGAAGGCCGTGCCGGGGCGCAGGTCCACGGCAAGCTGCTTGCCCGTCGCCACGGCGACATTGGCGGCGATGGGGCCATAATCGCTGTTGGCCTTGGCGGTGACGAGATAGGTGCCGTTCTGCCCCTTCACATCGGCCACAAGGTCGGCCAGCCCCATGCCCACACCCGGCTTTGCAGCAACGAGATGGAGCACGGGGCTGGCCACGGTGCCGCTGGCGGTGACACCGATGGGGCCATATTGGTCAGAGGAAGCATTGGCGGCAAAGGCGATACGCCCCTTCTCGTCATAGCGGCCGCGGCCGCCGACCAGACGGAAGGCGGGCGCCGCGACATTGAGCTTGTCGATGGTGGCCACGCCATTGCTGTCATAGCCGACATCGGCCTGGATCAGCGCATTGCCGCCCAGGAAATTCTGCAAGCCATCGCTCAGCAACCGGGTCGAGCGGGCCGCGACATGGCCGCCCAGCTTGAAATAGCCATTGGCGCCGGTCTTGAGCCCGATGTCCGACTGCAGGTTGAAGATGCCCACGCTCTCGACCTTATAGTCGTTTACGCGGCCATTGAGCGTGCCGGTGTAGAGCGCCTTGTTCATATCGGCGATGATGACGGCCTTGGCGTCGATCCTGCTCGATTGCAGATGGATGTTGTCCGACAGCAGGCGGCCATTGGCATAAGCGAAATCGCCATTGAAGCGCACATTGGTCAGCAGCGGCGCCACGCTGGCGCTGACGCCCGTGATCGAGGCGGCATGGCCGTTGACCGGAATGCGCCACTGGTCCTTGTCCAGCTTGGCGCTGCCCGAGACCGACAGGCCATCGATCCGCGTCGCGCCGAAGCCGATCCAGCCCGCATCCAGCCCATAGGTCAGGCTGGGGGCCACGAAGGCGCCATTGACCACGGCATGGGCGGCGATTTTGTCACCGGCCAGATTCTTGGCGATCACCTTGGGCTGCATAAGCTGGAAGCCCAGCTTCATGTCGGACAGGCTGTTGTTGCCCATATCCATCGCGCCATCGGCCTGAGCGCCGAAGTTCTCATTGCCGACTTTGGCATGCAGATCCATCCGCCGCTGGTCGAAGGCGGCCGTCACATCAAGCTGCGTCTGCGGCTGGAACAGCGCGGCGGCAGGCCCGGTCAGCAGAATGGCGGGATGCAGCGGGCCGCGCACCGCAAAGGTGCCCTTGCGCGCGGTGATCGAGACATCGGCCAGCGTATCGGCACCGATGGTCTGGGCCAGATGGCCATCCCACGCGTTCCAGTCGCCCTTGCCCGCCAGCGTCAGGCTGACCGGCTTGGCCATGCCGCTGATCGAGGCGACCACGCCATTGGCCGGGGCCTGCACCTTGATGTCCATCGCCAGACGGTTGTTCTGCGGCATGGCATCGATCACGGCATGGATGCTGTCACCCCCGGCCACGCCGGGCGCGGCAATCGCGCTGGCATCGGCGGTGAGCTGCAGGCGGCGGTCGGCGATATGCACCGCGCCGTTGAAGCCCACGATATGGCGCTGGCCGCTGACCGCCGGATCGATCTCCAGACGGCCCAGCTTCACATGATCCATATCGATGTTGAGATCGGGTAGCAGCGGCGCATTGCTGGGCGGCGTCGGCTTGAAGGCGGGCTTGCGGGTGAAGCGCGCCTGAGGGATCGTCAGATCGTGGATCGCGAAATGCTTGTGGAGATACTCCAGCGGCTGATAATCGACCGAGACATTGGGCGCGGTCAGAAACGCCCCCTTGGGGTCGCCGATGGTCAGATCGACCAGCTGCATGCGGTTGAAGATCGAGCCATCGATCCGCCCGACATGGATGGTCATCCCATTCTCGAATTTCAGCGCCGAGACCTGCCTGGCCACGAAGCCGCGCCCGCTGTCGGTGCCCAGCCACAGCAGCACGCCGCCCACCAGCAGCGCCAGCACCACGATCAGCCCCAGCAGGCCAATCGCGATGCGCTTGCCCCATGAGGCACGGGGGCGGGTTGCTTCCACGGGAGCGTCGATCTGATTATCCTCCGCCATCAGAACGCCTGCCCGATCGAGACATAGACCGCGATGCGCGATTCCCCGACCTGACGGCGGATCGGCGTGGCGACGTCAAAGCGCAAAGGCCCGAAATTGGTGTAAAGCCGCGCGCCCACGCCCGCGCCCAGCCGGAAATTGCTGAAGGACGGCAAGGTGCTGGTGTAGACCTGACCGCCATCGACAAAAGCCACCAGACCGTAATTACCGAAACGGTAACGGATTTCCGTGCCCGTCTCGATCTGGCTGAGGCCGCCGATGGGGTTGCCGTTGGGGTCCTTGGGCCCCAGCTCCTGATAGCCGAAGCCACGCACCGATCCGCCGCCGCCCGAATAGAGCCGCCGCGAGGGCGCCAAAGCTTCGCGCGAGACGCCCTGGATGCTGGCGATCTTGGCGCGCCCGGCCAGCACCAGGCTCTTGCCGATCGGCCAGTAGCCCGTGGCCTCGAAGGAATCGCGGGCATAGACCTGCCCGCCCGTGCCCAGCGAGGTTTCGGGCGAGATCATCACCGAGAGCTTGTAGCCCTTGGTGGGATCGAGCAGCGAGTTCGACCGGTCGTAGGTCAGCTGCCCCGGCAGGGCCAGCACATAGAAGGTGCGGCGGCGGTATCCGGCCAGCTGCGTGTCGTAATCCTGTTCGTTGGTGCCCACCACCTCGAAGCCGTAGGAATAGGTCCAGCGCTTCTGCCAGATCGGCGTGCTGGCATAGGACATGCGGCCATAAAGCTTGCCGGTGTAGGCCTCATAAGCGTTCAGATTGGAGTGGTCGGCGCTGATCCCCAGCTCGAAGGTGCGGTCGCGCTTGCCCGCGTTGGAGCGGCGGAAGGTGTTGGACAGGCCCTGCTCATTGGTGCCCAGCGTGGCGCTTTCGATCAGCGCGCCCTCGGGTGCGAAGAGATTGGCGTGGGTCCAGCTGCCCGTCGCCTTCATGCCCTCGCCCGTGGCATAGCCCAGCTGCGCGGCCAGCGAGCGCGGCGGCCCGGCCTGTTCCTTGACCAGCAGATTGGCATATTCGGTGCCGTCACCTGCGCTGCCATTGCCCGCAGCGCCGTCGGAAGCGCTCTGGCCGGTCTGCTGCGGCTCGACCGTCACCACCGAATAGAGGTTGGTGGCCACCAGCGCCTTGCGCAGATCGTCGACCTTGCGGCTGTCGTAAAGTTCGCCCTTCTTGAAGCGGGCGATGGTGGCGATATGCTTGGGCTTGAAGACGCGCTTCTGGCCCTCGACAACGATGTCGCCGAACCGGCTGCGCGGCCCCGGCGTGACGGGCAGCGTGTAATCGCCGGTGCGCGCCGCGGCATCGAGCAGCACATCGCGCTGGCCGACCTTGGCGAAGGGATAGGCGTTTTCCGGCAGAGCCACCCCGATCCCGGCTTCCGCCGAGAGGATGCGGTCGGCCACGATGGGCTCGCCGCTCTTGGGCACGAAGGATCTGGTGATGAGATCGGAGGGCGTCACCGGCGGCGCATCGAACTTGATCGCGCCCAGCGCATAGCGCGGCCCCGGCGCCACATCGAGCACCACGGTGATCTTGCCCGGTTCCTGATTGGCCTGCTTGCCTTGCCCATCCTTGCCGGCATCATCCTTGGCGGTCTGGGGCGTTTCGATGCTGCCATGCACGCTGGCGTCGAAAAACCCCTGCGAGGACAGCACATCGGCCAGCGTCTTCTGGTCCTGCTGCATGCGGGCCGAGATCATCGCGGCATTGGCGGCCTTGCCCTTGCCCTCCTTCAGCGCGGAGACGGCGGAGAACTGGCTGCGGATGGCATTGCCGTCGATGGGCGAGACCGGATTGCGGTCGGAAATCTTGTCGACCCCGGTGACCTTCCAGTCATAGTGCAGCTCGACATCGGGCTTGTCCTGCACATCGGCGGCGGTGACCAGCGGCTCGGTGTTGAAGCTGTCGAGCGGGGTGAGCGGCTTGGCGAGATCGGGCGCGGGCAGCGGCGCCAGCGTGCCGTCCTGAGCGGTGGTCGCCGTGGGGGCGTTCGCGGGAGGCGTTTTCTGCTGCCTGGCCCAATCCTGCACCGTGCCCATGGGGGCGTCGGGACTGTCGCTGATCGGCGGCAGGCCGGCGTCGAAATCCTTGTCGGGCAGGATCGGCGTGGTGGGAATGGGGTTGGACTGTTCCGCACCGGCCTGAGCCGGTGTCTGAGCCGGGGCCTGAGCTTGAGCAGCAGGAGCATCCTGCGAAGGAGCCTTGCGCGCCCAGGCGGGGGTGGCAAGGCAGGTGGCCAGCACCAACAGGCTGGCTGTCACCAAGGCAGATTGTTCGACGGGCGATGTCCGGCCACCCCTTCGAAACCCCTGAAACAAAACGCTTACCCCCCACTGCGCCAAAGGCCTCCCGATCGCCGCAATCGAAGGCCAGCGCAAGGTGTTACGCTTGGGGTAAGGGAATGTTCCGCGTCAAATCTGGTAAAATGCGACGGGAAATCAGCTGTTTTCGGCGAGCCGCCAGCGCAGCACCTCCCCGGCATGGAACGGCACCAGCGCCAGAGCGCCCTCGCCCAGGCTGTCGGGCACCGGCGTGTCGATGCGCTCCAGCGTCACCGTGCCCTCATTGAGCGGCAGGCCGTAGAAGCGCGGGCCATGCAGCGAGGCGAAACCTTCCAGCCGGTCCAGCACGCCTTCGTCCTCAAAGACCTGCGCATAGCTTTCCAGCGCATAGGGCGCGTTGAAGATGCCAGCACAACCGCAGGAGTTTTCCTTGCGACCAATGGCATGCGGCGCGCTGTCCGTCCCCAGAAAGAACTTGGGCGAGCCCGAGACCGCCGCCGCGCGCACCGCCAGACGATGCTGCTCGCGCTTGGCGACGGGCAGGCAATAGGCATGGGGGCGAATGCCGCCGTCGAAAATGGCGTTGCGGTTGATGATGATATGCTGGGGCGTGATGGTCGCCGCGATGTTCGGGCCTGCCGCCGTCACGAAATCGACCGCCTCGCTGGTGGTGATATGCTCCAGCACGATCTTGAGATCGGGGTAATCGGCCACCAGCGGGGTGAGGATGGTCTCGATAAACACCGCCTCGCGGTCGAAGATATCGACGTGGCGGTCGGTCACCTCGCCATGGATCAGCAGGGGCATGCCGATGCGCTGCATGGTTTCCAGCACGCCGGTCATCTTGCGGATGTCCGTCACGCCATGGGCGGAATTGGTGGTGGCATGGGCCGGATAGAGTTTGCAGGCCGCGAAAGCCCCGCTGGTGTAGCCGCGCTCGATCTCCGCCGGGTCGATGCTGTCGGTGAGGTAGCAGACCATCAGCGGGGTGAAATCCGTGCCCGCAGGCAGAGCATCGAGAATGCGCTGGCGATAGGCATTGGCGGCCTCCACCGTGCTGACCGGCGGGGTGAGGTTGGGCATCACGATGGCGCGGGCGAACTGGCGGGCGGTGTAATGCGCCACGGTCTTCAGCATTTCGCCATCGCGCAGGTGAAGGTGCCAGTCGTCGGGGCGGCGGATCGTGAGGGTCTGGGTCATGAAGGGAGCCTTTAACGCTGCGCATAGGCCCTCGCAATAGGGCGAGGGTTTGCCTACATCGCCTGTCATGATTCTGCCTCCCGAACGCCTCTCGCGCTTTGCCCGCCATATCATCCTGCCCGAGGTGGGCGGCGCCGGGCAATTGGCGCTGGCTCAGGCCCATGTCGTGCTGATTGGCTGCGGCGGGATCGGATCGCCCGCGCTGCAATATCTGGCGGCGGCGGGCGTGGGGCGCTTTACGCTGATCGACGACGATGTGGTGGAGGACAGCAACCTGCAGCGCCAGACGGTGTTCGGTGTGGGCGATATCGGCAGCTCCAAGGCGCAGGCGGCGGCGGATTGGGTGAAGCGCTTCGATCCGGCCCTGTCGGTGACGGTGCATCAGCAGCGCATCACCGAGGCCAACGCCGCCGCCCTGATCGGCCAGCCGACTCTGGTGCTGGACGGCTGCGACAATTTCGCCACCCGGCTGGCGGTGTCGGATGCCTGCGTGGCGCTGGGCGTGCCGCTGACCAGCGCGGCGGTGGGGCGCTTTCAGGGCCAGATCGCCAATTTCGCCGGGCATCTGCCGGGGCAGCCCTGCTATCGCTGCTATGTCGGCGATGCCTTCGATGCTGCGGACTGCGATACCTGCGCGGCGGATGGGGTGCTTGGGGCCTTCGTGGGCATGGTCGGCACCTTTGCGGCGATGCATGCGATCCGGGTGGTGATGGCTCTGGCCGGGGCCAGCTTCGACGGGACAGGTCTGGGCGATCCGCAATGGGGCAAGCTGATGCTGCTCGACGGATTGGCGCCTTCGTTGCGGCCGATCAATTTGGTGAAAGACCCGGTTTGTAAGGGGTGTTCGGAGTAGGAAGAGAAGATGCGAGGGGTTACCCCCTCGCGCTCCCATGACGTCTTCCGACGATAGGGCAGTGGCACCTGACCGGTGCGCCCCGGCTCTCCACCTGCGCAACCTGAAGCGCCGCAGGCCGTTGGTTGTAAAGCCTGCGGCGCGGCAAACTGGGCGCGACACCGAACCCGTTGCGCCACCTAGACATAAAAGGAGCGCGAGGGCGATGGCCCTCGCATTATCCTTTTAGAACCTCTTCCACCCACTCAGGCACCACGTCCCCCGCACTGCCCAACCGCGTCTCATAGAACCATGCCGAGCCCGCAGACCGCTCCAGATTAAGCTCCAGACACTGCGCCCCCACCTCGCGCGCCGCCTTCACAAACCCCGCCGCCGGATAGACCGCGCCCGAGGTGCCGATCGACACGAACAGATCGCAATCGTGCAGGGCTTCGTAGATGTCCTCCATGCGATAGGGCATCTCGCCGAACCATACGATATCCGGGCGCAAGGAAGCCTCGCCGCAGGAGGGGCAGGCAGGCCGCTCGATCAAGGTTTCCACCCATGGATGCCGTGCATCGCAAGCCCCGCACCATGCGCTGTTCAGCGCGCCATGCATATGGATCAGCGCCTCGCTGCCCGCGCGCTCATGCAGATCATCGACGTTCTGGGTGACCAGCAGGAAGCCGCCCGGCCATTCTTTTTCCAACCGGGCCAAGGCCAGATGCGCCGCATTGGGCTGCGCCACCAAGGCCCCCGCCCGCCGGGCATCATAGAAGCGATGCACCAGATCGGGGTTCGCCGCAAAGCCCTCCGGCGTGGCGACATCCTCGATTGCATGGTCCTCCCACAGGCCGTCGCCGGCGCGGAAAGTGCGAATGCCGCTCTCGGCGCTGATGCCCGCGCCGGTGAGGATGACGATGTTGCGGATGCTGCTCATGCCGCCGGTGTGCCTCAGCCGCGCCGCCTTGCCAACCACGCCCACGCGGGCCATGACGCATGCCGTATTTTCGAGAAGGAGCATCCCATGGCAAACATCGGCATCATCGGCAGCGAAGGCCGCATGGGCAAAGCCATCGCCGAAGCGATCCAGATCAGCCACGCCGATGCCCACACCGTCGCAGGCGCCATCGACCGCGACGGCGATGTGGAGGCTCTTGCCGCCGCCGCCGATGTGCTGATCGACTTCTCCTCCCCCGCCGCGCTGGAGGCCAGCCTCGATGCCGCCGTCGCCGCAGGCAAGCCCATCCTGATCGGCACCACCGGCCTTGAAGAGCGCCACCACTGGCTGATCGATCAGGCCTCCGAAAAGATCGCCGTGCTGCAGACCGGCAACACCTCGCTGGGCGTCAATATGCTGGCGTACCTGGTCGAGGAAGCCGCCCGCCGCCTCGGCGAAGACTGGGATATCGAGATCGTCGAGACCCACCACCGCATGAAGGTGGACGCCCCCTCGGGCACCGCGCTGCTGCTGGGCGACGCCGCCGCGCGCGGGCGCCAGATCCGTCTGGAGGACCACGCTGTGCGCGGGCGCGACGGCATCACGGGGAAGCGTGAGGCTGGCACCATCGGTTTCGCGGCTCTGCGCGGGGGCAGCGTGGCGGGCGACCACACGGTGCATTTTCTGGCCGACAATGAGCGGCTGTCCTTCTCCCATCTGGCCGAGAATCGCGGGATTTTCGCAAAGGGGGCTTTGAAGGGGGCGCTGTGGCTGATCGGGCAGAAGCCGGGGCGGTATGGGATGAAGGAAGTTCTGGGGCTTTAAGAAGAGAAGATGCGAGGGGGTTACCCCCTCGCGCTCCCATGACGTCTTCCGACGTATGGGCAGTGGCGCCGAAATGAAGCGCCACGGCTCTCGCCTTGCGCAACGGTAGCGCCGCAGGCAGGTCAGCCTTGAGACACACGCTGCGCTATTGGTTTTATGCCTGCGGTGCTATCGTGCTGAGCACTTCGGCATAGTCAGCATACCACGTAGACATTAAAGGGAGCGCGAGGGCGATGGCCCTCGCACCTTTCCTCTCTTGAAAAACACCTCATGAAAAAAGCCGACATCTTCGAATTCTTCCGCCGCCTGGCCGAGGTCAACCCCGACCCGCAGACCGAGCTGGAATTCGGCAACACCTATCAGCTTCTGGTGGCCGTCACGCTTTCGGCTCAGGCGACCGATGTCGGCGTCAACAAGGCCACCCGCGCCCTGTTCGAGATCGTGAAGACGCCGCAGGACATGCTCGACCTTGGGCTCGACGGGCTGAAGGACCACATCAAGACCATCGGCCTGTTCAACACCAAGGCCGCCAATGTGATGGCCATGGCGCAAATCCTGGTCGACAAGCACGGCGGCGAAGTCCCCGCCGACCGCGACCTGCTGGTCGAACTGCCCGGCGTGGGGCGCAAGACGGCCAATGTCGTGCTGAACTGCGCCTTCGGGATGGAGACTTTCGCGGTCGATACGCATATCTTCCGCGTGGGCAACCGCACGGGCCTGGCCAAGGGCAAGACGCCCGAGGCCGTCGAGAAGCAGCTCGAAAAGCATGTACCCGGGCCGTTTCGCGTGGGGGCGCATCACTGGCTGATCCTGCATGGGCGCTATATCTGCAAGGCGCGGACGCCCGAGTGCTGGCGGTGCCCTGAGGTGGATCTGTGTGCCTTCAAGGATAAGGTTTTGCAGAAGAAGAAGAAGAAGAAGTGAAGATGCGAGGGTCATAACCCTCGCGCTCCCTTTAATGTCTACGTCGCGCCACGGGTTCGGCCTTGCGCTCAGCTTGCCGCGCCGCAGGCCGTAAACGAGAAAAAGGCGCCGAGGGCATTCCTGCCTGCGGCGCCTTTTCGTTGTGCAGGTGGAGAGTTTGAACTCTCCATCGCCCCCACCCCGCCTTCTCATCGGAAGACGTTCCGGGGGTGCAGGGGGTGTAACACCCCCTGCTTTCATCCTGCCTTACTTATTGGGATCGACATTCAACCCGTGCAGCCCATGCTCCGCCGTATCGTGCGGCGTCGGAGCATGCTCCGCCTCAGGGTCCAGCAGTGGCTGCAACATGCCCTCGGTCTTGGTCACGATGGCCGTCGCCACCGCGTTGCCCAGCACCGATGTCGCGCTGCGGCCCATATCGAGGAACGTGTCCACCGCCAGCAGCAAGGCAATGCCCTCGACCGGCAGATGGAACTGATTCAGCGTCGCGGCGATCACCACCAGCGAGGCGCGCGGCACGCCGGCGATGCCCTTGGAGGAGACCATCAGCGTCAGCAGCATCAGCAACTGCGTGCTGATCGGCAGGTGGATGCCGTAAGCCTGCGCGATAAAGATCGAGGCGAAGCTGGCATACATCATCGAACCGGTGAGGTTGAAGGCATAGCCCAGCGGCAGCACAAAGCCCGACACGCGGCGCGGCACGCCGAAGCGGTCGAGCTGCTCGAACATCTTGGGCAGGCTGGCCTCCGAGGAGGCGGTCGAGAAGGAGATCAGCACCGGCTCGCGGATGTAGCGGAACAGGGTGAAGGCCCGCTTGCCCAGGAACAGCGCGCCCGCGCCCAGCGTCAGCAGGCAGAGCAGGATCAGGCCGCCGTAGAACTCGGTGACCAGCACGCCATAGGTGGCCAGAATGCCCAGCCCCTTCACGCCGACGATCGCCGCCATCGCGCCGAACACCGCCAGCGGCGACACCGCCATGACATAGCCGGTGATCTGCAGCATCAGTGCCACCACCGCATCGGCGAAATCGACGATGATGCGGCCCTTCTCGCCAATGGCCGAAAGCCCCACGCCCGCAAAGACCGAGAACACCAGAAGCTGCAGCACATTGTTCTGCGCCATGGCGTCCAGCGCGCTGGTCGGGAAGATCTCGATGATGAAGTGGCGGAAGGTGAGCTGGCTGGTGGCCAGATCGCCAAGGCCGGTGGCCGGGGTCAGCGCCAGACCGGCGCCGGGCTGGAACAGATTGACCAGCACCATGCCCAGCAGCAGCGACACCAGACTGGAGCTGACGAACCAGATCAGCGCCTTGCCGCCGATGCGGCCCAGCGCGGTCGAATCGCCCATGCCCGCGATGCCGGTGACGATCGTCGCCATGATGAGCGGCGCGATGATCATCTTGATCAGCCGCAGGAACACATCAGGCAGCAGCTTGAGCAGATCGGCGATCGTCGCCAGCGCCGGGTCCTTGGCGTCAAACGCCTGATGCAGGCCGTAGCCCACCACAATACCGGCCACCAGGGCAATCAGAATGAAATAAGTCAGCCGTTTTGCCATGGTTCCCCGCATGCGCCCTTCGGTTTTCGGGCGTCTATGGATGTATCAATGTGTCCTGCTACCAAGTGGCGCTCCAGGCGGCAATGGCGGCAAAGGACGTATGCCCCGTGGGGGAGAGGTGTGGCAGAGGCCCGCCGCCTTTGCGAGGATAGAAGATATAAAAAGAGAAGATGCGAGCGGGGAGTCTTTGCTGGTCGCATTCCTCAAGAGGAATGCTCCGGGCCCTCGCGCTCCCAGAACGTCTTCCGGCGAAAGTGCAACGGCACCCGATCCTTGTGCGGGAACTCCCCACCTGCGCAACGAAAAGGCGCCGCAGGCAGAAAGCCCCGGCGCCTTCGTATCGCTTAAAGCCTGCGGCGCGGCAAGCTGAGCGCAAGGTCGAACCCGATGAGCCCACGCCGACATTAAAGGGAGCGCGAGGGCGATGGCCCTCGCATCTTATCCCTTCAATCCTTCTTCAAAGCCGCAACCGTAATCCGGGCGAAAATCCGCTCCAGCGCTTCAAGGTCGGCCACAGCCACAGCCTCATCCCGCTTATGCATCGTGGCGTTGCACAGACCGAACTCGATCACCGGGCACAGCGATTTCAGGAAGCGCGCATCCGATGTGCCACCGCTGGTCGAAATCTCGGGCTCCACGCCGGTTTCGGCCTTGATCGCCTCGACCACCAGCGCCGAGAAATCCCCCGGCGGCGTCAGGAAGGCCTCGCCGGAGATCACCGGGCGGGTGGTTCCGCCGTGGCGCGCGGCCACCTCTGCCACCCAATCGGCCAGCGACTGGCCGGTCTGCAGATCGTTAAAGCGGATCGACACGCGGGCCGAGGCCTTGGGCGGGATCACATTGGTGGCGGGATTACCGCAGGAAACATCGGTGATCTCAAGGTTCGACGCCTGAAACCAGTCGGTCCCCTCGTCCAGCACATGGCCCTTCAGTTCCGCCAGCAGCGCGACCAGCTTGGTCAGCGGATTGTCGGCCAGATGGGGGTAGGCGACATGGCCCTGCACGCCCGCCACCTCGATCCAGACGTTGACGCTGCCCCGGCGCCCGACCTTGAGCATATCGCCAAGGCGGTGGACCGAAGTCGGCTCGCCCACGAGGCACAGGTCGGGGCGCTCACCAACGGCGTTCATATGGTCGATCAGGGCCAGTGTGCCATAGGTGGCGGGGCCTTCCTCATCGCCGGTGATGATCAGGCTGACGGTGCCCGCCTCGGCGGGAACATGGTGCATCGCCGCCACAAAGGCCGCGATCGAGCCCTTCATATCCACCGCGCCGCGCCCATAGAGCAGCTCGCCACGGCGCTGCGGTGCGAAGGGGCCGCTGGTCCAGCCCTCGCCCGGGGGGACCACATCGACATGGCCCGCATAGGAGAAATGGCGGCTGCCCTCGGGGCCTTTGCGGATGGCGAACAGGTTCTCGACGGGGCCGTCGGGAGCCTCGCCGGTGATGAAGCGCTGCACGTCGAAACCGAGCGGGCGCAGCGCCTCTTCCAGACAGTCGAAGACCATGCCCGCGGCGGGGGTGACGCTGGGGCAGGCGATCAGCGCCTCGGCAAGGGCGACCACATCGGTGGATGTCTGGATGGTATCAGTCATAGGCTGACCCTAGCAAAAGCGCCGCGTCCCCGGAAGGGGCGCGGCGCCATGCTTCAACCATTTGCGAGCCAAATCAGCCCGCCGGAGTCAGCGCCTCATCCAGCACCTTGGCCAGGCGCAGGCCCGCCTGAAGGATGCGCTCCCCGGCAACGGCGGCATCCTTGTCGAGGCTCTTGTCGTCCAGCGTGACCTCCTTGGGCGTGGTCTCGGTGGCCGCCACCACATGGCCGAAGACCTGCGGATAGACCAGATCATGCGCCAGCGCCCAGCTTTCCTGCGCCCAGTCGGCCACGTCACCCGTGGCGACCCGCGCCTTCTCGGCAGGGCTGTAGGGGCGCACGGCGGGCAGGCGCCCTTCCTTCTGCGCGCGCTCCACCACCACCGTGTCCCAGATGCCGTGCAGATTGGCGGGCTTGCCCTTGTTGTCGACCAACACGCCATTGGCGACATAGGAGGGCGCGGGAATATTGGTCACCAGCACCTGATTGCCGCCGGCATCATGCTCATGCTCGGCGGCATGGAGCGGTTGATGTACATCGCCCACGAAATGCACCAGGAAGATCAGCGCCTCCAGCCGCTGGGCCGCAGGCAGGCTGCGATCCGCCAGCACGCGGCGCGTGCGCGTGATCTGCGCCGTGACGCAATTGCCGCTGGCGCAGGCCTGTTTCACATCGAAGGGCTTGTCGATGTCGATGTCCTGATAATGCCACGGAAACGTATAGGCCCAGCGCCACGAGGCCGCGCGCAGGCAATCGGGATAGACCGCCGCATCGGCAATGTTCTTCACCGGGCAGGCGGGCATGCCCAACTGCGCGTCATTCTTGAGCAGCTCATCGATCTGCGCGGCAACCTCGGGCTTCACATTGGCATAGGCGATGTTGCCCACCGTGCGATGGCCCAACTCTCCCCAGGCCAGAGCCGGCTGCGCGGTGAGAGTCAGCATGCCAGCCAGAGCAGTGCCCGCGATCGCCAGTTTACGGCGCAAAGTGGTGGAGATCATATGGGGCGGCCCTCGTTTGCGTGAAGTGAAGGCCGGGGTTCTAGCGCCGGCTTGTGACGGGAAAAAGAGGGGATTGAAGGGATTGGAAAGAAGAAAGATGCGAGGGGGTTACCCCCTCGCGCTCCCATGACGTCTTCCGACGAAAGGGCAGTGGCACCAGATCGTTGTGCAAGACCTCTCCACCTGCGCAATAAAAAGGCGCCGCAGGCATGAAAGCCCCGACGCCTCTCTATCGTTTAAAGCCTGCGGCGCGGCAAACTGAGTCCAAGGCCGAACCCGAAGCGCAACGCAGACATTCATGGGAGCGCGAGGGTGTAACACCCTCGCATCTTCCCTTCACTTTCTTAAAGCTCAGCATCCCCAAGCACAGCGGCCCGCAGCTCGGAAATCCCCAGCCCCGTCTCCGAGGACGTCACCGAAACCAGAGGAAACGCCGCCGAATGCTTGCGCGCCTCGGCGACGGTCTTGGCGTAGACATCGTCCAGCTCGCTGGCCTTGATCTTGTCGGCCTTGGTCAGCACCAGACGATAGCCCACGGCCGAGCCGTCGAGCATCTCCATCATCTCGCGGTCGACATCCTTCACGCCGTGACGGCTGTCGATCAGCACGAGGCAACGCTTCAGAACCACACGCCCGCGCAGGAATTCGCGCACCAACTTGCGCCACTGCTCCACCACCTTGGGCGGGGCCTTGGCGAAACCGTAGCCGGGCATATCGACCAGACGGAAGTCGGGCAGTTCGCCCAGCACACCGCCCACCTCGAAGAAGTTCAGCTCCTGCGTGCGGCCCGGCGTCACCGAGGTGCGCGCCAGCGACTTGCGCCCGGTGATGGCGTTCAGCAGGCTGGACTTGCCGACGTTGGAACGCCCGGCAAAGGCCACCTCGGGCACCACCGGATCGGGCAGGAACTTCAGCGCCGGGGCGGAAAGGAGGAAATCCACCCGCCCCGAGAACAGCCGCCGCGCGCGTTCGACCAGTTCCTCATCGACGCCGGGCGCCTGTTCTTGCGGCTGCTCGCTCATTTGCTGTCCTTGATGGCGCGGGCGACGGTGGCGCGTTCCTGCTGCACCATGGCCTTCATGCCGGGGTGGCGCGAGTAGAGATACTTCTGCTGCGCCACGGTCAGGATGTTCGAGGTGATCCAGTAGATCAGCAGGCCCGAGGCGAAGGGCGCCATCACGAACATCATCATCCAGGGCATGATCGACATCATCTGCTGCTGCGCGGGATCGGGCGCGGCGGGCTGCAGCTTGAACTGGAACCACATCGAGATGCCATAGATCAGACCCAGCAGGCCCAGACCCAGGAACGAGGGCGGATCCCAGGGGATCAGGCCGAAGAGGTTAAAGATATGCAGCGGATCGGGAACCGAAAGATCCTTGATCCACAGCACGAAGGGCTGGTGACGCATGTCGATCGACACCATCAGCACCTTGTAGAGCGCGAAGAACACCGGGATCTGGAGGAACATCGGCAGGCAGCCCGCGAGCGGGTTCACCTTTTCCTCCTTGTAGAGCTTCATGGTTTCTTCCTGAAGCTTCTGACGGTCGTCCTTATGACGCTCCTGCAGCGCCTTCACCTTGGGCTGGATGGCGCGCATCGAGGCCATGGAGGCAAAGCCGCGCTGGGCCACCGGGAACATGATGAGGCGCACGATCAGCGTCAGCAGCATGATCGCCACGCCGAAGTTGCCGGTCAGGTGGAACAGCGTGCGCAGCAGCAGGAAGATCGGCTTTTCGAAAAACCAGAACCAGCCCCAGTCGATCGAATAGCTGAACTTGGTGACGCCCTCGGCCTCATACTTGTCGAGAACGGCGTTTTCCTTGGCACCGGCGATCAGACGCGTGGTGGTGCTCGAGGCCGTGCCCGGCGCGACGGTCTGGGCGGGATAGACGAGGTCGGCGCGGAACAGGTCGTTGCCCAGCGAACGGAAGTCGCTGGTGGCGCCCTGCGCGTTGGTGGGGGCCAGCACGCTCATCCAGTAGATGTCGGTGAAGCCCAGCCAGTCGGCGGTGCCTTCCAGATTCATCTGGCCGGCCTTGGTCACGTCCTCATACTTGGGCTGGAACTTCACGCTGCTGTCGAGCGAATCGAAGGGCCCTGAATGCAGGTTCCAGCTGCGCTGGCTGGCGGTGCGGCTGGTGCGGTTGATCAGCGCGAAGGACTGGATCTTGAGCGGCGCCGTGCCGGTGTTGCTGACCTTCTGCGTCACCGTGATCATATAGTCGGTGTCGATGGCATAGGTCAGGTTGAAGGTCTGGCCGGTGGTGTTCGACCAGCTGAGCGTGACCGGCGTGGTCGGCGTCAGCTTCGCGCCGGCGGGCGCGGTCCACACGGTGTTGCCATCGGGAATCGCGATACCGGCGGGCGCGTTCACCCAGCCGACCTGCGCGAAATGCTGCGCAGGCGTACCGGCGGGCGAGTACAGACGCACCGGTTCGCTGTTCTTCTCGATGGTGGCCTTGTGGCGCGGCAGCGAAAGGTCATCGACCACGCCGCCCGCCAGATTGATCGAGCCGACCAGACCCGGCGCGGCAATCGCCACGCGCGGACGGGCAAGCTGGGCCTTCAGATCGACGGCTTCGGCCTGCTGCTCCAGCGCATCGCCCAGACCGCCCTCACGGGTCGGCTTGGCGGCAACCGGCGTCGGGCTGGCCGAGGCTTCGGGCTTGGGCTTGTTGGCGTTGGGGTAGAAGTAGCGAAGGGCGGTATCCCAGCCGAACAGCAGGATACCCACCAGCAACATCGCCAGCAACAAATTGCGCTGATTTTGCGGGGGCTGTTTACTCACGATGGCGCCTTCGAGCCTCTATCCGATCCGTGTTGAGAAACGGGGCCTAGGGCACAGGATCATAGCCATGCCCACCCCAAGGGTGGCAGCGCAATAGACGCTTAACCGCCAGCCATCCACCCTTAATCGCGCCATAACGCCGCAGGGCGATGATGGCATATTCGCTGCAGCTGGGCGCATAGCGGCACGATGGCGGCAACACGCGTGAGGGGCCAAGCTGCCAGCCCCGTGCAATCAGAATGAAGAGCCGCGCCAGCATGGATCAGGCCCCGACAGGTGCCGGGCCCTTGCCCCGCGTCCTGACGACAGGCTTGCCTTTCGGGCCACCCTTACGAGGCCCACGCGGCGGATCGCCCTTGCCAGCCCTCGCCCGTTCCAGAGCGACCAGCAGTTCGGCGCGCATCGTGGCGAAGTCGCGCTCCACCCCGCTCTCGCGGCCGATCAGCACGTGATCGTGGCCCGCCAGACCGTGCTGGGGCAGCAGCTCGCGCACCAGAGCGCGCAGGCGGCGCTTCATCCGGTTGCGCACCACGGCATTGCCGATCTTCTTGGTGACGGTGATGCCGAAACCCAGATCCTCGCCACCATTGGGCCGGACCTGAAGCACCACACCGCCCCGCGCCACGCGCAAGCCGCTGTTCGCCGCCAGAAAGTCCGAGCGCTTCGTCAGCACCCGCAACCGCGGCGGCAAACCCAAGGCAGGGACGCAAGAAACCGCGCCCCGAGGGATCTCACCCCCAGGCGCGGTCATGCTATCCGAGCCCTAAAAGGCGTCAGATCAGGCCGACAGCTTCTTGCGGCCGCGCGCACGGCGGGCAGCGAGCACCTTACGACCGCCAACAGTGGCAGTACGGGCGCGGAAACCATGGCGGCGGGCGCGGACAAGCCGGCTGGGCTGAAAAGTGCGCTTCATCGTAGTAACCCTTGCAAAATCTCGTCTGGCGCAGCGCAAGGCCACGCGTGAAGCGCGGCCATTATGGATTTGGCCGGTTTGAGTCAAGGGATTCGGAAGGGGTTTAAGGAAGAAGATGCGAGGGCCCCTTAGCGAGCGCTTGTCGCGAGCGACAAGCTATGGCGCCCTCGCGCTCCCTTTAATGTCTACGTTGCGCCCTGACTATGACAAAGCGCGCGGGTTCATAGCGCCGCAGGCTTTTAAATTGCCCGCGCAGCCTATGTCCCGAAGATGCCTGCCTGCGGCGCTTTCCGGGGCACAGGTGGAGAGCCAAGGCGCACCATTTCGGCGCCCCTGCCCTCCCGTCGGAAGACGTCATGGGAGCGCGAGGGGGTAACCCCCTCGCATTTTCTTTTTACCCCTAACTTCCTCTCGACAGTTTCTTTTCCGTCTCTCAAGATCGCCCCACCTCATCCTTAATCCAAAGGCGCATCCCCTTGGTCGCATTGGTTTCCACGGTCGCCTATCTTGGGTTGGAAGCGCGGACGGTCGAGGTTCAATGCCAGATCACGGCGGGCCTTCCCGGCTTTCATCTGGTGGGTCTGGCCGACAAGGCCGTGAACGAGAGCCGCCAGCGCGTTCAGGCCGCTCTGGCCGCGATGGGCTTGGCGATGCCGCCCAAGCGGATCACGGTGAACATGTCGCCTGCGGACCTGCCCAAGGAGGGGAGCCATTACGACCTGCCGATCGCGCTGGCGCTGCTGGCGGCGATGGGCGTCACCGATGCCGAGCAATTGCAGGACTATATCGTCGTGGGCGAGTTGGCGCTGGACGGGCGGATCGTCGCCTCGCCGGGCGTGCTGCTGGCCGCGCTGCATGCCAGCGGAGCTGATAAAAGCCTGATCTGCCCGGCATCACAAGGCTCCGAGGCCAGATGGGCCAGCGGCATTCAGGTGCTGGCCGCGCCCGATCTGGTTGGGCTGATGGGGCACCTTAAAGGCACATCGGTGCTGCCAGTGGCGCCGCTGGCCGACAGCGTGCAGCCCCCGTCCGGCCCGGACCTGAAGCAGGTGAAGGGTCAGGAATCCGCCCGCCGCGCGCTGGAGATCGCGGCGGCCGGATCGCATAATCTGCTGATGGTCGGGCCGCCCGGTGCAGGCAAAAGCCTGCTGGCCAGTTGCATGCCGGGTATCCTTCCCCCGCTCGATGCGACCGAGGCGCTGGAAGTCTCGATGGTCGCCTCGATGGCGGGCACGCTGGAGGGCGGACGCATCCTGCGCACGCGGCCTTTCCGCGCCCCCCATCACTCGGCCAGCATGGCGGCGATGACCGGCGGAGGTCTGCGCGCCCGGCCCGGCGAGGTGTCGATGGCGCATCTGGGCGTGCTGTTTCTGGACGAACTGCCCGAATTCCAGCGCAATGTGCTCGATTCGCTGCGCCAGCCGCTGGAAAGCGGCGAGGTCAGCGTGGCGCGGGCCAATGCCCATGTCACCTATCCGGCACGGGTGCAGATGATCGCGGCGATGAACCCGTGCCGATGTGGCCACCTCGACGATGCCGCGCTGGGGTGCAGCCGGGCGCCCCGCTGCGCCGCCGATTACCAGAGCCGCGTTTCCGGGCCGCTGCTCGACCGCATCGATCTGCATGTGCAGGTGGATGCCGTGCCAGCGCTCGATCTGGCCCGCGCGCCGGTGCAGGAAAGCAGCATCGTGGTCGCCAAGCGCGTCGCGGCGGCGCGCGAGGTGCAGCGCGGGCGACTCTCGGGCCAGAAGGGCCTGCGCACCAATGCCGATCTGGCGGGCGATCTGCTGGAGGCCCATGCCACCCCCGATGAGGGCGGGCAGGCCCTGCTGATGCAAGCGGCGGAACGGCTGAAACTCTCGGCGCGCGGTTATACGCGCGTGCTGCGGGTCGCGCGCACCATCGCCGATCTGGCGCAGGCTGCCACCGTCAGCCGCGCCCATGTGGCCGAGGCGCTGTCCTATCGACGGAAAGGGCCGCTGGGTTGATACCGACAACCAGGGTCAATCAATTGCTACTGTGGCGCAATAGCCACAAAAATCCACGTAACAAAACTGACGCCATGAAGCCAAGGCTTTGAAACATAAGGCCGCCAGACTCTGAACATTGCAGTTCACTGGAGCTTACCATGCGTCTGTCCGCCTTCCTGCTTGCCACCAGTGCCGTTCTGACGCCCGCCTGCGCCCTGGCCGCTACGGCGCCTGCCGCAGCCCCCGATGCCGCGCCAGCCGCTGCTCCCGCTGACGCCGATGTGGACGCCGAAGCTGACACGGGCCGGGCCATCGTCGTGGTCGGCAAGGGCGACACCCGCCAGACGCAGACCGTCACCGCGCATGATCTGGCACTGATGGCGCCGGGCTCCAGCCCGTTCAAGGCGATCCAGAACCTGCCCAGCGTCAACTTCCAGTCGGCAGACCCCTTCGGCGCCTATGAATGGGCCGAGCGCGTCACGATCCGCGGCTTCAACCAGAATGCGCTGGGCTTCAATCTGGACGGCGTGCCGCTCGGCGATGCCAGCTATGGCAATGACAACGGGTTGCACATCAGCCGCGCCATCTCCACCGACAACATCGGCAGCGTGCAGGTGGTGCAGGGCGCAGGCGCTCTGGACAGCCAGTCGACCAACAATCTGGGCGGCACGATCGACTACAACTCCGCCGATCCGGTCGACCATTTCGCGGTCGACGCCTCGGGCACGCTGGGCAGCTTCGAGAGCCGTCGCGGCTTTATCCGGGTGAACATGGGCGTGGCCAATGGCCCGCGCGGCTATGTCTCCTACACCTATTCCGATGGCGACAAGTGGAAGGGCGTCGGCGTCCAGAAGCAGCAGATGGTCAATGCCAAGCTGGTGGTGCCCGTCAACAGCGGCACCGACGTCACCGGCTATTTCAGCTATTCGGACCGCAAGGAAAACGACTATCAGGACATGTCGCTGGGGATGATCCAGCGCCTCGGCTACAATTGGGACAACAATTCGGGCAATTACGCCCAGGCCGTCGCCGTGGCGCGCGCCTATCAGAATGGCACCGCCCTGCCCGCCCCCTTCCAGACGGTGGACGACGCCTATTACAACGCCGGTGGCCTGCGTAAGGACTATCTGGGCTATGTCGGCATCAAGTCGAAGCTGAGCAGCCAGATCACTGCCGAGGCCAAGGGTTACTACCACCAGAACGACGGCGCGGGCCTGTGGTACACGCCCTATCAGCCCAGCCCCAATGGCGCGGCGATCTCGATCCGCACCACCGAATATGGCATCCGCCGCGCGGGCGTCTTCGGCGATGTGAAGGCGCAGACCGGCAACAACACACTGGTCGTGGGCGGCTGGTATGAAAACAACACCTTCCGTCAGGCCCGCCGCTTTTACAGCACCGCCAGCAATGCGGTGCCCGGCTATGGCCTGCTCGACATGCCCAGCAACCCCTTCTTCACGCAGTGGCAGTACAATTACGGCACGGATACCGTGCAGTATTACGTGCAGGACACCTTCAGGCTGGGCAAACTGACGCTGAACGGCGGCTGGAAGGGCTTCCAGGTGATCGAGCGCGCCAATGCCGTGGTGGCCGGCCCGCTGACGGGTGGCCGCATCACCAGCACCGACTGGTTCCAGCCCAGCGTCGGCGCCGCCTACAAGCTGGGCGGCCATGGCGAGCTGTTCGGCAGCTTCAGCCAGTCGACCCAGGCCTTCGTCGCGGCGGGGACCACCGGGCCTTTCTCGACCACCCCGGCCGGTTTCGCCGCCATCCAGTCGAGCCTCAAGCCGCAGAGCTCGGACACCTATGAGGTCGGCTATCGCTATGGCGACGGCATGTTCCACGGCACGCTGGGCGCCTATTGGGTGAACTTCCACAACCGCCTGCTGGGCGTCACCTCGGGCGCGGGCATTCAGGGCAACCCGACCATTCTGCAGAATGTGGGCGGCGTCCGCTCGGCGGGCATCGAGGCGCTGCTGAACGCCAATCTGGGCCATGGCTTCGGCGCCACGGTGTCCTACTCCTACAACGACAGCACCTATCGCAACGATGTCGTCCAGCCCGACGCAACGGTCGTGCGCACCAGGGGCAAGACCGTGGTCGATGCCCCGCGCAACATGGCCCGCGCCGAGCTAAATTATGACGACACCGTCTTCTTCGGCAAGGTGAGCGTCGACTATATGTCGAAGCGCTATTACAGCTATCTCAACGATGCGGTGATCGGTGCACGCGCGCTGGTCGACGCCACGGTGGGCTATCGCTGGAAGAACGCCTACACCGCCAAGCCGGTGGAGCTGCAGTTCAACGTCACCAATCTGATGAACGCGCATTACGTCTCGACCATCGGCACCAACGGCTTCACCAACAGCGGTGACAGCCAGACGCTGATGGTGGGTGCGCCGCGCGCCTTCTTCGGCACGATCAAGCTGGGGTTCTGAGACATATCTGTTTGCCCAATGCGCTGGCGCGCATTGGGCAGGCGGCACCAGCCCGCTCCCCCGCCCGGCCACCCGTCGGTAGTATCCTGTGGGTGGCCGGGCGGGGGAGCGGGCTGGTGCCGCAAAAATCCGGCTCTTTCGCCGGATTTTCAAACAGACTCCTGAACCGGGGGCGAACCGTCAGCGCTTTGCCAGCCGATCGATCAGCGCCATGGCGGACTGCGGGTTGCGGACCTTGTGCCCGCTGATGACATAGAGATAGACATCGCGCGGGGTGGCATCAGCCTGATTGGGCTCCACCAGCGTCAGCCCCTCCGGCACCCGGCCAGCCGCCCAGTCACGGGCACGTTGCGCCCATTGGTCGAGTGCCTGAGCGCTGTAACCCAGCGGCTCCTCCTCCACCGTGCCCATGATCCGCGCATAGACAAAGGGCGCGGTCAGATCGGCGATCTGCGGATAATCCGCATCGCCCGCCACGATGGGGGCCACACCATGCTCACGCAGCAGGGCGATGCAATCGGGGTGGCAAAAACTGTCATGCCGCAATTCCACCGCATGGCGCAGCGCGCGACCTTCATGCGAGGCGGGGAGCAGTTTCAGGAAAGCAGCGAAATCATCAGGGTCGAATTTCTTCGTGCCCATGAACTGCCAGTTGATCGGGCCCAGCTTGTCCTTCAGCTCCATCAGCCCGCTGGTGAAGAAGCGCTCGATGCTGGCGCCTGCCTCGGCCAGCACCTTGCGGTTGGTGGCAAAGCGCGGCGCCTTCAGGGAAAAGACGAAATCATCGGGCGTCTCATCATGCCATTTGGCGAAACTCTCGGGCTTTTGCGAACCGTAATAGGTGCCGTTGACCTCGATGGAGGTCAGCTGGCGACTGGCAAATTCGAGTTCGCGCTTCTGGGCCAGACCTTCGGGATAGAAGGTGCCGCGCCACGGTTCATAAGTCCAGCCGCCGATGCCGATGTAAATCCGCCCGCTTGTCTGCTCGCCCATATGCTGCCTTTCTGACTGCCTTTTGCCCCTTATGCCGCGTGGGGCACCATCACGACACCCCATTTCCTGCGGTCAAAGCCGCCGCCTCGGACCGCGCCTTGATGACATGCAGCACCGCGCCATGAAAATCGTCGAGGAAGATATGCCCCCACCAATCGCAATAGGCATTGATCGGTGTGGCGATGCGATAATGGGTTGTCAGCACCAGCCGCGTGTGTCCGCCGGGCAGCGGCGAGAGGCGATAGTCCCCGCCGGTCAGCCTGAGATAGGCACTGTCCACCTTCACATGCCCCTCCACCGCCCTGGGGATCGAGTCAGGCCCGAAGCGGAAGGTCCAGGCCAGCGCGCGATCCTGCTGCCAGAAGGTCACGACCTCCTCGAAACGCACGCCGCGCGTCCAGCGCAGATGGCGCACCGCCCCCACACCACGCCCCGCCAGTCGCGCATCCACGGGGCGCGGCACGCCGACCAGATCATGGCTTACGGTCCAGATACGCTCCTCGGGGCGGATCTCGGCAATCGCCACGGTGTTGGCCCAGACGGCACTGGGCGGCGCGGCGATCTCCACCACGCTTTGCACCTGTCCCTCCAGCGGGGGCGCGGGGGCATCGGGCATGCCGGGCAGGCCCAGCAGCGGCAAAGCGATCACGCAAGACACCGCCGAGCGCGAACGCAACCGGCGCAGGCACAGAAACGACAGCCATGACCCCAGCGCCGATGCGCCGCAGAAGAAGGGCGCGGCCATCGCCACGCAAATCCCGCCCTCCCGGAAAAAGATGAAGGACAGCACCACGCACAGGCCCACGCAGATCCAGCCGATCTTGATATGGCGCCACAGCGGGCCCTGTCCGCGTGGATCGGCCAGAATGCTGGCGGTGCCCGCGATGCCCATCGGCATGAAGATCAGCCCGGCGATAAAGGGCAGCGCCGAATCCGCGCCCTGCCACAGCATCAGATAAAGGATCACTCCATAGATCAGCGCGGCCGGAATCGCGAAAAGCAGCCGCTCGCCTAGCGAGGGTCGCGGCTTGGGCAGGGCTGAATCCGGGGCGGGATCTTTGTCTGTCACACTCTCTTTCCGGCGGCTGTGGCACCTTCGTCTTATCGCCACCGCGTTGAAATGTCATGCAACCGCCCTAGAGGAGCCGGCATGCGTTTTCTCCCCCCTCTTGCCGCCGTGGCGGCCTGCCTCGCCCTTCCCCTTGCCGCCACCAGCGCCGTGTCGCGCCCGGTCAGCGCGCCTGCCCCCGCGCAGCATCGCCCGCCGGTCACCATCCTGATCTCGATCGACGGCTTCCGCGCCGACTATCTCGATCGCGGCGAGACGCCGGTGCTCTCGCGCCTTGCGGCTGGCGGCGTGCATGCGGCCATGCGGCCCTCCTTCCCTTCCAAGACCTTCCCCAACCACTGGGCGCTGGTGACGGGGCGCGTGCCAGATCACAATGGCATCGTCGGGAACAAGATGAAGGACCCGGCGCGGCCTGACGAAACCTTCACCATGGAAAGCGACGATCCCTTCTGGTGGAACGAGGCCTCCCCCATCTGGCGCGATGCCGAGCAGGCGGGCATCCGCAGCGCCACCGTTTTCTGGCCCGGATCGAATGTCGCCTGGGGCGGCACGAAACCGAAGAAGGACAAGAAGACGGTGACGGGCGGATCGCGCCCCGAGGACTGGCTGGAGTTCAACCAGGCCGTCAATGGCGCGCAGCGGGTGAACACCGTGCTGGACTGGATGCATCGCCCCGCCGCGATCCGCCCGCGCTTCGTCACGCTCTATTTCGACACGGTGGACACCGCCGGGCATGAGCATGGCCCCGACGCGCCCGAAACCAACGCCGCCATCGCCGATGTCGATCGCAGCATCGGCGCGCTGGTGGCAGGGCTGGCCGCGATGGGGCAAAAGGCCAATCTGGTGATCGTGGCCGACCATGGCATGGCGGGCACCTCGCCTGATCGCGTGGTGTGGCTGAAGGATATCGCCGTTCCGGCCGATTTCACCACTCTGGAAACCGGCACTTACGCCGCCATCACCCCCGTGCCCGGCCATGAGGCCACGCTGGCCAAGGCGCTGGAGCAGCATCACGACCATCTGCAATGCTGGGCCAAGGACAAGATCCCGGCCCGCTTCCGCTATGGCTCGAACCCGCGCGTGGCGCCGTGGATCTGTCTGGCCGATGTGGGCTGGGTGGTCTTCGACAAGCCGCCCCATGAGGTCGAGGGCGGCAACCATGGCTATGACAATGCCGCGCCCGAGATGGCCGCGCTGTTCATCGCCAATGGCCCGGCGTTCCGCGCGGCAGGCAAGCTGCCCGCTTTCGACAATGTGGATGTGGCGCCGCTGCTGCGCGATGTCATGCATCTGCCGCCCGCCAAGGATGCCGATGGCGACGATCAGCCTTTCCGCGCCGTGCTGAAGCGCTGAAACCGATCATGGGCGGGGCATGCCAAACATGCCCCGCCCATAACCCTTCACGCCAGGGTCAGCCGACTTTCGCTTCGGCGCGCCAGGCGTGAAGCAGGGGCTCGGTATAGCCGTTGGGTTGCTTGACACCCTCGAACACCAGCGCGCGCGCGGCCAGGAAGGCCTTGCTCGTCGCCTCGTGCCCCTGCATCGGATGATAGGCCGGATCGCCCGCATTCTGCCCGTCGACCTTGGCGGCCATGCGGTGCAGCGCCTGCTCGACCTCCGCCGCGCTGGCCACGCCATGCAGCATCCAGTTGGCGATATGCTGCGAGGAAATGCGCAAGGTCGCACGGTCCTCCATCAGGCCGACATCGTGGATATCGGGCACCTTGGAGCAGCCGATGCCCTGATCGACCCAGCGCACCACATAGCCCAGAATGCCCTGAGCGTTGTTGTCCAGCTCCTCGCGGATTTCCTCGGGCGACCAATTGTGGCCCGAGGCCAGCGGCACCTTCAGCAGCTTGCCCAGCGGCACCACCGGCTCGGCCTTGCGCGCGGCTTGGCGGACGGGGACATGGACCAGATGGTAATGGGTGGCATGCAGCGTCGCCGCCGTGGGCGACGGCACCCAAGCCGTGCTGGCCCCCGCCTTGGGGTGAGCCACCTTCTGCTCCAGCATATCGGCCATACGGTCGGGCGCGGCCCACATGCCCTTGCCGATCTGCGCCTTGCCCGAAAGACCGCAGGCCAGACCGATCTGGACATTGCGGTCCTCATAGGCGGCGATCCATTCCGCCGCCTTCATCTCGGCCTTGCGCAGCATCGGGCCCGCACGCATCGAGGTGTGGATCTCATCACCCGTGCGGTCGAGGAAGCCGGTGTTGATGAACACCACCCGGTGGCGCACCGCATGGATGCAGGCCGCCAGATTGGCCGAGGTGCGGCGCTCCTCATCCATCACGCCGATCTTGATCGTGTGACGGGCAAGGCCCAGCGTGTCCTCGATGGCATCGAACAGGCGATCCGAGAAATCGACCTCTTCCGGCCCGTGCATCTTGGGTTTGACGATGTAGATCGAACCCTCGCGGCTGTTGCGGAACCGGCCATTGCCTCGCAGGTCGTGCATGGCGATCAGGCTGGTGACGATGCCATCGAGAATGCCCTCGGGCGCGTCGCCGCCATCGGCCAGCTTCACGGCAGGGGTCTTCATCAGATGGCCGACATTGCGCACGAACATCAGGCTGCGGCCCGGCAGCACGATATCCGTGCCATCGGCGGCGGCATAGATGCGATCCGCATTGAGGCTGCGGGTGACGGTCTGGCCGCCCTTCTGGAAGCTTTCCTCCAGATCGCCCTTCATCAGGCCCAGCCAGTTGGCATAGGCCGCCACCTTGTCCGAAGCATCGACCGCCGCGATGGAATCCTCCAGATCGACGATGGTGGTCAGCGCCGATTCCAGAATGACATCGGCGATATGCGCCGGATCGCTCTGGCCGATGGGATGGGTGGGATCGATCACGATCTCGATATGCAGCCCGTGGTTGGAGAGCAGAATGCGCTTGGCATCCTGCGCCACCCATTGCCCCGGATTGGCCAGCGGCAGCATGCCGCCCTTCCACTGCGCCCATGAGCCATGCGCCAGCGGCACAACCTTGTCGAGGAAGGCCTTGGCATAGGCAATGACTTCCGCGCCGCGCGCGGCATCGAGACCCTTGCCCTCGGGCGTGCCGGGGATGGCATCGGTGCCATAGAGCGCATCGTAAAGGCTGCCCCAGCGCGCATTGGCGGCGTTCAGCGCAAAGCGGGCGTTCAGCGCAGGCACCACCAACTGCGGGCCCGAACGCAAAGCCACCTCTTCATCCACATGCCGCGGATCGACCGAGAAGGGCGCGGGTTCCGGCACCAGATAGCCGATCTCGCCCAGGAAGGCCTGATAGGTCTCGCCGTCGATGGTCTGGCCGTGGTGCTGTTCGTGCCAGCTGTCGATCTGCTGCTGCAGACGGTCGCGCTTGATCAGCAGCGCCTCGTTTTCCGGGGCGAAGCGGCCGAAAATGCCTGCCACGCCATACCAGAAGGGCTGCGGCTCGATCCCTGTGCCGGGGAGCACCTGCTCCTCGATGAAGCGGGCCAGCGGCTCGGCCACCGACAGGCCGGCGCGGTTGGAAAATCCTGTCATGGTCATCTCTCACATGGTTAGAGCGACGGGAGCGGCTGATCCTAAATCATCGGACCAACCGCTCCAGCCTTTTGTTTTATCGCGTCTGGCAGCTCAGCTTAGCGCAGCCGACCCAGACGGTGGTACAGGTGGCTGTAGACCTGCGATTCCGGCGTATCTTCCACCTGATGGATGTAGGCCAGCACGGCGGTGCGCAGCAGCTTGAAGTCGGCGGTCGAGAAGATCGGGCGCGCCGGGGTGGGTTCGGTGCGTTCTGCGGTCTGCTCAATGGTTTGAACGGTCATGATACTTCTCCTTTCTTCGGGTTTCGGCCTGAACGTCAGGCGAACTGGTTCATCGTGTTGTGGACGCCGCCCGCCTTCAGCGCGGCCTCGCCCGCGAAGGCTTCCTTGTGATCGTCACCAATGTCGGAACCCGACATGTTCTGGTGGCGCACGCAGGCAATGCCCTCGCGGATTTCCTTGAGCTGCACGCCCGCGACATAACCCAGCATCCCAGCCTCGCCGAAGTACTCACGCGCCAGATTGTCGGTGGACAAAGCGGCGGTGTGATAGGTTGGCAGGGTGATCAGGTGATGGAAGATGCCTGCGCGCTTCGCCGCATCCTTCTGGAAGGTGCGGATGCGGTCGTCAGCCTCATGCGCCAGATCGGTGCTGTCATAGACCACGCTCATCAGCGCGGCGCGGTCATAGGCCGAGACATCCTTGCCCGCCTCCTGCCAGGCATCGAACACCTGCTGGCGGAAGTTGAGCGTCCAGTTGAAGCTGGGCGAGTTGTTGTAGACCAGCTTGGCATTGGGGATCACCTCGCGGATGCGGTCCACCATCGATGCGATCTGCTCGATATGCGGCTTCTCGGTCTCGATCCACAGCAGGTCCGCGCCGTTCTGCAGCGAGGTGATGCAATCGAGCACGCAGCGATCCGCCCCCGTCCCGGCCCGGAACTGATAGAGATTCGAGGGCAGGCGCTTGGGACGCACCAGCTTGCCGTCACGCTCGATCAGCACGTCGCCGCGCAGGGCCTTGAGATCGGTGACCTCATCGCAATCGAGGAAACCGTTGTAGAGATCGCCCAGATCGCCCGCCTCGCGGCTGTAGGCGATCTGCTTGGTCAGCCCCGCCCCCAGCGAGTCGGTGCGCGCCACGATGATGCCATCGTCCACCCCCAGTTCCAGGAAGGCGTAACGGCAGGCACGGATCTTCGCGATGAAGTCCTCATGCGGCACGGTCACCTTGCCGTCCTGATGGCCGCACTGCTTTTCGTCCGAGACCTGATTTTCGATCTGGAGCGCGCAGGCCCCCGCCTCGATCATCTTCTTGGCCAGCAGATAGGTCGCCTCGGCATTGCCGAAACCGGCGTCGATGTCGGCGATGATCGGCACAACGTGGGTCTGGTGGTTGTCGATCTGCGCCTGAATCTCGGCCTCCTTGGCGGTGCCGCGCGCCTTGTCCAGATCGCGGAACAGCATGCCCAGCTCGCGCGCATCGGCCTGGCGCAGGAAGGTGTAGAGTTCCTCGATCAGCGCGGGCACGCTGGTCTTCTCATGCATCGACTGGTCGGGCAGCGGACCGAAATCGGAACGCAGCGCGGCGACCATCCAGCCCGACAGGTACAGATATTTGCCCTTGGTCGTGCCGAAATGCTTCTTGATGCTGATCAGCTTCTGCTGCCCGATGAAACCGTGCCAGCAGCCCAGCGACTGGGTGTAGTTCGCCGGATCCGCATCATAGGCGGCCATGTCCTGCCGCATGATCTTCGCGGTGTAGCGAGCGATATCCAGCCCGTTGGTGAAGCGGTTCTGCAGACGCATGCGCGCCACGGTTTCCGACTCGACTCCGCTCCACGCAGCCTGTCCGGCGATGCTCTGGCGGGCGTCGGTGATCGATTGGCGGTAGGTCATGGGATCCTCTTGCGCTGTGTTTTGGTGACACCCCTTTCGCAGTTGCGGGAAAGCCGCGACAGGCCGATTGGTGGCCACGTGTCACAGCAAGACTTGTCATGACGGTCACATTGTGACAAATTCACAGCATGGCCAGCACCCCACCCGATCGCAAGCTTTACCTCGGCCCGCGCCTGCGGGTGCTGCGCCGCGAACTGGGCATCAACCAGACGCGCATGGCCGAGGAACTGGGGGTTTCGCCCTCCTACCTCAACCATCTGGAGCGCAACCAGCGCCCCCTCACCGCCCAGATGCTGCTGCGCCTGGCCGAAACCTATGACATCGACATTCGTGATTTCGTCTCCGGCGCCGCCAATGCCGAGGACCGCGTTACCCTGCTGGAAACGCTGAACGATCCGCTGGTACGCGACATCGGCATCGCCCGCGACGAGGTGCTGGAGCTGGCCGAAAACTACCCCGCCGTGGCCGAGGCGCTGGTGCGTTTCCATGCCGCGCTCAACGACCTGCGGCGCGGCCCCGATCTGGTCGACCAGCTTGCCGCCAGCCGGGCGATTGCCGCCCCGGTCGACTGGCTGGGCCGCTTCCTGACCGCGCGGCGCAACCATTTCCCCGCCATCGAAAGCGCGATGGAGGCCCTGTGCCCAGACAGCGACCCCGATCCCGCCAAGCGCGCCATGGCGATTCGCGCGGCGCTGGAAGCGCAAGGCATCGAGGTGCGGATCATGCCTGCCGCCGTGCTGGGTGACGCGCTGCGGCATTACGATTTCCACCGCCGCCGGCTCATGCTGGCCGAAAGGATGAGCGGGCCCAGCCGGACCTTCGCCATCGCCTATCAACTGGCCATGCTGGCCGCGCCCGAGGCGTTTGACGAGATCATCGCCCGCGCCGCGCCGCCCGATGCGGAGACGCGCGGCATCCTCAAGATCGCGCTGGGCCATTACGCCGCCGCCGCGCTGCTGATGCCCTATGAGCGCTTCCACGCTGCCGCCGAAACCAACCGCTATGACCTCGACACGCTGCAGGGCCTGTTCGGCACCTCGCTGGAACAGACCGCCCAGCGGCTGACCACGCTCGACCAGACCGGGGCGCGGGGCGTGCCCTTCTTCCTGCTGCGGCTTGATCGGGCGGGCAATGTCTCGAAACGCTTTCCCGGCAGCGAGGGCGGCGCGCTTGCGCAGGCCGGAGAAGCCTGCCCGCGCTGGGCGACTCAGGAGGCGCGCGCCGGTCAGCGCGTGGCGCAATGGGTCGAGATGCCGGACGAAAGCCGCTTCTTCACCCTGACTCGCCTGCTCGACGGCCCCGACCATGGCAGACAGGGGGGCCCCCGCCTGCTCACGCTGGGCTGCGAGGCACGCCATGCCCCGCGTCTGGCGGCAGCCGATGGCAGCGATCCCACGCAGGCGACCACCGTTGGCCCCGGCTGCCGCCTGTGCGAGCGCTCCAACTGCCCGGATCGCGCGATCCCGCCGATCACCCGCAGCATCGAGCCCAGTTCCTATCACCGCTCGACCAGCGCCTACCCCTTCCGCCCGGTCTAGGAGACGGTTTGACAATATGCGGAAGCGCATATGTGTGATGGGCCGGGACAGGTCGCCGCCACGCAGCCCGGCTACGGGCATCGCCCTTCACGCCGCATTGACCCAATGTATAAGATATACCCGATGGCAGCGGCTGTTACGCCATCCATCGACACAGCCGCAAAGGCCGGACAGGGGAGGACAGGCGGTCACCGGGGAGCAGGCCTCGCGATGGCCCACTTGTATCCCGCCCCCGCTTCCGCTTTTGTCGCCCGACATGCCAGAACAGGGGAAACAAGCCGGTGCCGACCAGATATGACATGCGCTTTGTCGCCATGCTCACCCTTGCCGCGACAGGGGTGATGGCCACGAACGCCCATGCCGATGCCGCCGCCGATCCCTCGCCGAAC
>Ga0116227_10003299_pt1 | contig 36050 bp, 24 predicted proteins | sample S1TSphgellanicum_FD_89693 | JGI IMG/M metagenome (GOLD analysis project Ga0116227, IMG submission 89693) | Host-associated microbial communities from peat moss isolated from Minnesota, USA - S1T2_Fb - Sphagnum magellanicum MG | ecosystem: Host-associated > Plants > Peat moss > Unclassified...
AAAAATTTTTTTTTTTTTTTAAAAAAAAAAAAAAAAAAAAAAAATGCATTTTGGATGGAAAGTAAGATAATTGCTTTCACTAAGCCCACGATAATGAATAATAACTATAATTAAATAGACTATAGATCTTGAAACTAGTTGTTAAAGGGCCTCAAGTTGTGGGGGTGGAATTGCATATTGCCTAGTGCCTTGTATGTAGTGTTTTTTTTAGTGGTGAAATATTGCCAAATTTGGACTTGGAAAGGTGGCCTTTTAATTCTATGCTTAAACAATAGGGCCGAAAAGGGGGCAAAATTGTCAAAAGGCTTCATACTGGAATAAGTACTTCATTTGCAATTTCTCTTAAACCTTAATCCTCCCTTGCCATGCATGGCAACCCCACAACAATCCTAGTTACCCGATGGCTCCATCAAGCCATCCAATATCGCCATCTATTGCTAGTCATTTTCTTCTTTTGCCAAGATTACGACAATTGTCATCTTTTTCTTGTCGCTTGTTGTCAAGTGTGAAGGTGGGATCGCCATCACTAGCTATGACCCTTTGCTTGAGCTCACCAAATTTTATAATTACGAAGGTTTTAATTAGGATTTGGTTTCATGATGTGCAATGGGGCATGGGCCATGGTTTTAATGATTTGATGATTTAATCAATTGTTCAAGAATCACTACAATTCAAGAATCAAAGCATGTTGGTGAATTGTGATTGTAGTTTGTAACTTGCAACTTTGCAAATTGTAAGTAGCCAACTAAGGCATCAACTTGGATTAGACCACTAAATCAATTGTTCAAAGCATTGCGTCAAGCTTGGGAGGATTCAAGAATTGCGAATTGCAATATGTAAGGCACCATTGCGCATTGAAGGGCTGTGATGTGTCATTGAGTCATGTAACTTGCAAGTTGAAGTCGTCATTGGTTGACAATTACTAATTGCTCATTGCCAAAGCCCAATCAGACTCCAAAAAGATACAATTTCAATTCCCAAATCCCAATTCGTTGTGGTGTTGCCTTAAATTTTTATTTGCAAGTTGTTATAATTTGGGACTTTGGATTTTGGAATCTGTAATGTGTGCATTGGGTTTAAGGGTCTAAGGTTTTCGTTGAACTTTAATCAAGTAATAGGTTTGATCAAACTTATTATTTCACATTTTATTTATTTCAAGGTTTGATGTATTCTAAATTTTTTGTTTTTAAACTTTAGATTTCAAACTTGTCATTGTTAGTGTGTCACTCTAAATTCTTGTCATATGCATAAAAACAACTAAGAAAACAAGATTTCTCAAGGACATGAACAAGGGTAGGCCTAATTTCAAATCCCAAATTATGAAACAAGAACACAATATGTGTAAGGAAAAAATCCAACAAGATTTTATTGCAAGAATGAAACAAAAACAAACCAAGGTTATGATAAGAAAATGTACCCAAAACTAATGTTGAATATATTAAAGGTAATGGGGAATTCTACCTCTACTTATACCCATTAGGCACCTAATTCAAAGAAGTTTCAACCTACATGTGGCCCATGTTCATCCATGTGAACTATGAGTGAACTAAGATTCAATTAAAAGTGAATTAAGAATTAATTGGAAGTGAACTACAAATTAATTGGAAATGAACTAAGAATTAACTGGTAATAAACTAGAAGTAAACTAAAACTTAACTAAAAATTAATTGAGAGTGAATTGAAATTGAATTAAGAGTTAGGTACAAGTTCATTGCAAGTTGTGGATGAACATTCATATGAATGAACTCCATGACATTAGCATCAATGACAATTCTAAAGATTTTGAGGGGTTATTGGTTGCAAACTATAGAGTACAATGCATAGGTTTAGGGTTTAGTGGTTGGATCTACAAACTACAATGTAGAGCTTTAAGGTTTAGCGGTTGTGATTTACAAATTATAATGTAGAGCTTTATGGTTTATTAGTTATAATGTACATATTGCCAATATAAAGTTTTAAGGTTTATTAGTTGTAGTTTACAAACATCTTTCCAAAATAAAATCTTAACATCATGCCCTCTCGTTAATTTTCTTAAGAAAAAGCTAATGCACTTTTGGTCAGATGCTTGTGGAAAGAAAAGTTGACAAGGTGTTGAGACCACAATTTTTTTCCTTTTGCCAATTGAACTCTCTAAATTCTATTTAGACCAACGACCCAATAAATAGAGTAAGCTTTTTAGAAAAATAAGTAATGGGCCATGATGTTAAGCAAAGATGGCTTTAATAATCATGCAAGATATTGAATCAAAGAAAGTCATACATACATTATGTTTATGTACAACATTGCAATTATCAAGTTGGACCCACCATAATATAATATAATCCTTAAAAATGCTTTCTTCCAAATCATACTTACATTCCAAGCACATGACTCTTGTTTAGTATTTTAAACTAGCATAATGAAACAAGATGGATGGTATCACCAAATTCAACAAAAAAATAAAATTCTACATTGATGAAAACCAAGTTCATACCATGAGTGCATAATAGTTTAAAAAACTAAAGCTTTAGGGTTGATTGGTTGTGGTTTACATACTATACGTAGAGCTTTAAGGTTACTAGTTGTTGATTACAGGGTTGGGGTTTGTTGATTGTTGACCACAAAATTGGAGATTGTTGTTGTAGGTCTTGCAAACTATTTTATGATATTGTGATTATTTCTTGAACATGGCACCTTTGTAGCCTCTCCAAAACTTCTAATTACATCATTTTTTTTCTCAAATTGATCTATTAGGTGTAACATCCTTTAGCAACCAACCTTTAAACATTATCCCTTCTAATCTTGAACATTTTTCTAATGTTGATACGTGGATTTTTGTTGAAGAGACTAAGAGGAAACAAAAGGAGTATGAGCTAAATAAGTGTTTTATGGTGTTTGAATGTTAAGTTGCCATGGGTTGAATCTATGGTGGATGCACATGGCAAGGTGTATCAAATTAGATGCAAGGTCTATATTAAGATATAAGGCAAGGAAACGTTGTTGGCTCTTAAGTTGGACGGCCTTTGGAAACATAGTGGGAGAAGGAAGGCTTTAATTGTAATCCCAAGAGTTTGTAAAACCAATGAATATTAGATGAACAAATATTTTGTTTATGCTAAGAATGAATGTTTGTATTGTTCAATTAGGAAGGACACCATTGCTAACCAAATTTGCCATGTTGTTGTTGGTAAAAGTAAAAAAAAAATTTGTGTAATTTTTTGTTTATTTCCACATGTTGGTTAAAAACAGACTCATGATTAATTATGAAAGCATGAGCAATTGTTGCATTTCCTTGATGTGAAGAGTTTTCCAAAACCCACTGGTAAAACACAATTGCTTAGGAGATGGCAACTTGCATGCATGATTTGGTTATCAAGAAAACCAAATATTTGGTTAAAGGTGTTAGATTCATTTTTCTTTCTTGTGACGAAGTCACAACTTTTGATCAACAATCTTAGATTTCCATTCACGCTTATGTGGTGGAAGATTGGTAGTGGACACTTTCGTTATTATCCTTGTAGTGCGTGGTTAATAAGGCCATTCTGATAACTTGAAATGTGTATTAGTGGATGCCATGGTGTTGTTTGGTGATTTGTGTTAGGAAACAATTGCATCTAAATTAATTACATTTGGAGCTCATGGGGTTAATGTGTTTTAGGGCATTAAAATAGGTGTGACAATTCAGTTGAAAAAGTAAAATGATCAATGTGCATTGAATGAACCATTGCATTAATCTTGTAATCTAATTTTTAAAAAAAATGAACATTGTGAAAAAGATTGAAGTTGTGCTACAAAGTTTTTCTGCATATTTTTTCATAGTCCAAAGAAAGCCCAAGAGTTTGTTGATTCAGTTGATATTATTGAAATAAAGGGTAAACGAATTTTGAAGAACATCAAAATTCATTAGATTTCTATGCTACTCCTAGTTAAAAAGGTTATGTTTGAGTATCATGCCTTGGTTTTAGAGATGCATCCAAATGATGGTAATAATACTCAAGCTACCCATAATTTAGAGTTGCTTTGTGATTTGGAGGTAATGATGGGGCTTTCTTGTATTATGCCCATGCTAAAAAGGCTCAATGACTTGATTAAATTCTCCCAATCCTAGTAATGTTTTTTTTATGATTTTGTTGCTATAGTCAAATTGTGCCAAGTAGATTTTTAGTATTGGTACAATGATTAGGCCTAGACTGCCTAGACATGCATGATGTGTTCAATGGGTATTGCAACTTGTTGAATGGCACATCAAACATGGTGGTGCATGAATGGGAACATGACTTGAATACTGGTGTTGAAAATTTGAGTTTTCAGATTGATGGCATTTTTATCATGATGCATTACTGGTGTCTAGAGACATCACTCTATGTGCTTATTACTTGTGTTATTTTCCAACAATCCATCAATTAAGTGCAAAGATAATATATTGAAGCTATAACTAAGTTCAATGATGAGTTTAAGAAGTGATTTCTTGAAAAGATGTCATTGATGCTTTGGGTGTTGTTTATCCAAAGTACTAGCTAAAATCTTCATGTGAGGTGACCTTTCTTGTTCATATGGCTATCTTGAAAGGGTTTTATTGTCAACTTAAAAAATTTGGATCCACCTAAACTTGGATCCCAATAGTACTTGATGTGAGTAGTCTAGACTTATAATTTCTTTGTTCAATATTACAATGATGTTTAATGCTCAATGGGCTATGGACCAGCCAATGGATTTGTTCAATGTTTAGACTTTGGAAAAAACTTTCTAGTAATGTTTTATTATGTGCTCGACTTTTTGAGTTCATGAAAGTCGCAAAATTGGTTGTGGTTCAAATTATGGATTCTATGAAAGATGAAAGAACTTTCTCAACCTTGACTTTCATGGTTATGGAACCACTTGTGTGAACATTTGGATTTGGTGGTTCAAATGTTTGCACAACTTTTTTATATTGTTGATACCTTTCAATGCCATCACAACTTGGACAAAGGAGAAAGCCAAGAGGGGTCTTTTGGCTTGATGTGTTCTAGCTTAATGCCTTTGGATAAATTTCTCCTTCCGGGCTCCCATTTGATTTTTTTTTTGTATGATTGAACTAATGTGTGACTTGTAGGTTAAGATCATGTACTGCCACTGGGTGCAGTATCTTCCAAAACAAGGGTTCAATTCCCTCACATGATTTGTCAATTTAATTTTTAATTAAATTTGCCACTCCCTAAACACTTGCCAAATGGCTCCAAGTTTTTTTCTACTATAACCTAAATTTAGACTCTGTCAAAACTGAATCAGCCACTATTCACATACACAATACATCCTACAAAATTCAAATACACCACACTTCCAAAGAGAAAGTAACCATTTGTTTTATCTATATTTTTTTTGTATAGCCAGTCAAAAGATGGCCATGCTTGTGATTGTAGCCACCTAGGTTGCTAGATCTAGCAAACAGTAGCCACTTAGGCCACTTCTAAAATTCCTTAAAAAGAACACTACTTGTATGTAACCCATAAGCAGTCAAGTCTTTAACACACCAGCATTGACACCCATAACAAATATCTGTGTTTAATTAATGTCCCCTCATTCTTTGAATCTGGACTCAAGGGAGTGGGGAGGTAACTTGAAGAGTTAGGATATACCTATTCTACTGGAATAAATGGTCTTGGAAATGACAGTTGATTTTGTTGTAGGGGAGGTTCCTGTACAAGTGCATTCTCCTGAGGGAGGGACACCTGAGGGCCTCAGCTCAAGGGTGTTCCTGAACCTCAGGACCTCAGGAGAAAGCATGAGTACAGAAACCTCCCCTTAAGTAAACAACTCTCTTTTTGTTTCGTTGCTTCTTTTCTGGTTCGTAGGAAAGAAATATTTCCATGGGATCGTGGGAACGTATAAAATTTGTTACCTCCCCCAGCATAACACCCTAGGGTTCTTCCCCAGGGGAGATCTTTCAAAATAAACATAGAAACGAAAGGGAAGTTGTTTATGTGACCCTCAAAACCCTGGCAGCTGGCACATTTTTCTTAGTATACCTGAAGTCTACAATACCCCACGTAAAACTACCTGCGCCAATGATGGTGGCGGGCTTCATGCTTCCTTGGTGGACTTCATGGTTTTCATAAAGCCCTCTATTTCCAGTTTCCCCTGCCCACAGTTCCTTCGAGATTCCCACATGTCAAGGAATTCAAAATCTTCCTAGGTTTCGACATACAGATAGATAGCCCTCAACTGCAGGCTCTACTGGAATCAGGCCTGCATTGGGCCCTCCCTGGCATTCGCTTGTCTTCCAGTAAAGGCCACAGCCTCAGGCTTTACCTACCCCAAATTGTCTCCAAAATTAATGAACTATAATTTTTCAAAGCGCTACCAGATGAGAAAACCTGTGTTCAGCTTCAAAAAGCCTTTCAAGAAGCCACCCCTACTAACAACACAAAAAACATTTTGTTGATTAGTCATAATCTGACTTAAATCCATTTATCCATTCACAGAGAGAGGCCCATGGGTTTCAAAACTCAGAGGTAGCAATGTACCATGAGTTGCATTTGTAGGAAACATCAAAGTCACCAGACAAATATGTCCTCCCTGAGGTACCAACTACCAAACACCAACACCTGTATTGTGAACTTCAAACCTATAAAACTAAGGAGTTCCTGAAGTTTATTCAAGACCAAAATTGTCACAAAACTTGCTCCACGTAATTCTGTACTTATCTCAATGCACAAAATCAAATTTGGGCTTAAGAGGATAATAACACTTAGGGGAGTGAGTGTGTGGGTGTTGCAAAATGGTCTGGGATCATAGATGGCTGCTGAGGCCTGTTAAGAACTTAAACCCCCCTCAGCTCTAGGGGTTACGAACTTAGACCTAAAGTCATTTACAATGTTTTTGCATATTGCAGTAGCATGGTGAAATTTCAACATTTCTGTATTGAAGAATGATTTCATTTATGAAGTTTCCATGTCGAAAGTATAATATTCTATCAATGAATGTGTGGAGGGGGACATTGGGCAGTGCTGCTGACATGGGGATTCCAAACATAAATGTGTGAATTAGAAATAATATCTCTCAAGAAAACATAAAAAATCTAATCGCCAAGTGAAATGCAGTTTCTCAGCACTCACGTTTTTCGGGACACAAAGTCACACAGATTTCTGCTGCTGCTGTGCGTGGGTCTCGTTTTGGACCGTTTCCATTGTTAGATGACGTACTAACTGCGCTTTGTGTGTGGGCATGGAACTTGAAGATAATCTTCGTGATTGAAGAGTTTGTCAGAAAGTTTTTAAAAAAACTGACATCTTTTTCTCTCGAGATCTGTATGATTTCAACAGGAAGACGTGGTCCCTCAACTAGTATTCAATCTGGGACGCGTTGTTGGCACTTGGCACCCCTCAACAGGTATTCTCTCCGAGACGCGTTGTTGGCAACGACTAGTATTCTATCTGAGACGCGTTGTTGGCACCGGTATTTCTGTTTTTGGCGAGTTTTCATATCCTCAGGACAAAAATGGAAAAAGCCAGTACGATACGTACAAAGGTCTTTTTTGGGAAAAAAACGCTCAATATGTCAAATCGCTCACATTGTGAGGACTTTTTTGAAATCGCCGTATTTAGACATTATGTTGTAGTAGATCGTCAAAATATGACACGATTCCTAAACCTTTGTACTTTCCTTTCTGACCTGTGGCTAAAATTGGCTATGTCCTCTTGTAGATTATCACCAACCCATCTACCTAATAAATTTTGAGGAAAAAACACTATGGTTGTTGCTGGGTGGGTAGATCTTCTTGAGTACCTAGTTACAGTATATAGCAGCTCCACTGGATTGTTTGGATTATCGATCAAATTCGCGGATCAATCTCTGTGACGTGATTGCAAATTCGTGGTTTTGCGAGAAGTGCAGAAGAGTTTTCAGGTTGGGTTCACTGTTAGCTTTCAGAAAAACAAATGGCAGTTTTGATTGTCTGTTCTGATTTTGTGGTTTCCATGTATATGCCTTAATCTTTGTGGCCCTTCAAACCCCTTTCTCTCTTTGTGTAGGAGAAATTTTTGGAGCATCATTTTATTTTGCAGCGTGACTTGTTTGAATGTATGGGCAGTTTTGATGAGCAAAGACAAGAGATTTTTGTTCGAATTCTGATGTTAAGAGATGTTGTTTTTGTTCGACGAGAGAAAAAGTTTTCCAGCATTTTGGCTTTTTCTACTACAGAAATTTTTCTGTCTTGAGGATTCGTGTTGTGTATTGCATCTCTTGTGTTCTCAATGGCAATGGCGGGTTTTTTGCAGGATTTCAAGTAGCCATGTCTGGATACGGAGAGCACGAGGGTGGTCATGAGCACCACCACCACAAGCATCATCACGAGAGCGAACGTGAGGAGCGTCGTGAAGAAGAAGAGCAACGCCACAACATCAATGAAGGTCGCCGTTCTCATGACAACCAAGGTTATGGTGATGAGGATCATCATGGTTACAGCAAAAGCGCCTTGAGGAAAGAAGATGTGAGTTTTTTTTCCATGTATTGACAAGAGCTTACTCGCAGCTCTGCCTTGTCGAATCAGACTACTTGTATGAACATTGTTGATAGGTGATGTAGCATAGTACTTGTTGAAGTGTGCGCCTGGAGCAACCTGTAGGAAAAAAAACTTCGTATCTTTCCCAGTAATATCAAAGAAATTTTGTATGGTATGATTATTGAATTGCAGTGTGGAGAATCTTAAACATGCTGTGAAATAGAAAATGTGTGCAAATGTGGTCTAGACTCTTATTTCACCGTCACATTAGTCTCCATGTAAGTAACCCGGTATATGTGGATGGTGTGTTGCATATAGGTTGAGAATTTGAAACACCGCACTGACATCAGTGATGAGGAGAAAGCCAGACGGCGCCGTGTGCTTGAGGGGGAAATAGCTGCGGGTGTTATTGGCGCAGGCATCTTGGGCTTTGCTGGCTATGAAGGGTATGGCCTATGGACTCTGTTACATGCTGTTGCTTCACAGTTTCTGTTGTTACTGTCTTTGATTTAGTTTCTAATTACTGAAATCTTTTGCAATAGTATTTGTTGGCTACCAATTCAATGTAGTTTCATTTGGTCCCACATGACTGCCAGATGCTCATCAGGTAGGTTCATAATTTTTTTTGGGACTTCATGAAATGTTTCATATCTTAAATGATGCTAGTTTGATGAACTTGCCATAAAGAGCAGAGTTGTCCATATTTGATGAACAGCTTGATTTTCGAGTCAAATACAGAAGGAAAGCCTGTATTAATGCCTTTGATTATCCTGGCCTCCAACAAGGAGTTGAATGTTAAACATTTGTGCTTGGTGAATACTTGCAGGTATGTGCATTACAACAAGGGCCATCAGGCGGGTGCTCAAAATGCAGAGGGAGAAAAGAAACACCATGGCTTCTCTTGAGTGAAGAATGCTCATGGCTTCTTTCGAGAGAAGAAATCTCATGGATTCTTCAGACCAGCACAGGCTTATTTGTGAAAAGTCTTCCAAGTTAATCTGAAATAAGTAGTTGTGTGAGTTTTGTTTTGACAACTAATATACTCAAAGAGTGCGACCCCTCTTGAAGAGTCTTTTATGCTCAAAATTTTGCAAGCTTTTTGCATCATGGCAGAATTGACTTTTTTTCCTGGCTGTTTCCCACATGTCTCTTTTATGGTTTGGAGTGAACTTAATATCTTGTGCGTGAAGTGAATTACATTACTCAATGTGGTGTGAATGTATAGACTTGTTTCACAAATAGGTATTCTTGGAGAAGTCAACATTGAACTTCTTTTTACATTTAGTTTCCATCATTGTTTTGATGTCCTTCTAAAAGATGAGACATGATTTAGCCCTGTGCCCTTCCAAAGATAAATTTTGCAAAACACAAAGATTACTGTGTCAACTAATAATGACCATAAGGAAATAAGAAGAGTATATATCAATGTGTCCCCAAGAATGAAGTAAACTATAATTCTTAAATCCAAGTAGTTTGTTCTCCATTGTTAAAAAAACAATTATAGTCCTTAAATTATCTGAATTTGTACTCACAGACAGATATAACTCCGATGGGAATTATATCCTGATTTAGACTGATTTTCTATTGTGGCACACCCATTATTTTTTGCTCAACTAAATATTTGATGTCAAGAGGATTGAAGGCTAGGCAGTTACCATCCAGAGAGAGCATTCACCAAGTAGAACCTCTCACCCTTTCTTTCCTGTGCATGCATCATCTGGACATGATGCTGGATACGAATTTTTTTGTTGATTGAGGAAAAGGTTACATGACTTCTCGTCATTGACAAGAAAGTTATGCTGCTGCTCTTGAACCACTGAATGATATGAATGGTAGATTAAGTTTGGTGATTAGCTTGAGGATATTGATTACAGAAAAAATGAAAATCCCTTCAGTACTTCATTTCTGCTAACTGGTGACTTCTGGTAGTTCAAGATTGTGATGTGGAGACATATAAAAGTGAGAAAATAATTTCAATTAGCAAAGTAGTTAATATTTGTAAAGTTGTTTTTGCTAATGATTTAATTCTGCACAACAGCTTGTGCTTAAGGAAACAAATACACACTAAAATATCAGGTTCTGTCTAAATCTATATTTATGTTTATATATAAGTTTATTGAATAAATTGTAAATATCAAGACCAATGCTTAGTCTTAACATGCTAGCTTGGAACTAATCATAAACATTTAACCTCTTTAAAATTCAATTCAAGATTTTGACAAGAATGGATAAGGAAAAAAATGTTCACACACACATATAGAACTAAAGCTTGCAAAAGTTATTTTGCTCATTTAAAAAAAAATTGGCACAAGATTTGTTGTATAAGGGAGATGGATTTGAAAAGTTCGGTTGTTATTCATGTAAACAATCGATCATTTTAACTTAAATGAGATTTATGCAAATAAAGGACCACATCTAAAGGATGAAAAGTAATAAATGTTGTCTTCAAACATTACATACTAGTTTTGAATTCAATATATCGTTGAAATATTTTTTAAATGATTTATTGATCTTCTAATTCAGAGAATTTGACACTTTGATTATCAACATTCTATCGAGTTATTTTTACCAAATCATTTTAGGGCCATGCTTTTAGGCAAGGATTATGCATTCCCTTGGGTTTACGATACGTTATTGAGTTATAGATAACTTGCCCCTTATGAACATAAATAGATAATGTTTCATGATTATGATACATTTATGGAAAAGAAATAGTTCAAAAGAATCAAAACTATGTAACTTTGTTACATAGATATGAGAATCTATGTTCTTTGTTTCATAAACATTTTTTCACATATTTATTTTCTATCTTTTATGCATGTCTAATATGTCATAGTCATCTTTCTTGTCATAAAATTTTCTATATATTCACAAAACCATACCTAAAAGATGAAACATTTTTCCACCAATCATTTAATTTTTAACTTCAAATTTATTTTATGAAAGTTTTAATATTATACAACAAACTAATGAGTCATACACAAACCTAATGAACATTATTAATTTATTACACCTTATTACTTAACCCAATAAGTTACATATTTTAACCCACAAAATAATTACATTATTAATTCCATCAAGTTACATGTCCATATAAGGTTGTAATGTGAACATGTCAAACTTGTTTTTGAAACCTTAAAAGTAGCTTACACCTTATGGATTGAAAAATGATTTTCTTGAACACATTTACAAATCTCTAAACAACAATTTTAATGATTTAAATCATATCTATTTATTTTAACAACGTAAAATTAGTTTTAAAATTTAAAATTTTTATTTCATCCATTTAAGATGGATTCTCTAATGACTATGAATCGATTTAAAAAAAGGTTTTTGGTTCATCCATGATGACAATTTTTTGTGTTTTTAATTTTCAGTTTTTTGTTCAATTGTTTATTGATGTGGAAATTACATGAATTTGGAGCATTGGATCTAGAGTTTAAAAAGATCATAACACCTTTGAGAAAGGCAATTAAGGGTTTTGAAACATTTAGGAAAGGTTGTTTGTTGAATTGTGTTTCTTCTAAATGTGTTTATGTTTTGTTGTTGATAGTTGTTACATATGCAATGTATTCAATTTACAAGTAATATGGATTTGAATAAGCATATGACATTGTATAAGTTTTGTAAGTTATTATAAAAATAATTTTAAACAGTTTGTTTTAACAAATTAATTAGCTAGTTGAACTACCCATCATGTTAATAAGATCAACAATGAAGCAAATGGAATAAGATCACAAACTTAACATCTCATGACTTAGTAATGAAAAGTGTGTAAAATTTGTTCATTTATAATTCATACATTGATATCATTAGAAAAAATTCTTAAATTTATAACTCCATATATGATTGATTTTGTAGTCATACTAACATTATATGACTAAAGGCCTTTAGTTGTACCAAACAAGTAGCAAAAGACAAGTAGTCATTAAATGTTTGATGTGACATTTTTTTATCCTATAGTCATTAAGGACAAGTCATAAAGGACAAGCCATGTATAATGCTAAAGTTTCATATAATGAATGATTAGACACTACCACATATATGTGTTTTTAAGCTAGATTTTTTTTACCGAGTTTAGGCATATTCTTAGTCAAATCAAACAATGGACAAAATTGGTTGTAGTTGTAATAGATTAATCATTTTTTACACAAATGTGACTAAAATTATATGATTAATATGACAAATATGCTTGTTTGAAACAACTAAAGTGACTAAGGCTATTAGTTGACATGGCATTATTAATTTGACTTTAAATTAAAAATTATATTATTTATATGAATATATAATGACATTATGGAACTTCAATATTTTTGAATTATAGGTGAATCCAAAATGCTACCACCTTTGATTTGTGATTTAATGTTGGAATTTTTTAATTTTTTTTCAGGCTAATAATATTAACAAATTACATTAGCTGATGTCGAACAAGCCATTGAATCCCCAAACTCGGGATTTTTTTTATTGATGGATGTTCCAAATAAAGTTTGAACCTATAACTTTCTCGGCCACATTCCAAGTTTTTAACCATTAAGCTATCACCTCATGTGATAACAAAAAATGACATTGCAAAATATATAAACACAAATTTTGAACAAAAAAGTGAATTTTTTTATCTCACTATTTGATTTAAATGATTTGGTAGGTTTATTATTACATTGAACTTTGTAATTTTTTAATTCAAAAATATGTGTAAATTATAATTATTCTAAATACTCATTAGTTAACAAAATCTAATGCATCGTTTGAAACTTTGAATTGAATTATATATTCAAATACTATTCAATTACATGAAATTTATTAACTTTCATGAAATTTTGTGATTTTTTTCCATTTCAAAATGTACAAAAACTAAGATGGTTTTAAATATTTATTTTAAAAATTCATATGTAATGTCTGAAATATAATTATTTAAATAGAAAATTTACTTTCACAATTAAATTGAATTTTTAGGTTTCTTTCGTTTCAAAATGTAAACAAAAAATTCAATATTTGTTTAAAAAGTTGAAGCAATGGTTTTTTTTTTTTCTTAGGTTAGAAATTATGCATATAATTATTTGGGTACATTTGGTTTCCTTACTTTCATTATTGACTTCAATTTTTTAATTTTTTAATCCAAAATTTTAGACATTCCATTAATTTACATATCTTGATTTATGCCACATATTTATCAAATTTGAATGGTAGACACTATACCATTCGATTACTTGAATTCATACCTAGATTAAAATTGTTTTTATGGATTATTATTATAAAATATTTTTTAATAGGTAGGTAGATAGCTAATAATTTTAAGTAAGTCGAAATAGTCAGGCATGTAGGTAATAACTTAAACTACCTAACCTATCTTACATAACATATGTAACCTACTTATGTAACTACCTTACACTATGTCGTGATGTGTAGTGTTGTGATGTTTAATGTTGTTAGGGTGTAAATCCATAGCAAACTCTATTGAAAAAAAAGACTAAAACTAATCAAAGGTAAAAACTAATCAACCAAAAAAAGATGCACACACACATATATATACAATGCACAAGAGGAGACTAAGATGAAATTCTCATGTATATTAAATTGAAAAGAAGGAAAGAAAATGTAGTGTATGTAACAATAGCCATGCAATAGCCGCCGTGAACATCTAAAAATCCAATTTGACTATGGAGGAAACTTTCCCTAACAAAGGAATTCTAGAAAAACCAACAAGAGAAAGGAAGAACTTAGCCTTTTATATAGCTGTTAACAAAGCTGAAACCCTAAACAAGCCATAATTCTAAAACACTTAATAACTTATAGTAACCTAAGAACATACATTACCCTTAAAAGCATGATTGGCATGCCTGTAATCGTCCGTCATGTATGAGGCCATGCATATGGGCATGACAACTGTTGTGGTGTGTCAAAGGTAGAAATTAATCAACCGAAAAGATATGCACGCACACATATATCTACAATGCAAAAGAAGAGGTTGAGATGAAATTCTCATGTATCCCCCCCCAAACCTAAGCCGGGAAAAACGTGGCATGGTCTAAGTAGAAATCAAAGTGTTGTAGGAGAACATGATGAACAGTATCAAATGCCAATGGGAACTTCAGTGAGTTCCAGCTTGAAACAAAATAGATGGTATCCACCATTACAATTATCGCAAAGCAACATACGATCAACATTGTCTATGCTCTAACATACCTAACATGGATAGTCACGTGGAGGGATCCAAGTCAATGTCATGATGGTAGGATCCAAGTTCGGTAGGTGGTAGGGTGCACAATTTTTAAAATGATCCCAAATTGTGCGTCCGTTAATTCCTTACAACTCTGACACACTTGAAGGTTTGATCGTTTTAATCCTCAAGATAGTATGACCAGAAAAAATGCCTAGAGTATCATTAGGTTGCTGCTGAAGATACACATAGTCACCAACATCAAATTGTCTCAACTTAAGTTTGTAACTACCACCTCATGTATGTGCATACTGTAAGGTGCTTCGATGTTGTACAATGGACAAGTTTTCCATGGCCATGGGCATAACCCTCTTGAATAGAGTAACCTTCTTTGTGATGACCCTAGCCTAAGTGGCTGGGGAGAACAAGTTCACAACCTAGTCCATTTGAGCAACAATGGAAGAGGGTGGAATGGGATGTCTCCCAAAAAGTAAAAAATAAAAAATGAAATGAAACAAAGAGGCATGCTTGGCTCCATCATTTTTTATGCCGCCACTTGCTTTGCAATAGGATGAATGTTTACACAGAAATACCTCCGAACCACCATCCCTGATTGTAATAGGGCTTCAAGACCTGTACCAATACCACCAAAGAGCTTTAGTAATGTAATCCCCTTTTTAGGCGGTGTCCAGGTGATTAACGGACGAAGTACTAACTTAATCGATTCACCATGGTTCTCCATGTTCTCAAAATTAATCATAGCTTTGACCAAGGGCTTGTGGGCTACTTTGAACTTCTGTAAAACCTTTGGTCCATGTTGAATGTTAGTAGGAACCACCCTCAAGCTTTTAGTAGCTTGGGCATAAGTCATCTTTTTTTCATTTCCCTCTATCCATTCGTGGCTAGCTTGTTAAAAATGGTGTGTGCTTCTTTGAGCATACAATGGTGAGCCATAGGACTATGGTTCTCATGTAAATGAAGGGGTATGTATCCCAGGTGGTGGCCATGAATCTTTGAATTTAGTTGTTAGTACGCATGCTTGAACCAGTTGTCAATTGTGAAACCTGGTGGAAACATGGCCTCTTACCTAATAAACACATTGTAACTAGTGGCATTGGTGGCTAAACATCTGACATGTAGGTAAAAATCATGATCTGTACCTTCATTGAAATTAAATGTAATCAAATTTGAACTTTCTCCAAGTACCTCCTCTACACTCCCATTAATGGTCTGAATTTGCCATAGAAATTTTTGTAGTTTAGAATCAAACATGCTCATCTTTTTGGCGAATTGAACTCCAAGAATCACTAGTTGAGCACCTATATCAAGAAGTACCACTTTGGGTGTATGTCCTCCCACCTGGATTATTGATTTAATATTGTTGACAATGGCAACTTTGGTGGCGATGGAAGTTCTTTCACTAGGTGCCACCTTCGGAAATGAGTGAGAAACTTTGTGGAGATAATGGCTATTCACAATGCCTTTGTTAAGTAACAAATCCACAAGTGAGGTGTTTTTAATTCTCTTCTAATATGTGAATGTAGAATAAAAGGTAGGAAAGCCCACTAGTTTAACCATGCTAGAACTAGTGACCAGATTATGAACGCCATCTTCAACATGTGAACTAATCGAGTGTCTTTCTAAGGTGTTGGATGAGACCCCTATAGCATGTGGATCAAAGATTGGTAGAGGACCTAATGTAATGTTTAGGGTATCCTATAGTACTACAACTATGTCCTTGGTGCTTAGTTTAAAAACTAAACAACAGTGTATTCACAAGATTTTGCACCACTTGATGCATTTGAAGTTAGCATTCCATAAGTTGATTAGTGGGAAAAAATTGTGTGTTTTCCTGATGTACATGTATTCCTAGGACACGAGAATTTGATGCCTTAATAACTTGTGGTGTAGTAGTCTCCTCCTCCCTCGCCAACAAAGGTGTGTTCTTTTTCTATGTTGAGAGGACGAAAAGATTATGGCATGACTGCTCAAGCTTCTCTAGCCTTGGTAATAGGACTTGAACTAGATGTAAGTCCATCAGTTTGAATTACCTAACTAGTGGCAGAAACTTTGGGTGCCACACTAACCTCTTATGTTGTGAAATAGGAAGGGCAAAAAGAAGTGGCAAATTCTGGTGTGTGACTAGAATTGTGTGCACTAGAAAAAACATATTCCCCAACCATGGCATCGTGTGAAAAGCTGTAGAATGACCTAAGAGGTCTTTATCATGATCCTAAACATTGTACAAGTTGGGCATGATTAGTTGGTTGGGAAAATTTGCTTTTCAGATAAGCAAGTTGGGCCTTAATGATTCGAGTTCATTTTATAGAGTTTGAACTTGAACGGCATGGGCTTGAAGCACCTCCCTCTTGTCAACATTATGCTCCTTCTTCTTAGCATTCTTATTAGAATTACTCTTGGTGGAGAATGCTTGAATGGAAGGTTGAGGTGCCTTGGCTTTTGGTTAAGGGGCAGTAGAAGATGTTGGCAGACTTTGCCATAGTAATTGGAGTTGCTTTTGTTCCAAGAACTTGGCAAAACAAATAACTTCCAAATGACCCTCTTTCCCACAATAATCACAAAAGAGATCCTTAGAAAGAATGTTGCACTCACTAACTTTGTGGGTAGGATTACCACAATAGTTGTAAGAAGGTAGATGGGTGTAGCCAAGTGTAGCGCTTTAGCCCTTGAAGAAGAATGTGAGGATATGGTTGGTGCAGCTGGTGGAGGCTTAGGCCTTGAACGTGATGGAGGCCTCATAGTACTGGCCTCATAGTGTGCATGAGCCAGTTCCAACTTTTCAAAAATGTTGTACACATTTAGCAAAGTATATGAGTCTACAAATTTTTCAAAAATTCGTTACAAAATCTGCACATGGAGTGTCGAAGTACCTTCCGACGAACGAAGATACCGATGGGCAGCTTCCAGGTCCGTGATACTTTGAGTATCCTTTTTAAGCTTGAGAAGCCTCCTGTAGAGCATCTTGAAGGTTTCATTCTTTTGTCGAAAAATGATGACAAGTTATAAATTTTTTTCAGAACTCTTAGTGAGAAATTCCAGCTCAAGAACTTAAAAAAATTCCCCACTAGATTAACAAAAGCTAGTGCATTGATGGTGGATTAGCAAGAGCTAGTGCATTGATGGTGAAAAGAATGTTTGTTGTAATATCAATGAGTGGTTAAGAAGAAAGGTTTATTGAAGTTTTATAAAGGTCTCACATTCTCTTCCCTTGTCTTCTCTCTGTGAGGATAGTTGGCACATGTGTTGAATTTTGAACAAAGCATTCCCCACAAAGCACTGGCACTTTCACATTTCCACAAATTAGGAAGTAAAGAGAAAGGGAAGAAAATTGACAAAGGATGCAAATTCAGGCTTTGTTTGCAGACTAACCTAATCATTGTTTCTTTGAACAATTGTGTTTCCTGCAAAACTACAGTAGTAGCAGCCTGAATAAACTCAGACAAAAAAATATTTGATCAGAAAAAAAGTTGTGTTTGAGCACCAAGTCCAATTGATTGACAAAGAAACCATAGGAGGTACTTAAATTTGAATGCTTTTGTTGTTGATTTCAATGGCTTTGTTGCCACTTCAACTACCAAATAGTAGCCACTTTTTCCAGAAATTGGAAATTCAGGAAACCATCTTTGCTGTTGATTTTAATGTTTTGGTTTGTCCTCTGATTCTGTCTAAAGCCCACACTTTCCAGAAAGTTGAAACTCAGGAAACTCTCTCTTGTATGAAGAAGGATGGAAGTGACAAGGGAATCCAATTCTAAGATTCTCGGGAAATGAAAAAGGATGGTTCTAGATAGGAAAAAAAAACCTCCAAAAACTGCAACAGATACCGACAGAAATTAAGCCCTAAATTGAGAGGGGCAGGCTTTTAGTTTTTAGGGCATTGTTGGTTTGAGTTTCGCTGCAGAGAAAGAGACACGCTTGCTTCAACACACACCGGCTAGGTGAGAGAGAGAGAGAGAGAGAGAGAGAGAGAACGAGAGAGCGAGCGAGTAAGCCAGGCACGAACACGATCTCGAGGGAAGGGAGAGAACAGAGTGGGGGGTTGGGGGGAATTGGCAGGAGGGTCATGGCGGAGGAGTTGGAGAAGAAAGGCAATGCGGCATTCGTCGACGAGGATTTCGAGGAGGCCGTCAACCTGTACACTAAGGCCCTAGATTTGGATTCCACGAACGCTTCATTCTACATCAGTCGTGCTGCTGCTCATGTGAAGCTCGAGAACTTTACAGGTACCTATGGCGCGGATCATTAAGGACCGCGCATGGTAGGAACCCTAGAAAAATAGAGTATGTGGAGAGTCTTTGGTTTGATGATCGATTTTCTTGATTGCTTGTCTTCTTCTTACCGCTCCTTCCATGGTAAGCTGTCCCTTGATCGGTACCTGGCGAGTGTTGGAACGGGCATTTTGCGATCCAATCCTACCTGACACTCGCAAACGTCTCCCCCATCTACTCATCTTGTCTGCCATTGGGTCTTTTGACCGGCTGTCCTGAAAGGCGGTGCGAGAATATTTGTTAGGTGAGGGTTGAGCTTGTTATAATAGCAGCGATGCGTTGTCTACCATGATCTTAGGGTCGAAGTACCATTAGCCAGGGTTTTCCACATATGCAGCAGATGTCGTCTTCTACTTCTCCTCCGCCCCCTCCTCCTTCTTGTTCGTGGATTTCTTGACACTTGATTGATTAGCACAGTAATGTAACTTTTGGTGGAATCAGGCTGCCAGAATTGGACATACACTTTTATTGTCTCCTCACACTTTGCATGCAAATTGCACTTGTAACCATTATGCTGCTCAGGAACAATTAGTTGCAGTGGATGATATGTCAGAACCTTTGTCTGATTGTGGCGTTTGACTATTAGAGGGCCTATGAAATGTTCATGATATAACCTTAGGTTCAAGAGATGCAACAAGCCAGCTTTGTTGCAGGTGAAGGACTGACTGGCTTGTGGACATAGTGTAGTCCTGTTCTTGTTCTATTTTCGTCTTGTTGGTGAAACTTTATGGAAGCTGATTGATGATATACATATTGGTGTGAACAGATGCAGTAGCAGATGCTAACAAAGCCATTGAGTTGAACCCTAGCCTTCCAAAGGCGTATCTGCGAAAAGGGTAAGCTGCCCTTTGGGTGTTTCTTGTGATTCTCTAGCTTGTGATTTCTGAAGCATAGTATGAAGACTTACCATGTAGGTTCAGTGAACATGTGTGTGTGTACCCTGATTGATGCATAGGCCACAGTAGACTATTGTGGGTTGAAAGTCTGAATGCTTGTCCTCACATGTTGTTGTCAGAGTTTTGGGCTAACAAAATAGACAGCTGAGTTCTTGGGATACACCTTAGAAGAAATAGAGTAGCATTTTGCAGCTAGACACCTGTTATGATAGTGTTCAAGTTGCAGATTGTTCAAGATGCTTGACATTGTCCTAGCATTCATTCTCTTTTCATTTTTATGTTTCGTAAAAATCTTGTACCACTACACACAATCATGGTTAATTCTGCTGGTGGATGGACTAAACTTGATTAACAGTGTTTGTTCTGAATTATTGTGATGGACAGTATTGCATGCTTCTCTCTTGAGGAATACCAGACAGCAAAGTCAGCATTTGCTGCAGGGGCAGCCTTGGAGCCAAAAAATCCATCTTTTAGAACTTGGATTTCAAAGTGTGATGCAGAACTGAGTGGTAAGGTCACTTTTTTCTGTTACAATTTTTTAAAATAGTTGGTGTAAGGTGATTAACCACAAGATTCTCCAAAGCATATGGCTGTTGCTTGAATGCACATTCCACTAGTGGAGTATGGGTCTATGAAGGTCAAGTGCCAGAGAGGAACAGAGATTTTGGTAAAGGAACAGAGACCATGGTGGATTATGTGCGTGTGGTTAAGTCAAGGATTACTCCATCAGAGTTTAAAAAATTTCTGTTCTTTTACACTAATGCAGAGCTATCTTTCATGTGCTTCATGTATTTGCCATCACAAATCATCTAATGTGCATATGAATCTGCATCAACACACAGTCATCCTGAAGCCCTATAGACTTGCTTAACACTTTCATGTAAAAGATACTCAAACAGAATAGCTACAGTATTAACAGACAATGATATCCTTGATGTATTATGCATCTTCTGATAAAACAGTTCTCAAACCATATTAAACAAGCTCAGGTACTGGCAAAATTGATGGATTTAACATTTGGCTTGCCTATCATCAAGGCTATTGTAGGAAGGTGACACATTCAGAACCAGTGGCAAGGGTTCAACATGGAACTTGTGAAACAACTATAGTTTCAACTGTCAGCAATATTTCCTGAGCTGAATCTAGCCCACCTTAGGTTTTAAGGTTTGGAATTATCCATCTGAGATGCTGATTTCATCATCAATGTGTGAGCTTGCAGAAGAAGTGAATGCAGCCATCAAGGAAAGTCAACAGGACCTACATCCGAATGAAGCAGAAGTCTCCACACCAATGGATGATGTTGTGCCAGTGGAAGTTGTTGAAGAGGAATTGCCCGTTGCCCCTGAGCCTTCAAGTACAGAGCTGGCCGCAGATGTTGCTCCTGCACCTCCACCCATTGCACCTCCCAAATTCAAGTATGGTTGGGTAGGGAGGGGAACTGTTGAATCATAAGCTCTTGAGAAAAGCATCCAGCAAGTAGCCCAGTGCCTACATATTCATAGCCATAGTGGTGGTAGATTGAATTCTCTACTAGGTCCTGATGGATCCTACCTGTGATAGCCAATCCTGCACTAGCTAAACTTGTTATCCATTAACTGTGGGAACCTTGGAGTTTCCATGTTCTGTGGTGAACAGTGGGCAATTACATCTCTCCCATTGCTAGTGGTTAGAAAGTGCTTGCAGTAGCTCTAAAGGGTAAGGTCTCAGGGGTGGGGACTTCTCCTGAGAGAAAATTTGTGATCAAGCAAGGAACAGTCTGCATGGTGCTGCAGTAAAAGAAGTTGAGTGTTGCTTCTAGTTGTATTTCTGTTAAGTGGTTCATCTCTCTGGTTGTGGCAGACATGAGTGGTACGAAACATCTACTCAAGTGGTGGTCGGAGTTTATGCAAAGGGCATTAAAGCAGAAGATTTGAAAGTCGAGTTTGGAGAGCAGATTGTATGTTACCCATCTATGTCTATTACCCTGTGATCTTGTTTCTTAAAGTTGTTTGTGTTTACTGTTATAATGTACTTTAGACTTCCAGTGCATTTTTTGAACTAGAGGGTCTGCTGTGAATCACTCTGCTTGAGGTGAGATTCACTTGGGGGCATCTAGAAGCAGAGAAAGGGGACTTTATGCTAGTCATAGCAATTGAGAAGATTCCTTTTGGTCAAAAGCTGCTGATGTTGCAAGCTGCAAGCAAAGAGGACTGCTGATGACGTAGATTTGCACATGCAGTTGCAAGGCTGCAGGAGAAATATCAGTAGTTTTTTTTTGAGAGCTCACATGTAAATTGGGTTGAGTTTTTCATAAAATTGAAGTACTGATTAGCTTGACGTGTGTTGCCAGTTGAGCGTTGTCATCAATCTAGAGGAGGAAGATCCATTTGTGTTGCAGCTTCGCTTGTTTGGCAAGGTAAGTGATGAAGCCTGGATAATAGTTTCCTGTGAGATGAATTTTCTGAGTGGCTTGCACATAGATGATGAGCTTGTAAGTTGTGGAACATGATTATGGTAGGTGTGGGTCTTGTGGAATGTACATAGATTTTCTTTCTGACCAGACATGGAGATATGCTTGAGGTGTAAGTAATTATTGATGTATCCTTGCAGTACCTATAGCAAAAGAAAAGTCTGGTTGAGGGATAAATGTATATTGAAGAATCAGTATTGCATTATGGCTTTTGGAATAAGAGTTGGAAGCTTTGTTGAGCAGACTTGCAAATAGTATGAAGGTAGAGGAAGGGCTAAGCAGATTAGAGTTTGATGGACAGTACATGAACTGTATTGTTCAAGGCATATTATGGACTTTTGGAATCAGGAGAGCATGTAAAGAGGGACCAGCAATTGTACTTCTCTGAAACTGTCAGTAACTGACATTGAGGTCCTTCTGATTGCTATGAGATGTAGCCGGTCTCAATAAGTTAAAACCTTATGCAAAAGATCCTATAGAAATCCCCTGTAGTTTGAACAGCCACATGTATGCCTGTATCAGGTATATGTGAGTGAGTATAAAAATAATAGGAGGGTTTTGAAATCAGACACTGCTTGTAAGGTCCTTGGAGTGCTCACTGGGTTGGCTCCTCAACTGGCTTGCACAGGTGATCCCTGCACAATGTAGATATACCTTGTTGAAAACCAAAGTCGAGATCAAGCTTGTCAAGGCTGAGAGCATTCAGTGGAAGCAACTGGAGTTTCAGGCAATCCCACAGGCTGTTGTTCAGACTGTGGCTGTGAGAAATGGTGATAACTGGTCTCCATGCTTGTAGATTTGGTACAAGTGCTATCCAACAGAATTAATAGACTAGGATCACATTTACTTAGTCAGAGGAAACTGTTGTTTTCCTTGGAGTGCCCAGTAGAAGTGAATTGTCTATTGTCCTATGCTTTATTGTCATGTGTGGTTTTTGAAACAGTAACCACGGGGATAAAGGCCAAGTATCCAACATCCAGCAAAAAGCCTGCTAAGGACTGGGACAAGCTGGAGGCAGAAGTTAAAAAGGAGGTGGGTTTTAAGCTTGCAAGAACTTGTCTTGAATCCCCTGGTTGACAGACCATTGTAAGGAAGTTTCATTTGCTTTATGTTTTTTATGCTTTTCAGTAAAGGTGTTTTCATGTACTTTTCAATGTCGGTAGCTAATGTCTTCTCTTGAAACTTTTAGATTTAGGCATAACCCAAGTTTCAAAGGGCTTTAAACATCATTCTGATGAGTTTCTGATTAGTGTTCTCAGCTAGATTATGCAGTTATTAACATGGGTCATATTTGGCCAAAATTTGGAGAAGGTGATAGTCACTGTTCTAGGTTCTTAAGACTTTGTCACTCAAAAGAGAGTTTTGTAGCTTAAATTATGAGCTTAATAATTAGTCTTGTAAGAAAAGGTTCCTTTTTTACTTTCTACTAAAAGGACCAGAGGTTGCCAGAAAAAAGAAAGATTTCTGTTTGGTATTTCTGTCATTGGGTCATTTTGAAGATACCAATGACAACAGCTCCTCAGCTCCTCAGCTTTTGGGTATATGTTTTCTGGTCTTTGGGGTTGGGTTTTCTTTTTTTCATGTCTGCTGATTTGTTGCTGTCATTTTTTCAGATATAAATTCCCTATGACCTTACTATTGGGTCATCCCTCAGGATGACTTAAATTGCAAGTGTGGAGAAACTCTCAGTACTTACGAAGATACTTAGAGTGCTTTCAAAAGTTGTCACACCTTGCACTTTAGAACCTCCATGTTGTTTTTGAAATGCTACAGAGATCAGGACACAAAGTTTTGTACAATGTGTTGCCTGAAATTTTGGGCAAATCATTATATACTTATTTTGATCCACTCTTGGGAGTGGTTAATATCAGTGGGGAGTCATGGCAGCTTGTCGCTGCTATACATGATGAAGGTGATGGTCTAACACTTTGTGAGTGCCTGTCATAAGGTTATGACTGACTGGTTGTTGTCATTCTTGTCATCTTACCTTTGAAGTGTTGTGGAGTCTCTCTGCAACCTCATAGATATGTTTCTCTCTTCTCCTTTCTTTTTTAGGTTCATTTTTGGTTTTTCCTGCTTTTTGTCTGGAATCTAATTACCTTGTTAATAGTCCATCTCTCAAATCTACTCAAGTTGACTTAAAGTTATAACTACAGAGTTCTTAACACATGGAGATTTTGATAGACGCTTTTTGTCATTTTCCAAGGATTGTTCAGATGCTGGTGTTCTTGTTCTTCCAGTTTTTTGTTATGTTGCAATTGGTGCTTACTTCTCCATTCTCTGGGAAGGTCCAAGGTTTGTCTGTTTGCTTTCATCCTTGTCCTGGATTTTCTGCCTCTGATCCCTGAGCATTTCTTATTATGTCGTAAACTGGCTACTGGTAAACATGAATTGCATTGGTTAATTTGATTGCAGGTTCAGGGCAGTTTGCAAATGTTATATGTTGCATCTCTGGTCTGAACTTGAAGATTTCTGGATTCCAATACTGGGAGTGGGAACATGAAGGGAGTTGGCCTTTGAATGTTTTTCTGCTGCAGGAGAAGGATGAGAAGTTGGAAGGGGATGCAGCACTGAACAAACTGTTCCGGGAGATTTACAGTAATGCTGATGAGGATACCCGGCGAGCCATGAATAAATCTTTTGTAAGTTCTTTTTTTGTGTTCATGTGCTACTTCTTTATTATGGGCTTTTTGCTGCTCAAAGTATGCAACTATTTGTGTACTTGAGAACTGTCTTCTATTACTTATCTGGAGGTGATCATTTTTTAGCACCATTGAGAGGTAGCTACACTTTATTCCCTGATGTTATGCAGAACTTGCTTCTTCTTCGATACTGGTTGTTGCTGGAGGTAGATGCATATTCATCTGTGATCATTGAGAGTTATGGTTTTCTAGGACTCAAATAGGTGGAACATTTTAGAACTAGATGGCCTTGCTTGCAGGCTTAATTGACCAAGAGGTATGCATTGTACATGTTATAGGTGGAATCCAATGGGACAGTGTTGTCCACAAACTGGAAGGAGGTTGGAACCAAGAAAATTGAAGGAAGTGCTCCGTCAGGCATGGAGATGAAGAAGTGGGAGTTGTGAGGTTGAAGTGTATTTCCTAGGAGCCATACATTCAGTGGGGCCTTTGATACCATAGATATTGGGACATCAAGAGCAGTATCTTTTAATGGGAGACACTTAACATAGAAAGATGCAGAAATGTGGTCACTCATCTAAACTCAGTAAGCTTTTTTGAGGATTACTAAGCTGTAGCACACGGTGATATTCTGTTGACATGTTATTTTTAGCATGTTTCAGGTGCAGGTTAGCTTGTGTGTGATGTGGCTAGTTTAGATATGTGTGGTTGAGTGTTTGGTTTGTCAATCTTGAGCCAATTGTGGCAGGTATTGTGTGTATATGAGGTTGGACATATATGTCCACAGTCACTCTTGTTGCTATTTGCTAAATATGTTGATGAAGGTGGCTGTGTTACACATGAGGCAGGTTGCATGTGGGAAAGGTATTTGTTTTTAGCAACAATGTAGGAATTTACTAAAAGCTCACCAGTATTTGGTGAAAGGTTTCTAGAGAGGTCCATATACCCCTTGCCTATCAAGTGCCCTAATTCTTCTGCAATAATTCCACTGGTTCAAGTTGATTAATTGTTACTGGGTATTTTACAACTATGTTGATAGCACACATACTGTTTAAATATGTGCACAAAACATACTTGCCACAAACTGCAGAGTGTACGCTAGCAAGATGTGTATTTTGAGCTTTATTTGAGTGCAAACTAGCTGTAACAATTGCACATGATAATTGATCAGCTTGATTGTTACTGCAGTGCTCTCAACTCACTTTAATCTAGTCCACTTTTTATTGTCTCTGTATGAAAAGTAATGACTTGTGTCTTGACTTGTTCAACTCCCTGAAGAAATTAGAAGCTTTTACTGCTTTCTATTGAGTTGTACAATAGTTTGTGTGGCATCATATGCATCCATGGCACTGAGTTGATTTAAATGTGACAATGTGGAAAATGTTGCTGCATTGAACCCCCATTCAGTGACTGTAAAGTTAAGCAGGTTGGAAAAACAACTTAGTAGGTGTATTTCAAAGCATTTCACAGCATTTGAAAGTTTGAGAGTGTGCTTACTGCAACTTCATAGAGATGAAATATTCTTCAAGGTATATATATAAGAATCTATAGAGGTCATCTCCTTGGAATCTCTACAGAAGTTACCCAATCAGTTGATCTGCAGTAAATCTGCCATTAGTTATTGATGATCCATGTGTTCTCTCATTTGTTTTACATGAGATTTGAAGCTGGACTTTTTGACAAAGTTTCCTTGGGTTCCACATTTCCAATTTGTCAAATTAGTATCATTTGACATTGTTTAAAATTACAGAATGGAGTTATTGAATTGTGCAGGTTGCCATGAATAGTTGAGGTATGCCTGCATACAATCCACTGTCCACAACACACTTTGGATGAATTGTCATCCTTTTCTGAGTAATTTAGTGTGTTGATTCCACAAGTATCAAACATGATTATGAAGGTGGTTGATGGTGCTAGCATAATTGTCTCCAAGCTTTTATTGCAGACCTTCTTTATGGTTGCATACTATGTCCAAGTATGATTTCAACCTCACAGCAGAAAACAGAACTAGTAAATGTGGTACTTCTACCCATTTCAGTGTGCAGGAGCAAGTGAGAATCACAAAGCTCCTTGGACATTGATGTTGTTGAAAGTTCAGGTTCAATTGCGATATGCTACACAGTGGAACTTTCTTCTTATAACCTTCCCCAGCAAGCAATTATTGGCACCGCAAAATGTGATCTTTTTTTGTTCCATGCTAAACTAAGGTTTCCTTGACTTCACTGAAAACTGGGGACATTGAATTGGCAGGTTATTGTGAAGCTATTAAGGACAAAGAACAAGACTATTTCCCAAAAGAGCACATAAGTTAATATGAAGAATTGATTGAATTGCATCTTTCAATCAAAACAAACATTGGGTGACAGCAGAAGCTACTCTGTTTTTGGTAGATGGATGTCACCCTATTGATAAAATCTTGTGATAAAACCCAAAAGAGAAAAAGCATCATCACTGCCAAAGGTCACCACCCTAATAAAGTCTGTTGTGTCGCTTCAATACTGAAGAGAGTTCAATTTCCATTGAATTGATAGAACCAATAGTAGGATTTCAGTATTTGCAAAAGGGAATATTAAGTTCAAAAGAACACATTTTGTCACTTGTATGGACTATAAACTCCAAGGGTCATGTGGATATTATCAATGAGATATATATACATGTCTCTTGGTTGCTTTCAGCACCCTTTCATGCAATTTGTTTTAATTTCTTCCAATTGAGAGGTAAATTGTTGGGAGGTGTGTTTGTTGAAGGATTTTGATGAGGAAACAAACCTTTGCAAGGAGTGGAGGAATGAGGATCCCAAGGGGAAGGCCATTCAAAGTGATGGCTTATTGTTTACAAGGAAAGCTGAGCTTGCTGGAGCATTCATGAGTTTAGAAGAAGTTTATGCTGCAGAGAAAAGTGAGAAGAAACTTGAGGTAGGATTGTCAGTAGTGTCAATAACCTGGGTGTTTTCCTCTCTGTTGTTGCATTTCTCTACACAGTAGGAGAAATTCCACTGAGATGCGTCAAAATGGCAGATTATGGGTTGTGTTGCTGACATTACAGGTTCGAGATCCCAGCTCTGAAAAATTGAATACAGTTTCTATGTTTGGATGCTGGAGCAATGATTCTATTTGATAACCTAAAAGGTTGCTTCTGTGTTTGGATGTTGGAGAAATGAGTTTATTTGACATCCTGAATTGTTCTAGCAGCTTTGGTTGATGATATCAAGCTCTTAAAAGCGTGATGGGAAATTCATCTAGTGAGGCTAAGATATGTGAGCAGCCATTAGATGTGTTAGTGGAGGATGCTCTGGCCACACTTAAGGAGCGACCAGGAGCTACTGAAGCTGACATTTTTAAGTTCTTGGAGAAAAAATACAGGACAAGGATTTCTTCAAGTATGAAAAAGACTGTTGGCTTAAGAATGAAAGCAGCTTTGCAGAGACCATCATGCCGGGGAAGGTATCAACTGAAGAAAACTATTAGGATTGCTGCTGCACAAGGACAACAAAAATTTCCAGCTATTAAGAAGAGACGCTTTCGCAAAACTCCCTACCCATCAGCAGTTGGTAACAAAAGACTGGGCAAGAGTACAAAACATGGCCGAAAAATCAAACCCAAAAAACCTGAAAACAAACATCCAATTTTGAAGGATGGTTCATCTGGGGAAGAAGGCCTGAGATTGCACCATCCAAGATCTAAATCCAGATTAGCAAAAATAAATCACAAGACAGATAGCAAGTCAAGCAAACCAAACAGCATGCTATATCAGTTCAATGCCAAGAGAAATGAACTAACAAACACTGCATCATCAAAATCTGGAATTGAGAAATCTAGTGGTCGATGGACAGGATCCTCAACAAGAGGAGAATTTGAGAGCAATCACAGCAGACAGGATAGACACAAGTTTTCTTCTCTTGCTGACAGTTCACATAGCAGGGGTAGGTGTCAGGAGGATGAGGATAGTGAACCTGAGTCTGCCGGTTTTGGTACTCAAGAGGACAATGATACAACATTAGATAGTAAAGATTGTTACAGCATCCAAGGACATTGTCAGAATCATCCTGAATGCAGAAGATGTTGTCAGAAGTATATTAGAGCATTTCATAGATCTAGTAGTGATGAGGATGGCACTACTGCCTATTGATGTAGCATGCACTTCTATATCCAGATTCCGTTTAATCTTCATGTCACAGCTTTTCATATACACAATTTGGAAATTTAAGACTGCATGTCATGAGTGTGTTGGAATTGATAAGCAAGGGGCAAGGATTTGTGCAAACAGGTGTTAGACATTGGCTTCCACAAATCCTTCACATCATGAGACAACATACAACTGTCAATTTAACACCTGTTTGCACACAGAAATGAGAATTTTACAAAAAGGAAATTTTTTTACTGCAAATTGAAGTTTAACAGATTGCAGAACTCAAACTGTCTGGTCTGCCATAGCTACTATATTTACTATATAGGAATTATCGACCTAATCTGAAAAGCCTTGTCAAAATTTTCTATACCCCAAAATCCATCTTTGATTTCAGCTATTATTTAGCTTCAAAAAACTGTATAACGATTGTAAAAAACAGTTTCTACGTTTGCTGAAAAACGTTATACTGATAGAGCTTGCGGATCAGCACCCTGAGTAGTGGACAAAATACGGGATCACCCCACAGTGACCTCAATGCTCTTCGGCTTAGGCGGTTCGGGAGGAGGAACCTTAGGCACTGTAACAGTGAGCACACCATCATGGCAAGCAGCTGTAATACCCTCTTTGTCTGCATTAGCAGGCAGGGTGAATTTCCGCATGAAGTTGCCAGCGCTGCGCTCCATGCGAATGAATTTCACATCAGGATTGTGCTCTTCACGCTTCCGTTCTCCGCTGATTGTGAGCACATTGTCATTTTCCAACTGCACCTGCATTCCCAGATTAATGTCCCGGCGAGTTCAGTATTATCTAAAATCAAGCAAAAAACCATATGGCAAGAGACTTCTGCAAAGAAAGGTTTATGACTTGGTGCTTCGTACACATCAGATTTCGAAGATGTTATTCTCTACCAACTGTAGGAGAAGAATCCAGTACAGGACAAGGAGAAGTATTGAAGAGTAAATTAGTTATCTGTTTGAAAACATAGTTGAAAGCAGAGCTCCAACAGATCTGCGGTAGGGACAATTTGCAGTGAATTTGTCGGATCCGTGTACCTTTATATCTGCGGACTTGAGACCTGGCATGTCGGCGACGAATACGTACGACTGCGGTATCTCCTTGACATCCACTGCAGTGCTAGCTATCGCCCTGCTGTCACGCACATACTTCTGTGCGGGCGGATTCAAAGATCTCTCCACCTCATCTGGAATGTAAAGAAGCTGGAACAACGGATGGTCCATTTCGTGATCACGAAGCCCGACTAAACTTCCGCCTGTAAATTAAAGATTCTGAGATTCCTGCGAGACAGACTACAGGAGTTTCCAAGATTGCGAAAGAAGTCAGATGCGAAATTCAAGAGTCAGCAAGTCTGATGGAGCAATATGAAGGAATATAAAGCATTGGTTAACGCAAACTAGTGTAATCGACGGAGTTGGAATTGATGACATAGAGCGTACTTCTACACTTTACCATCCGCTGAGAGTCTAGAGTCACAATTCCAGCATCTGTGAAGAGTAAGTCTGAATTGAGACGCAAACAACAGAACGGGACTAGATAATTAAGTCGAACTCTACATAATCAAACAAATGTCTCAGCAGAAAACCACTTCCTGTCACTCGAGAAACTGTCTACCATTCCCTTGCACAACAACCACGCAATAGCCGTCGAGCTTGAGGTGAAATTGGAGGCAAACCTGGGATCAGCTATCAGTACACGAAAACCCTCAAATGAGTCCAAACAAAGGGCAAATGAACTGAAAACTGTACCTGCTGACGAAAAGAGCACAATGCAAGCGATGATGATTGAGAAAAGTTTACGAAAAACAGGTGAAATCGAAGAACGTGAACAATCGGAATGGAAATCGAAGAACAAGAACAGTTGAGAGTCGAAGAACATGAGTAAGAGATCGGTCGATGTGCAGGTCTGAGGGAGGGAGTGGAAGGAAATATAGGGCCGGGTGCGACCCACGCGCAGTTTCTAGAAGCCCGTCCCCGCGATTTCTAGAAACGATCTAGAAACGTCTCGTTCAGGGGTTTGATTTTCGTTTTTTTTAAAAAACGAATTTAAATCAGTTTTGTGTTATCGAAGGCGAATTTTTCGAAAGCATTTTGCAAAATTAGTCTAATCTACACTTACCAAAAAAAAATCCCAATTTTTTAGGGTAAAACATTTGACAAAATTTGTCCAGGAAAAAACATTGGTCTTGTTCAGTGTTGGGCGGTTATTAGAAAGAGAACCAACAGACAGGCCACAGCGGTTATCAAGGCGGTTCTTGAAATTCATAACTATGATTCTCAAAGAAATCATAGACCCGGTCCTGGTAGATAACCTAAGAGATAACCGGTCATGAAATTACCAGTTCATTGCCAGTTCTTCAAGAAAATCATCTATTCTTTAAGGTTTTTGAAATGACTGGAATGGATGATTTTTTATTCTACTTTCCTCAAAGAACCGGAACCAACGGTTCTCTACTTTTGATATATAATAAATATATCAGAATAAATATTTTTAGTCGCAAATGATTTGCAACTAAAAAGTTAGTTTATCCCATATGTTTTGATTTTCATTCTCATCTTGAAAAGTGTATAATTAAATTGGTAAGTGACAACTAACTAGCTAACTAATTAATTAATTAATTAACAACTAAACTTAAAACTAACTAATCCACTTTATAAACTATTCAACTAACTAATTATTTAAAATAAAACTCATCAATATATTATGATTACTGAATTAATTAGCTAGATAAAAAATAATAATATTTAATTTTAATTATATATGAACTACAATGAACTATCAAACAATTTCATTAAGTAATAATTAGTTAACTATTAATAATTAATTAATTACTATTTCATAACCAAATAAATGATTATAATAGCTGAAATATTCAGTAATTAATAATTATAAAAATCAAATACAAGTTTTTTTAATCTAATAATATAATTAAAACTTAGCCTAGGTTAACCATTTCATCATAATTATTTCAATTATTATTTTCATTTTTATAGTTCATAAAAAATATAAATGTAAATATTTAATAGTAATAATAACATTAATTGAATTATTATTGTAGCTAGTTGGTAGCCAATGTTAATTATTTTATTTTCATTATTCATATTATTACTTCATTCATTATAGCTATTTATGAACTATTACAATAAATATTTTATATTTTTAATGAGTATATTTTTCGTTTAAAATAAATTTCTGCATTTTTATATTAATTTATTATATTTGCATTCTAACTACTACAATAATAATTATTAAATAATATAAAAATAAAACTGAAAATAAAAATTATAAATATTAATAAATATTAATTATAAATTTGAAATATAAAAACTTAAAACTATATATTAATATTTCTTGAAAATTCTTATAATTTAGTAATATTTCATAATTGATTACTTAGAATAATATTTTTAATGTAATTTGTAATTAGCCTAAGTTAGCTATTTATTACTACATATTAGTATTTCACTTGTTAGAGCTATTATGATTTATTATGATTTTATTTTTAGTTTCTAAGAAATAAAAAATTGATTTTCAATAAGTACATCAGTCGTTTGAAAATAATATCATAATAATATAATAATATATTATATTGTAAGTAATTATTTCAGTAATTATATAATTATTTTCTTATCATTTTAATATCGTCATTATGTAATAAAATATTATTATTTAAAAATTTAATGAAAGATAATATTGAATTTTAATTTTTTATTACATGTAATTAATATAGATATATAATATAAATAATAATAATAATAACAACTTTCATTTGTAATAATTTGAAGAAGTAATATAAGATTGTTTAGATAAATTTGTAATATGGGCACAATATATTTAATAAATATTTTACATATTTAATATACTTAGAATATACATTAATTAGTGGAACCATAATATTGAAATCATTTATGCTAATAATAATACTTGAATACACATGTAATATGGTTGTTCATATACATTCAAATATACATTTATAAATCTTAATACACCCAACTATATTCCTTAAAATTCACAAAATACACCTTTGTATACTAATAGGGTTGCAATTAAATTGGTCACATTTGCAATTAATGGGATATAAATTATTCCTCTTAGACGAAAACCAATCTAAATGTTGTTCACATGGAAGGATGAACACTAAAATAGTCACAAACTAGTTGTAGTGTAGTCGCAAATATAATCAACACAAGAAATAGTTGTAAAAATGTCTAAATGTAGTTGTAAATAGAATGATTACATTTTGGCCAATTTTTATTAGTGAATAGTGCTCAAATCACAAATGCCTAAAGAAAATATAAAGATTTCAAACATACTAGTTAAAGAGGAGAAAATTGAAGTGCTTAGCAAAGTGAAAGAGGAGATTCTAGGTTGCCCAATAAAGGAAAGGAAGAAACCAAAGAGCTACAAAACAAAAGGAAACATAGTGTTGTAGATTGTGAAAGAAAAGACACTAGAGCTATCCAAGACAGAAAATCACTAAGATAAGAGCATAATTGCACATATTGACAAGATTTACAAGGAAAGTTTTAGTAAGTTCATTTACTTTCATTGCATAGCTAAGTCAATTGTCCTTGTAGTAGGAAATAATGCAAAACCAATGGGTCAGGCAGATTTCTTAAAGCTTAAACACAACATATAATTAGATACATTCATGTAGCTTACATAACAATAATAGATGACGATTTAAATTGGATTGGTTTTGTAGACATCTTTGATCTAATCAACACTAGAGTATTGACACATGAATATGGATTGCACAAATTTCTTAAATTGACACACTTCTAGTTTTTTTGGTTTGAACATAGGAAAGATAATGGAGTACCACTAGTGGGGATTGATTGCATTCCACCAAGCTTTTGGAGGTTAGGTCTAGGAAAACTAAGAGCATCATGATGTTCAAGGTCCTTTGTAGGAAACGAAATGGGGTGTTGGACCAACAAGAAGCAAATAAGGAGAATGTCTCTCCTTAGACAATATCAAACACAATACAAAGGTCAACCAAAACAAATAGGGTGCTTGCTACAAATCCAAGAGGTAAGCGGTCAATTGAATCATTAGAACTAGCCGTGGATGCAGTTGAAAGAGGCATAATTTCTTTATAGGGGGGCCAATAATTTTTGCGGCATACTTGTAACGTCACTTTTTGACCACCTATATGGGAAGGCCAAAAGTAGGAAAATTGGACCACTAAGTGTACTAACTCAAGAAGAAGATGAAGTGATTTTTGCATGGGTTTTGAATATGCAGGAATGTGGGCTTTCCTTAACACTATAACAATTCAAATGGAAGGTGGCAAAAGTGACTCAAACCTAACCCACCCCATTTTGAAATGGGCTACTTGGGGACTCATGGTGGTATTGGTTTGAATGTAGGCATCTAGAATTGAACATCCATCTTGCAAAAGGACTAGACATCAACAAAGTTATAGGTTTGACTGCTAATTCTTGCAACTTGTTCTACCAAAACTTAACATCCTTGTACACCCAACATTAATATAGGCTAGATCACATATGGAATTATGATGAGACTCTAAGATTCTAGTAGGGAGGCAATCAGGAACTAAAGTTATAGCAAAGAAGGGATTTCATCAAGTGTATGGCATAATCCCTAAATCTAGATAATGACTAACCATCAATTGTGAAATGAATGTAGCAAGGGGATCCATACCAAGATTTTACATATTACAGGGTGAAAGAATTAGAATTGATTACATTATGCATTATAAACGTGGAACATGTATGGTAGTCCAAACCAAAACATGGATGACAAGTTTCTTATTTTAATAATTTCTATCATTTTTCAAGAGGTCAATCCTAGGTGGTTCTCCAAATAATTGTGTACATCTATTAACTTTAGATGGACACGGTTCACATGTTAACTTAAAGGCAATAGAATAGGAACAACAGTTTGGTTTATATATGATTACCTTACCCTCACACACCTCCCATGCCTTATAGCCTTTAGATGTGAATTGTTTTAAACCCTTCAAAATAACTTTCAGAAAATAAAGAGTCAATAACATAGTTAAAAACAATTACAATGAGCTAAACAAGGTTACATTTGTAGCATGGGTAGGTAAGACATTAGATGTATTTTTGTCCAAAATAAACATCAAGAATGGGTTTTAGGTTACATGAATTTGGCCTTTTATTCCAAAGGCTATGGATGGAAGGATTAACCCTAGTGAATTTTACACTGTCGATCATAACAACAACACATCTGATGAGGACAATGCAAAAAACTATGATGAAGTAATGAATGATATTGAAGGTTGAGGTGAAAATGGTTCGTAGTTGTAGAATTGATCAACATAGCCACCATTATAAATGAACCTACTACAAATAGATTTGATGTTGAATGCAATAACAACTATTAAAGTATTATGTGGAAGAGCCTACAAGTCTTGGTATCATAAAAAATATAGGAACATAAGGTACCTTAGATTGCATAATTAATTTATGTGAACTTACAAATGCATTTGAAAGGGAGTTGCTTCATTTCGAAGAGCTTTAGCTCCAAGTTGCCTTCAAAATTTGTTGTCTTTGCATCCACTTACAAGGAAAACACACAACAAAGAGTTATTAATTGACTATAGCTAGTGCCATGTTGATATTTCTAATGAATATTTGCAAATTTTGCATAAAAAAGGCATGGACAAAAAAATAGCAAAACTAATTAGAGAACAAAGGAGATAGGAAAAGGAAGAAACAAAGAAAAGACATGTAGTAGATTCACATAATGCTACAGACATAGCATCTCAAAGGCAAGTTAAGAAATGATATGAAGTAGATTTCAACGAAACCTAGTTAACACTTATAATTAGGGATCGAAGTATGCAACAAATTTCATTAGAATTTCTAAGCTAGTTTCAAAACCCATCCTTTAGGGTATAAAGGTGTCAACCTGGGCATTTCAACAACTGCACAATTAGAAGTTAGAGCAAGGGCAAAGGCAAGGATGTTTACAAAAGGCCAAATTTTAGTAAGATGTGGGGGGGCTAGGGGGTTGTAGCAAGAT
>Ga0116227_10003300_pt1 | contig 36049 bp, 22 predicted proteins | sample S1TSphgellanicum_FD_89693 | JGI IMG/M metagenome (GOLD analysis project Ga0116227, IMG submission 89693) | Host-associated microbial communities from peat moss isolated from Minnesota, USA - S1T2_Fb - Sphagnum magellanicum MG | ecosystem: Host-associated > Plants > Peat moss > Unclassified...
ACACAAAAAAAAAAATTTCCCCCCCCCACAAAAATAAAATATTTTTTTTCCCGCCCCCCGGTGGTGTTTTTATAGGGGGGGGGGAACCGTCTCCGCCCCCCCCCCCCCCCCCCCCCCAACAAGTTGTTGAAACATTGGTTTGTTTCCCATTCCATGAAATTCATAAGTACCTTTGCACCAAAGGTTCATAAAATGAAAATGAAAAATTGGATTATGAAATATCATTCGAATAAGCTACGTATATTATGGGATAACACCTTAATGTCACCATGGGTATTTCCTCAAGCATTAGTTAGTGTGTAAATGAGAAGCATCAAACAAATAGCACAATTGTATCATGTACTTTGAACCACCTTGCAATTCACAAACCATCAAGAGAAATGCATGATCACTAGGAATAATTGCACTTTGTTAGTCACCAATATTGCTTCATTGCAATAATTATGATCAGCATTTTTTTGGGGCAGGGGGTGATAAATTTTTGCATCGAGCTGACAATTTAACAAACTTTGTTACAAATGTAATATGAAAAAAAAATGCAAATGTTGCAATTTTTTTTTGGGAAAGATTCACCAAACTTTTGAAATCAAAAAATTGGAAAAGAAAAAAAGAAAAAAATTATTATTATGATCATAATAAAAAAATCAAATTCATTCTCTCTTTTTTTTTTAAACAACATACAAATGTATTGAGGAAAAGAAAACATTAAACTAACAACCCAAGTTGTTTGGACTCATAGATGCCTTGTAAGTATTAGGTAACCGGTGAGAGGAGCCAGATTACCAAATATAGTTGAGGCGCGAATATAGTCTAATGCACCAAGGTGATTACATAAAACTGGAAAATATTTGAAAATGTTTGTTGCATCTACTAGAATAATATTTGATGAATTGAAAAAAGTCTTGGGCCTTGTAGAAAAATTTCACTAGTTCACCAAAATTTGATCAAATTGATCATGAAGACATGGCTCCTAAGTATATTAATGTCCAAGGATCTTTTGAAAAAAAAAAAAAAAAAACTTTTTAAATTTGATTTGTCTCACATGTTGGAATGTTTGGACATTTATTGGACTAAAAGTGGACATATATTTTTCCAATCTATACATAAAATAAGTGTGTGTAGTTGTTGGTTTGCAACTATATATATATATCAATTTTACTTAAATACATGCATAAATAACACATGCTTGACATGGGACATGCAAAACAACTTTAAATCGGTCATGTATCATACGAGGGGGGAAGGTTCATCCCACAACATGGCACATACATATTATACTAAAATAGTGTTGTAAAATCACTTGTTGGAACATGGCATGTAGACTTGACTTGCAAGAAACATGGTCCCCATTCTTGTAGTTGGAAGAAGTCTAAATGATAGGAAATGTAGGCTTGCTTATTGCTTTTTTAGATATCTAACATAAATTTAATTCAAAAATGTTGTATTTTATGTTAACACATATGTAATAACAATATATGTAACAAAATCATGGTCAACTATATATATCTTAATAGGAAGGTGGAATATATATCTAGACTTCAATATATTTATAAATGGTTATAAGCTTGTTATCCACAAGTCATGAATATTTTTCCATGCAAAGTTAGAATTTATGTTTGTTGAAAAAAGAACAATGTCTTAAAACATTATATTGATTCTTTTTCTTTTTTTGAAAAATTTTGTTTCAAGCAATTTCATAATCTTATAACATTTTGAACTTATTTATAAATATTTTTATCGAGTTAAAAAAAAATGTTGAATAAGTACTTGTTTGAACATGCCATGTAGTTATGTACTAACTTGCTATGTTGTTCCAACATTTAAAGTTTGAAAATGGCCAATACATTCATAATATTTAAAACACCTCCCAAAGTCAAATAACGAAAAAAAAGACACATATCGGATATAATATGACCTACAAATTCAAGGGAATGTATAAAAGCCTAAGGATGCGTAATTCCACCCATCTTCAATTTTCCCCTTTTGTTGTAGACGTCTCATTTTTAGTTTGAGGAAACAAAATTGTCATTTAGTCATACTTTTATGTTGGTCAGCTATAAATGACCAAAATTTCCTAAATGATTTTATAAAATATTAAGTAACTTCTTTGAAGCTAGAATCCAAATAAATTTCACTCATGTGTAGTTCAATGTTGATCAAGATATTGAAACTACTTTGTTCAACAAATGATAACAACATGCAATGTTGTGTTGTGAACCAAAACACAATCTTTCCAAAGGTAGATGAGGCATGGTTGCAATGATTATTTTTTCTAGAAATGACTAATTTGATCACCAAATCTTCAATATTACTTCACAAAATCATAAACTTGCAACTTGAAAGGTAAATACATTTCTCCCATGGTGATTGAACAATGATAATACTATTATTTTGATGTTTGGCAAGTCAAGAAGATCATGACTTTATTTGGATATTGTGATGGCTTAGGTGTATGATCATAATGTGTGTGCCTTTGAATATGAAGTATGGATTTGCATTGCACTACAACATTCACTAGTTGTAACCAATTGATGATAGAAAATTAGATTATACTTTTTTTAATTACTTTAATTTTGAGATTTTTTTTGTTGAAGATTTGTTCCAATGTTCTTTAGTGTTATAACACAAGTTCTAACTATTGTGTTTTCTTGTAGGTGTTCATGAAGTAAAACTCTAGAGGAAACTCTTTATATGGAACTTTTTCATATATGACCTTTTCATGTGAAAATGAAAACAATAACACAACTTCTTTCAATTTTGGTTATATCTATGTTCATCATTTTCATTACAACATTTTGTTTGCAACAAAACATGCTCAATGACAACAAGATGCAACATGCAAATTTCCCCAACAAAAGTTCAAAAGTGGCAAAATACAACAACAAAGATAACACTATCAAGTTAGAAGGATATGTTGTGAGTGTAGATGATGCAAGATTCAATAACATAAAACCACTTCTCAATGCCTTAGGCATTGAGATTCATCAACATGTCCCCCATGCATATGATTCAGAAGTTGTATTGAAAGCTATAGAAGCATTCCCACTTGGGTGGCCTCTTGATATAAAGATTCGCGGGAAATGTATGTCAAATCGAATGGCTTTCTTTGATTTGGTTCACAACTTTGCGAATGACAAGAATGCCAAGAATACTTCATGGAGGTTGATTTTTGAAGATGATGCAGACCTTCATCCTAGTTTGAAGCCATCACAAGCACAAAAGGCAATTCAAGAAGGGTTAATTCTTGCTGCTGATGATGGAGCGATGTTCATGGGTGTTTGCATGCCAGTCAACTGTACTGATAATAGAACACTTAGTGATTCATCAATTGTAGCAGGAAAATGCACTGGAATATGTGCACATGCTCTAGCATTCACCAAATGGAAAGCTAAAATCATTGCCTCCCTTATTGATGAACTCTTGAAGCCAGGGAATCCACATAGGACTCAAAACTTTGATGAGATGCTCCAATTCTATTCAGTAGAACACAAGATTTTGGCATTAGGATTAAACTTGAAAAGCCCAATCCCAGATGTTTATGAACATTACGGGCTCTTTTTCCAAAATAGAGGTAAGTTCCCATCCTTCATTAATGAGGGCTTACAATTATGACTTGTGACTATCTTTAATTTTTTTGGGGGACATTTTCAAATATTTTCATGATGTTACTAAAATACAAATCTACATTTGTTTGGGTGTTTACCTTGATTTTGGCTCATTTTTCTACAAGGTGCACTTACAATTTGGATGGATTGGAATTTCCAGTGATCAAATCTAGATAAACTAATAATTTAACAAGATTCAATATTTTTTGTTGATTTTGTCTTGGGCATAATGGGAAGATTTCACATGCTAGCGGCACTGAGGTTTAATACGAGTTAGGATCAAATTATAATCTAAGTTGAACATGAACATCTAAACTCCATGATATATATTAAGTTTGAAATTGTGAATGTTTTGTGTTAACATGTAACTTGTAAACACACAATGTTTTAAACATGTGGTTGTGCTAGATTTGAATCATAGATAGAAAAGAATCCAATGTTCATTTACAATCCCACCTAAATCATGTTTCGCATGTTTTCCCATTTACAAAGAGGCTAAGATGGAATCCCACGAATCACCAATATGTACATTAAATTCTCAATAAATGTCATCATACCTAATTATCCTAATCCATTGCCAACACGATGATGGATAGGAAGGATGGAAAATGAATTATCCTTTTCAAGAGTTAGTATAATAGTGCAACATGCATGCTCCAAAACATATCAAGCAATGGGAGTTGCCATGATTTCATGCTAGTACTATGCTATTATGTGATAGATATGATCCAGCTTTGTAGACTAACTTATATGAGGCCTTGAGAATCAAAGTGTTTATAGTAACTGGAGTTATTTAATAATCGATTAACCACATTTGATGTGAGGAATTTTCTGTTACAATCCCCCTCAATAATCTTTACAAAAAGAAAATAGAAATAATGACATAGTAATTGGTTTCGGGCTGGTTACAATGGAATTATAACTAACATTTAGTGATTTAATATTTGCCAGAAATTTTAATAATACGAAAACTCTACAACCCAAAACTTAGATCAGTTGCAACATCTTACAAAATTGACGTCAATTCCAAACATGTCACTACATCAAACTCTTTAATATACAACATGGCATGTTCATTTCCATTCCATTGAACTCTATGGATGTTCATTGCATATGTGATCTTCAAGTACACTAGCTGCAATTTTATGGAAAAATATGTGCCATGTACATTTTTAATGCTTATGAAAATGAACAGGTCTAGATAGAGTCTTGGATCATGCGTATATGTGTGCATGATCTTCCACATCCTTGGGCCAAAACACATAAAACCTTCATCATTGAATTTTACAAAATACGTTATTTGCAGATTGAACATTATTAACACGCAATGGTGAAGGTAATTACAAACAATTTCCATATTGATGATTATTGTAGGAAATAATATCTAGTGTTCGAACTTGTTACCGGACATAACCAATTTTATGTTTGGGAGCATGCATTTTGTGGGTGCCTACCTAGACACAAGGGAAGAGGGGTTATGCACTCATGAGAGAATCATGTGTCAGGGTTTTTATGGGGGGAGGAGGCCGGGGTTGTGGAAGGGAATGGAATGCATGGAGTTAGGAGGTTATGTGGTAGGTAAGGCCCCAAGGATGAGGGCATTACCATAATAAGCATACTTGGCATCCTTCAGATGAAGATATTGCTCAAGATGCTCTCAAATTTTCTGATGAAGATTCAATTTCAATTGAGTTAATAGTTGCCCATGAAAGCTTTATTGCATAAGTTTATTGAATTACTAATTCTTGGAATGTGAAATTTCAAATAATATGATTTTTGAGGTGCTATTTTTTAATTTATCAAAACATTATTATTCCAAAAGTAAATATTGTAGGATTCCCTTACAATATTGTCATCACATGTGTTATTATTTATTAGTTAGTAGTAAAAGTGTCAATTTATTTCATAAAAATCATTGATAATAAATAGGGTCAAGCACGACCTAATAACTCAAAATATCTCTTATTGGATTTCTCTTGCCCATTGCTTCAGATAATTTATTATTGGTAGAAAAAAAGGAGTGATTGTAAAACAAAATCATGAACTTGATTATACCTTCAGGTTCAAGAAATTCTACCACCATTTTTTTGCCTTTTAATGTTTCATCTACTTGGCTTCACATCAATATTTTTGGTGTGGATGGTGGTGACATCATTAGATTGTGTTACCCCGTGTAAGAACTTTGAATGATTCTGATGCAATTGTGGCCTGCTTTCCCTGCTGGGGTTCTTTTGTAGTGACACACTTGATGCTTGTCATGATCATAAGTACATAGAATGTGTTGGGATCAAAAGTGGCTTAATGGAAAGCATATGAAACAAGGACTTGTTTATTGTTGCATGGATCGGCACTTTCAATGGAGCGTTGTAACTTGGTTGAAAATATGTAGATAATCAATGTTAAAAACTTTGGGAACATTTCATCTGTAGGGGACTTTCTAAAAGAAAATAAGAAAAAAACACATGTTCTCATGAAAAATATGATAAATGTCACTTTATGATGATTCATAATTTGGTCACTAGAGTTGTAAGGTGATTGTGAACATAGCTAATTGGAACAAACGGAATGTATAAATGTTGTAAAGGCAAAATCTATGATCACAACAACCTAATGGAAAAATGCCATCATGATAATGTAAAAGGCCAAAACAACAAAAAAACTCGTCACAAACATATGACAAGACAAGTAAATATTATAGAGAAGTCTATGGCCAGAGAGCCAACTCACAACTTAAGTTGCATTTACAAAATTTATTCCTTGCAATTTCTTCCATACTCCTTGCAATAAGTCTGGAGAAATTGCATTAGAGCTGGTGACACAAGTAAGTGAATGTATATTGTATAGCATGAAAGGTAGTTGCATTATAAATTCTAGCATGTCAATGTTAAGGCTGAAATAAACAACTGGCCTTGCAAGACCTTCAAGGTGGATGAAAAAAGACCTTAGACGCCAACAGAAAAAATTCAATCAAGTAGTGGAAATGCATCCACAGGTTTGTGTAATATTGGCCACCTTCAAATGCAACCTTGACAAGGGCAATTTTGAGGTAATAAAGGTAGTCCTACTGATTTTGCACTACTACTTTCTAGCCACTCCAACAAATTGGAAGACTATTATTGGACAATTTTTTCAAAAAAATTCAAGAAATTAAATACCTTTAAGGAGAAGAAGGGGTCAATATTTTGGTTCTAACTAACTATATTTTGCCAATAAAGAAAAGAGACTTAATGGATCTGCAAGAGATAGAAAGAGAAGCTGCTTAACCCTTAATTGACATTTGACCAAAATAGTCATAATCCGAAAGTTGGATCACCCCCACACATGCACTCAAAAGTCATGGATTATGTTGGAATTTTAAAATTCTGACTCAGTAGTTTTGTAGAGAATTTGAAGCTTAATCTTTTGGCTTTTAAAAAATGGGATTTGGTTTAGAAATGGAAATTCATCAGCATTGAAAGTTTAGTCTTTTTAGTTTCAAGTAGCTTTCAAGATTACAAGTTTTTGGAGAATTAAATCAAGATACCATCCTTCATTGGTGGTAAAAATTATAGGGTAGATACAAAACATCCATATGGATGATGTGAAAAAAAAATTATGCAAAACAAAGTTAAGATGAGAAGAGAAAAATGGTTAGTCAAAGTGGACCATCCAATGTAGCTTTACACGAAACCATAGAAATCCAACTATTTTTGAGTAGAAGAGATTCAAAACAATTTGAGACTATTCCCCACCCCCTAACTAATATGTTTCAGGGACCTTGTATGAGCTCATCCTTTTCCCACATTTTGATGTTTTGTAGAATGAACAGATTGAAATTTTTGAAACTTGGATTTGCAAGATAAATGCTCAAGTGTGAAAAACAATTGCCAATGTGACTTTGAGAAATGTGAATGGAACATTTGCAAGGGCAGGAAAGATGCTATGACATGTTCCATATACCATAAGGGTGTTAATTTTTAGATTAAGATTTTAGAGGTATCCGTAAAGTCAGGAAAAGACAGCACCAGCACCCTGAGTTTGGTCATACACAAGGGGAGATTCAAAAAAAACCTGCAAAAAAGTACATTATTTTGATGGTTTCCTGAGTTTCTCCCTGTCTTTCTTTTTTTCCTGAGCGCCTCTACTGCTGCTACATAGATTTTCACTGCTCCTACCTGTACAAGTACTATAATTCCTCTCGAACCTTGTGCATTAAATGCTGAGATTCAGCATTTCATACTGAGATTTAATGAAATTTCCTTACTTTGCAGATACCACTAAAAGAGGGGTTAGGGGGTGGAAGGAGGCCCAAAGACAGGGTGAAGACAGGGTGACTTTACGGATATCTCTAACATCGTAGGTAGGAGAAACATTTGGGATGGCCTCTTGCAAAATGGTCTGTTGTGACAATGGTGTGGATCCTCACCAGTGGACCTACTTGAGGAATTTGAAAAAACAAACCCTGATTGCATCCTATTCTTGTCTCTTGTATTTTTGAGAAGCAATCTAACCCATAATTTGATAAGCTGAAAACTCATAAATTAGCTGGGCAACACAACAGTTCGTGAATGTACATCATTGAATTGTTGCATCCTTGATGAAATGCATGACAACATCTGCAACCGAGTGCTTTATTCGTGGATGTTCCACTCCCCAAACAATTCTAGAACTTACAGCAGCAGGCCAGAGAGAGAAACCTTGGCAGGAATTCTTTTCACATGCTTGGCAGTGGTGGGATTGTAGATCAGAGAAGGTGACTGCAAGGTACCCAGACTTCAAGCATAAGAAGATGCACAAACATACTCTGGCTTGAAGACCAATGAAACCCCCCACAGGTGGGTGCAAAGCTAGCTGCCATAGCTGCCATGGCAACAGGGAGTGTGTCACTGGACTGTTTTTCATTGAATAGAAGGCTTGCAAGATATGTTAAGGCTGGACAACATGAGAAGACAATTGAGCTTTTCCAAGAAATGCAACAAAAAGGCATGACTTCTGACCAATCCACTTTTGTTCTTGTGCTCAATGCATGTGCAAGTTTATGAGCACTTGAAGAGGGCAGGCGAACTCATGAACAGGTAATTCAAAATGGTTGTGAGGTTGATGTCTTTGTGGGTTGTAGCCTTGTTGGCGTTTTTGCCACATGTGGGAGCATGGATGCTCAGGGTGCTCAACAAGATGCCATCTCAAGATGCAGTCACTTGGAATGGCATGGTATAGGTACATGTCAAATATGGGCATGGACAGAAGGTACTCAAAGTATTTTGACAAATGCAACAAGAAGATGTGCCATTTTGTGGGGATGCTGAATGCACGTGCCAGTAAATCATTCAAAGTGGATGGGATTCAGATGTCTTTGTGTAGACTCGCTTGGTTGACATGTATGCAAAATGTGGGAGCATGGAGAATATTTTGAGAGAGTTCAACAAGATGCCATCATGTGATGTGATCTTTTGGAATAACATACTTGGGGGATGTGTCATGCATGGGCATGGTAAGCAATCTCTTAAACATTTTGAACAGATTTGTGATAAAGGCATACAGCCAAATGACACCACTTTTGTTTGTCTTCTGTCATGCAGGTTTGGTGGATGAAGGCCTGTGCTGTTACACTTTACTGATCACAGTTTACACACTTTCTGCAAAATTGGAACATTAAACCTGCACTGTTGACCTCCTTCGCCATGCTAACTGTCCACAGGGAGGCAGAGAATATTGATGTTGGGTGGTTACAGGGCTAAGATTGGCTACAATAGACAAAAAAAGTGGGCATTGTGAAACTTCATTTCAACATGATTACACGTCTTCTGAGATTTATGGCAGGAATAAACAACTCAAGTCCTTCCTGTACGGTAACACAAAAAGTTCTTGAAATTCATATGGACAATTTAAGTTCCTGTCATTGTGACAACCACCTTTCGAGCACTTGCATGGTCCCGATGTTCACAGATCCATATACCCTGCCATGAGGCCACTTTTATATCAGAAGTTCATCTTTGTCAAACTTAATAGCAGGAATTCAAACTTCAGCTTGTTCATCTACAGCAAGAGGGTCACAAGATAACACACTGGTTATCACCACAACAGTGAATTAATCCTCTGGAAAGAAGCAAAATGGATTTTGAAGAGAGTGGACTTCCTGAACTTCATTGCATTTACAGGATTCTGATTTGTACATCATACAGAAGCGATGCAGTGAACACCAATCTCTAAAGGGAAGACAGAAATTGTAATGAACCTGCCAAGTCCCCAGGTTAAGTCGACCATCAGTAATAGGCACCCTGCACATGAGAGCCACAATGTCCATCATGTCCGACTCTACACATTCATGATTGCAAACTGAGACTAATGCCAACAGGAACAGAAGGGTTTAGGGAACTGAAACATACGAGACAGAGCAACCAAACATGGATGACTTTATGTGTGCTGGCATATCATCAGGTCCTACAATCCACTCACAACAGGAATTAGGGTAATCAGAAATCATATTACACTTTGAGAGACTAATAAAACCAAGATGCCACAAAGACTTATTCTTATATCCTTTTCTGAGAAATCCATACACAAGTCAGATGGGTGCAGCAGAAGCCAAGGTACCTGTCCTGGATCACTTACTGTCCTCCCTGATAACTAGTCAAACTCGCAGTGCAAAAAACCCTTACCAAAGACCCTTGGTAGGTGAAGTAATCTGCTCACCTTCCAGTGTATGCTTCCAAGGAGCTCTCCTTCCCTGCCAGTAGCCAGACTTAGTTCCCAACACAGGTAGGAGCCATTAATAAAGTAAGGAGTTTCAGGTATGTTCATCTAGTCCTCTCAGAACAAAGTTTCTACGTGTGCAACTTCTCTTTTCCAACTCTCTTTTGCTGCACAATCCTGGTGAAATGCAGTGTTTAGTCAATACAGTTGCACACTGAAGTTGGACTACACAACAGGTTTCTCTTACCTCAGGTACAGTCCCATTCAAAAAAGTCTCCACATCTTCAAGTACATCACTGTCGTAGTTTTCATTAATTGTAAGTGATGCACTTGTGTGCTGCACTGCCCCTCACCCCCATGACAGCATCCCATGCAGCATATTTTGCGTGTCAGCTATCTCTCACAACCCAAGCCTCTTGTACCAGAACATTCAAAAGATTCTCCTATCTACCACTCAAAAGTCAGGGGATAGTCATTGTAGTGACACACTGCAAGAGAGTGAGAAGTTGTAAACTGACAGAAAAAATGGGCCAGGCCGCATGAGAATTGTCCCAAGTCAACCTGAATGTCCTTTAGAAGCTGCCCCAAAAACACATCCAGATCAAAGATAATCTAGTGAGATATCAGCTCAAATTCTGCGGCTGCTAAAACATGATATCCACTTTGTACCTAGTATCTATAAACTTTTCAACAGATTGCACCCTAGTCTAGTCCCCATACACTTGACAAGCAATCTAACCCAGAACCTGATATTAAGCTGCGAACTCATTCAGCTTGGGAATTGCACAGTTTGCAAATGCACATCATTCAATTGTTGCATCCTCGGCAAAACGCATGACAGCTGCATCTCAAATTAGCGAGTACATGATGTGGATGTTCCTCTCCCCAAGCAATTACAGATACACAGCAGAAACCAAGCAGTTTGTAGAAATATGGAAAGTTTACCAGACCCCGTACAGCATGCATAAAATCACTTCCTTGAACCATATGACTTGTAGACATGAAAATTTGAACCTTCTCACATTGCACAGCATATTAGTGAAAAATTGTGTAATGAAAGACTTGAATGCTCACGATCCTGTATCCAGGAATCAGTAAATGTAATGCAGTTCAACTTGGTCAGAGTCTTCACTCTCGGTTTGATCAAGCTAAGCATCCTTTGTGACTGTGAGACCGTCACCAGTGAATAGAGTAGAGGCCACACACCCAAGTTTGCAACAATATCTATGAGATTGCAGAGAAAACTTGGCTATAATGCCTCTGAAGCTGACTGCCGTCATATCAGCGGCAGCAGAAAACCAAGACCCAACATGAGGAGCATGGGTGCAGTCACATATAAAGCTTATGAGTTACTCACCAATTATCAGAGCATATCACCATGCATCATCATCATCATCATCCGAGTTCAACTTCCAATGCAGAAGAAAACCTGAGATGTGGATAAACAACATCAAAACTAGACTCGAAAGTTAGGGATGAGACTCACCAGGGGTGTGATGAGATGGCAGCCACGCTTCTGAGGAGGGAGTGTGACCGTCTTCTGAGTCCACTTGGGCACAGCTGTGGTGGCGGCCTCTCCTCCTGTTACGAAACTGGACCTCTTCCTGGCGTCTCCGGCCTTGGAGCTCCTCTTGTCCATCATGGCTGGCAATCCACTTTTCACCGAAGATCTTCTCGGAGCTTCCCCTACTTGGAAGTCCCTAGCGTCGGAGACGGACTCACTGGCCTGATCAACATCACCCACATCCCCCTCCATCATCCAAGCCTCAAAACCAAGAGATCAGACTATGCAGATAACCTAATTTTTGCGCAAAATCTCGCAATTCGATCTATAACAGTTCGATCTATGAGAGACGATTGAAACACACAGGGGTGGTGGCTTTAGGGTACTGAAATTCTAAAAGTGCAAGGGAAACTGAAGATGATCAAGAGAAAGTGAGCAATGATTTTGCAACTCACGACCTTCCTTCAAATGTTTTCGTCTCAAGTGATACAACCCTTGGTATCTAGAGGGGTGCTTGACGCAACCATCGTCGTTATCCATCGGTCACAGTGGCCAACTGCCGAACACAGTGCGGTTCTAAGTGGCGTCCTCCAGTCGGTGACACGCGCTAGTTTGGCCCCAAAGTACAGGAGTTGTTGCACAAGTGGTGATGTGCCAGAAGTCCGAAACCACCACCTTGGGTGCTGCTGCTGCTGCCCAGCTGCTACTATGAGCAGCAGCAGGAAGGAGGGTTGGCAGGTTGAAAATTCAAGTAAATTCTGCAACTACCAATCAAACCTTGCTTACTATGAAAGTTCATGGAATGCAGCAACTATGTATTTGATATTAAACAAATTGCACATGTGATTCAACCTCAATGTGTGTTGCAATGAGGATTCTGAAGGTTGCATGGTCACAATGAACAAGTAATTAGAACTTCTGCAATTAATCAAATCTTGCTTGTTTTGTTCAAAGAATGCATTGTATTGATCATAAACAAATTGCACACTGAGTAATGTGTTAGAATCCCATGTGTTACTATGAGAAGCAATGTGTTGTCAGGTTGAACATGTAAGAAAAGTAATGCAAGTAATCAAATCTTCGTTTGTTATGTTCATGGAATGCATTTTATTGATTGGAAACAAATTACACGACTAATGTATTAGAATCTGATGTGTTACTATGGGGATGAGGTTGCAAGCTTGAACATGTAACATCAGTTTAAATGCATGTGACCAAATGTTGCTTTTTATTATGTTAATGGAATTGCAATGTATTGACAATCAAGTTGCACAAGTAATGTGTTAGAACCTTTTGTGTCACTATGAGAAGGAGCTTGTATAATTGAATGTGCAACTAAAGTATTGCAAGTAGATTCTTGTTCAAAGTAAGAATGCCATTTAGAATTCCTTCTCTCAATCATGACACCTCATTTCACTTCGCATGTCTTTCATGCAAAGATAAAAAATGATCTTTTTTTGACCACAATATTAAATTACTAGTTCATGGAAGACAACTTTTTAAAACAACTCAAGCCACCTATTTCTAACAATCTCATTGTTTGAAAGGATTTTTCTTCACACCTAGGTATAAGTTATGAACACTTGTTACAACATTCAACTCTAGTTCATTCAAACAACTCTTCCAAATTTTACAATTTCATTACCCAAAGTGTGATTGTTTTGACATTTAAGCACATGCCTATTCCAACATCCTTCATCCTTGTGTATATTTTTATACACTAATATTATAACCCTTTTGAATAGAAATAGGATTTAAATTTAGCTCATGAGAGGTTGTAAGAGGTATGATTTTTTTGCATGTTGAACTTGGACTATGCCTTTTTCCTTCTATTAAAGCTATGCAATCATAGTTGTTTAAGTAAAATGAGCTATAATTCTGAAGTGAACCATCAACATGATGAGTATTTGGTTTACACCTGATGTAATGTGAAAAACATGACTTGAGTTGAGTTTTACAAAAAGATTCTTTAAAGATATAAATACATTATTCCATTCAAGTGATGTTGAAATGGTTTTGATTTCCATGTTTGTTACACCCACTAAGGAATGAATCGTAATGTCATACTTTAGTTCTTACAATGTCACTATTCCATTAGTTTATTATGAATGAAAAAAAGCAATTTTAGGGCATTAATTAATGGTGTGTCCAAGTCAATGATCAAGCAAAAATGAACATGAACATGAAAGTTATCTTTCAATTGTGGAGAATTGAAAATGTGGATATTTAAGAGTTTAATAGTGGATTGTTGTTGGTGCTCACACATGTTTGCTTAAGTAAAAGATTGAGTAAGCCTAAAATAAATTCAAAGAAATTTAAATTGTTTTGCATGTAGATAAATTATCCAAGCTTTTACATATTGAATGAAGAATTTTTTCACCTTGTTCTTGTTTACATTTGTCTCACATCATTGTCCACAAAATTTAGAAATGTGGACAAGAAAAGTCTTCTTTAACACATGTTTGGTCACATGCTACTTGCATAAGCCCTTTATGCATTGGCATACTTTTGCCTAAAAATTGGAGGTCACTTTGTTAAAATTGAATCATCTTCTATAGTAAACAAGTAACATGTGTAATGCATTTTTTTTATTGTTCGGAAGTTTCAACTCTGCCTTTTGCTTACATAAGCATTTGCAAAATTAAAACACATACAAAACCATCAACTAAAAGTTAATAGAGTTATGAGTGGATAGATGCTTCCTTGCAAATAATGATTACAGGTTCATATAAATCTTAACATTGAATTGAATTCACTAAGTTTTACAATTCAATGTGGTAAAATCAAAGCACATGTTGATTTAATTATATGCATTTTAAATAGCAAAAACATTGATGATCACAAAAGGGAAGGAGAACTTTAGACATTTACAATTACATGGACTTTGTGTTTATCCATATGCATTACTTCCAATTATTATTATTGAAATTGATGAACACACATGTATGATTACCAACAACAAAACATTGGAGATTCCTCAATACTCATATCTTCAACTCATCAATTGGATAATCAATTTCGTTTCCAAATTCAATAAATTTGCTTATTCATAAAGGATAGAAATCAATTAATCTCAAACACCTTGCCTAATTATAGTAGGACCATTAAAAATAACATTAACACAAATGAATAATAACACAATTGTTTGTATTTTAGTCCAACATTTGTGTTCAATTAACCTTATCATGTATTATTAACAAATTTTCCAATTGAAGGGTTTTAAACATTTTGTTCATTAACATTTTTTTTGTTCTTGAATATTCCTATGATCATGGTTAACAACAATGTTTTTTTCTGGTCAATTTTTTTTCCCTATGGCAACAAATATATATAGTGCACATTCAATCAAGGGTTTTCTTAAAAAAACACACACACAAAAGTCACCATATTTTGAGGGAAAAAGTTAGAAGTTGTTAAATTTAAATAATGAGTTTCAGTAGGTCACCATAACTAGGCAAGATTCCAAAAAACTTCTATTATATTGTTTGACATCTAGCCAAATTTGGCTTATTCCTCTTTTGGATGATTACCAATCTACCTACTTGACAAAATTTGAAGAAAAAACACCTCAACTAATAATAGGAATTAGATATTATGTGATTCTTAATTTAACAAGTACTCCTATTGAATGTTCCTAAACACTTGTTACTAAACTTTTTCTTCTTTTTTTTGGTTCTTGTATCCTAGTTCTTGTATCCTTTTTATGGTGATTAACAATAATGAATATATCATTATCAAATTAACAATTGTTCCTATTGAATATATTACAAACCATGTTCTAGTAAAAGTCAATGCCTCATTGTAGTTTATACAACCCATTTCTATGGAAATTACTTGAAGTCATATCAAAAGAAAACTTTTTTTTTTTTTCTTTTGTCAAATTTCAATCAATTTGACATTGAGACTTTTGTCTTTGACTCCTAGCCATTGTTGAAAATTTTCAACCTTGGAAGTGTGAATTGGAATGACCTAGTCCAAGTAAAAATATATAATAAATGAAAGTGTGTTTGATAAATCTCATTCCCGAGGGGGACACTTGTAAAAAAAAGTAGAAAATACATGAGTAAAAATATAGGGTGCAATATATTGGTTGTTGGGTAAAAATTATAAGTTGATTAATTTAAAAATAAGGTACATTTTATTCAAATAATCAATTTAATTATAATATAGGGTATGTAATAATCTAAAATAATGGATTATAATTAATATAGGGTGGTTTTAATATGTATATATTAGAAAATTAAATAATAATATGGTGATAAAAAATAGGTTGGACAATTATCTAATACCCCCTTTTAAAATGGTCATTTGACACACGTAGATTCCAAACTTTACACTAAGTGTCCCCTCCCCCTTGACATCTCATTCACAACATCTTCAATTTAAAAAGCTATAATGGCTCAAATTGACATCATGTCATATAACATGTCAACAACATTGTTTCATGGAGATTGTACATCTCATTACATAAACAACATTGCCTTCTTTATCATTATCATATTGTTTAACTATTTTTTGTTGTACTTCTATGAATTACTTTTGTTTTCCTTGGACTTTATGGTTGATGGAATGTTATTTAAATTTGAATATAAATATAAATTTTGAAAAAGGAGTTTGATGTGGTTGTGGCATCTATGTTGTCATAAAGACTTTAATGTATAGATTTGTGTGAAATGCAAGGTTGGCACATTGGGTCATGTATATACACATACATATCTTTTGTCCCTCTAGATGTTGGTTTGTTCACAAAAAAATTATTCATAATTTTGAAGGTATGTTCACACAATCTTCATGCAATAGTATCATCATAAATGTTTTTTGTTTACCTTGAACTTTAAATTGAATCTCAATTTTATTATTTCCACATGGAAACTTTGTCACATCACCCATGATTTTCATTGTGCCATGTTGTGTATTATAAAATGTATTTTTTTTCCAATTGAAAGTCATGTCCAGCACTTCTCCATTTTGTTCAATCATACATAATGACTTTTAAGCATGTTTGTGGAAAAAAAATAAAAAATTCAATGTTGTTTGTGAACCAAAAAATGTGCACGCACATATGTATTTATTTGGTTTTACATGACAAATGTTGAAAGTCCACTTAAAATCACATCATTGGGGTTGGATAAAAGGTGATATATGAGAAAAATATTGAAATAAGGGGATAAAAAAAGGATGAACCACAATGAAAGGTCAAATCTTGTGACAAATCACTTTTAAACAACTATGGGGGAAAATTAAAGAACATGTTAGTGAGTTTGGAACAATGAACCACCTCTTCAACCAATCACTACCAATTGTTTAATTGCACCCATCACCTTATTTCTTTTGTTTTTTAATGATGACATGTGTGTTATGATAACAATGAAGTTTCTACAATCCATGATGATAATATGACCATAGAATTGTTCAAGTCATTCATTTTGGAAAAGGTTGTCTTCACATTAACACAAGCCAACCTTACACCTTTCAATGAACTTTTTCAAGGAATATTTCCAAAGTATTTTCATTTGTAACTTGAAAAATCATTAAAAATCCTTATGACCTAAAAAGATGTTACATAATACTATTATCTAAAGATATATTTCAAAAATCTTCCCAAAAATAAAAATTTGTATTATATTTTTAAAGCAAAGTTATAATGTTTAAATTAAATATTTTATCCTCATTACATTCATTCCAAATCATACCACATGTTTCCATAATATATTAAAAACATTGTCATGAATGTTTTTCAATGACTTGCAAGATTAATGCAATTTTGGACATTAATTTAACATCAAAAATTAAACATTGGTTACAATTGTTTAAGTCATGTTAATGTGATTACAACCAAGGTTAATGCATCTAAGTCTACTTATGCTTAGCAAATTATGTTTACAAAATTGGAATTAGATATTATATTTATATTTGGATGTCTAAATATTATTTAGGCTGCTAGTAGTCAAAGACAAATTCTCAAATTTTTGACCAATAATAAGATGTTGGTGATAAAACATGGCATAGAAAAAAAACTAATGAACTTCCTAAATGCAATTACAATGGCAATATACAACATGTTGTCCATGTTGCCAAAAATATTGTTGGTCGCCCATATGATATGATTAATGTTAATCTAATATTAGTTTTTTAGCATATCAACCAAGGCCAAATGTTTCAATTTCATTAAAAAAATACTTGTATGGAAGTATTAAAATTATTGAAAATTTTGAAATTATAATACCAATATGGAATATATGTGGTCCAAATTCAAAATTTTCCAACAACACAAGTATGAGTAGGTGGATACTTAAGATAAACATGTATTGAATATTGAGTGGGTGGGTATAAACACAGTTAGGTGGTTCAAAATTGACCTTTTTTCAAAAGTTCATTTTTTACATTTGTTAAAATTCTTGCAATATGATAAATAACAATTTATGCATCTATTGTGTATTTCCTTATGTTTCCATTCAAAAATATGGGTAACCCTAAGTGTGTACATGGCTAAATATATACTTGGTCATAAACATTCATGTAAATACATGAAGTTTTGAATGTGAAACAAACAAATAAGACTTCATATTGCAATATTTCATTAAAAATGAAATTTTTGTTTTATATTGGGAAAGTTTCAATGCATTTCATTCTTAAATATCTCATTTGATGTGTTTTTGTTTTTTATTTAAAACATTACCTTGTTATGTCATTTTTTTTGAGTTTACATTTCAATTTTTATTTTAGATGATTGGGACAATGTTTAATTTTGAAAGTGTGTTATGAATTTGATTCTTGCCTTATAACTTGTCCATATTTTCAAATTTGATTCCAACTAAAGTCAATTGCAACATGGATAATTAAAAAATTGACGATGTTTATGTTGAATATGACTTCACATTAAATAAGTTCATATGTTATCCCCAAAAAATGTGATTGTGACTATCCAAATTGTTAACTAAACTATGCTTTCACTAAGGTATTGAATATTTAGTATGATATTTCATGAACAAAAACTTAGATTGAATGTTTTTCAATACACTTGTGTTTAGATGCTTGATTTGTTTGCAATATCATTGTTTTCGTGTTTGATTCAACACGCATATAAAAGCCACAAGGTCATTAAATGTTTGGATGGAATCATGCTTTAATGTTTGGATTTAATACACAAGGAAACACAACACATATAAAAAGAAATAAGGTCATCCAAAAATAAGTAATTTATTTGCCATTGAAAAGTTGATAATGGTGAAATGCATCATCATTTTAAAACCCCAAATTCTATTATTCGTGTTATAAGAACAAAGGAAATATATGAACATCAATCACCAATCACTACACAAATGAAAATTGTTGGATTTTTCAAAAATTGTCCTTTCAAAAGTTATCTTTGTCCTCCAATGCTTATTGATATCAAATTACAATATACTTAAGCAATTGAATGAAACTTGAAGAACAAAACAAATGTGAAACACTATTGAAATACCCATTTTCCATCAACTTTTCCTCATTATCATCAATCAATTCCACCTTGACAATTTAAAAATCAATAACCCCTTCATGCAATATAATAACATGATAAGCTTTAGCATCATCTTGCTAGTTTTTACAAATCATCACAAGCTTATCGAGATTGTCCACACCAAGGTGGGAACATTTTAAGTTTGTCAACACAATGACAATATTGAAAATTAGTTCAATTTCAATTTGAGAACTAAAGTTGATACCCAAAAATTGGTGGGCCAAAAAGTCAAGATTAGGGATTTATCATGTTTCATGGCACTCTTTCCAGATCACAACAAAGGTGATGTCAAATCAATTTTGGCTACTATGAATCATCAATGAAATGTTAACCCCAATTTGAGTAAGATTTCAAAAGTTTTTTCTATCAAAAGACAAGAGCCCCAAACAATTAAAGAAAGTGGAAATTGGTGGTCTTTGCAAGAGAATCACACTCATAACCATGATTAAGGAATTTAAAAACATTGACTAATTCAATGGAACCACCACATGTTTTTATATTCATACTTGCCAATTAATACTTTAGATTTCTTTGGCCTAACATAATCAATCATACATTGGAAATCCTTGAACATGGCATTAAAAACATCAAAATCAACATGCTATGTTTTGATATAGTTGTTTTAATCCCCTACACAAAATGTCAAGAAGGTTGCAGTGCATGGATCACTTTAGTAGCCATTCTTGCATGCAAAAGTTTTTAGCTTTTAATCAATTTCCCCATAAATCAAACTAGGCACAATATTTATTCTATGATTACATTCACCTTTAAGGTTCACAAGGATGGAGATGGCAATAAATAATGCACCAAACAAGAGTCAAATACCCCTTGTGTGGTTGAAAGCACATTGACATCAACAAGGGACGTAGAGTTTTTGTATGGGTTTTATGTTGGGAATGCCCCATGTAGGTCCACTTGGTAGTTAAGCATGCAAATGTAGTGATTGGTGGCTATAATAAATGGTGATGGTTTGACATAATTCAAGGTCTTTTAATATCACTTTGTAAACAAATTATGTGAGTTTTCATCAATGTCTTTAAACTTCCTCCCGAGGGGGAACACTAGTAAAAAAAAGTAGAAAATACGTGAGTAAAAATATAAGGTACAATATATTGGTTGTTGGGTAAAAATTATAAGTTAATTAGTTAAAAAATAGGGTACATTTTATTCAAATAATTAATTTAATTATAACATAGGGTATGCAATAATTTGAAATAATGGATTATAATTAATATATGATTGCTTTAATATGTATATATATTAAAATTAGATAATAATAGGGTGATAAAAAATGGGTTGGACAATTATTTAATACCCCCCCTAAAAATGGTTGTTTAATGCACCTATATCCCAAACTTTACACTAATTGTCCCTTGCGGGAACTTCTTTGAAAATAACCTAGATTCAATGCTTGAATGAAAATCCTTGCCATTTTTCTTGGTTTAAGCTTACTTTTGCTTCTTCCAAAAAACTTCCATAATTCGAAAACATACTTTGGCATGCATCATGTTCATATTGCATAATGGCACACCTTGGACACAACATGGTCAAAGTTTCTTACTTAATGGGAACTAGGATAAAGAATTATATAATTTGTAATGGTTCACAAGACACTAAACTAACTAGGTCATGTAGCAAGGGTGTTCAAATTTGACCCCCATCCTTGACATATGTAATAATTTTATTTTAAAAATAAAATTTAGCTAATAATACCTTCATTATCCATCTAGAGCAACTCTAGTCGTGTTTGGAATTTCAAAAAAACTAATAGTCAAATGACAAGGCACTCATTGATCATTGATAAAATTGACAAGCAGAACAAATGTATCAAATCTAGTTCTTAAAATCCACAAATCGGATGTGATACTTATTATGGCACATTGAACAAGAGTAGGAAAAAGATACATTTCCATAGTTTTTTGTATTATGGTAACAAAATTCTAGCTTCCTTACAGGTTGTTTTCATGATGGGAACCCAAAATTAGTACATTGACACGTAACTAATGAATCCACAACTATGAATTTTCCATCACATATAATGTTCCATATCCTTTTGTAACAAAAAAAACTAGTAGAGCTTCTAAGAATCATTATTGAGCAAGTTCACTTTTATTTGTAACCTCCAATGAAATTAAATTTCTCTTTTTAATTTTCTACTAACCTCACCAATTTCCTCTTCTCCTTTATAATGCACCTTGTATTTGGTCCTTGGGTTGATTTGTGTTCATTTAACACATATGTTTATTCATGGAATGTGCAATTCCATATTGAGGATTATAAAAAACATAGGCCTTTCAAAATTGGGTACTATTGTGCAAATTTTTTATTTTTTAGTTGAATGGCCCATATTAATGTAGTTTCATGATTTGGACAATGTGGACATTGACTTGTTGTTGTGCATTATTCAATAGAAAAACTGTTTAACACTAAAAGACTAATTAGTGGTAAGGGTGCAAGTAAGGTGTGTTGGCAAACAACTACACAAAACTTTCAAACTTTTTTTTAAGACCAAATGATTTTGCAACTATTGATGAAAAATGCATTTCTAACTCCAATTGTGTCCTAACCTCTAAAAGCATCTCCATTGTAATATCCTCTAGGCATCATATTAAATTTGAATAATAGGATGGTGTAAAAGCCCTCACCACCTTGCAAATTTGCCATTTATGGTGGGGTAATATTCAACCCCTTCAGATAAATTCACTACTTTGGATTCACTATGGTTTTTCATTAATCATTGGCCCAAATGTAGTATAGTAAATGTTCCATCAATTTTGAAGTTGTACTTTTAGAAGTGTATGAATGGGAATAAGATGATATTTATCATTAAGTTAAATTAAAATGTTAAAGGGGAAGTTTGTCCTTTGTGATGGAGATGTTCTAACCTTTCATCACCAATAGGAATTTCAAATTACCTAAAAACATTTGATGTCACCGTTTCCATTCAAGGCAATAACCAAAAAAAATTCAAATGTGAAAAAACTAAAAAAAAATTCAAATGTGAAACAATAGCCAAAAAAATCTTCAAATGTGATTCATTAGTAAAAATAACATTCAAAAATTTGCAAACATGTCTTGTATCATCACAAGTAGACAATTGGCCAACTTTCAAATATGTGCACATGAAATATAGCAAATCTCTATAAGATTCAAAACAAGTTGTTATTCAAGATCACACACCACGCACACAATATGCAATAATCACTAAAAATCCAAAGGTTTAGGTATCATTAAATAATAGTTCAAGTGATGTTTTAGGCTTTGCATTAAATTTTCGAACATCAACATGTTGAACTTTCTACTATTGAAATATGCATGGTGATAATGATAAGAAAGAATAAAGAAATCAAGTTCTAGACACACATATCTAGAGGTTTACTACTAAAACCTTCATTTTAAAGCAAAGTACAAAATATAAAAATGAAAATCCTAAATTGTCAAACTCATACCAAGGGGAAGAGGAAGACCAATGCATTAACATTAATAAATTGCTAAAAAATATTGGAGTTGGTACCTATTTGGGAGGGTTGGAGTCAAAATATCTGTTTCTTTGATTTCATACTAAGGGCAATATTAGTATGAAAATGGTATTTGCTTACATCAAACCAATTTGGTAGGTTCTTAAATACCCATATTCATACTTGGGCTTATAAGTCTTGTTGGGACCCTATATTTAGACCAACATAAAATCTAACCTAAATGAATACTTATATGTATTATAAGGTTCCTTACATTTCCCATTATGTTTCACAATACAATATGGTTTTTCTTAAATGAATAGGTTTTGACACAGGGGTATGGTAATTTGGCATATATTATTACATGGATTTTGAAAATCCAAACAAATTCATATGCAATGTATATATATATATATATATATATATATGCAAATGAATGAATTCACAAATTTTACTTGACAAATGTGTTTAAACAACCATTAGAAGAAATGTTGTCCATTCTAACCATATTTTTGCAACTACTATGTGACTAGTGTCCATGTCCAAACCAACTTATTTTATGATTAGCAATGTGTTAGTCCTACGTGTCAATGTAGTTGCAACTTCTAGTTGCGTTTGCATATGCAACTATAAGAAGGGTTGAACAAAATTTTAGTTGTAGATACAACTACAACTTACAACTAATATGATTTTCATTAAAAATGTAGATGAAAAGTGAATAATGTCATCCAGTTTTGATTGCATCCATCAATGGATGATAACATAGTTATTTTTATAATTAAAATGAATTTTTTTGCAATTGCAATAGTATATTCTATCACATGTACAAAGAAACATAAACCACACATGGCAAACTTTACTATTTCAATTGGATTTTTTTAAAAAAAAATGTACCCATCCATGGGTCTTTTTTTGCAATCAGCCATGGGTTTTCCATGATATGATTTTTAATAGTTAATAGGTTGCTAAAAAAGGCTATTATAACTTAGTTGGTAAACTAAGTTAGGTAAGTTTAATAGGTTATGTTAAACTAACTTGTAGGCCTACGTACATTGGTAGCTTAACCTAACTTGCATACTTAGTTAATTGGCTTAAGTTATTTATAAGTAGTAATAGGCTATTTTATTAGGTGTAGCCAATAGGCCATTATGCTATGAAGGTTAGACCTAGTTAGGCTAGGTAAGTTAGGTAGGTAGTTGGTAGGTTAGGTCATTAATTAATTAGTAGGCTAGGTAGTATGTAATAAGTAGGATAGGTACTAATAAATAGTAAGTAAGTAGGTAAGTTAAGTAAAAGGTATTTTATTTTGTGAATATATCATTATTTTTTTGTATTAATTGATTAATTAATTAATTATGTGTGATGAGTAGCTAGGATAGGTAGTAGTAAATAATACATAGGTTAAATTGCAAATATTTTATTATGTGTATATATGATTTTTTTATGATAATAAAAATAAATTAGGTATGTTAAGTAATTAATTTATTGAATGTAGGTTAAGTAGTAGATAGTAGATATGTAGCTTAGGTAATATTAGTAAGTAGGATAGGAAGTAGGTAGTAAGTAGGGTGGTAGTAAATAGTTAGGGAAAATATTAAATATTTTTTTGTGTGGATATATGATATTTTTTTATATGGGACATGATGTGATAATGTTATAGTGTTTCCCTTTCATTAGAATTTATCCTCCATCCTTTGTTTATAACTTCAAACTTGTAAAATATATAAGTAGGTGAAATAATGAACTACATTCATGGTATGCACTATAAACATAGTGCATGTGTCATTTGAGATGAGCTAATCAAAAGGCTTTTCCCCAACAAAATAAATAGGATCCTACCTACTTACTTAACCTATGCTCGGTAGCTTATCTACCATAGCCTAGGATAGATTATAATTAATTAATTACAATATTGAATTTAATTATTGTAATATATAATTAATAATATTATAATTATTGTAATTATAATATATCTTTTTTGAATGAATGGAAAATCACCACGTGTTTTATGACCATTGGCTTTTTAAATTATCACATGGTTAAATCCTAACCACCCATCAATGGCACATTTGGCAACATGCGACTATCCCAAATGTAGTCACAAATGTAATTACAAATTGGGGTTTTAAATCATACTAAAAATCATCCATAGCAATGGATAAGAAATTTTGGCCTAGATTTGGTTTGTGACTACACTTTCAACTTAATGATCATGGCATATCTTTTGTGACTAACTATCTTATGGCACTTGTTTAATGCGACTAGGCTATTTGAGTTGCATGTGTCCATTACAATTACAAATGTGTCACAAATCTAGTCATTGATTTTCAAATTTCATTTAGTGAACATTTTTTTTGACAAACTTTGTTGTTGTTTTGACAAAACTATTTGTGAAAATTTTGAATTTTTTTGTTTTTCTTATGCAAATAAGATTAATTTTGTTAAGTTCTTGGATAAACTTACCAAATTTTCAATATCACAAAATTGAAAAAGAAAACCTTGGTAATGAACCATAGCTTTATTGAATATGACTTTATTAAAAAAAATGGGTGTCATAATTGATGCAAGGTAATTTTTATTATGTTGTGTTTTTTATTGTTTACAAAAAAATTTGTGGGGATGAGGCCTAAAGATGACTATGTGAAACTAGTAGTTGTAGGTTTTAAACTTGGGCTATGTTTTTTTTTGTATAAATGTGGTTTGGACATTATCATAGGTAACAAATTCTAACTCATGTACATGTGTGTCTACATCTACATAGATATTCCAACAAGACATGACCCAATCCTCCTCCCTAATCATTTGCAACCTTAGTTGTTCCTAAAACATTTGAAAAAAGTTCCTAATGTATTTGGAATGTACTACTTAAATCTATGAATATCATTTCAAAAAAAGAAGAGGTATCTTAGAACTTGAAATATGCATTCTTTGGGTGATGTATCAAGAAATTAACAATGGAAGAAATCCATGTGTAACCAAAAATTGGCATATGCAACAATCTCCAATAAGCATATGCCAATTTTTGGCACAACAAAACCCACATCCTTATGACTTGAAACTTGTTATTTATTATCCTTAGACAAACCCACATAACACATTAAGTGAGTGACACAAATTTATGAGCCTTGAAACAAACATTTTTCACATCTTTATTAATCGAATTGATCAAAATTGATTTTGTATCAATTCCCTACTCACTAGCACATACAATAACATCCATCCACAAACTTAGTTTTTTTGGTAAATAATACAAATGCTTTGCAAACATACATATTATAAACAACAACCCATACACAACCTCATCACAAGCCCTTGAGGTACTTTATGAGTGTAGGCCTTGTAAACACCATTCACACAATGTAGAAACCCTTTCCTTGCTCAAACCACTAGAGTTTTTTGGGAATTGTCACCACATATTAAAACATTTCCTACTAAATCATCTCTTGTAATTGAATGTACGCATGTTCTATGGCTAGGTTGCACAAGAGAGAAAAGCCTACAAGTAGAATCTATCATCATTTCAAGCAACATCATGAGTAGTTCCTAAAGGAATGACACAAATGCTAACAACTCCCTTTGCTGAAATATCATTGAACAACACCAATGCACCTTTATTTATTTACTATCTCCCATAGGCGCAACCACACACTCCATCAATAGCAACAATCTCACATTTACAACAGCTTCCTACACCCATGGACTTGCCAAAAACAACAACAAAAACCATGCAAAGCACTCATTCATCAAACTTGTCAGACTATATACCCATCTTACTAACCAAACTTTTGGCTCTTCCAACTTGCTAACACTCACCACCTTCACAATTAGAAAAAGGCACTTAACTTCTTTTCTCCTCAAAGCTTCTCATCATCATCATCATCATCATCATGGCCTCATGCTCATTGGACCACCTTGCTACATTCCAAAAAAGCAGGCTGCTGCTCTACATCATGATCAACAAATAGCTGAAGCTGGTCTTCATCTCCAAATGGCAAAAAACACAAGAAGCTTCACAGAACCATTCTTAAACCCTAACCACAACATTTTTTGTTCACTCCTTAGTCCTCATTTCAGGTCACACATGGTCATTGGGTTGAATGTCATTTGATTTCAAAGTTGTGAGGAGAGCTTTGGTTTGGGTTCTGGTTTCAGCTAATTTCTCAAATTGGATGTAGGATAAGTCTGGTTTTGTCCAAATTTCAAAACTTTCTGGAGTGTCACTCCAGTTCTTCCAAAAGCCTCCAAATGGGGTGGAATTTGGAAGCTGATCTGCAATTCCTCTTCCATTACACACTACCCAAGATTAGAGATTATGTATGTAGGTAAAACCCTAAACCCCACACAACCAATTGCAAATTCCCACCTGACTAAAAAGTAGAACATATTTGAGAGACACTTTTTTTTTCAAAAAAGTAGTACATTCAAAAGTAGTTCTTCCAAAAGTTTCCAAATGGGGTGGAATTTGGAAGCTGATCTGCAATTCCTCTTCCATTACACACTACCCAAGATTAGAGATTATGTATGTAGGTAAAACCCTAAACCCCACACAACCAATTGCAAATGCCCACCTGACTAAAAAGTAGATCATATTTTAGAGACACTTTTTTTTCTTCAAAAAGTAGTACATTGCTGCATTAAAAACCAAAAGCTTCATAAAACAAGGATTGCAACAAGGTTGTGTACAAGGGTTTTCAACTTGTAAGAGGCTAGGAGGGCTGTTCCAGAGTTCCATAAGCCATTATCTCCACCTACCCATACCACCCCCCCCTGGCCCCCTTTATGTGGGCCTCTATTACTGTTTGTGATATCCTACATTCACTGGCAATTGTTCTGGAATCCCCACCCATAAACATGACAAAGTGTACTCTATAAAGTGTCCCAATATTTGAATGTCACAACCTGGGCTAACAATTATGACTTGCCAATTAAAAGCAATTTTTTGTTTGTTTTCCTGGCCTTCTTGGAGGGCACTTTGCCTTGAATCTATTTACACACCTACACTAAAGTTTCACACTATATAGGTTTCAATGCTATACTTCATTGAAAATATAGTGTACAAGTCATTTTACGGCTATGGGTGAAGATGCTTTTAGGTTGTTTATTCTTCAACATGAAGGTGCAGTCTGAGTTTCCTGGAAAACTTTGAACTGGCCAACAATTATTGGGTTGATTATCTTTGGAGGGACAATTGTTTTCTATTTTTCAATTTTGTGGTATAAAATTTTTGGAGATATTTTTGGAAATATTAGAAAAATTAGTCAAATTTACCCCTAGAGAATTAAATCCAAAATTTCCCAATTTTTTTTTCCCCCAAAAAGCTGACAAAATCACTAGTATGAAGCTTTAAAAACATTATGCAAGAAGCCAAACATAGGCTACATGTGGGACTGGAAAATACTCATGTCACATGCACGGGTATGCTAATTGATGACTAGACTTAGGCATTCCAATAAAGACAACAGGTAGCTAATAGCTATAAAAGGTAAAATACATGACCGAATTGGTCAATCATGGTTAGTTGTTGGCAAGCTTTGTGTCACTTTTTGTTAGGGTGACCAATAAAATTGCCCCAACTTCCTTGTTGTCAATTGTTGCGAGTACATCTTTCAACAAACTTTTTTGGAGCTAATAATAAGCTTAAGTTTGATGTCTTCCATGCAAACTTTGCAGAACCATGGGGTGCTCCAAAATAGGCTCATCCTTAGGGGTATTTAGTGTCCTCTCAGCACTTATTACTTCACACAAATTATGCAACATGATTTTTGAAAGAAGACAAAAATTGGTTCGAGTATGGTGTTGTTGGATTCTTGGCCTTTGATTCTACTTCTCATTTTTGGTTCAAATTTTTTAACCTTAAAGCAACTTTAATTTACCATTGAGAACGGGCGGGGTTCTTGAAGATTCCTTGACCTCAAGTTCTGATATCTTTAAAAAAAAATGCACACTCAGTTGTATTCAAAATTCTTCACTAGTTTTACCTTAATTACACATGGTCCCAAGATCTAACTATATGGACTAGGTAACCAGAGAGTGTGCATATGTTACCAGACACAACTGATTTGATGGGAGCATTGAGGTGATGAGTTATAACTTATGAGACATAGAAGAGCATGAGTTATGAGGTTTAACCAACAAGCGATCAAGTACCTGCTAAATGCAGCAGCATGATGATACCGTATGTGATATACTTGAGGAGCTCTTGTTCAGTGGCATGCTGTCACATTAGCAAGACACTCATTAGAATCAGTTATGTAAAATTAGTGTTATACAATGAATTAAAATTGACTATGTGACTAAAAAAAAGATCATCCTACATGCCTGTCGTTTTGGAAAAAATATTCACTTAGTATTCAGAGAACTGGAACCTCTGTTACAAAGGACAGCAACATTAATCTAATTGACGCTTTCTCTTGGACGTGGTTGAGTACTTTTGGGTCTGATTCTGATACGAGGCTATGTTCTGCACGTCTGGTTACCTGCGACTAGATGAGGAGCCAAACCAGAACCTGGAACTGACCAACAATGGTTTGTAATCATGCCAAGCCCAACCAAAAACAAAAAGCTTAAAAATTTGTGTAAGAGAGACCAAAGGAAAGCTCAAAATTTACTGTGTTTTTACATTTATTACTTGCCTTTCCCACTGCAGCACATGAGTGCTGGCAATTGCAAGTGGCATCATCATCATCATGAAACATGATGATCATGTGCCTCAATAACTTTTGCAGAATTCCTTGCTTGGTGTTTTTGTTTTTTGCAGCAACAAAGTTGTATGATTGGTTGAGCTAATCATAACAGCAAAGTCTAAGTTAATGATGTATGTTACCTTGCCAAACTTTTATAGATAAAGCCACCAATACCTCCAGAGAGAGAGAGAGAGTGGGAGTAGAAATACAAAAGAGGAATGATAGAGGACCTAAATCAAACCCCAAACACTATCAAAACTTAGGACTCTAGCCCCTACCCAACTTTAAGAATCAAACCCTATAAACAGAGACTCCTAAGACCTGTTGAGTTTGGATCCATGAAGACTTGGGTTGATTTTGAGGTTGGGTTCAAGTCCATGTAGAACCATTGAGTCTGATTTGTGGTTGGTTCCAGGTTTGGTTCTTGGACCTGAATTTGGATCTGGACCAGGACTAAAACCCAAAACCAGCCAACACTGGTTTTTTTACCATGGGACTTGTGTAAGGTGCTGGCTTTACACCTGATGTGGGACCGATACCCACTGGAGGTGCTAAATCCTAAAGTTCTAACCTTATTAGCTGCCAACCGCTGGGAAAGGGTGGGTTCTAGTTCATTAGTGAGTCCATCTTTTATGCATGCATGATGATGATGATGCACCTGGAGCTTCTAAATTTCAACACCTGTAAGTTAGCTCCCAAATTTCCACAATGGTTTAATACTTCAAGGCCTTGCAGTTTTTCTGTACTTCTACTTTATTGATCTTTCAAAGTGTTAGTGTTTGTGCACACACTAGTACTTTATACCATTCCATGAAGAAATTTGGGAAGACTCTTTAAATCAACTAGGGGTCCTTATTGCAAGTAGAATAAAAGTACTCCCTTGCTTCATCATTTCCTTGTCTGTTCTTGGGCCAGTTCATCTTTTTTCTCCCCCCGCCCCCAAAATGGATGATGCCTAGATACACTTGCGACCAGGTGTTTATTTTTTCAATTTTGTAGTGCAGCAACAATTGTGAGCCTCTTGCACAAGACCATTAAAAGTGTCTCTGGTGGACAAACCTGTGAGGGATGTGCTCCTTCAAAGAAAATTTTAAATGGGTGAAATTTGATGACTTTTTTTGGGGGGGAAAGAAAAAGGAATTTTCATCAAAATTTTGAATATCTGTCGCCTTTTGATGGTTTTTCAACATCCCAAGAAGAAAGGAGGCGGGGGGGGAACCCTTTCTTTGGACCTGTGTTATGCATGTTTTGGGCTTGTAATGGGCCCATACAAGCCCAAAACATGCACAACAAGACCCAAATTGTGTCTGGGCACCACCAGACACATCTTGGATGGGAAATTGGGCAGTCAGGGAAAGAAGAAGCAGGACCCATATAGCAGATTAAAAGTCTTCCCAGAAAACAAAATTGCTACAAAACAAGCTCTTGAAAGAAGTTTGCAATAATAGTACATGACAGTAAATTTTTTGGGTCTTATTTAATAACATACAAAATCACTCATTGATTTTTCTTCTACTTATGGAAACCTCAGCATTGTTGGTCTTCTTCTTCTTCTTCTTCTGGAAATCTCAGACAGTTGTCAGTGGTCACCCACCACCACCACAATCCCCAAAAAGTTCTTCTTCACTTGCATTACCTGGATCTGGACTCTTTTGTACATGTATGTATGTATGTCCCATGTAAGAGCTTAGTTTGAATCTCAGAAACTAGTTGTTTGTTTTATGATCTACAGAAAGTTGCATTGTTCAAACTGGGTAGTGTTTTACAAAGTGCAAATCAGTTTGTCTCCTTGAAAAATGCTTGAAAAGAAGATTAACCTATGTCCCGGTTTGATTGAACCTCTGGAACTTAAGTTGTTTGTTTGTGATGATGCAGAACTCAAGTACTACCATGTTGAAATTGTTTTGGGGTATAGTTAGCTGTGTAATTAGAGAGAGAGAGAGAGAGAGAGAGAGTGTGTGTGTGTGTGTGTAATTGTGCACTTGTCTGATGAGCTTTGAAAAATCCTGTGAAGTATTTTTATGAAATTCTGCTGAGTGTGTGTGGTCAATGGGTAATTGATCGAGTCTGAATAATATGCTACAGGAAAAGGTTGTGCAGGGAGGAATCGACACACACAATAGGTCGACGCCACGGCTGCAGCTGATCATCTTGGAGTTTCAAGGTCACATGAGTAGTAGTCTACTCATGCGTTATAGGCTACTAGACTTATTTCTGGAGTGGTGACTTGTGAGAAAAAAGCAAAGGATCAGCAGCAGCAGGTACTGATCTAGAGAATTTGCCTTGGAGATTGAAGATCTGAGCTCTGGATTTGTTTTGTTTTGTTGGGTGTTTTTATTTTCTGGGTTGAGCTAGAATTCCTGAGTTTGATTGAAGATCTGAGTTAGACTGGATTTCGATTTTCGATTTATTTGGTTTTCTTTTGTTGTTGGGTTGTGTGTGTGTTTTTTTTCCTGGATTCAGCTGGAAGAATTCCTGGCTTCAATCGATCCGTTAAGGGTTTGTTTGATCACGTGTGATTTGATCAGGAATATATTGTTGAAACGAGTAAATTTGCAGCTTTCTCTTCGTTCAAACTCGCAGCTCGCGAGCTCGCTCCTCGGTTGACGAAATAATTCAGTGATGCGTTTTTACGATGGTTCACGAGCTTGACAACGTTGTTCCTGCAGTGCTAGTGTTGTTGTAATCAAGCTGCGCAGAGCTCTGTAAACACAGAGTTCAGTAGGTACTCTCTTTTGCGACAATCATCGTCATCGTTGCTGCTGCATCAGCTTCCGATCATGGCGTTGAAGCTGGGGCAAAAGTTCAAGTCGACAGAGAAATCGAAAGCCGGTAGAGGAGGTGGAATTAGCAGTAGCTGGAACACAACTTTAGCTAGTGTGGCTCATGTCTCGTATTGTTCCAAATCGTTTGTACTCGCAACCAGTGTTGTAGTCATCTTGTGTTGCTTTGTATCCTCTGATCGCATCATCCTTCCTTACCAACTCACGAAGTCCAGCACCTCCTCCTCCGCCGCCATCGCCACGCCCACAGTCTTGCATTTGTCTAATATAGATCAAGAGCCTGAGCTGGCCCAGCAGTTGATCAACAACTCCACCACCCGCAGTGAGCAATCTCCCTCACAGGAAACAGACGCGGATGTTACGAGATCTTATAAGCATCAGCAGCATCAGGTGCTTGTTTTGCAAAGCTCCCAGATCAATTCCGATGCAGCTGCTACTCAAAGCACTGAACAAGAGGTGGACGCACTAGTAGCTGTACACCAGGATTCTGAAGACGATCAATGGACCAGCAGGTTGTCACGAGATTCTAAAACATCGACTGCAGAAAAACTGGATCAAGTCGTGGTACTGGAAGAAGAAGAAGAAGAAAAATCCAAGACAAGTTCTTCTTCAAAGCCTGCAGGATTGCTGCAAGGCTCGGAATCTTATTCAAAGTCGAAAGAAGCGGAGAGATCCGCTCTTTTATCGCATGATCAAGTGCTCAATGTGGAAACTCAAGGATTAAGTACTGTCGCTGCTGCAACATCTGAGATCAAAACCGATTCTGATGAATCTACAGCTGCCGCTGGTGAGAAATCAGCTGCTGCTGCTGCTACAAGAAGCAGCTCGCGACCTCGCTTCTCAGCTGCGTGTGACATCTCTCAGGGAAGATGGGTATACGACGAATCCTACCCACTGTACCGAGCTCCTGATTGTCCGTTCCTAGATCCCGGCTTCAGGTGCGAGCAGAATGGACGTCCGAATCTGGACTACATGAAATATCGCTGGCAACCTCACGACTGCGACCTTCCCAGGTGACTAGTGACCCTCCTCAAGTCATGTTTTCCTCTTCACATCCTCTTCATGTTTTGAGCTCTCAGCTAGGCTAGTAGAGAATCTCATCCTTGAATCTAACACAGATCAAAGGACTTAGATAGATCCACATGAACATGAGACTTGTGATTGTTGTGAAGTCTTGGTTTCTGAGTCCTGGAAAAAAATTCTTGTGTTCAAAGTCCTGCTCAAGAGGAGATGGGGGAACAAGATCATGGGTACTTGTGCAATATTTTCCTGATCTTCCTGATGTTGATGCATGGATTGGTGGTGGGTGGTGCCGGGGTGGATTATACTTCATGCATACTACAAATTTGGGCAATTAAATTTTTTTTTTTTGGGGGTTTGTTTTTCCCAGGTTCAATGCAACTGATATGTTGGAAAGGATCCGGAACCAACGGATGGTGTTTGTGGGAGATTCTTTGGGACGCAATCATTGGGAGTCAACAATGTGCATGCTGGCGGAAGCAGTTACCAACAAGAGCCGGATCTACGAGATGAATGGAGAAACCATTTCCAAACACACAGGATTCTTGTCTTTCAGATTCCAAGACTACAACTGCACTGTGGAGTACTACCGCTCTCCCTTTCTTGTTCCCCAAACCAGACCTCCTCCTGGATCCCCCTCAAATGTTGCTTGTGCTCTCCGAGTGGACACCATCTGGACTTCTTCCAACACCGATTGGAGAGATGCTGATATCTTGGTGTTCAATGCGGGTCATTGGTGGACCAAGCACAAGATCTTCGACCAGTAAGTGCCTCCCTCCTCCTAAACCCTAAACCTTAAACCCTAAATCCTTCAATCATGAATGCAAATCCTTTGTTCCCACCCCTCCATCCCAACAAATGTTCAAGTGTTTTAAGTCCAAAGGTCTTTGCCCCAGAACAAGGCCCTGCCCAAGAGACAGGGGCCCTTTCTGGTGGCCCCTTTCTGGTCTGTAAAGCCCACACCTGAGGATGTTACCAAGCATAGAAACTGCTTGCTAGGATTTTTTTCTCGTTTTTTTCCCATGCTAGGCTATCTGTTGTTGGGTAGCTACACAGGGAAAAAAAGAGAAACGAGATCGGGTGATTTGAAAAATGGAATGCTTGTTGGAGTGAGCATTTTGCTTTTTGAACCACACCCAGAACAGCAAAGGACTTGAAGCAAGTCTTCCCATTGAAGGTTTTAGGTGCAATCTAAGTGTATAGTAGTGGCTATTTTTAAGTATAAAAACTAGTGTTAGGGTGGCTTTAAAAATGTCATAGAAGAAATGGCAGCCCCCAATGTTTGTCACACAAAAAGTCGTGGCCCATGACACTAACTATGTGAGATAAACTGTATGGTTTCATCCATTACAATGTATAATATGTGACCTTTATAGTACACACACAAATGCTATCTATATTATCATATGTGTATAATACACCAACATCACATACTATATACATTATAATGGATGAAACCATACCGTTTATCTCACATAATTAGTGTCATGAGCTGAGAGATTTTTTGTGTGATAAACACCACTTTCTCTTGTTGTGCCCCTCATTTTCCATCTTAAGAACAAAGTGCTAACACGTGTCCAAAGTGAAAGCAACTCTTAAGCTACCTAGTTGTTAACAAAGCAAGCCTCTTTACTAAAAAGAAAAGGAAGTGCCAGGGTAGTAGTACCTTCCAACATGCATCATCATAGAAGAAGTGGGTGGGAAAAATCCCCTCTTTTTTCAACTAAAAACAGAATGCCATCACTTGTCAAAAAATGGAAGCAATCCTTAAGCTAGTTGCTAACAGAGTAAGCCTAATCATTCATAAATGTTGAAACAACCAGGAAAGCAATAAGGTCAAGGAGGAGCAACTTAGTCAAAGAAATAATGAGGTGATAGGGGGAGGCTTTGCTGTTTAATCACGGAGCCATTTGAAATTTAATTTGGTATTCCCCGTATTTATTTCAATTCAAAAAAGAGGAGTTAAATTAAATTGTGTTTTTCTGTGTGAAAAAATCTCACTAGAAAAAAATGGCTTTGAAGGGTAGGGTTAGAGGCCATTCCTAGGCTTGAAGGCACAAGAAGGCTGTTGATAGCCGGAGTTCCCTGTGCCAAAAAACAAAGGAATGCTTACTGGCCCTGCCCTTCTCCTCTCAAACGAGGGATAGCTTATGGAACAAAAATTCTACCAGTTCATTATGCTTTGTAAGGAACCTACAAATTCAAAAGGAAAAACATAAGTCAGGTTTTGAATTGTAGTTGAAGGGCAGGTCTAGAGGGGTTATGTTGTTTGAGGCTTTGGCAACAAGCCTGGCAGTTGTTCAAAAACTAACATAACCCACAATGGGACCTGGGTTCCCTTGACATTAACAAACTGATGAGATTTGGAGTCTGACTGATACCAAAGACACCTTATAGATTTGCAAGCTACCTTCGACGCCCCGAAGGGAAGGAGGTTACTTGATTTGTAATGTACCTGCAAATACAGAAAAAACAAACTTAAGTCAGTTTTTAATGTGTAGGGTAACGCCCTGGGAACACGGCAATTAAGCCCTGGACCTGAGCCAGTGCTTTACGCGGCGTAAAGACTGGCTGCTTGTACAGCTCGAAATTGCAAATTCCTGGCTGTACAAGCAAAGGGTTGCCTGCTGTATGGGCCCACCTACTGTGAAGGCTTTTCTGGAACAAAAAGGCCTGGGAACCAGATGTCTTTGCCAGAACACTATTAAATGTTTTGTTGCAATAGACTTATTATTCGTAAAGTCACTCTGTCTTTGAGCATGCATTCAACCCCAAACCCCCCCCCACCCTCCCCCCCCCCTTCTACCTTCTTCAACTAGAAAA
>Ga0116227_10003301_pt1 | contig 36047 bp, 18 predicted proteins | sample S1TSphgellanicum_FD_89693 | JGI IMG/M metagenome (GOLD analysis project Ga0116227, IMG submission 89693) | Host-associated microbial communities from peat moss isolated from Minnesota, USA - S1T2_Fb - Sphagnum magellanicum MG | ecosystem: Host-associated > Plants > Peat moss > Unclassified...
AATAAGTAACGAAAGTAATTCAACCTTGTGAAAGTAACCTAGTTACTTTCCTACTCCAGTAACTAATGAAACCTAACTAGTTGAGCTTGAATTCTCAACACATATGCATCCTTGCTAGTTGTGGGGGCTATGTTGTCTTAGAACGTAATAGGGAAAAGTGATCAATCAATTGTGTATGCTTTTAGGCTTTTGAACATAACAAAGAGAAAGGCTTTAGAAATGGTTTTTTCTTTGCACAAGTTCAAACATTATTTGTTAAACAATAAGTTTGTCTTTTATGTAAATCATATGGTATTGGTATATTTGGTCAATAAACCATAGGTTTTGGGGAAAATAGCTAAATGGTTATTATTGTTCCTCAAATATGATTTCATAGACCATATAAACCAAGTAAAACTCATGTAGATGTAGATGCATTATGAAGATTATTAGATAATACAAAACACACACGTGTGCCTGATTAACCCATAGATGCAAGTTTGTTTTATACAAGGCATGAGTGGCTGAATGATGTAAAATAATTTTAAAAAACAAGATAGATTGAGGGCACGTTATCAATGCAGCGGAATCAAAGATTGGTTAGGAGAACATAACCTTTTACACTAAAGAATGGTGAATTGTACAGAATGGGCCAAAACAATAGATTACGACGATGTTTGACAACAACAAAAGCATAAATGGTGATGAAAGAATTTCATGAAAGACCTTTAAGAAGGAATTTTACAATGGAAATAACGTAGAGGAAGATACTAGATGCTAGATATTGGTGATGAATTATATATAAGGACGTGCATGATTATTGCAAATCTTGTGATGCATGTCAAAGAACAAGAGGATTGGCAATTCAAAGTCTTGCAAAGTTGGTCACAAGTCTTCCAAAGGAACCATTTATGAAGTGGGAACTTGATTTTGTGGGGCCAATTAAACTAACAGGGAGATATACAAGGAACAAATATATTCTTATTGTCACAAACTATGCTACTAAGTGGGTGGAAGCAAAAACATTGAGAACTAATACAACAATAGTCACAACAAAATTTCTTTATGAGTGCATATTAACCAGGTTTGGATGTTCTTTGATTATAGTCATAGATCAAGGAGTTCATTTTATTAATGATGCAATTAAGTATTTGATGGATCATTTTCTGATGAAACATGTGAATTCTACAACTTATTATCCTTAGGGGAATGGGTAGGTTGAGATTACTAATAAGGTACTTGGGGTATTGTTGACCAAGTTCGTTAGTGAAAATAGATAGATTAGGATGAACATCTATCTACCATGTTATTTTTATACAAAACTGCATACAAAGTAACAATAAGGTATACGCCATATCAATTAGTGTATGGATTACATCTATTAATGCCCATAAAATACATTATTCTAGTTGTTGGTGGAGATGAGAGAAATAATATTCCAATGAGAGTTTTAATTAATAGAATTACAAAGCTTGAAAAGTTACAGGAAGCTAGAATGCAAGTTGGAAAAAATGTAGGAATTCAATAGAAGAATAGAGCATTATGGATTCAACAAAAGAATCCGGAAAAACAATTTAGTTTTGGTGATTATGTTCTGTGGTTTCCAAAGGGTAATAAGTCACACCTAGGGAAGTTTATTAGGAAATGGTTTGAACAGTACATAGTACAATATGTGTTGCCAAATAACACTGTGTTATTAGTGACCATTGAAATGTTTGAAACTAACCCTATGTTGTTTAATGTGAATAAGCTCAAACCTTATAAATACATGGAATTTGAAGTTTTAAAAAAAGAACAACAAATGCCAATATATTGGGAAAAACGTGTAGGTGGAATTCAGGAGGCGAATTCTGACATAGAAGAGGATGATGAAGGATGTCAAATACAGAAACCACAAATGAAGAATGATGAAGATAAAAAACAGATCAAATATCCAACGATGAACATAGTTTTTATTTTCGTTCTATAAAAGAGCAATAATTATAGAAGTGTGGGATGGAGAAATCTACAAATGATATGTCAAGTGTATCAGTTGAATTAACAATAGTATTCATTCGACAATCAAGAATATTCGCACAATCATCATAATTATGGACATAGTTAGTGGAAAAATTGGTACAATCACCAAATGTGTTTTCATAATCAATAGATAAATGGGCATAATCAATAGAAAGTGTACAAGGCAAACGAAGTGGAGTCAGTATAAATAATGTAGGGCAATTATGGATGTGGAGTAATTAGAAGATGAAATTTGTGATGTTCATTCATAATGATGATGTTAAATGCTTCCGTGTGGCAATACAAGGGTCACATAAACTTGTAGCGATGGGTCATATTAATTTCAAGGATCATGTGTTAATTAAAAAATGACGAGCAGATGAAAAAATGAACGTGATAGGTGAGATGTTTAAGGACAAGAAAAAACGGGGTAACCATCAAAAGCAGTTTGCGATTGTTGCTAGAAGTTGTGCGCGTTTTTGAAGTTTTGGAATTCACAATAGTATGAATGCAAAGAATGCAATTGAAAAACTACATTGAATAACAAGGGAAAAAAAAACATAGAGGAGTGAGCACAAATAAAGGCATGAGGAAGAAGCAAAATTGTTGAAAATAATAGAAGTAGAAGAGGAGTTGAGAAGAGCAAAAAGAGGAGTGTTGAATATTCAGCTATTGGCTATAAGATTGTTGCCGCATTCATCATCTTCAAAATGTGTAGAAAGGAAGGTGTATAATGTGAAGATACAATTTGCATAAACGATAATTCAAGACAGATATAACTAGAACATTTATAATTGAGTTTTTGTGTAAATGCAGATGACGTTGGTGTGCAAGAGAGAATGGATAGGACCACGAGCTACATCAATAGATCCGTGTGCATTGAAAAATCGAAGGAAGACAAAGCTGAGGAGCATCATTTTGTGGAGGCACATGTAATGTAGAAGGATGCAAGGGAAAAAAATGTTGTTGCATAAGAAGAATAATTATTCACAAAAGTGCAATTGACAATACAGTAAGCCATAGAGGTGTAGATAATGGTAGAAGCATAGCGAAGGTTGATGGAGATAGAGCAATGTGAAGTGGAAGCAATAGCAAAGAGAAGATGCTCAATCTTGGATAGAGCTACATTTTTGGAGAAAGGTATTAAAATTCTAGATCTTGAACGTTTTATGTGGACATAGATGAAACAAAAATATGAAAAACACATAAAGTAGATGGTGAATTGGAAGGATATTATTGTGGAAGAAGACTAAGCTTCTAAAGCAAGGCTTGTGCCTTTGTTTCTGAAGGGGTGGGAAGCACTAATGCCCAATGTAATGTTGGAATTTCTTAACACATTCTTGATCAAGTGGGCATATCTTTATTTTGGGCATAAGGATAAGGTGTATGTAATTAACAAATAACTGATTGTAGATGTTTTTGGAGTGTGTGCAGAAGGGTATATAGAAGAACCGAAAGGACATGTCAGTAAGTTACTAGCAATTCAGGCATTACAAAGTTGTAGACTTGCACCTGCAAATTCTTTTATAGATCAATGGAATGTAAAGAATATGGGTCTACCATACTTTATAAAATATCCTAGCATTATATCTATCATTTATCAAAGGGAGAAAGTATAATATTTTAGCAAATAAAATGTTATCACATTGGTGAGAGCAGAGGAGGGGCAGTAGGTAGATTGGGCACATATTATATTCAATAATTTGTGTAGTGAATTGGATAGGTTGTATAAGTATGTTAAGAATAATAAGGGGGATAAAAAAGATACCTGTCAATTTGCCTTGGTATTGGCAAAGGTATTTCAATATTTGTTTATGTATCAAAAGGATAATCCAAAGAAACCACCGGCCAAGGTTAAAAGAACTAGGGAGGAGATGTAAACAACACTAGAAAACAGGAAGAAAACTATATCAAACTCTTCAAGAAATGCTTTCAAGAGGAAGAAGAAAGTTGAGGAAGGAGGAGCCTCAAGTTTAGGAGTGAAGAGGGAATAGGAAAGCATAGATTTGAGGGCACAGAAAATGATGAAGGGCAAAATGGAACTATATGTAATATCAATAGTGGTAAGGGCAATGCCACTAATGGTCCAAGTAGTTAGACATATTACAATAGTACCACATATGACATCTCCATAAAAGAGATAGTTGAGGGAGCAGAAGCAAGAGATACCATAGATGACATTGCCACAGGAGAGGCAACTACGAGAACAGAGCTAAGGAGTTAAGAGGGAACATGACATAAGGTTTTTAGAAGGTGAGGAGCATCTACACTTTGAAGGGGATGTATGTGAAGATTGGATGGAGACCATTAGAAGTCCAAAACATATCAACATTTACGACAACATTTGTAACAACAACAACAATAGACATAGGAAGGTTTATAGGCTACTGAATTATAGACAAAGAGAGTGGCAACACAATTTGCTTTTGAAGAGTTTAGACTAGCAAAACTATAGGTACCACCTAGGAGGCCAAAATATGCAGAAGGATTCCCATTTGAATTTGAATTAAGGAAAAGAATGGTATAGGAGTTGGGATCATCTGCAGAAGGAGTTGGAGATCTTATGACACAAACAAGTACACCAAAATCTGTGGAGGAGGTAGTTGGAGAAGTAATGAAAGCAAATAGGGTAGTTGAACTATTTCAAACCATGGCAATTATGAGTTTGAATATGGGGAATTTGACCCTGGAGGTAAACGTTATGAAAAACAAATTAGTTATGGGGGAGAAGGAGAAGGCATTGTTACAAAAGGAATTAAATAAAAAGAGAAATTTCTAGAAGGAGTATAAGCGTAATGTGGAAATCTAGAGGAAGAATAGGTTAGAAGCTAAACAAAAAACAAAAAAAAACTCATTAAAAAACTATAGGATGAGAATGAGGAGCTCAAGGGTAGCACAACACGGCTGAAGTTGAAGGATGATGAATTGCAGAATTTAAAGTAGAAGGCTGAAATCTGGGAAACCATAGAAAGGAAGTGGACAAAAACATTGTTTCTTCATAAGAACAATAGGAGGCTTTGGATCGTCAAGTGAAAGCATTGACTAAAGAAAATAAGGAAAAGGAGAATGTTTTGATAGATTTGGAATTGATAAATTTGAAAAATGTGTTTTGTTGCAGTTTGAGGAGCTTAAAAGAAAGACAATAGAGGTAAAAATAGAATAGTTCATGGAGGACAAGGAGTATTGGAAAACTCTACAGAACTTGCAAGCATAGTTGGAGAAGGCACATGAATAGAGGAAGAGTTTGGATCCAATTGGTATCAAGAAAAGACTAGAGGATTATGAACATATGTTGTAGTACTATACACTGATGAGGACGAAGAACAAGATGAAGGACTTTGAAGAAAAATCTAAGGAATGGTGAAAAGAGCTAGAAAAAAAATCTAGTTTAACATAAACAAGTGTAGAGGGATCTGGCTAGGATGAAAAGATAGAAGTAGGGCCTAATAGGACAACTTAAGAGGAGGAAGTATAGACTAAAAAATCACATGACCTCAAAAGTGGAGCAGCTTAGGAGGAGGAGATACAACCAAAAATACCATAGGACCTTAGAGGAGGGGGTTACAAAAAAAAAGAACCAGAAGGAATTCAGGAATAGGAAAAGGTGGAGGCTCTTCTAGCACTAAAAAAAAAGATATCCAAGATATAGCATCTAGACATAAAACCAAAAAGTGAATTAGTGGGGGACGAGATTAGAATTGTAGAGCAAAACGTAGATATAGAACCATTGGTTTCCATGTAGATTGGGATTATAACACTATGGTAGGGAATACAAATGTTTAAAAGGATAAAATACTATCATTTCATTTTTGTCATTTTACAAGGATTTCGGGGATAGAAACCAAAGTATAAAAGGGGTAATGTCAAGGGGGTAAGCTAAGTATGTGATTTGGGATGAACAAGGTAGTTAGGATACGGACTAATCAAGGAACTTTGTTGGTTTAAATTTTGAATTCTTGTTGGTTTGGATCGTTATGATGTGACTTGGGATAATTCTAAAGGGGGGAGTTCTAGAGAACAAGAGGAGGAAAAGAAGAGGAGACATGGAGTTTTTTTTTTGTTTTTTTGGAGAGAATAAGAAAAGTTGGAGGTACTTGTGATAGAAAACCACAGATTCTGTTTTGATATAACACAAATTTTAAGTGTTGTTTTGATATTTTTTTCAACAAAATATGGGATTACGCTATAATTTGGGTTGATGTTTTCAGTAATAAAAAGAAGCATAGACTTCTATACTAAATTTTATGTTCATCTTTTGTGTGAATTTTCTATAGTGTTAAATTATGATGAAATGAATTGTAATCTTGTTTCTGGAGTTTTTTTACAATGTATTTTGAAGTGCAAATTCTAGTTATATGCAATAACCATGAATCTAATGTTTGAATGAATTATAATGTTAAGTTTGTTGAGACTTAAGATAGAAATAATGAACATAGGCATGTGAAATGCAAATTTATTGTTATAATAATGTGAAATATTTTGCAAGAGTTTTAATTTCACTTCTACCAGTTTCCACTTTAAATCTAAATAAGATCAAGTTAGCCCTAACTTGGCCACATTTGTTTTCATGACAAAACCACCCTACTCAAAGTCTTGTTTTACCTTAAGGTAATCCTTAACAAAATGTCCCATTTTGTTATAGTTGAAACATTTCACTTTGTTGATGTTTCTCATTTTTTTGTGGGTTCTTCTCTCATTTCATTTTCTACCCTTTTCTCAAACCACCCCATAGCTTGAAAACTACTCCTAACATTCCCCTTAGATTTTTGGGACATTTAATTCCCCCCATCTTGATGCAAAATCATCTTCCATACACTCCACGACCTTCTCACATTAATCCAAAGAGGTGGAGATTTTGTCTTTCAACTCAAATGAGGATTCAAGTTATTTTAGCAAGCCAAGTTAGGGAGAGGTTGAAAATGGTTGTCCCAAGAAGAAGAAGAAGAAAAAACCCATAGAACAAAAGAAGATCAAAATGGAACTAACAACCCACAAGGAGGCATATTGTATCTTAGGTGTGCTTAGGAAGATAATTCGAACAAAGTTGAAAAAAGAAATGACTTTGTTTTGCCCGAAGTCTTGCTGACCAAGGGAGCTCAAAAAACTCACTTCTTTGTAATCTATGGTTGTTTGAACCCAAGGTTGCAACCCATGGAAGAAACACACTTTTTGGGCATATTCCTCCTTCATTGGGATGAAGTTGATAAGAGTGGTGAAGGTTTGAACATACCTTCTTAGCATTCTTGTCCCATCCCCTTGGTGAAAACTTCACATTTTTTGTTCATCTTGGAAGATTTGGTTATGGGGAGTGAATCTCTCATTCAATTAACCTTGAATTCATTCCAAAACATTGTTTTCATAAGACTTGGTTCAACATCCTTTTATGTTGTCCACCATTCCAAGTTGGCATGATCCTTCAAAAGAGGTTGTGCCATTCATAACCAATCAACATTCATGTTGATGGTTTGCATTTCAAATTATGTTTCCATTTGAAGAACCCATTGCCTTACCCTTTTGGTTTTTGCATCCTTCCCCTAAATAATTCAAGTGTTTGGGTCTTCAAAGCCTTAACATTGACTTGTCAATAAAACTTCAAGTTCAAAGTTAACTTGTTCCAAAAGTTCAAATCCTCCTATTTATACCAAACATAGTGTTGTTTTAAGTTAAACAATCACTAGCTAGTACAATCATCAACAAACAAAAAATTAAACTACATTAACTACTGGCCACAAGTTTAAAACTAACTTGCTCCATCAATAACCGATTAAGTTAATAGACCGGTTATTGGTTAACATAATAGACCGGTTAACTTAAGAACGTGTTATCGGTTATTTTAATTGACTAGTTACCTGTTGTTGAGTAATAACTAAAATCTAATTCACAAAATGATATTACCTCACAAGTTACCAATTGGTAACAACCGGTTACAATATACATAATTGAAAAATTGGGTTAACACAAATGAGTATCCATGTCGCTATAAATAGTGAAATCATTTAGAAAAATCTTCATGCATTTGTTTAGATAATATTTAAAGGCTTAACTTACTACCCTTTGGTAAGTAGGAGGTCCATTTTTCACTCCAAAAGGCATTATTACTCAAGTAAAAGCTTCTTAATTTGTTACAAAGCCTATCTTGTATTTATCTTATAGTGTTATAGATATTTGATGATATTTAAAATATCCATAGATAGGAAGGAAAAAACATTATGCCTTGCCACTATGCTCAAAACCTCATTTGTAAAAGGCAATGGCTATGGATCTTTCTTTGTGGCTACATTTAATTCTTTGAAGTTTGCATAGATTTTGAATTTTTCATTTTTCTTGGGAACCACAACTATTGGTGATAACTAGAGAACTTCGTCTACAAGTTGTATAAATTGTATGAATCCGATATCTAATAGTTTGTCTATGTCTTGTTTAACAATTCATCATAGTTTGGATTCATTTTGTACCTAGCCTAATGTGTTAATGGAATTGATGTGTCCAGTTTAATATAGTGTTGTGCCGATTCTGGAGACATGCCTTTTAGGTCTTTATAAGTCCAACCAAACATGTCCTTGTACTTCAATAATTATTTTTTAAAGGAATTCATGTTCTTCTCAATGAGTTGGGCATTCACCTTGATTGTTTATGGATTATCCTCTATTCCCAAGTTTGATATTTAGCAATTGTTGGTCTTTGGTTAAGGTCCATCCTACAATTTTCAATGCATGTATTTAAACCTTTGTCGGGGTCTCATCAATCTATACTTGACGTGGTTTGTGATGATAGTAAATCTCAAGGTACACCTTGTTTTTTAAACTTGCCCTAGGTTCTTTATCAACAATTGTTTCTGCACTACCTCCATGAATTAGAATAAGCTCTATAATAGGATCTGCGATATCTATTATTCTCCCAACTTGCATTATGTTGTTACAACTGCACTCACAATATTTAAAGTTAAATTAATTGTTCCAATAGAAAACAACTCAGGTTCACTTACAAACATCAAATCTTCTTCTTCATCTATGATGCCACTATGATATTCAAAGCACGATAAGACATCTAGTCTTTGCAGGTTAGTACCCAAATGTTTAATCATTGCTATATTATGACAATTTACCATTTCTTTGTATTGTAATCATGTTATTCCCCTAGTCATGTGCTACTTTGGCATCCATGAGCCATGGTTTACCGAACAACATAGAATAACTCAACTTTACAACATTGTTATGTAGGACTATAAAGGTGGCTACATGTATGGGATACCATGCATATACATTTTCAAATCTTTGATCAATCCTACTAGTTTTGTTGTTGTTTGATTTGCCATGTGCAAATTGTAAGGTGTAGGCTTAGGTTTAGGTAGTCTTAACCTAGCTGTTAATCACTTTGTGATGATATTTGCCCTTGACCCTCAACCCAAAAGTACATCATCAATAATGTTTATTCCTATTTATACTTGAATAATAGCCATATGATTATTTATAGCAACTACTGTTGTGCTAATGTTAGGAACTATAGATGGGGTTATTTTGTCAATCATAAGCTTAGTGTAAATCTATGGTTTATTTGTTTAGTTTTTGCCACAAACATTTTTTCAAGTCTAGTGTTATTTTGAATAACTACATGAGGTTCAACATATAATTGGTTTCCAGCATTTATAAATTTATATCTTGAAAAATCTCTTCAATAGAAATGAGTTTGCTTGGAAAGGTAGAAGGAACTTCTAATGGTTTGGTTGGTTCTGTAGGTTCTACTTAACTTGGCATCCTAGTCCAACTAGTAGTCCATTATCTTGTTGTAGTGGTAGGTATGTCAAGTGGTGGACTAGTTGGTTGCATCTATTATGGTTTCCACCATAGATTTTTTAAACTTCTCCTCTACTTTTTAATGAACGATAATTCTGTTATTTCTTGGTTTTCAATCTTTGAACACCTATTCTTCATTTGCTTTATTTCGAGTAGTCACATGAACATCAACCATGTTAATTGAGGCACTAGTAACTTTTACCTTCATTATAAGCTTGGGTTTTGCAAATTTACCTTTTTTGTCCTTAAACATTTTTGCATTTTGCCAAATCTTAAATAGTTCATAAATTTGTGTCCCACTATCCCACAAATATTACAAGGATAGTTGAATGGTCTTAGAGGTTTACCAACCTATGTAATGGCTTTAGTAGTAACTATAATAGGTTCCTCCTTTTTGCTTTTGCACCTTTTCACATTATGGTTTGTATGATGACAATTTGTACAATACATGTTGGGATTTGTAACTATCTGGTTTCCCATAGCTACAATATTTGTTTTTAAAGTTTGTGGTATAGATAATGAACTTTGTGATCTAGTACAAAAATGTCTTCTTCACACATCAACATGGATTCCTTGTGCTATTGCAAAATTTCTTGTTTCATTCCTATTGTAGCAATGTGTAGATAAGATTGTAGTCTCAATTGGAACACAATTATTAGAAAATTGTCAACAGTAAGAATTTGCAAACTATTGGCCAATTTTCATAGTCTTTCATAGTACATTGTACACCTTTGTTTGTTTTGTTGATTCCTACTTCAAATTCTTTAATTACAAAATATACCTATTCATGATTTTGGATGGTTCAATATCTTCTACAAAAAACTTCTTCTAGTTCTACGAATCTAAGGTTTGGATGATTTCACATATAGTTGTTGCACCAGTCTAATGCATTATTTCTCAATGTAAAGTTGAACAAATTGGCCATTTTTTCATCTACCATTTCATCATTAATTTTGGTAGCAACTTTGAATACTCGCACATGAACATTTGAATCATAATTTTTCTTGTATTCAAAATAGTTAAGAGGTTTCATGTTAAGCCTAGAATAAGGTATTACATGTTACACAGATGTAGTACCTAGACTATGGATTCTAAAGGGTTGCCTTTTTGAATTTGGTGGTATTGATTTCGTAGTAACTATATGGGTCAAAGCAAGATAAAATATACAGAAAAAGTAGATGTCTCCACTTTAACCTTATGTTGCTCATATAACTACCATAAAGTAGCATCAAATTAGGTGAAAGTATGTGTCAAGTAGCATTAGTTTGCTCTATTAAGTTTATAAAAATTTAATTAAAAAAAATGAATTTTAAAAAAAGATAAAAAACACATTTGAAACTAACTAAAAAATATGTGTTCAAACCTACTTTTTTGTTAGAAAAATTAATGAAATTGATATGTCATAAGTTAGGAAGTGAAGATCAACATATGTTTTAGTAATTCATCAAAAAAAATTCTATTTCCTTTTTGTAAGAAACTACTTTCACCTTCTTGAAACCAAAAACCCATAGTGAAAAGTAGACGTCAAAAGCTACTTGTATTTTGAAAAACCTACTTAAAACCTACTTTTACAATTTGAAATATGAAAATCAATGCATATTAGTGTAACCATACATTATATTTAATCATTAAAATGAAAACATTCAATGTTCCACAATTCTATAATGGGTTTTGTTGTTATTTAAAATCTACTTGTTCCAATTTTGACAAGGTAATCAAGTTGTTCATTTTATCTTGCTTACACCCATATAATGTGATGGTATTCATGTAATTAAATGTATAATTACCTACATTAGATTTAGGTACTACAAACACTACAACAAAAGGTGTCCATGTATGCCAAATGATTTCACTGGATTTTGAGTGAATTCATTAGTTGTAGTGAACGAGGACTAGTGAAGAAGCAATGAATTCATTGGTCTAGTGAATGGGGACTACTGAATTGCACCCACATTTTGTAGTAGTGAAATCTCCTTAATCCAAAACTAGTAGGTATAGTTCAAAAACCATGTGAATAATTTGTTTATGTGGTCATAATAGGTTTAGTATATACCAAATTGTGTAACGGAAATTTTCAATTGGTACTACAAAAATTTCTTGGTTTTTTACATTTCTGGATATCCTACTTCATTAACATGCATAAATTTGTTTTGGTATGTAATTGCTATGGTTAGACCATGTGTCCTATTATTAATTATTGTAACAACACTATGAAAAAAAGGGGTGTTTTGCAACTAGCCTTGTAACTCATTTTATTTATATGCTATGAGTGTTAATAGACAAATTACATGAATTGCTGAGTTGCAATTCACCATATATATAGTGCAACTCATTATAACTCAATTACAACTATGTGAAAACAATTCATTTTCAATTATTAGGCAATTACATTATAACTGCACCCATGATTTCATGCTAAAATCATTAATTGTCATCCATTATTAAAATCTAACACATGGCACTATGAAGATTTTTTGAATATAAAAATTATTATTATTTCAAAATATTGGTTTCCATCGCCCATTATGATTATTAATGATGGTTTGAGATTGTGACATGTGGCACAATAAAAAATTGCTAGGTGGCATATTAATTATATTTTGGAAAAATACACATATATAAATATTTTTATTTTAGTAGCTAGGTGGGTTGTACATAACTATATGTAAGTAGGTTGGTAGGTCTTAAGACCTACATTCCTATGTATTTACTTAAGACCTACCTACTTACCTACATAGGTAGGTAGAAAAGTGGGACCTACTTACTTACCTAGGTAGGTAAATAGGCATGAAAACACAAGACTAAGTGAATTAAAAAATAACCATGAAATTTTATTTTCTAATTTTATGTTTTATTTTTAAACTTAAGTTTTGTTGAGTTCATCCCAAAATGGCACATGTATTTTAATGTGAAAATGTAAAAAAATAAGCCTTCTTTATATAATTTATAACATGGGATTCAAAAACAAAGTGTATGGGTTAAATTTTTTAGTTATTCCTTAGTTGCGAATTAAATTGTAATTATAGAAAAAAATTCCCACATGCTTTGTGTCTATTTTTCATTATGTAAGTTATACAATTAAATTAGTGATTATATGATAATGAAATATGTGAATTAATTATCTAATATCTAGTTATTTGAAATAATTTATTTGAATTAATCAATCTTATTAATTAATTAATTAATTACTGAAATAATTATATGAATCAAATTTATTTAAATTCATAATAATTAAATAAATTAAATATTAATTAATAAATTAATATGTAATATATTATTGGAAAATAATTCATTATTAAATATGAATTTGGGTAGAAAACATGAAGGTATAAATAGGCATATCCATATGTACATCGAGTTGAATTTTTAATATAATATACATATTGCTTTTAGTTTCATATCTAAATTAATTATATGTATCCAAATAATTAATTAGTTAATGAATTTAAATATTTAATGATTTGGTAATTATTGATGAATGAATAGTTATATTAAATAATCGCTCTAGATCATTATGAAGTATCCCTAATTTGGATAAATATTTATCTGATTAATATTTAATAAGTAGTTTTTAAAATTAATGTAAAATGAAGTATATGAATTACACTTATTTATTCATATTAATAGTCAAATTATTGAAACAATAATTTTTTATAAACATTACATATGAATGTTTATCCTTATTAAATTATAAGCATTTGTATTATAAACATAACATATTTGAATAATAGTATTTTAGTAGTGGCACACTATTGGGTGTACTAATTGTATCAATGGGATTCGTAGTCAAAAACTAATTGCAAATGTATCCCATAATGGGTGGTGGAAATGTGAACATGTGGTATAATCACATGTATGCACATTGTATACTAATTGCAACATAGTTGTTGCTTTAGTGCCACATTTACAACAATTTTAAAGTAGTTACCCCATGTAACTACAATGTAACTTTTGAAAAAGTCAAACATAGTTGACTACATATGCATGTACAATGTGTATAAATTACTATATAGAAGACCCAATTTTAATTCACTTGCAATTATAATACAACTAACTGATTTTCTAACGTGACAATTTATTTATTGATACATTATATTTCTAAGGGGGTAGTTGCAGGATAGTTGTAATACCCAAGAGATAATTGCACAATAGTTATATATGAGTTTTTTTTGGGTTTTAATTGTAGGGTAATGTGGTCTCAATAGACATAATTTCTCATAGTGCAAATTATGGACCTATATTAGCCACTCCATTATGAAATTATACACTACCATAATGTTTAGTTGATGTGTTTAACATTCCTTTGTTCCTTACTCTAGGCACAAATCCAGTACCTTTGAAGGCTACAATTTTTGCACCACTCATAGTAGGATGAGTTGTAATCATCTTAATTTTCTTTTGAACAAAATGGGGTTGTTTGAGGGTTTGAGGTACCCTAACATTAGAGGGAGTCCTTTGTACTTCACACCTTTCTATAAGGCGATTTATTTTTTTGTAGTTTTTTCCTTTGGTTATATTGATTTCATAACGTTTTATTACATGATCATTAAATTATGTTTTTTTTCCAGGTTTGATTCAATTTGGATTCTGGTTTGGAAATGACTAATCATTATCCCGTACATCTTTTTCAATGAAAGGATAGTTTGTGAAAGCATGGTCTTTCTATTTCTAGAAACTATAACAATTAGTCATAAGTTTGGGTTTTTGACCTTCACCTTGATTAAATTTACTCCATATTTGTTCTCTAAGTAAAAGTACATTTTGTTGACTTTGTCTAACTCTGAACTCATTGGTTTGTAACACATTAACACTAATTTTTGTCCTCATTTCTATATGGATTACTATTATTGGCGGAGTGTTACATTCAATTCTGCATTCTAGCCTTGATTGGTAAACTACTTTAGTTGCAAAAGCGTGTTCCTCCAAATCTTCTGTGGGTGAAATCATGATCAAAGGAGCTAAGGACGCCAAGGTAAAAGTCTTTTTTCGAAGATTGCACATGACATGTGTTATTTTTACGTTGGTTTATAATTTAATTTTTAAATTTCAGATACCCCATTTAAGATTGCATTTTAGATATAAATACATTTCGATTACAAAAATAACTTTATATCATGTATAATATGCATTCATGCCCTCTATCACATATATATGAACAACTTTTGTTAAAGCCACATTTTCAAAATCCATAATGTTCAAGGTCAAAAACACTTTTGAACCAAATGTGTTCAAATGGGTTATAAAAAAAATTTCATTAGTTCAAGTTCTTGTGCCCCTTTAATCTTCAATGTTAAAATCCTCCCCAATTTTCAAAAGGAATGGTGCACATTTGGTAACTTGAATAAAGATGTTTGAAAAGAACAAGGATTATCCATTCTTGAGGTTTGAGTGCTTTGAACATGCAAAAACATTTTTGATATGTGTCAAATTTTGAGCATGTAAACTTTACAATTAATGAAAAATGTTTCAAAAACATTTATGACAATCCAAACTATTGTGCTTCCTTTGTGATATTTTAAACATGCAAAAATGTAATTTTAAGCAGTGTCCATTCACTTAGGTGGTTCCTTTGACTATGATTTTACCCCTATCTAAAATTTAGTTTCAACATATTGTGCTATTGTTTATTCAACTTCATCATTGTTCAAGTTTTCATCGCATTCTTGAGAACATTGAAGTGAATTATATTACCAAGCAAAACCTCTATTCATGGATCTTATTTCCAACCTTTTTTATGCTTCTTCATGGATATGTAGTATCTCTTTAAATTTGTACAAATTACCATGTCTTTGGGATGACAAACTCATATATGTTCTAGCCTCTACCTTTTGTTGTAAATCTACAAGGGTAACCTTGTTTACATTGTCTCCCCATCCTTTTAATTCAACCTTTGGAGGTATTGCCTTCATTGACAACCTCATTCAAATACTAAATCACCTCATTGCTCTACTAATGAATTTTTTTGACGTTCCATAATTGTTGTAGATGGCATCCTATACTTTATAAGCCATTTGATGCACCCCTAAATTCCTCAAGAGACTAAAAGGTGGGTCCTAAAATGAAACCACGAAAGAAGAAGAAAATTTGAGCATGTTCTTTAATTTGTAGCACTTCGGGGATAAGAGGGCGTGCTAGAGCTTCGGGATGGGACTAGGATGAACTCATAAGCGAAAGTTCAAAATGAGATCAACATGCACAACCAAAAAAAAAAGGCGGTTAATGCAAGTCGAATGAAAATGGTGTGGCAGACTTAATAGGGACAACCTCAAGCACAAGCTTTACACAGCCCACAACCTTTGGGAGGAGGCACCACTCCCCTCCCTATAGTATATGTTGTGCCTCTTCATGGGGACTACATCCAAATGTCATTTTTCCTTGGGACTCCCAAGTGGGAATCCCAAAATTGAGATTCTTGCTATCCCAAAACTTTGGACATTCATATCTATCTTAAATCAAGTTTTTTGAGAGTGTGAGGACAATATTTTGTAACCCTCGAAAATAACTTTCCAACAGTGTATAACATGTTCCAATTAGACCTCATTTGACCTTTGCTTTCAAGGGATTTGTGGTCGGGAATCAAATTCCCAATTTGACTTTTGCCCCTTCTTTTGATCATAACTCATGCAAGTCAAGTTTAAATGAACAATGGGAGAACATTTTAAGCATTTACGTTTCAAGAATTTTCTAATGGTATCCTGGGGGCCCAATTTGATGTTTGTTTACCTTTCCAACCAAGGTTTTGAACATTTACAACTCTCGCACGAATGTAACTCCCAAAGTGGGAATGCACTTGAGAGTCATTGGGCTTCATCCCTTACATTCCCCCCCATTTGTGAGAATATCTTTCACACCTAAACACACTCTTAACCTCATGGGCCCTTGCACTTCCCATTTTGTCGCGAACCCAATGTTACGGTTGTAACAATGTTCCTCTATCCTAGGTATTTTTAACATGGTAAACTATATTATTTTTGGAGTGTGAAACTACGTTGCATCATTTAACAACAATAGTTATTTTTCTATTACATTTTCTTCTTCATTTTGTTGAATTGTAACTTGATCTAGTTGCTTTTACAAACTTTGGGTCACCATGTGTTTCACGTTTGTTGCCATTTTACCACTCTTTTTTGGAAATTTTTTTGCCACAAATTTAAATTCTTACAACAATTTTTTTTATAAAATTTAAATCCTAAAAATTTCTTAACCAATTTTAAATTTGTGAACCAAAGAAAAACAACAAAATCTCTCACAATAACCTTTTTGTGTTTTTCACAAAAACCAACGAAAACAAAAACAATCCATAAAAACTTGAATTTCTACCCCAAATTCAATATTAGGGATGGTCACCAAATGGTAAACACTAATATTCTAACATTATTTCATTCTAGAATCTATATTTTAACATGTTATCTTTAGACATATAAATTCAGTTTAATAACAACTATAAAAATCAAAGATCAAATTCAACCAAAAATGTATTACATAATGCAAATTTGCATAATTATGATTTATGTAGTGATATGAAAACAAAATTAAACCATCATATTATGTGGAAACAAAAAATATGAAAAAGAAATCATATTGTAATATCCCTATTCTTTGTCATCAAAACTATTTTCCATAATTCTAACATGGATTTTTCCATATCTTGAAACTACTTCCTCTTCTCTTTGAATCATAATTCTCATCATGTTTTAATGTAATAACTGTTTATCATTACCAACACATCTCTAAAAATTATCTTCAAATTCCTAGCATAAACCTCAATTTGAATCAGTCCTCATAAATTTTAATCCTACACAATCTTGTTACACCTATGTCCACCTTGTCAAATGTTGATACTACTTCTGTCAAGTCTATGCAATAGGGATAACACAACTCTGCCCTTAATAAACACCTTGTTAGTTTATATCTTTGCCTTGGCCTTGCATTTTGTAAACTTTGGATTTTCTTACCACCATTTCCATCTTCGTGCACAAGCAACAAGTCCAAGTTTTGATACCAAATGACATGCCTCTTTGTGCCTACCTTTGCATTGCACAAGCTATGCGAACCTTTCACATTGTTTAACCTTTTAACTCCGAGTGAATTATGCATCCCATGACATGTTGAGTTAGTTTCAATGTTTTGACCTTCGCGAATGAACTTGATTGACTTCTTATATTCACTAACGAAATTAAAACTTAGCCTAACTCAAAGTCACCTTAGGAATGCCTTCATATTCTTGGACTTTTTTTTTAGGTCAAACATTTAGGCCGACCCAACAAAAAGAGCTAAATCAAAACAACACTTAGTGTTGTTCTAGGACAACCCTTATGGTTGCTTTTAAAAACTTTGTTGCGACAACAACAAATGTTGCCCCAGGACAATCTCTAATTGTCTCAAGGGTTTTAACACCGTCATACAACCTTTAGTTGTCTAGCAAAAGTTTTAAAAGGGTGGCACCTCGGGTGCCAAAATCCTAGAGACAACCCCCATTTGTTTCCTTGGCTTGGACAAGCCTTCACTTATTAGCCTTGGCCTCCCCAATCCATGGTGACTTAGGGAGTTGAACCCAACAGATGCCACTTTGACTTAAGCCTCGCACACCACCATGGTGCCCCACTATGGTGGTCTTGGCACAAGGCCCACCTTGCTTCGGTTAACCCAAGTGGAAGGGTATGTCAATAGCTCTTGCCCAAAGCTATGGCAAAACTTGGAGCACGTGAAAAAAAAGTTAGGAATTACACATGCAATTAAATCTCACAACAAAGAAATACATCTTAACGAACCCATACCTAAATTTCAATTCACATGGGCCTAGAATAAGTTGGATTTGATGCTTTCAATGAATGAACACTTGCATAATTTGGTGCTTGCAAAAAAGTCACATGTTGAGCAACAATTGCCTAGTTAATAACACACCTAGCCCATTACAAGCTAAGAAGATTGTCTAAACACCACCTAGTGCATTGCACTAGGGGAGCTAGGTTAAGAAGGTTGACTAAGTGGGGTCTTACCCTTTTGCAGTCCTCCTCACACTTCAAAAAATGGTTTCATGGGAAATGTTTTTACCAAATCCCCCTTAAATCTACATGGATGTGCCCAGCGAGCAGCCTGTTGGAAAGATTTTCTTGTTGTGCAGCCAACGAAAAATAAAAAATAAAAACATTTTTTTGAAATTTAAACAGTTCTTGCCTTATAGGCGTTTAGGGTAATGGTTCTAATCTAGCTTGCTTCCAAAGCTTGACCATAGATATGCATGTCCATGGCATATTCTCATAGGCATGCCTCTATAATTTATGTGGCGTTATTAACAAGGAATGCCATATTGCAAATTGCGGGCCCCGAGGAGGAAGAAATTAGGACCAGTTGAGCCCCAGCAAGCTGACAAGGCATACTTGTTTAACGGGCATTAATGACCCATGGTCAGTTAAAACTGAGTTTAATGTGAGAGGTGAATGCAGCAAATCCGGTAAATGAGACCTTTAGGCCCGCAAAAATTTCTTGACTATAATCACACTAGAGAAACTTGCGTAAAACAGAGGACTGACCGAATGACGACACCTCTGCAGATAGATCTGTTGGTAGATCTGATGTAGATCCACATTCATAAGGTGCGTACGCAGTTCAATTCTTTGGGAAGGTCTCACGTCTTCAATGCCATTAAGGAATGTCTCTCATTGCATGTGCCCCTTCCCCACATAACTCCCTGATCATGCCGGGTGTAATTAAGTCGCTAACGCAGTCTTTCTGGACTCTGATCGAATCAGCCAACGGTACTTGCACACTGTCGATAATTAGTCTCGCGTTCTTCATTGGAGAGTATCTATTGAAGAGTTCGCTCGTTCTGCTACCGTCATTTGTCAGCTAGAAGAGGTCAGCATCATGTGCCTAGCACAGACCCAAGTCCTTTTCAACTTCACAACCCATCAGAAAGCCATCCGACTAACCAATTAAAGTGTACAGTAACGGCCAAGGAGCCGGGTGTTCGCAGAATAATCGGCCACCCAAGGTGGAGCTGAAGGGCCCTTACTTCGTGAAGATCCTGCTCCGAGGGCAACAGCCTGCTTAAAGCACCTGCAGAATTTTGTTCCCATTTTTCTCCCTTCATCCCAGTATCCCAGAAAACCATTAAAAAAAGAGGTGGGCTGTTTCAAAATGTGAAATGCCTGCTGGAGTGGGCATTTCCTTGCTTGAAATGCCCTGGTGTTTGCAGAGAACATATTCTGCTTGATTTTAAGCCCTCAAGGTACATGAAAAATAAATTCTGCTAATTCTTTACAGCCAGAACCAACACAACCCAGTAATCCAAAGGCCGAAAACATATTCAATCCTTCATGAGAAAGATTTGGCACATCATGTGAAACAGAATTATTTTGATGACCTGTCAAATTCTTTTATTGGGCCAGGCAGTTTGATGAGGACCATGCATTCACTTGGGTCTAGAACACCTTGCTAGAAGTAGCTTGGACCTAGTGGGGGAAAATATAGTTGATATTCAACCACACTATAAAGAGTACTGAAGTTTAAAACTAGCTTTAAAGAACCTAAAGCTCTAGAAGTAAGTAAGATTAGGCAAATTACTTCATATATTTTTAAATATATATTCTAATTAGTCTTTTAGCTATCTCATTTTATTTTTTTGAACAATTTATGGTTTAGTTGCAATTTTAGTGTTCTGTTCACTAATATTAGTTGTATGAATTTGGATAGTGCAAGCTGAAGTGTAATTATAACTAAAAAATAAGTTAATATAATAAAAATATCATGACATGGCTATTGTTTATTTTGTACCTTTATCAGATGCATTACTTGATGACTGACGTCCTTCTTCCCCAAAACCCTTTCATTTTCCTGTTCCCTTTGTCGTCCCCCTCTTGTGTTTCATGAAGAGGCTCAACAGTGTAGGACTGAAGAACACAGGGTGTGCAGAAATTACTCATTGCAGGCTTGTACAGCCTTGCGTGAAGCTTTTGTTTCAAACAGTAAGCTTGTGAGTCTTACATTGAGATTGGGTACGTAGTTCTTCGTAATCAGCTCCAAGGTGATGCAAAACACTTTTGTGTTTATCTATTCTTTGGCGTTGGTACATGGAGCTTTAATATTTTCAGTCTTCCATATGACCTCCCTTTTGGAAGAAGATAATGTGAACACCTAGGCACCGGTCTTTTTTTTGGGCTGAAAATTGCCAAAATTCTCCAAAACATCAGGGCCGGCCACCTGTAGGCTTAGATTTCAGGGGTCAAATCCGGCTCTTTTCACCTAAAAACATCATGACACCTTGAAAGCTCGCCTAAAACCTCATCGCATTGTAAACTTTTCACGTGTCCTACGACAAAGACGTGCCAAGATGTCGTCAAACTATGCTTTTGATGAACCCTAATTCACCTACTTACCTATCTCAGTCATTTGATCGTCGTCACCTTTTTCGTTTGCATCCAGACTGTTTGCCAAACCTTTCTCCTCCCTCATAGAAACCTTCGCCTTCTCCTAAAAGCCCATGGAAGGGAAGACGCAATAGAACAGCAGCATAAGCACACAGGAGCAAAGGAAGGGAGCTACAATATCCTAAATCGAAAAGGAGACCCGGGCAGGGGGATCGATCATTGAAGGCATTGGCTTATTTGAATTGAGCCGTTTGAGGGAGACCACTGGCACATTGCTTATTCTCTGTGAAGACCTGGATTCATTTTGCTGAGAAATGCCGGCTTGAGGGTTGAACGGCCACTGGAGGCCATCTTTGTCTTCTGAGCTGGAGGCCGACGACCAAATCCTTGGGTATTCTGAGAAAAGGTCTGTAGTCTGCGCCCAGAGAACTGGGATACTGTGCACCTTCATTGATGGGAACTTGACTGTCGGAATTTTACCGCTGTTATGTTTTGATTGATGTAAACCTGATTCACTTCTATTGCAGAGTAACGAGGAAAGAACACGAAAAGTGGGGAGTAGAAAAATGGAACCCAAATGATGAATAAGAGAAATTTAAAAGCCCTTAAGTCTTAGTGGCTCTAGCAACAGCTAGTAATAGATCAGACCTAGGTAGGTGCGGTGGGTCCTCCAAAAGGGTAGGTTAAATGAAATCTAACCTGAGTACCACCACTTAATCTATGAAGGAGCTACCCCATCTTCTTGTCAGAACCAGCTAAAATTAATTTAAAAAATGGTTGAAGAGAATCGAATTTCTCAGCAATTTCATGAGAATTTTGATGGATTGTATAAAAATTTGGAATCCATATGGATGAATATTTTAAAAGTTTCAAATTGGAGTAATGAAAATGTGAAAATTGGTCCATGTTGCCTAATGTGACTTATGGCTTACATTTGATATGACAAGGAATCTTTGTAATTAAAAGCGAGTGAAAACAAGATCCACTTGGATTATAGCTCTACTTTTGAATGATAATCTGAAGATATCTTATGAAACAGTTATAGTGATGAAAAAGTAGTGGACAAGAGACATATATAAAACTAAAATCATAATATTTAAAAATCACAAGTGTTGAACCTAAAAATAATAATTTGAAGTGCTGAAATGGCCTTCTACCTAAATTCAATTGATTTCAGCACTTATCAAAATTGACCATCCCATATGATATTTACATTTTTGTAAAAACTTGTGTTGTTTTTACTAGTGTATCAAAGGACACCTTACAAAGCAAAAAGACAAACAAGTTTTTCAAAAAGTTTAATGCCCACAAAGGTAGGCATTTCATTTTTCAAAAATTCTATTGGCTTTTTCTCCTATGAATTATGGTGGGTAATTGGTGGGTACTTGCTAGGTATTGTGGGAAAAAATATACTAAAGAATTGATGATGGTTTTCATGTCATGTAAAGCCCTAGTCCTAGGGCTTTACCCTACACATAAAAACCTATTCCAATTGCTTTAATGTAATTGGAGGGCAATTCTATTTAATGTTTTTTTTTTCTTCTATTTGGGTAGCATTTCAAAAAATGAAATACTCACTAGGTATCATAAGAAATGTTAAAAAAGAAACCAAAGTAGGTCTTTACTTACCATAAAGCTCATGGTCTTGGGTTTTATCCAACATGAAAGCGTAATTTGTTTCTTAACCCATAAACAATCGATAAGCCAAAAATGGTAATATGAAAATCTGAAAAAATCTAGACAACATAGATTTAAATGTTTATAATTTTTTGATTGAGTGCACACCTCAAATATATTTCTAATTGTTTGTTACTTGAGCACATCCAAGTGGAGCTAGGGAGGGTTTGTGAAGATGACCCCATGTAGCCCCATGCACATGTGAAGGGGGAATACCCAAGGGACAAAGTCCACCTTCATTCAACTTTCCTAGTTGTTAAGGTTACTTGGAAATATCTTGGGTTTTTTTGTATCAAGGAAACAAGAGCAAAGAGCAAAGGTGAAATACATTCATTGCAACTTTTTAAATGGCAAATAATCAATGACATAAAATTCAACCAATGATAGTTCAAATAGACTATCATCTTTTCAAATAAAAATATGTGAAACAAACTTTTAAAAAGTCAAACATTCAATGTTGTTTAACAAATACAACTTCAAAGAAAAATTAATTTTCAAAAACTACCACTTCAACAAGAAGCAAACATAATTTCAAAAGAAAAATTGCACTTCTTCTCAATGGAAATGATGAATGGAAAAGATGACTTCAAGAAATAATTCCACATCAAAAAATTAACGAACAATGGATCTTCCACACTAACCCCAAACATCAACCCCAAGGTCCTAAGTAAATCAAATGTAGAATAAGGGTCACAAATGATGATCTTGCCAAAATTAAATAAAAAGGCATAAAATATCTCTAGAATTAACATAAAGTCTTATCTTGTTTTTAGAAACCTAATTTAAAACTTGAGTTAGGTAACTAATATAATGGTTCTAAAAATATATAATCATTTTGGCATTATTTTTTGGTAAAAATGAATTTTGATACATAAGTAATTTTAGGGAAAAAATATTTTTTGATAAAAAGGGATTTTGATAATTATAAGGTGTGTCCAAAAATAAATCTAAAGTCTATTCTAGCCATTAACACTAGCCTAGTCAGGCTAACTTTGAAAACTGATTTAAAAGCTAACCCAAGAGTTCCATCAATGAGATATTTTTTATTTTGTTGCTAATTTTCAATGACATTCACATTCTCATTCTAGAATTTTTGCACGGTTTCATTCTTACTTGAAGAATCACATTTTTAAATCTTTTATATATATGTGTAGTTAATTTATTCATTGTGAATGCCATATTAGAATGCATGCATCAATCTATGTCAAAGGTCTTTTTTTGGTCACTTAAATTTAAAATCCAACTTGGGCAACACTTGCTTAATCATGTATGAACTCAATTTAAGTTTGTTATTCATCATCTTTTGTTTGATATTGACTAAATTTTTTTATCAAAGAATGAAAAGTTTGTAAACTTTGAATCCAATGGTTGGATTTGTAATTTGATTCATGGATGAATAGACTGGACCAAATTTCTAACTAAGGTTCAAATAGAAGTAAAATGGTTGTAAAATGGGCTTTTATTCTTAAGGTTTAAAGAAAGGAAGTAATTGGAAAAGGGCAACCTTCAATATCCCATTTTTTTCTTGGAATAGTTGAATACATGTGATTATAATTTGTTCATGTAAACAACAAAAGAAATTTGTGGGTGGCGATTTTAGTAGTTTTTATGTTTGGCACATTGGGCTACTTTGGAAGCAAGCACTTTATGCAAAAATACTAAACGAAGATGGGTCCAACTACTCTAGTAGCAGCAACACCTACCCTTTTATACTTGTATTTTCTCATTTTTTTTTCAAGAATATTCATGGATTTTTTTCAATACATCAAAGTTTTTAAAAATTTAATTTTTTTTCCAAATTATGTTAAAATTATTATTTTAAATTATACATTAGAAATTATGTTTTATGTGTTTTTACTACTTAATTATTATTTTTAAAAATTGGTTACATAACATAAAAAGTGATTTTGTTTATTCTTCATTCATTGGATTGATTTTAATTTTTTGAATACATTACAAAGAATTTGCAAATAAATGACTGAATTAACAATTAATTTTTAGTTGTAATTACCACATATAACTTGTTATAGAGCCTAATTGATTTGGACAAGTTGCATAAAATTCTAGTTGTAAAAGAAAATACGTGGCACCAAGTTGCATTTTTACGTGATTGTTATTTTGACATACATAAACTTTTCATCCATCTAAACTAGCTTATGTGGCATCATAATTGTCTAGCTGAATTTACGATTAAGTAATGTAGTTGCATTATTTATATTTATTTTTAAAATATTTATTATTTAGATATTAAAATACTATTATATATAATCTCATTAAGTTCAACATGTACCATGTCGATAGGTGTCATTATGTAGGCTAGTTTTTAAAAACTAATTTAGGTTGGTTAAGTAAATAAAGAATATTCGATCAACATTTCACCATTGACCACAACCCATATCATTTGTGGGAATTAATATTTGAACCCCAAGGATGGAAACCAATTCCTTTACCACAAAGCCACCCCACTTATTGTGACAAAAAAGTAATGTGCATTCTATTTAACTTATTTCATTTTAAACATTACACAAAACATCATTTTTGATCTTTGATATTTTATTAACATTTTGTCCAAATGCCAAGATTAAAATTTAAACTTAATTTTTTTTCAATAATGTATTAATTTTTTTCTTTTAAAAATATAAATTGATTTGAAAAGAAAAATATTTGAATTTTGTTATTGAATATAATTTCAATGACCCATTCATGGAAAAGAAAATTTCAGCCACATGATTTATAAATGGAAAATATAATAATAAATCAAAATATATATTTCATATCTTGAACCTTCACTTGGTTGTAAAAAATATATTGTACATTTTTTTGATATATCATATTTTACTAATACATATGACCTATTAATTATTTATTACCTAAGGGTAAAAACATAGTTAAAGGAACCACCCAAGTGAGTTGACATTCCTTAAAATTGCATTTTTGTATGTTTGAAAAATCACAAGTGCAACATTTAATAATTTTTATTGTCATAATTTTTTTTGAAATATTTTCCATTAGTTGCAAAGTTTACATGCTCAAAACTTAACACAATTTTTTTTTAAAATTGCATGTTCAAAACCCTTAAACCTTGAAAATGGATAATCTATTTTTTTAAATGTCCCTTTTTTCTAGCAAATGTGCACCATTCCATATTAACATTGGAGAGGATTTTAACATTGATGATTAGAAAGGCAAAAGGACTTGAATTGATAAAAAATAATTTTTATAACCAATTTGAACACATTTGGTTCAAAAGTGTTTTTAATTTTGAAATTTATGGATTTTGAAAATGTGTTTTTAACAAAAGTTGTTCATATATATGTAATAAAAGGCATGAATGCATAATATACATGATATAAAATCAATTTGTAGTCAAAATGTATTTATATCTAAAAAATAATGTTAAATGGGGTATTCGAAATACAAATAAACCAACACACTCCTCGTAATGTGGGATATTTTATGGTTCCTTCCTCAATTATGATCATATCTTGAGGGTATTAATGGTGATTTCTTATCCCTAATTTTGATGACTTTAATAGATTTCCTTAAATGTTTTGATCTAAACTGCTTAGGTATTGTAAAGGATATTAAAGAATGAACAATTTCTAAATTTGTTAATTGCTTAACAATATAAGCATGCACAACAACGTTCATTTCCAATGAATTTTGTTATTTAACACTACATTGCCACTAGTGATGCACTCCCAAACTCTGTGGTAGATTCCATTATAAGTATAAATGTGAAAACAATGGAAGGATAAGGAATTGGGACATGTTCCTTGATTCACAACACTTCGAGGGTAAAAGGGCGTGCTAAAGCTTTGGGATAGGGACTAGGAAGAATGACAAGCAAGTTAATTACTCACGTGGACTTGCACAAACCAAACAACAAATTGGTTCGTGCATAGCTGGAGCACTTTTGGTGCACGGACAAGCCACAAGCAAACACGGACTCACAACACTCACCATGGCCCATAATTGAGGGAAGGCACCACCTTCCCCCTTATACTTTATTCCTAGCCACAGGACCAACACCCAAATGACATTCCCAAAATTGGGACTTATGTGACTTTGGAGGCCCATAAATTTGTGTGCAGACCTCCAATTGAGGTGAGGTCTAAAGCAAAGGTGTAGCCCTCATCGAGATTTTTCCAATGGTATGTGGCACGCCACTTGCACATAAGGAAATTAGGGCGATTCCTGACTTTTAGTGGTCGGGAGTCAAATTGGCAATTTGACTACTGGCCCTTCTTTTGGCCATAACTTATGTTTTAAGTACCCAAATGGGTCATACAAGCCCATTTTAGACATCTACGTTCCAAGATCTTTTCAATAATATAAGGAACTTTTCAATCTAATGAGTTTGGCCCCCTGCAATCACCCTTTGAAGATTTAGGAGTCCATTGGGATTCCAACTCCCAAAATGGGAGTTCACTTGGGAGTGTGGAGGTTCATTCCCTCACACTCTTTTGCACTCCCAGGAACATGAAATGTGACTCCCGGGCTCACTCTTGGTTCACACCTTTGCAAGCCCTTGCTTTGGTTGCGAGTTCAAGGTTAAGGTTGCGACAATTAGGATATTTTCTTATAGGGATTTTTAGTGTTGTGAAAAAAAAAACATCTTTGCTTTCAATCTCTCCTTCCCAAACCAACTTATCATTGATGGCATATCTTCCCCTGCTCAAGGTCTCCCATACAACATTATTAATACACTTGGAAGAACTTGACTTATGCACATTAACCCTTCAATGATTAACTACTACATTCCTAAACCCTAAAATATCACATTAAATTGCATCAACTAACCATGATTGAACATAGAAACCAGAAAACAAATAACACTAAAATGCATTAAAAAACATTAAGTGTTTAGGTGTATTTACTTCATGAAATGCCAATTTAAATACATCAGCAACTATAAAATTTGGTTTGGTGTGATCCGTACATTAAGTTCATACTTTTCAATCAAGTATTTGAAGCTTTCTTCAGTTCACCCTTGATGTAATCATTCTCAACATGAATCCCAAAAACTGATATGCATTTCCCTACAATGCATTTAATTCAAATCCATAATTCCATAATTTGCAATAAAAAGCTTGAATGTAAAAGATGACATCCATTAGCAAAACAAAAGTGCATCGCACATCCTATTTCATCCCTAGTAATGCAAAGAGGTTCTCTCCATAAAATTGCTATTGGTGATGTGCAATAATGTGATTTCAAGGATGTGAAAAAATTTATGTCAACTACCTAACTCATTTCAAGTGCAACATACAACAAAGTATCCATTATTGCTTCCACTATGTATATGCAAAGCCACAACAAATGTACAAATGAGATAGAGAAAGAAGGTAGTAAAATGTATGTTTTAAAAAAGGGAACATGAGACATTACTTCCTCAAAGACAACTTTCTAGTAGGAAAGATGCAAGGGAATAAGAAATGTTACTTCCAATTCAAAGAAAACACTTCTAGTCTAGCAAGAAGGAAGGAAGGCATGTCCTACAAATGGGAACAAGAGATGTTGCTTCTTCAAATTAATTCCATAGCATGAAAAAATGTCCTAAAGAAAGGGAATTGAATCTTGAGGAAGGTTTTAAAAGAGCTACAAATGGATGGGTAGTAGCACCACAATATTGTAGGAAATCATTGTGATCAAATTTAGAGGGGGTACACATAATACCTGGAGGGAGCTTGCCATTATTTGAGGATCTACTGCAAGTGGTGAATTGCCATTGGTTTCTATAAAGACTAAATATGCCTATTCATGCCAACCTTTGTGTTGAATTGAAGCCCTTCAATTACATGTCCACAACTTGTTAAACTTCAATATGAATTGCCACAAACAATAATGAATCATATAAAGTGCAAATTGATATGATGTAGATGGAAAATATGAAAGGCCAAAACTTTTACAACTAATCCCAACACACAACAAATCCAATGTAAGTAAAATATAAGAGTTTGGTACTTGATGCATTAAATGACCTACAACAACATTTGAATTCTTTTGAGAATGTAGGTCAAAAGAACAATTGTAGTTATTTTGATTTAATTTTTGATAAAACCAGAAATGTTTTTGATGATCAATAATAACTGAATTTGGAGCATCCCATTTGACCTCCACACATAGCTAATTGAGGTAACTAACTAAAATTTTGTAGTTTGAACTTCCTTGAAGTTCATCCACTTACCTTTGCAGCCATAATTCTTCCTAACATTTATGCTAGTTGCACTTTCTAACCTACAAACCTGAAAAACTTAAAAGGATTGATGCCTCATACATAAAGAGAAAGAAAGATATAGATAACTTGACACCTAAAGAAAATGACAGTAGTTGCCATTTTCCTAACCATGGAAACGATATAAACTAAGGCTGCTCTTGAAATGAAATGCAAAACAGAAGACATAAAACAAAAACTGAATACATTTATTCCAAGTTTCAAGTTTTTATCATACCCAAAAACTTTCTTGTTACTTAAGAACTCTTAGAAGTTCAGGTTGTAAAAAAGCAACCCAATAGCAACAACTGCCATTCTCATAGCATTGATCTGAGTCTAGAAGGTTGTTTGTGTACAAGGGGAAACTTGGCCACAAATGAACTAATATAAAAAACTCATACTTGAAAATTTTCTTGTTGAGCTCAAGAACTTATGAACTAAACCTTCCCAATGTTGATGATCGCATTCTCTTTCTACAATGTGCTAAAAACACAATGCAACATCCACTTTGCCTTCAAAGCCCAACAATGTATCATAGTGATGCATATAAAACACTTCAAACATCACATGACAAACTACAAGCCTAGAAGCCTTGATGCACTTGAACTTGACCTTGAATTCAAAGGAGTGATCATGAAAGGAGTGAGCTCAAACTCACCACAACAAGTTGCAACCTAATCCTAGACTTCATATACTAAGTACTTAAGAAACTAAACATGTGTTCATGACACAAATCCCAAGGCTATAGTGTTTGAAATGTTGGCGCCAACTTTTTTAATTGACTATTTTAGGACATACAAATTGTACTTTCTATTATTTTGGCAATAATGGTCTATCCATAGGTTTTCTAGTAGTGTTAAGACTAGGCCACTTTTGGACGAAAGTGGTCGACCTTTAGTGTGCTTTTACCTTTGTACCACTAGGAACCACCTTACCAAAATCACAAGAAAATTCGACCCAATTTAAGAAATAAAATTCCATCTATTTATATATTGGTTTATTTGATTGGACTAGGTGGGTTATATTTTCCCCACTTATGGACACACTCATGAAAAATAATAAGCATCTAAAAACCTATAATATGCATTAACATTTTGATTCTTGACCCATTCCTAACCCAATTCCTGACTTTTTCTTTTAAATGTCCTTACACTTACACATTAAATATATATTTTATTTTATTTAGTACATGCACAAGGGAATAATCCAAACTAGTCATTAAAATAACAAAAGATGAAAATAGTTATCATTTTTGTTCTTGACATCAATGGCCCTTTCAGACTTCACAATCATGATTTCAAAAATCATGTCATGTGCAATCCTTGGAAAATGACTTTTATTTTGGCACCCTTGGTTCCTTTGACCATGTTTTCACCCCCAACTACCTCCTATTTATGTTTATTTAATAGATTGATTGCATAGCCTATTTAATTCATTAAGTAGGTGAGTACACCTACTACTTAAACTATAACCTATTTAAAAAATAAATTAAATAATGTAATTAATTAAATAATTAATAAAAAAACATTATCACATATCAACACGATAAAATACCTATTATTTAGCTCACACACATATTGCTTACTATTTATTACCTTACAATTTACAACTTATTAATTAATTAATTAATTATCTAATCTAATTAATTAATTTAACATAACATTATTTGATTCAACATAATGAAATACCTATTATTAATTAACCTATTTACATACTATTTAACCGCATACATATTACCTACTACCTAGCCCTATTTCTACCATTAATTGCCATGGGTCCTTTAAAATTTTCACAAACCCACCAAAACCTTTACATATTTAATGGTAAATTCAATTTAAAAAGTTAAGGGAAAACAATTAAACCATTAAATCCAACAATTTGATTGGCCAATTTCAATTTTTTACATTTAATTACATGTGCATTTGCAACTAGAAATTATAGTTGCAAACCAAGTTGAAAAGATGCCATGTGGTGTCTAATGGCTTATGAACCACCTTCCAAGTCAGAAAAACAACTACATTTTCATCTATTTTGGGATGCCACTAAAAATGGATGAAATAAGTGTATTTTTCATTTTCATTTTGATTCAAATGGGCGTTAGTTGTAAGTAATAGTAAATGACTACAAACTGGTTTGATAGTTACAAAATGCAATTTTAATGAATGTCCACTCATTTGGGTGGTTCCTTTGACTGTGATTTTACCCACAAGTCATTTTTACCAAATGCCATAGAGGATTGTCACATATGCAATCACAAAAATGGTTGATTTGGACAAAAGTCACAAATGCATGGGTTGGAATGGATAAGACTCATTGTAGTGATAAATATGTACCAACATAATGAAAATAAAATTATATAAACAAAAGTACATTTGTAGTTTTTTTATTTTCTTACAATTTGAAATACAAAAAATCAAATAGTAGTTACGACTATTAATGTTGCATTTTAGTGTGATTGCACCCAAATAAAATGTTATAGGGTAAAAAATGATGACATTTGCCAGATTGCAGGCCATAAATAGAAATAACAATCTTGACACAAATAAAAATTAAAAACATCTAATTTAAGCAAGGCACCCCACAAAAAAAGTTTTTAGAAGTCAAAGGCCTTGTGTGGTTTCTTGAATCACGAGGGGTGAAATTAATATTATTTTAATATTAGATTATTTTGGAAATATCAAGACGTTCCAAGTAGCAAATTTTTCATTCCAAACATGGTTTATGATGCACCCCCAAATTCCTTGGAAGACCTAAATGTTGGTCCTAGATTATAAAAGAAAAGGAGTTGGGGCACATTTTTTAACTCGTAGCACTTTTGGGGTAACAAGGCGTGTTGGAGCTTTGGGATGGGACTAAGCAAAACTCACAAGTAAAAGTTCAATATGAAATTAACATGTACAACTAAACAAAAAGAATGATTAATGTAAGTTGGACACAAGTGGTGCGGTGTGGTGTGGTGGACTTAATAGGGTCAATCGCAAGTTTTACACAACTCACAACCTTTGGGAGGAGGCACCACTCCTTCACTATAGTATACTATGTGGCTCTTCACAGGGGCTACATCCAAATGAAACTTTTTTTTAGGACTCCCAAATGAAAGTCACAAATTGGGTTTTTTATTGTTTTGAAATTTTGGACTTTTGTTTTTTTCTCAAATCAAGACAATTTTGAGCATGCAAGGACAATATTTTATAACTTTCAAAAATATTTTTTTGACGATGTATGGCATGCCCCAATTAGAGCTCATTTTACCCTTGTTCTAAAGGGATTTGTGATCAAAGGGCAAATTCCCATTTTGATTTCTAACCCTTCTTTTAATCATAATTCGTGCATTTCAAGCATAAATGAACAATGCAAGGGCACTTTAAGTATCTACACTTTAGAGCTTTCCAACAACATCTTGGGGGTTTGAATTGGTGCTTGTTTGCCTTTTCAACTAAGGCTTTAAATATTTGGGATTCCTGCACGAATGCAATTTCCAAAGTGGGAGTGCACTAGAAGTCATTGGGTACATTCCCTTGCACTTTGCCCCACTTGTGAGATTGTGTTTCACTCCCAAAGACACTCTCTTGGCCTCATGTGCTCTTGGGTAAGTGCATATTATGGTGTCCCTTTTTTTGTGTCATAGTGTAAAAATTCTTAACCTTGCAATTATGAGATGTTTCTTAAGTTAGAATTTTATTATTATTATTTTTAAAGGACTCATATATATAATCTATATTATCATAGAAATAACATATTAAAAAATAAAAACCATATGTTCATTTTTTTGGTTTAAGGTGGATTTTAAACTTATGTTTTAAATTTAATCACAATCCTTATTTAGTCCTTAAATAGTTGTAAATGGATTTATAGATCTTGGGTTATTAAATTATTTGTTTGATAATATTTTGCCACAAGTTGTATGATCAAAATGGAGACGATTTTTTTCATTAAGGACATCATTATTAATGAAAGTGGCCATTTGAATACTTTTTTGGAAGGTCAAAATTCACAAGTACTTTTCAATAGTATTTTTAAAATTTAATTCAAGTGTTTTCATTGAATGTGTTTTATAATGTATTAAAAAAAATGTACAAGACATAGTTTTTGCAAAAACTTAATTTATGATCAAAACATTCATTTTAAAGGTGATGGCAACACCAAAAAAACGTATAAATGGACTTTTTTGGTGCATTTTTTAGTCCATTGTAATATGCATTTACCTTTTTGCACTCCACACTTAGTCATGAACCCATTGTTAGGGTTGCGATAATTTAAATTTTTTCAAAACTCCAAATTTTTGGCACCAATTTGGTATTAAGGTGTGGATGTAAATAATTAATAGTAGTAAAATATTTTTGAAATATTTGAAAAATGTAAATCATTGAAAAATTCAAACATGTTAAATTATGATTTTTAAATTGAAACTCGATTCATTGTTCGATTGAACAAAACAAGGTAAATAGGTAAATAAGGTAGGGTAGGTAAATAAATGAGTAAGTAGGTAGGTTGTTAAGGTAGGTAAATACATAGGTATAGGTAGGTAGCTAGGTAAGTTGTTAAGGTAAATAGGTAGACCTAAGGTAGATCTAGAGGTAGGTAGGTTATTGATGTAAGTATATCTAACCTACCTAACCTAGAATTAAGCCTAGGCATCTACACTAGTAAAAATCTTCAAATATATACTAAGTTTATAACTAGTATTCTAATCATAAAGGACAAAAATGACTAAAAACCTTAAAGTCATTACAGACGAGTTGTTTAGGACAACAATCATTTAGGACATGATGTGGCACATTGATGTGGCAAATATCATCCATTACTCATAGAGGACACATGTGAAGTTATTAATGATAGTTCAATTATTTATTATTATTACAAATTGGACCCAAAACTTGGGGAACATTATTTTTAAAATTTATAAAATTTACTATTATAAATTCATTATATATAATACAAACAATAAGATATATTTTTATTTCAATTATTTTTAATCTCATTATTTTTCATCTTATCAATTATTAACACATGTCACCACCTAAGTTAGGTTTAAAACCTAATTTAAAAGGCTAAGTAGACCACATAATCTACCTACTTAAATTTGCTTAGGTAACCACCTAACCTAGGTGATTTGTTTAAGTACAAAATATTCAATCAATATTCTAATGTTGACCACAACGAATGTCATTTGTGAAGTTTGATCCATAGACCCCAAAGATGGAATTCAATTCTTTTACCATTAAGCCATCCCATTTGTTGTGTAAATAATGTAATGTTTATTTTATTTACACCATACTTCATTTAAACATTACACAAGACCTCAAATTTGATAATTCATATCTTATTGATAATTTGTCCAAATGAAAAATTGAAAATTTATTCATAAATTTCCTTCAATAATGTGCACAATTATAAATTTTAATTTTTAAAATGTAAATTTAGTTCAGAAAAATTATTTGAATTTTGTTATTGAATAACATTTCAATGGCCATTCTTTGGAAAAATTAAATTCGAACACATGATTTATAAATGGAAAAACCTTATGGTTAATACATGAATAAATAAAATATATTTTTCATGTTTTAAGTCTTCAGTTGATTTAGGAATTTATGTTATACAATTTTGCTTCCAATACATCAAAATTTTATTGATACCTTTTAATTTATATGTATGAATTCATATAATATATCCACATAAAATATTTATACATGGATCATAAATCAGTTATATTTATATATATTAATTTTAAAAAATTTAATCATATTGAATATGATGTATAAATTTAATCTAAATATTTTAATTTAATTTTAATAATAATAAATATTAAAATATTTAACAATTTTCTGTTATATATTCATTTTTATGCATATAACCTAATATAATTGTGTAATAATATATATTTTAAATTAAAATAAATATATTTATTTTTATACATATATTATATAAATGTTTAATTAAATTTATGGTAAAATTTTAATGTATAAATAAGAGGTGGGAAACTCTTACACTTCTCTTTTATTTTAAAATTACAATATAAAAATTTATTTATAACATATCATACTTTCACCATTAAAATTTGTTTCAATGTATAATATCTTATTTATTCACATTGAATATTTAAAATGCATTATATATCAAGTATATTTTTAAATTTTTTGATAAAGGTTCTTATATTATCTATATGTATTATATAAATCAAAATTAGTTCCTTACATGTTATAATTCATTATGTCTATTCATATTCATATTAAATTACTAATAGTCATTTTTTAATCATTGTAAAATAATTGTATGATCACATTGTCTATGTAATGACACATCATTTTGTCGATGTCATTTGCATAGTTATTATTTAATCATATTTTAAATGACTTTATCATAATTATGTTTTCAAATGATATCTTAAACATCCATGTCACTTTGCCATAAAATTGGATGCCATATGAATGAAAACTTGCACTGAAAAAACAATGTCATCCTTCCTATTACCATGTCATCATCTATTAATCAAATGCACCACTAATATATGATTACAACTTTTTTCACATAGGATTTGAAGTAATATCCTATGACTATAATAAATTATGTTGTCATTTAGGACATCTAATCATTGATTTCTTGGTTGCAAAGGACAAAATTCCTTCTAATGCTACCTACCTTGTTGAATTTAAGCTATTAGTTTGGTTGCCTAGTTTAGCATTTTAACCTAGCTATTTTTCTAAGTTTAGGCTACCTAGCTAAGCCTAATTTGACTATTTAAACTACTAGGCCTAAGCCAAGCCAATTGACCTTGAAGCTTAAATTGCCTACACTACTAGGAGATGTGGCCAAGTTCACCTTGTATTTCACTAGGATTTTGAGTGAACTAGGACAGATTCACTATATGAAATCATGGTAAAACATGTTAATCCCGTAGTGAACGGGGACCAGTTGCTAGGACAGGTCAATTAAGCTAGTGAAACAAGATGACAATAAGTGATGCCCAAATTAACTAACCAGTATGTAAATTAATTAATTTTTAATTATTTAATA